>KB659972.1_pt330 | contig 14931 bp, 15 predicted proteins | sample 558768 | NCBI scaffold set KB644980.1 | reverse complement strand
GGGTGTGATTGGACCGGCAGACACATTAGCCGGCCTGCCCAGGCGAACAGTATGAAAACCGAGTCGCTCGTCGCGCTCCTGCGTGGGGCCGACGCGGTCCGTTTCGGCGAGTTCGAACTATCTCACGGCGGCACGAGCGAGTACTACGTCGACAAGTACGTCTTCGAGACGGACCCGGCGTGTCTCTCGGCCATCGCCGACGCGTTCGCAAGTCGACTCGGCGGGGAGAGGCTCGCCGGCGTCGCACTCGGGGCGGTGCCACTGGCCGCCGCGACGAGTGTTGCCGCCGACCGGGGGTACGTTATCGTCCGGAAAGAAACGAAATCGTACGGCACCGGCAACCGTATCGAGGGGACCCTCGCCGACGGCGAACAGGTGGTCGTACTGGAGGATATCACCACGACCGGACAGAGCGCTCTCGACGCGGTGCGGGCGCTCCGTGACGCGGGGGCGAGTGTCGAGCGGGTACTCGTCGTCGTCGACCGCGAGGAGGGCGCCCGCGAGCGACTCGCCAACCACGGTGTCGAGCTCGAGGCGCTTCTCACGGCCTCGGCGCTCCTCCAGGAGGGGGAGGCCGACGGTTCGACAGACACAAACCCGTCCTGACCAATCTCCGTGCAGATGAAGCGCGGAGAGATCCCTCTCGACGGCCCGTTCGACCTTCGACTGACCCTGGAGAGCGGTCAGTCGTATCTCTGGTGGCGCGAGGACGGCGCGTCCTACGGCTCGACCGACGCAGACACCCGGTATCTCACCACGACCCGGGCGGGGGATGACCCGGCCCCGGCACCTATCCGGGTTCATCGCGACGGCGACACGGTCGTCTGGGAGTCGACGTTCGATGCCGGTGACGTGGTGCGCCGTCGCCTGGGTCTGGACGACGACCTCGGAACTGTTCGGGCCTCGACCCCCGACGACGACCTGGTCGAGGAGGCGTTCGACGCCCACTGGGGGCTGCGCATCGTCCGTGACCCCCCGTTCGGGGGGCTCGTCTCGTTTATCTGCTCCGCACAGATGCGTGTCGCACGCATCCACGGAATGCAACAGCGCCTGCGAGAGACGTTCGGCACACCCGTCGAACTCGACGGGGAGACCTACCACGCCTACCCGACACCCGACCAGTTGGCGGCAGCCAGCGAGCAGGAGCTCCGTGACCTCTCGCTCGGCTACCGTGCCCCCTACGTCAGGGACACCGCCGAGATGGTGGCGAACGGCTCCCGACCCGGTGAGGTCCGCGACGAGCCCTACGAGGAGGCCCGCGAGACGTTGACCCGCTACGTCGGCGTCGGTCAGAAGGTCGCCGACTGTGTGTTGCTGTTCTCGCTCGAGTATCTGCAGGCGATTCCGCTGGACACCTGGATGCGCCAGATGATAGAGGAGTACTACCCCGACTGCGACCGCGGTAGCTACGCTGATACTTCGCGGGCCCTCCGGGACCGTCTCGGCGGCGAGTACGCCGGCTACGCACAGACCTACATCTTCTATCACCTGCGAACACAGTAGCGTGTCGACAGCTCGTCGATACACAGAACAGTCATCGGTCCGCCGGTCCGGAGCTCTCCCGTCCCGAAGCTTCAGGATGCGGTTGTCGGTGGTCTGATCGCGATGTGGTTCGGTATCGCCGCCACGCCCGTGCTCCCGGTGTTCGTGCCGCCGCCCTCCCGTTGCCCCTTGCTCACCACCGTCACAGCCTTTCTGATGGGTGCCGTCGGCGGCCAGATGATGGACCGGAGTGAGTGAGAGGACCTGCTCCGGGTTACTGCTCCCGGATAGCGTCGACCCCGGTGCTGTGACCGCATCGTTTCACCGTCGGTGTCGACACAGTGCCGGGGCGGGAGTCGTGGCACAGTCGTGTGGACGGTGATTTATATCTCTCCCGGCGCAATCCGAGGTATGGCACCGAAAATCCTTATAATGGGTCCGCAGGGAGCAGGAAAAGGAACACAGAGCCAGCGTATCGTCGAGGCGTACGGGGTCAAACACATCACGACCGGCGGTGCGCTCCGGGCGAACAAGCAGAGAGACATCAGCGACCTCGATCTCGAGTACGACACACCCGGTGCGTACATGGAAGCGGGCGAACTCGTACCCGACGTGGTTGTCGACGCCATCGTCGAGGCGGCACTCGACGAGGTCGACGGGTTCGTGCTCGACGGCTACCCCCGCAACATCGACCAGGCCGAGGCCCTCGACGAGATGACCGACATCGATGTGGTGCTCGTGCTGGAGGTGAGTCGGGAGACGTCGGTGAAGCGACTCACCGGTCGCCGGGTAGACCCCGAGACAGGCGAGAACTACCACACCGAGTTCGACATGCCCGACGACGAGGCGGTGCGCGAGCGACTCGTCCAGCGCGAGGACGACACCCAGGAGGCTGTCGAGACGCGTCTCGATGTGTTTGAAGAGGAAACTGCGCCCGCAATCGACCACTACAGCGACCACGAGGGGTACACGACAATCGACGGCGAGCAGTCACCCGATGCTGTCTGGGCGGATATCGACGCCGCAGTCGAGCGGAAAGTCGAAGGTTCTTAACGCTCCGTTCTCCTACTGTTATGTGATGCCACGGACGGGAAAAAAGGTCGACGAACTCGCCGAGGAGGGCGAGCAGATGACCGACGCCCTCTCGACGGTGCTCGGCGTCGCCGACGAGAAGGGTGTGGTTACCTGGGGCGATGTTAGCGACGACATCTCCTCCGGCGAGTGGGGCCGTCTCATCGAGAAGGGGTTACTCGTCGATGTCGATGGCGAGGGGTTCGTCGTCGACGACCCCGAGGGTGTTCGCGGTGCCCTCGACGAGGCTGACCCCGAGAGCGACGACGACGACGGCGGCGGTGTCTGGACGGTGTACGACAAGATGGCGCTGCTGGGTATTGTCGGACTGTTCGTCGGGTACGCCTTCTCCGGTGTTCGGGCCTCTATCGCGGGCCTGTTGGATGTCTTTCTCGGCCCGCTGGAGGCGACGATGCCGTTCTACATGGTCATTCTGGTGCTCGCCACCGTGACCGGCGTGTTCTCGGCCATCATACAGGACAATCTGATGGACACCAGTGTGATGAGTGAGTACAGAGAAAAAGCGGACGCTCTAAAGGAACGGCGCGAACAGGCAAAGGAGCGCGGCGACGAGGAGGAACTCGAAGAGATCCAGGAGGAACAGGTTCAGATGATGACCGAGAACCTCGGGATGCTCCAGGCGCAGTTCCGCCCGATGATCTGGATCATGCTGTCCACCATCCCGGTGTTCCTGTGGATGTTCTGGATCGTGCGCGACGTCGGTGTCACGGTTCAGGAGTCGGTCATCGTGATGCCGTTCTTCGGCGCGGTACCGAGCTGGAGCGCCGGTGTCGTCGGACCGATCGAGGTGTGGATCGTCTGGTACTTCATGTGCTCGCTCGTGTTCACTCAGGTCATCCGGAAGTCGCTGGATGTCCGGTCCTCACCGTCGGGGTGAGTCGACCCGGCCACTCCTGTTCGCGGTGAGGTATCCCCGACCGTCCCTCGACAGTCCGCCGAACCGTGACCGCCCGATACCCGTTAGCTCCGGCCGGGTGGTCTCTGTCGGCGGTCAGAGAATCACACGCTTCACATCGAGTCCGCTGGCGCGCCGGACGACCGCCCGCACCGGGTCGGTCGCACCCGCGAGGTTGTCGGAATCACCGTCCAGAACGGTGAGCGCCGCCCGGCGGCCGGGGGAGATGACACCACAGTCGAGTCCGGCGATCTCGGCACCAGCAGTTGTTGCCATGCCGAGCACCTCCCGGGCGGTCACGTCGAACTGTTTTGCCGTGTAGGCCATCTCGCGGAACATCGACGGGGGGTTCAACATCACGTTGTCGGTGCCGAGCGCGACGGTAGTGTACTTGAGCAGGTCCCCGACCGGTGCTCGCCCGACATCGAGTACCGTGTTCGCGCGTGGACAGACCGCAATCGGAACGGACTGGTCGGCGACCCGTTCGAGGTGGTCCTGCTCGGCGTGGACCATGTGGACGAGCAGGTCCGGTTCCAGGTCGAGCGCGGGGTGGATGTCGGTCGGGTCCGGTTCGCCGGCGTGAATCGCAAACGGGAGACCGCGCTCGGCGGCCGCGGCACGCTGTTCTCCAAACTCGTTGTCGTTCGCGCCGCTCGCGCCGAACCCGTCGGCAACATCGAGCACCGACTCGTCCCCGCTACCGAAGATGAACGGGTCGACCGCGGCCGCCTCGCCGGCCTCCCGGAGCGCCTCGGCTCCGGGCACCCCCGACTCGCGAAAGTCGAGACAGGATACCGTTCCGGTCTGTCGCATGAACCGGAGCGTCCGGCGCATCGCCGTCACCAGTTCGGCTCTGTCGGCGGTTGCGAGTTCGCGGTGTTTCCGGCTATCCGGGGGTGCCACCGCCTCCTCCAGGGACAACCCCACCGCGGCCTCCTTTGCGACAGAGTCCCCGATATGTGTATGTGCGTTTACAAACGACGGCAGCACGATGTCGGTCGACGCTGTCTCCGTTTCTTCGACAGCCGTTATCCGGTTGTTCTCCACGACGACGCGGCCGTTGACCGGTTCGAACGACTCCCCGAGCAGAACAGTTCCTGATACTGTCTCCATACTGTCCCCGTTTGGCTCACAGCGGTATAGTTCGCGCTGTTCGGTGACTGTTCTCCGCCCCGAGAACACCCAATCTGTCGATCTTGTTCGACTCCGCGCCCGAATCAGGGGCCACACACCCGGAACGGTATCTCCTCTCGCAACTGGTTCGGTGTCTCCGCTCGATACGCGGAGCGATGTCCTCACCCGAACTCGTCGCGAGACTCGCATCGACGTTCTCCCCTGCATCGGTTCGGTATCCCCGTCGACACGCGGAGCGACAGCCTCGGTCGCACCCAGGCCAGGTATCCTCGTCGACTGTGCGTCAACTCACAACAGCAACGTCTTTTACCATCACACACACAGTTAGAGTATGCTGATTACCGTCTCGGGTCCAGCGGGGAGTGGAAAGAGCACGCTCGCGGCATCGCTTGCCGAGGAACTCGGCGTCGAGCACGTCTCCGGGGGCGACGTGTTCCGGGCTCTCGCGAGCGAGCGGGGACTCACCCCGCTCGAACTCAACCGTCGGGCCGAGGACGACGACAGTATCGACCGTGACCTGGACCGCCGACTCCGGGGGTTCGCCCGCGACCGTGAGCAGGCGGTGCTGGAGTCGCGGCTGGCGGGTTGGATGGCCGGCGAGTACGCCGATCTTCGGCTCTGGCTCGACGCCCCACTCCCGGTACGGGCCGAGCGCATCGCCGACCGCGAGAACAAGCCCGTCGCCGCCGCGCGCGAGGAAACCGAGGCACGCGCCGAGAGCGAGGCGCTTCGCTATCAGGAGTACTACGATGTCGACATCGACGACCTGAGGATATACGACATGGTTGTCAACACCGCCCGCTGGTCGCCCGACGGTCTCCGCGAACTCGTGCTCGGGGCTGTGAGCGCCTACACCCCCGACGGTGACGAGGGCAAACACACGATAACCGGCGTCTCCTACGATTTCTGACGATGCGTGACCCCCCTCCCGAGCGGTCGCCCGCCGACCTGCTCGCCTTCGGGATCCTCAATCTCGACAAACCGCCCGGCCCCTCCGCCCACCAGGTCGCCGGGTGGGTCCGGGATTTCGCTGCCGACGCGCTCGCTGACGCCGGTGCGGACCCGGCCATCGAGCGGATCGCACACGCGGGCACACTCGACCCGAAGGTGACCGGGTCACTCCCGATGTTGCTGGGCCCGGCGGCCCGTCTCGCCCGGGTGTTCGACGACGCCACAAAGGAGTACATCGCCGTGCTGGAGCTTCACGGTCCCGCACCGTCCGACCTCGCGCCGGTCGTCGCCGAGTTCGAGGGGCAACTCTACCAGCGCCCGCCCCGCAAGAGCGCGGTCAAGCGACGGCGGCGTGTCCGCGAGGTGTACGACCTCGATGTGCTGGAGCACGAGGAGCGTCGGGCGCTTCTGCGGGTGCGCTGTGAGTCCGGGACCTACATCCGAAAACTGTGTCACGATCTCGGGATGGCGCTGGGCACCGGTGCGCATATGGGCGATCTCAGGCGGACCGGGACCGCCGGGTTCGACGACACCGACCTGGTGAGCATGGAGACGTTCGTCGACGCGCTCGCGTTCTGGACCGAGAACGACAACCCCGGTCCGCTCCGGGGGGTTGTCGACCCCGCAGAGCGGGTGCTCGCCGGCCTGCCGCGCGTGACTGTCGCCCCGAGTGCCGCCCGCGAGATCGCGGAAGGTGCGCCGGTCTACGCGCCCGGCGTGCTCGGTGTCGAGCCTGCCCGTGCCGACGCGCCGGGCGATGCAATCGGAGAGGCCGACGACACACCCGGAGGAGCCGTTGCTGTCGAGGGGCAACTGGTTGCCTGCTACACGCCCGACGGGGCCGCGGTCTGTCTCGGGCGACTCGTCGCCGATCCGGAGAGCGAGTCGGGAACTGTCGTCGACCTGGAGCGGGTGCTCGTCTGAGAGCGGCCCACACCTCACAGCCGGGGGGCGGTCAGGTCACCGCCGGTGGAGACCGACTCAGTTTTGAATGTGGGGCAACCACAATCGAGCAATGGACGACGACATACGCGAGCGCGTCGAGCGCCGGGCAGAGATCGACGCGCTGTACAACGCGGTGAAACACGACAGCGAGGCACAGGTCGGGGCGATACTGGGCCCGCTGATGAGCGAGAACCCCGAGTTCCGCCAGTACGGCGACGAGATCGCGGGCGCGGTGGGTCCGGTCGTCGGGCGGGTAAACGAGATGAGCTCCGACGAGCGCCGGACCCGTCTGGAGGAACTCGCGCCCGAGCGGGTCACCGAACTCGAGGCCGAGGAGGAGACCGACGAGACGACACTGCCGGACCTCCCAGACGCGGACCCGGGTGACGTGCGCATGCGTGTCGCGCCGAACCCGAACGGCCCGTGGCACATCGGTCACGCCCGGATGGCCGCCGTCGTCGGGCGCTACGCCGAGCGCTACGACGGCTCGTTTATCTGTCGGTTCGACGACACCGATCCCGAGACAAAGCGACCCGACCTCGATGCATACGACGCCATCCTCGATGCGATCGGGTATCTCGGGTTCGAACCGGACGACGTGGTCGTGGCGAGTGACCGTCTAGAGACCTACTACGAGCACGGACGGCGCCTGATCGACGCCGGTGGCGCGTACACCTGCTCGTGTCCGGGTGCGGCGTTCTCCGAGCAAAAAAACGCCGGTGAGGCCTGCCCACACCGCGGCAAGAACACCGAACAGGTTCACGAGGAGTTCGGTCGGATGATCGAGGGTGGGTACGACGCCGGCGAGATGGTGTTGCGCGTCCGGACCGACATCGAGCACCCCAACCCGGCGCTGCGGGACTGGGTCGCGTTCCGCATGGTCGACACCCCGCACCCGCGGCCGGTGGCCGCCGGCTACAGGTGCTGGCCGATGCTCGACTTCCAGAGCGGCGTCGACGACCACCTGACCGGCGTGACACACATTATCCGCGGCATCGACCTGCAGGACTCGGCAAAGCGACAGGCGTTCGTCTACGACTACTTTGGCTGGGAGTACCCCGAGGTGGTCCACTGGGGTCACGTCGAGGTGGATGCCTACGACGTGCCGATGTCGACCTCCTCGATACAGGAGCAGATCGAAACCGGTGAACTGGACGGGTGGGACGACCCGCGAGCGCCGACAGTCGCCAGCCTCCGACGACGCGGCATCCGCGGGGAGGCGCTGGTCGCCGCCATGTCCGAACTCGGGATGTCCACCACGAACGTCGACCTCGCGATGTCCTCGGTGTACGCGGAGAACCGCGAGCGCATCGACGCCGACGCCGACCGGGCGTTTCTTGTCCGGGACACCGCGAGCAACGGTGACGGCGCGGTCGAGCGGCCGGTCGAGGGTGGACCTGACACCGGGACACCGCCGGTCCACCCCGAGTTCGAGGGGCGTGGCCGCCGCGAGATTCCGGCCACGGGTGGTGTTCTGGTCGAGTCGGAGGACCTGCCACCGGCAGGCGAGCGGGTCTGGCTAAAGGGGCTGGGCTGTGTCCGTCACACAGGCGGTGTCTTCGAGCACGCCGACGAACCGCTGTCGGTGACCCGTAACGAGGGTGTCGACATCGTCCACTGGGTACCGGCAGACGACAACGTTCCTGTTCGTCTCCGAACCCCCGAGGGTGACGTGTCGGGCTACGCCGAACCTGGTGTAGACACCTGTGAACCCGACGACCTGCTCCAGTTCGAACGGGTCGGATTCGCGCGCGTCGATTCACCCGGCACAGACCCGGTTGTCGCGTACTTCGCACACCGGTAGTCCGAACGCACCTGGTCGGTCCGGCCCCCGACGGCCCGGTTCTCGCTCCCGCTGTTCGCCGGTGGTCCACCCCGCACGACGGCCACCCGGAATAAAAACACTGTGGCAAACTGTGTACAGCCTGTACACGGACAGGAACGGGATCTCAGGCAGGTAGCCAAGAGACATAGCTAAACGAGTTACTGAATCTTGAACTCCGGAATGCACCTGCTCGGATCGGTCGACGATGCCGGATATCGCGACACTCTCGGATCTCGCCACCGTGATATCCCTGCGGGACTGCCACTGCCCGAGGTGCCGTGTACAGGTCAATCGCATCGCGGAGAGACCTCCGAACAGGCGGGAGACTGCGGTCGTGGCGGGGTTCAGGATTACGAGAGGGCAGAGGCTCGGTCGGAGAGGCATAACCACTGTTTCGACCGCTCGCCCGGCCAACCCGGGGAGGTCTGCGACCAGAGACGGTGGTTCGGCGTGTCCGGGAGGGTTCACAACCGCATCGGCCGAGGACCAAAGGCGATGTTGCTAGACCTGTGTGTCGGGCCACGACCCACCCCCGGTAACCGCCCGGAGTTCGAGACGCTCGTCGGTTCCACCGCGGGGATACGCGACGCGTCCGTCTTCGACTGCGGACCCGTCGAGTGCCGACCTGGCGCGGACATCAGGAGGACGATGCCCCACACCGCGCTCCGACCTGCCCGGCCTCGTGTGTCGAGAGGCCGGTCACGACTCCTGGATGTGCCCCTCCTCGCGCAGTTGGTCTGCCTCCTGTTTCTCGTAGCGCCAGGTGATGTCGCCCTTCTCGTCCTGCCAGTCCCAGGGTTCGACCAGCACGACGTCGTCCTCACGTATCCAGATTCGTTTCTGCATCTTCCCCGGGATGCGTGCAGTGCGTTCGACACCGTCCATACATCTGACACGGACCCGGTTTGCGCCCAGCATGTTCTCGACAGTCGCGAACAACTCGTTCTCGTCTGGCATCCGGAGGTCCCGTCGGCCCTCGTTGTCGCCCATACATAACCCTCTGTGGTGAGAGGATAAAATAGTTGTAGACTCGTGGTCACAGTCGCTCGAGCACAGCCTCGGTGTCGTACTCGAGCGAGAGTTCGCGCGAGCGGCCCCGACCCTCGACATCCGCGTACTGCGCGTTGAGGATACCCAATTGGTCGAGTTTGTTTATTATCTCGGCGTACCGGGTGTAACCGAGGCCGGTCTGGTCGTGGAACACCTCGTAGATGGCACCGGCCTGTTCACCCTCGTGACGGGCAACGACCTCCAGGAGCGCCCGCTCGGAGTCCGACAGCCCGCCCAGCCGGCGCGAGAGGTGGATGTACCGCGAGGTTTCGAACGCCGCCTCGACATCCTCGGGGTCGACGGTGTCGCTCGCGCGCCGCTCCGCGTTCAGCCCCGACCGGCGCAGCAGGTCGATCCCTATCCGGAGGTCACCGCCCTGGTCTGCGGTCAGCGCTGCCACGCGGTCGAGCACCTGCGTGTCGACGACCCCGTCGTGGAATCCACGGTCGACGCGTTCGCCCAGGATATCCGCGATCTCGGGCTCGTCGTACTTCGGGAAGTAGACATCCTCGGGCCGGAAGACACTCTGTACCCGCCCGTCGAGCTCCTCGATGATGTTCAGCTCCAGGTCCGAGGAGATAACGATGACACCGATGCGGGCCCCGCCCTGCTCCTCGTGGGCGCGCAGCAGCGAGTACAGCGTCTCCGAGGCCGCCGACTCGTAGAACAGGTAGTTCACGTCGTCGAGCGCCACCACCAGCACCTCGTCGTCCTCGACGAGACGGTCGGTCACCTGCGAGAACAGCTTCTTGAACGAGATGCCCGAGGCCGGGGGCTCGTAGTCGAACACCCCCTGGAACAGCCGCGAGAACACCGCGTATCGGGTGGCGTTTACCTGGCAGTTCACCCGGACCGCCCGCACGTCTGTCTGTGCGCGGAGTTCGTCGAACAGGATGTGTACGGCAGTCGTCTTTCCTGTACCGGGTGGTCCCTGTGCCATGACGTTGAGCGGCCGGGACCCCCGTACCGCCGGCTTGAGTGCGTACTTCAGACTCTCCATCTGGGTGTCTCTGTGTCTGAACGCCTCGGGGAGATAGTCCACCTCGAAGACCCGCTCGTCGCGAAACAGCGACTCGTCCCAGGAGAGCATGTCGCCGCCGGATCCGTCTGCCATTACTTTCACCGAGCTACTCGCGGCACTTAATCCTGTCGAACAGTTTTACAGTTGATAGCTTTGCCGGAGATGTGGCTGCGAGCGGGCAGTGCGGGGGGTGTTTGTGGCAACCGTCAGGGTGGGAACGACGGGGACGGGGTCACACGCTCGTAGTCGGTCCGGCAGGGCGGGCCGTCGGCGTGCTCGAACCGAGGGGTCTCGCCCAGTCGGACGAGCGAGGACGAACGGGTGCCGAACCCGTCCCCGTGGATGCAGACATCGTACTCGTGGTTGCCGAGCACCTCGCCGGCGCGTGTCAGCCAGTCGTCGGCATCCTCGCCGGGTTCCGGGCGGAGCGCTACGCGGACCGCCTCGGCGTTCTCGGCCTGCTGTCTGCCGGCATCCTCGCGGTAGGCCGGGATGTCGTACTCCCCGTCGACCCCGACGTTTACCACGACGTGTACACCCGGACTCAGTGTCCGTATCCGCTTTGCGCCGTCGAACTCGACCAGCAGTGCCGCGCTGCTGTCCGCCACCAGCAGGTGGAACCCCTCGTACGTGCGGGCGTCGAGTTCGCGCTCGACGAACCGGACCGCCGCCTCCGCGCTCTCGCAGGCCAGCGCGTCCCGAACGAGCAACCCACGCGAGCGTGCATCCGGTCTCTCCCGACCGTCCCAGCGGTTGGTGATCGTTACGAGCAGGCCGTGCTCGTTGTAGCCGAGCCACGTCCCCGCGGCTTTCGTGTCCTTTGGCGCAACGACCGTCGTCTCCCAGTCGCGTTGCTCCGGCGACTCGGACGGCCTGTCGAGCAGTTCGTCACGGTTTGCTCCGAGTGCAACCGGTGCATCGGGAAACACCTGCCACGCGAGCGTTAGTGTACACATAAGAAGCTCTATGTACTCGACCCTCAAAGTATGCAGGGGCCACAGCGCCGATGCCATCGCCGACGTGTTGCTCTACCAGCCCGTCATATCCACACCACACCAGTTTCATCCCCCGTGCCCTGTCACCCTCCTCGGCCCGTCGGTTCCGGGCCTGGGGGGTGTCCCGACAGCCCGGTGCCGGGACTCGTGGTCGGGAACCAGGCTTTTTTTTCCGGGGGGCATTCGACGGGTATGCCACGGACAACTGTCGTGCCCGCTGGAGGGGAACGGTGACCGACCGACTCCCGTCGGACCACTCCGTTGTTGATTCTCACCGGGTCGAACTCGATGCTGTCGGTTCGACCGGACGTGCACAGCTCGTGCTCCCGTCGAGGCTGTCCTGTGCCCCCGGCGACATCGTCCGGCTATCGCTGGCGGGGACACAGACCCACGCCGAGGTGGTGTCGACACTGCGGGGTGAGGGTGCCGTCCGCCGTGCCTGCCGGAACCGCAGATTGGCCCGGACCGGTGAGGGAACGGACCTGCTCGGCGAGTGGCTCGACAACGGCGGCCACGGCCCCGGCAGCACGCTCCTGCTGGACGTGCTCACGGAGGGGTACGCCTACGGCCTCCGCGAACCCGGTGAACGGGTGCTGTACGAACCGGTCGAACCGCCCGATTCCTCGCTCACCGATATCGCCGAATCGCTCGACGAGTGAGGACTCCGCGGAAAACAGTCGGGACAGCCGTCTCAGTCGGCCTCGACCGGTTCGACGAGTGTCTCCGGCGGGACCGAGGCGAAGTTGACGATAGCCTCGAACCGCTCCAGGGGAAGCCGGTCGCCGCTCGTGATGCCGCGCGCGTCGCGGTCCTCGAGGTGTGTCTGGACGAACCGCTGGGCGACAACCGCCATTCGCCCGTCAGGGTCCCCATCCGCGCTCTCGACTGCGGCCTCGCCATCGAGGGCGTCCTGGGCCTGTTCGAGCAGCAGGGCGGCGGTGAACACGTCGAAGATATACCGTGCGAGCCGTTTCGCCGATAGCTCCGCGTAGTCGCGGTCCTCGCCCGCGAGTGTCGCCATCGCGACCGTGAGCTCCTGGAACTCCGCCTCGACGGTGTCGACGGCGTCGGCGAGTGCCGGATGTGTGGCCGCCGAGAGGTGCTCGTCGACCGCCTCCACAAACGGCTCGTGGGCCTGCTCGCGGTCCAGTGCGCGCAACACGTCGAGCGAGAGGATGTTCTCGGTGCCCTCCCAGATCGGTAGCACCTGTGCGTCACGGAGCAGACGGTTCGTGACGAACTCCTCGACGTAGCCGTTCCCGCCTTGGATCTCCATCGCGTAGGAGGTCGTGTCGATGGCCATCCGGGCGGTCCGGAGCTTCGCGATCGGGATGAGCAGGCGCATCAGGCGGTACTCCCGGTCGGCCGCCTCACCGTCACGCTCGGCCGCCTCGCGCTCGGCAAAGAGTCGTGCGGCCTCGAACGTGAACGCGGTTGCCGCCTCGTGGTCGACGACCATATCCACGAGGTCTGCCTGCATCAGCGGGAACTCGTCGAGACTCCTGCCGAACGCGTCGCGGTCGGCCGCCTGTATCTTGCTCTCCAGCAGCGCCCGGCCGATTATGCCACAGGCACTCGCGGCGTTCGAGAGCCGTTCCAGGTTGAGCATCTCGGCCATCTGTTTGAACCCCGCCTGCTGTTCGCCGACCAGCAGCGCCGGTGTCTCGTCGAGTTCCACCTCACCTGTCGGGACGGCAGTCGTCCCGAGTTTGTTCTTCAGCCGCCGGTACTGCTGGTCGTTCAGCGCCGCTGGTGGTGGGGCACCGTCGAACGCCTCGCGACGACCCTTTGTGAGCACCCCCTCGTCGGGGTGGCCGTGTGGCACCAGGAACATCGACAGTCCCGCGGTGCCCTCCGGCGCATCGGGGGTCCGGGCGAGCGCCAGGGTCGCCTCGGCGTCGATGTTCGAGCAGAACCACTTCTCTCCGGTGAGCCGCCAGTACCCCGTCTCCTCGTCGTACTCGGCGGTCGTCTCGGCTGCGCCGACATCGCTACCACCCTGTTTCTCGGTGAGGAACATCGCACCCTCGACCAGGTCTGCCCGGGAACGACTCGTCAACCCGTCGTAGTAGGCATCGAGTTCGTCGTCGCCGAACTTCTCGAGGACCACCGCGGCCCCGGCGGTCATCGCAACCGGACAGACGAACCCGGAGGTTTCCGCGTACGCGAGCAGGTACAGCATCCCGAGATAGTGGGTCAGCGGCAACGGCTCCGAGCGACCCGGCGGCGCGCGGAACGAGTCCGACACGACACCCGCCCCGTAGGCCAGTCGCTCGGTCTCGATCTGTTCGGCCGGATACTCCACCAGGTTCTGCACCTCTCCGTGCTTGTTGTAGGTCCGCAGCTCCGGCCCGTGACTGTCGACGTAGTCGGCGTTGTCTGCCATCACCTGCCCCACCACCTCGCCGAACTCCGACAGTCGGGGTTCGGCCCACGCAAACGCCTCGTCGGGGTAAACCCGAGCGAGTTCACGCTGGATTGCTCTGTCGAGCGCCCAGTAGTTACAGTGGCGCCCCTCCTCGAACTGCCCGTAGTCGATTGGACCGCTCATGGCTTCGGTTGGGTTTCGGGCGTAATAATCCCCTGGAGACTGCGGCCCGGTCACCCGGAGACTACTGTCTCCCGCGCCGCTCGCTCGCGCGTCCGCTGGCGGTGTCGTTCACCCGCTGGTCTCCGCCGGTCGCCGCTGTTCCCCCGTCGGCCCGCCACGCGCCCCGGCCTTCTCTCCGGAACGGAGCTCTGTTGCTGTGCAGCCCCCAACCGAGCACGCAGTTGAGCACGAATCCGACGAAACCGGCGACCACACCGCCCGCGAGGAGACTCGTGAGGGCGAGCAACGCTCCGGCCCCGGCCAGCCACACCCCGACCTGCCAGCCCCGGGCTCTTAGCCTCCAGACACCGTAGCCCGCGTAGCCGTAGGCCCCGCCGAACAGGAGCACGACCAGCCCCAGCGGCTGGAAACCGGTCCCGGCCACCGGAACCGAACTGCCGACTGTGAGTATACTGAACCCCGCGAACAGCAACAACACGCTGTGTAGCCCGAACGCCACGGCGACTGCCCGGAGTGTGAGGCTGCTGTTGCTCGTCCGGCCCCCATTTCGGGTGCCCCGCTGTGGACCGGGGGTGGTCTGTTGGCCCCCACCGGTCGGTCCGGTCTGTTCTCCGCGTGACCGCTGGTCCCGTTCCCGCTGTCCACCGCCGTCGTGTGACCGTTGCATAGGCCCCACTGGCGCGGCATCACTCTTGAACCCTGACAGTGTAAGGGCCGAGAGCGCTCACAGATGGCGGCGCTCGATATCGGGGTCGACGCCGGCGGCGGCGAGGTCCTCCCGGATGCGCTCGCGGAGCGGTGTCGGCACCGTGTCACGCCCGACAGGCACGGCAGTCTCGTGGGATCCGTCCGATGGTGGCACCTTCCAGTAGATGATACACTCGCTCGGCGCGTAAAACTCGATGCTGTAGCGGTCGGTCGCGCCGCTGTAGTGGACGCGGGCGGCCCGCCCATCGATGCGCCAACCCTCCTGTTCACCGAGACCGGCGA
>KB659943.1_pt40 | contig 14940 bp, 16 predicted proteins | sample 558768 | NCBI scaffold set KB644980.1 | reverse complement strand
CGAGGAGTGGACAGCCATCGTCAAACCCGAGCCGATGGGGACGGTGCTGTGTATCTCCCCGTACAACTATCCGCTCCTGACGACCGTCCTGCAGGTCGCCCCGGCCCTTGCGGCGGGCAACAGCGTAATCCTCAAACCCTCCTCAAAGACCCCGTTGACCGCGGCGATACTGACCGATGTGATCGCCTCGACAGTTGCGTTGCCCGATGGCGCGCTCAACTTCGTGCCCGGCCGTAGCCGCGAGATCGGCGACACGCTGGCCGGTGACGATCGCGTCGATACCATCGCGATGACCGGCTCCTCAGGTGCTGGCCAACACGTCGCTCGCGAGTCCGGCATGGTCAATCTCGTGATGGAGCTCGGCGGCAACGCCCCGGCGATCGTGTTCCCGGATGCGACCCTCGCCGATGCCGCGGGCTCCTGTGCGGCCGGCTCGTTCAAGTTCGGCGGCCAGCGGTGTTCTGCGGTCTCCCGAGTGTTGGCCCACGAGTCGATCCACGACGAGATGATCGAACAGCTACGGCTGACGATGGATTCGTGGGTCGTTGGCGACCTCTTCGAGGAAGATACCGACTTCGGACCACTCATCGACGTTGATCAGGCAAAAATGGTCGAGGAACTCGTTGACGACGCGGTCGATGCCGGTGCGGAGCTGATCGCCGGCGGTGACCGCGACGGCGCGTTCTACGAGCCGACGTTGCTGGCGAACGTGCCCCACGATGCCCGGATCATCCACGAGGAGCAGTTCGGCCCTGTCGCCGCGGTCACCAGCTTCGCGGACGAAACCGAGGCGATCGAACTCGCCAACGCCGGGAATCTCGCGCTGGATGCCTCGGTGTTTACCACCGACCACGACCGGGCGATGCGGGTCGCCGAGGCCGTCGACGCCGGTGGGGTGCGGATTAACGGCGCGCCCTCCCATGGCCTCGGTGACATTCCCTTCGGCGGCAACGACGGCTCCGGAATCAACCGCGAGGGGATTCACGCCACCATCGAGCAGATGCTCCGCAAAAAATCGATTATCCTGTAGCCGACCAAAGGCGGTATTACGCTCCCGATTTTGGGGTGTGGTATGACAGACAACTGGGTAAGTCTCTTTTCGGGTGGCAAGGACTCTTCGTGGGCACTGTATCAAGCCATTGAACAAGGGCTGAACGTGACGCGACTGTTGACCGTTCATCCCTCGAAAGATTCGTACATGTACCACGTTCCCGAAACACAACTCGCCAGCGTCGCCGCCGAGAGCATCGGGATCGAGTTCGTAGAAGTCGACCCCGGCGATCTTGATGCCAGCGACGCCGACGACTCGGCCGCACAGGGCGATGCCGAACTCGAACCGCTGGAAGACGCCCTCACGGACCTCAAAGACGATATCGACCTTGCGGGGGTCACTGCTGGAGCCATCGAAAGCGAATTCCAGACGAATCGGATTCAGGAGATGTGTGACCGCCTTGGCATCGACCTCTTCGCGCCGCTGTGGCAGCGCGATCCCGAGGCACTGGCCGCCGAGATGCTGGAGGCTGGCTTCGAGATCACGATCTTGCAGGTTGCAGCTTACGGGCTGGACGAGTCGTGGCTCGGCCGCACGCTCGACGCTGACGCCATCGACGATCTCCGCGCACTCAACGACGAGTACGGCGTCCACCTGCTCGGCGAGGGCGGGGAGTTTGAGACGTTCGTGACGGACGGCCCACACATGGAGCAGCGGATCGAACTCGACTACGATACCGAGTGGAACGACGACAGCGGCCGGGTACGGATCACCGACGCCGGGCTGAGCGACGAGTAAGAATCTAGGGGTCGAACGAACCTTTTTGTGTGATACAACTGTATCACAATATATGAGTACAGAGACGGAGGCCGGCGACGACCGGATGGAGAAGATCAACGTCCGGGTGCCGGAGGCGTTGCTGGAGCGGATCGATGACGAGTGGGAACAGCGCGGGTACGCCAGCAAGTCGGCCGCGATCCGGGACGCGCTCCGCGAGTGGGTGGCCACCCCGGCCGATCTGTCCGAAGAGACGCAGGAGGCCCTCGAAACGAGCCGACAGCAGACCGACCGTGGCGAGACGGTTTCGGCCGAGGAGGCACGCGACCGACTCGGGATCGATGACTGAGGTTCGATACACGGAGCAGGCACTCGATCAACTGGACGACCTTGAGCCGGACATTGCGGATCGAATCTTGAACAAGGTCGACGAGGCCGCCGAGTGGCCGGATCACTGCCTCGCACCACTCCGTGGATTTCCGTACTACAAACTCCGCATCGGTGACTACCGTGCCATCATCTCGTGGAACCGTGGCGACGAAACCCTGCGTGTCGAGGCTGTCGGCCACCGTCGCAACATCTACGACCGACACCTGCCGCCCTGACCAGCGAGATGCGTTTTTGTACGTGCAATTCGTTGGAGTGGTATGACCGATTCGACGCGTCGTGAGCGACTCACCAACCGCCTCCACGAGGAGCAGGCGACCGCGAGCGAACTCGCTGCCGATCTCGAAACCGCAGTGTCGACGGTGTACAGCGATCTTCAGCACGTTGCCCGGTCGATCCGTTACGACGCCGACACCGAATTTCTGGTCGCCCCGCCGGAGTGTTCGAACTGCGGGTTCAGTGGGTACGACGACCCGATCAACCGTCCCTCACGCTGTCCGGAGTGTCGTAGTGAGAATATAGAAGAGGCCGTCTTCAAGATCGAATCCCAGAGATAGCTGTCTCACTGCAACTCCTCGGGCCGTTTGTCCTCGTCTGCGCGGCTCGTGAGCGTCAACATTGCCCCAAAACCGACGACGAGGCCGGGCCAGTAGGTTGTCAGCCGGAACAGCACTGCCGCGGTGAGCGCGGTTGCCAGACTGACCGGATAGAAGATCGTCATCAGCGCGGCAAAGGCGGCCTCGTAGGTCCCCGACCCACCCGGCGTCGGTGACAGCGTCGCAATCGTCGACAGCGTCACCAGAAAGTACAGCGGGACGAACGTCGGTTCGAGTCCGATAGCCCGAAAGACGAAGTACAGCGAGGCGATCTGGGCGATAATCGCCAGATGTGAGCCGAGCCCCGTTGTGAGCAGGAATCGGCGGTCGCTGCCGGCCTGCTGGAAGGCCTCGGCCACCTCGGTGACGCTCTCTCGGAGCGAGTCGAACACCGAATCACCACGGCCAACGATTCCCTGGAGTCGATTCAGCACGCTGAGGATGCTGTCACCGAGGCGGTCGTCGTCGGACCAGAGCAGATACGCGGCGACACTCCCGATTGTCAGGAGACTCACCGTCACCAGCCCGAGTTTGAGCAGGAAATTGCCGACCCGTCCGAACGCGGCGAGATAGATGATCCCCCCAAGCGGGAAGGTGAAAAACGGCGCGGCGTTGACGATATCCGAGGAGATGACCGCCGCCAGCGATGGCTCGTACTCCGAGCCGGTGGTATCTGAGACGATGTATGCCATGATCGGCTCGCCGCCGAACTGCCCCAGCGGCGTGACACCGTTCAGGAAATGGCCGGTGAGGAACATCCGGACTGTCCGTGACACCGTGGATTCGATCCTCAGTTGGCTAAAAAACCGGTGCCACACCCACGCCCAGACGAGCAGCGAGGTAAAGCCGACCAGCAGGCCGGCAACGAACAGCGAGGCGTCGGCATCCCTGATCGAGTCGACGAACTCGTTGATGTCGGCGGCATACAGCAGCCCGGCAAAGAGGACGACCGCAATCCCATACCAGATTATCTCCTTCCTCCCGATGTCCAGTCCCGGAATCCGTGACATTCTTACTTGTACCCCAGTGCCTCCAGTCGGTCGGTGATCTCCTCGTCGGCCTCTGCGGGTTGATCAGCGTCGTCGCCCGCCACATCGACGGTTTCGATCGTGTCGATAGCGGTCCTGAGATCGGCCGGGACCGGAACCGACTCGCCGGTCTCTCGGTCGGTGGCCTCGTAGCGCGGTTCGCCACCGTCGGCGACGGATTTGACGACTTTCGTGCCATCGCGGATCAGATAGCGGTACTGGCGGTAGTACTCGTCCCACTCCTCGCGCGGTATGTACCCGGTGAAGTTCTCGGGGAACTCGAAGCCGCCGCGGACCGTCGTTGCGAAGGGGTCCTCTGGCATCGGCTGGAGCCCCTGCGTAGGCAGGCACCAGCTCGTGCAGCGCGCGGAGTTCGAACGGCCGTGCCTCTGTCCGGGCGTCCATCTCCGGGTGGTCGACGAGCAGCACCGAATCGATCACCGGGTCCATGACGGTGAACTGGTGGCCGAAGACCTCGTTTTCGCCCAGCGCCTGTCCGTGATCCGAGAGCACGACGACGACCGTCTCCTCGTCGAGGTCGTTGGCGGCGAGGGCGTCGGTGATACGACCGACGAGGTCGTCGGTGTAGTCGACCGAAGCGTCGTAGGCCTTGGCCAGTTCGTCGAAGTCGGTGTCGTCCTTGGTGAACATGTCCTTCTGCCGGTGGGGAATCTTGGACTCGTCGGTGACGCCGTGCTCGTCGAGATAGCGTTGCGGGGGGTAGTACGGCTCGTGTGGCTCCATCAGATTGACGTAGAGGAAGAACCCCTCGTCGGCGTCGCGCTCGCCGAGATACTCCTCGGCGGCGGCGACCGTCTCCTCGGATTTACAGGAGTCGTCGACATCGAGCAGCCGGAACGCGCGGTCGAGCTGGCGACCGAGAACTCGTTTCGGGAGAGTGCCGAGCGCGTCGTAGAGTTTCGTCGCCGTCTTCGAGATCCGTCGGCTCAGCCGGTTGTCCGCGCCGCCGAGAAAGTTTTCGACGTAGTCGAAGTCGCCGGTCATCCCCTTGTGTGGCGTGATCCAGACGTTCGACGTGATCGCGGCGGTCGAATAGCCGGCCGCGCCGAACTCGGAGACGAACGTCGATTTCCCGGTCGGGAAGTAGCTTCGGGCGTGGGTCGTGCCGTGTTCCCACGGGTACTCGCCGGTGAACATGGAGGCATGCGAGGGCAGCGTCCAGGGGGCCTGCGTCACCGCGTCGTCGAAGCGGATTGCGTCGTCGGCAATCGACCCGAGGTTCTCGGTGAAGTCGATGGCCTCGTTGTACGCCGAGACCCGGTCCTTGCGGAGGGAATCGAGGACCAGGAATACGACGTTGTACTTGTCGGCCACCGCATCGGTCATAGCTGAGTGCAGTGGGAGGGCGCAGTTATGTACTCTGGTCTCGGTCGGCGTCCGGCACCCGGTTCCACCGCCGCCGTGACGGTCAGTTTATCAACATGCACTCGTGAGAGTGGACAACCGGCGATGAGTACAGTCGCAATCGTCTACTGGTGTGACGGCGCAGGACACGCGGCCAGAAGTATTCCGGTCGCCAAGGAGTTCGAGGCCAGAGGGATCGACGTGTCGATGGCCGGCGGCGGGCAGGGCAAGCGGTTCGTCGAACTCAACGGGTTCGACCACCCGGATCTCACGACCGTCGCCGTCAAGGGCGACACACCGCTGTCGTTTCTGCAGCATACGCTGTTCGATCTGGTGCCGAACGCGGCCCGTCGCTACCGGGAGGTCAGCCGGTGGCTCGGCGAGGAAACCCCCGATATCCTCGTCACCGACGACATTTTCGCGGGCATCGCCGCCGCGCGGCAGGGCATCGAGTTCTACCGCATCGACCATCTCACCCCCGGCCTGCTCGGGCCGCTGTGGGGCCCGCCCCAATGGTTCTACAACTGGGTGTCGCTGCAGTTTGCCGAGGAGATCATCGTCACGTCGCTGTGGCCCGACGACCCCGATCCCGACGGGGTTACCCGCGTCGGCCCGCTCGCACAGGAGGGCGACCCCGACGACGAAGTCGAGCCGTACGACGTGCTGCTCAATCCGGGCACGCACGGCGACGGCTTCGACGAGATCCGTCGCCGCCTTGCCGACGCTGGCTACCACGTGCGCACTGTCGGCGACGACGACTGGGAGACCAAACCGACGATGACGCCGTACACCGCGGCGGCCGATGTCGTCGTCTGTACCGGGTTTTCGTCGATCGCGGACACCGTCGTTGCCGGCACACCCTGCGTCATCTTCCCGTTCCTGCCGTTCCAGAAGGCGCTGGCCGAGCGCGCCGACGAGAGGGATATCGAGGGAGTCTCGCAGGCTCGCAGCGTTGACGCCGTGATCGAGCAGGTCGAGCACTACTGCGAGGGCGACGACCACCCGCAGTACGAGAACGGTGCTATGGCCTTCGTCGATACCGTGCTGGGCGACTGATTACGCTCGATATCGGACGACTGGGCGACTGAAACAGCGATTCCTCACGGTCGACAACGAACGATTCGGCCGGCAGATTGAAGCGGGCTGCCCACAATGCATCGGCCAACGCGAATGAATATCGGGTTTTTCACCGACAGCTACTTTCCCGGCATCGACGGGGTCGTCTACACGATCAAGGCGTGGCGCGAGCGCCTCGAAGCCCGCGGCCACACGGTCTATATCGTCTATCCCGAGAGCAGCTACGAGCCGGACGACACCGAGATTCCCGTGCCGTCGGTGTCGAATCCACTCTATCGCCAGTACCGACTGCCGCTCTACCGGCGGCTCTCGACGCTGCCCGACCTCGATGTCGTCCACTGTCACGGCCCGGCGTCGACCGGGCTCATGGGCCGGCGGTACGCAAACAAACACGGTATCAAATCCGTCTACACACATCACACGCCGATCGAGGAGTATCTCATCCGCGCGGTCCGCTCCGAGACGCTCGCCGATGCGGTGGGGCGGCTCTACGTCACCTACGAGAACCAGTTCCTCCGCTCGTTCGACTGTGTAACCGCCTCGACGGCGAAGATCAGACGGAAGGTGACAGCCCGCCAGCTCCCTGTCGGCATCGAAATGGACCAGTTTCAGCCACAGGACGAGCAACTGTTCGACGACGAGCGGCCAACCGTCGGCTACAGCGGCCGCATGACGACGAAGAAGAACATCGACGAGATCCTTCGCGTCGCCGCCGAAACGCCGGCGTACCGATACGTCCTTGTCGGCGAGGGGCCGGCCCGGAGTGGTCTCGAAGCAGACGCCCCCGAGAACGTCGAGTTTCACGACTTCATGGACCGCGAGAAGCTGCCGACCTTCTACTCCTCGCTGGACGTGTTCGTCTCGGCGTCGACCTGTGACACGCTCGGGCTGTCGACGCTGGAGGCCTGCGCTTGTGGCACCCCTGTCGCGGCGGCCGACGTCCAGCCGTTCAACGAGACCATCGGTGAGGAGAACGGCGCTCGTTTCGAGTACGGTGATATCGACGCGATGGCCCGCGCAATCAGGGCGTGTCTCGACGGCGACCGCGATACCCGGTCCGCGGTCGAACGGTTTTCGGTCGAGCAGACGGTCGACGAACTCGAAGCGATCTACGGGGCAGCAACACAGCCCGAGCGCGACGCGGAAACGACTGTCCGAGTGTCGACCTGATAGCGGTTAGAAAGGGATACCTCGAATGTGTGCCTGCACTTGCGGGCGACAGCGGCGTCGTCGTCAGGCGTTCGGAACCGCGGCATCGAGCGCGTCACGCGCCTTGTCGAGTTCCGTCTGGACGATGAACGTCCCGTCGCTGCCGTGATCGACGACGGCTTCGAGGGCGCGCTTCGTGCCGATCTGTCGGAGGGCCCACGCCGCCTGTGCGCGAACCGCCGCCTCGTCGTCGGCCTTCAGCGTTTCCGACAGCGGTTTGATCGCCCGGGTATCGCCGATCAGCCCGAGTGCGCGAGCAGCCTGCGGGCGAACCGTGTCGTTGTCCATCAGCAACTGATCAGCCAGCGGCTGGACCGCCCGTTCGTCACCGATCTCGCCGAGGGCACGGAACGTGACCTTCTGGAGCGGCGCGTCGCTGTCGGCATCGACGTATTCGATCAGCGTCTCGACGGCCTCGGTCGCGCCCATCTTCCCGAGAATCCGGATCGCGGGTTTGTCGCGTTTTTCGGCGCGGGCGAGCATCGTCTCGACTGCCGCGTCGGTCGCTGCCCGCGGGCCCATCCGTTCGAGTGCGTTGAGACAGTGTTCCTCCATGAAGTCCGAATCGAGGCTGTCGAGAGCGAGCAGGATCATCTCGGTGTTGCCCCGCTGTTCGTGTTCCTTGAGTGCGGCCCACTCCATCGGGAAATCCTTGGTGTGGCCCAGCACGTCGTAGTAGCCCTCGGCGCGAAGCGACTCCCGGACGGAGAGATCGGCCCACTCCTCGGCGGCGTCGACGTCCGCCGACAGCGTCTCGGCGGCGTCGACCAGCGTCTCGATCCGCTCGCTGTCGGCATCGGCGTCAAGATCGGCGTCCGCGACAGCGTCGGTCACGGCGGCGAGTGTGTCACCTGTCTCACCGAGCGTGGTCGGTGCTGCAAGATCAGTATCGAGTTCGGCCGATACGCTCTCGGTGGCCGCCGTGACGGCGTCGACAACCTCGTCTTCGCCCTGTTCGGTCCAGTCGCCGTCGTCGATCGCGTTGTCTGCGTTCTCTATCTCGTCGATCACGTCACTGGCGTAGGGACCGCGGGCGTCGGCCAGATCGTCACGAAGTGTGGCCAGCTCGTCGCGGGCCTCGGCGTGTGGGTCTTCGGGGTCTTCTTCGTCCTCCTCGTCGGCCTCCGGGACCGGCGGGAGATCGTCGTCGATCGCGTCGAGGGTCGCCTCGACATCGTCGAGATCGGCCTCTGTCTCGGCCGCGTCGAGTGCCTCGGCGGCAGCCGCACACCGCTCGTCGAAATCCTCGGTCGTGGCCAGCTCGGTCGATTCGTCGCTGGCGTCGGCCGTCTCGGTATCCTCGTCGTTGGCCGGCTCTTCGGCGTCGTCCGCGCCGTCCTCGCCGTTACTCATATACCTCCCTCTCCGGGCGATACTCAAAAGAGCGTTTCCCTTCCCGTCTCGCTACCGCTCGCGGACGACGACGAACTCCGCGAGATCACGGAGATAGGCCTCGGCGTCCGTCTCGGGGAGGTCGACCGCGTCGAGTGCGTCAAGTGCGAGATCGGACTGCTCGCGGGCGCGGGCGTCACCCTCCTCGGGTGTGAGATCTGTCACCTGAATCAGCGAGGGGCGATCCATCGCCTCGTCCTGTCCGGCGGGCTTGCCAAGGTCGTCGGCGTTGGCGGTCGCATCGAGCACGTCGTCACGAATCTGGAAGGCGACGCCGACCCGCTCGGCGTACTCGCCGAAGGCAGCCACCGTTTCGGCGTCGGCACCACCGGCGACCGCCCCGAGTTCGGCCGAGGCCCGGAACAGCGCACCCGTCTTCCGGCGGGCCAAGGTCATGTATTCCGACTCCGTCGTCGGCCGCGCTTCGAGTTCGGTGGCCTCGCCCTCGCCGAGATCGATCATGGATTCGGCGACGAGCTCCATCGCGCGCTCGTCGCCCGAAAACAGGGCAAACGCCTCGCCAAGCAGCCCGTCGCTGGCGACGATCGCCGGCCCGTACCCGTACTCGGCCCACGCGCTCGGCGTGCCGCGGCGAGTATCCGACCGGTCGATGATGTCGTCGATCACGAGCGAGGCGTTGTGGACCAGCTCGATTCCGGCGGCGAAACCGACGGCCTGCTCGCGGTCGCCGCCGACGGCCTCACACGCGAGAATCGTCACCGCCGGCCGGACCCGCTTGCCGCCGGCGAGGACGACGTGCCCGAGTTGCTCGGCGAGCGCGTCGGGATCGGTGTCGTCGATGACCGCCGCAAGTCGGTCTTCGACCATCTCGACCCGCCGCTCCAGATACTCCATTGCTGGTGAATAATCTGTGTTCAGCAAAGTAGGTGACGAAACCCGAACCCGACAGGTAGCGATCACCCGCTGTCGCTTCGGTGCTGTTGTCACCCTCTCTATCCGCGCCTGTGTCCCGGTATCGGCGTCGCCTGTATCAGCGTCGCCTTCGCCATCGTCGCCCCCGTTATCGTCGTTTCCGACGGCATCCACATCCGGCAGCGTAATCAGGTTCTCCCGGCCGATCCGGAGCTTGGATATCTGGTCGCTGTCGGCCATCGTGGACAGCAGTTGCGACACCTTCGCGTCCGACCAGCCGGTTTCGTCGACGATGTCGGCCTGCCGCATCCGTCCGTCGTTGCGATCCAGCAGCCGTTCGACTTGCTCGTCGTCAGCCAGCAGCGTCGGATCTGGTGGCTCCTCGGCGGCCGTGTCCGGATACTGGGGTCCACTATCGCCCGGCTGGTCGCCGGGTTCGGCAGGTTGCCCGTCCGGAGTGGCTGTCTGTTGTCCAGTATCGGGAGGATCATCGGCTGTCGCTGGTGATTCTCGGGTGCCCGGCAGGACGGTCTCACGAACATTTACCCTGTCAGTTCGGCGCAGCAGAATCGCTCCACCGACGATCAGCGACGCGATGATAACCGCAACCCCGAGAAAGCGGATGGCACCGGCCCCGAAGACGGACTCCTCGTAGATGACTCTGATGTGATCCTCGGCGCTGAACGTTCGCGGGCCAGTTATCTCGACCGTGTTACTCGAAAAGCCCTCGTTCGCGGACGTGATCGCGTACCCCCGCGGGGTGTGGATACGCAGCACCTGATTCGCCCTGAGCGTCGCCAGCCACGTCTCGCTATCCGAGATGCGAAGCGCGTCGTTGAAGATGAGACGCTGTGTTTCGTTGGTGGTGACCGACCGGAGGAACCCGGTCCATGTAAACGAGAGTGTCAGCTCTCCGGTCGACCCGGACCGACTCGCGCTGTAATCGACGTTGGTGATCGCCATCTCCCGACCGGTCTGCTCGCCAACGAGGCTGGCGACGTTTCGAAACAGTGAGGCCTCGGGACCGACCGACGCCGATCCGGTCTCGAACTCGTCGGCAACCGCGTCGAAGCCGGCCTGCTGGGACGCGTTCGGGAGGTCGTAGGCGACGCTGACGACCCAGTCGGCACTCTGGTCGGGCTGGAGATAGACATCCATCGTCGTGGTGGGAGCAGAGAGGCTGCCGCCCGCAAGCGTGGATACGTCCTGTGGCGACGACTGCTGGGCCATCCCGGCCGTCGCCCCCGCTGGAGCCACAAGAACGACTGTGAGGACGAGGAGAGCGGCTGAAAGAGCGACAGACCGCATGCCTGAGGGGTCACAGTCGTCGGGGAAAACCATACTATGACACAAAACTTGGCCGAGTGGTCTCTCCGTGTCCGGTGGCTTGTAGATGGATTTTGTCGATCCGGCAGAGATTCCCGACAGATGAAATCCCTCCCGCTCGTCCTTGTGGGACTGTTGCTGACGGCGACATTCGGCGTTGGTGCGGTGGTCCCCGCGCCACAGGCCGGAGCCAGCCAGCCAGCCACCGAGAGCGTGACACCCCCGCTGCAGATTACGACAGCGGAGCAGTCGACGACGACACCGGCCGGTACCCCATCCGGTACGCTGGCGATCCCACGTTCGATCGTCGAGCGCACCGAACACCGCCGACACCACGTCGACATCGGCCCTGCTGTCGGGTTCGAGACAGCGGGCACGACCGATACCCTCGCCACGAGGGCCATCGACCGTCAACTCAGCACCGCCGCCAGTGACACCCAGCGACGCGCGCGCCTCCGGGCAGCAGTCGCCGAAACCGAAGCAGCCGTTCGAGAGCTCAAGGACCGCAATACTGCGGCGATCCGGGGCTTCGCCGCAGGGCGCAGCGAGCCGAAGGTGCTGCTCGAGGAGCTTGCGCTGATCGGCCAGACCGCCGATCGGCTTCGAGACCGGGTGAGCCTCCTCCAGCAACGAACCGACGCGCTTGACACCGACTCGACGCTGTCAAACCGACTGTCGACGCTCTCGTACGAACTCCGGATGCTCGACGGCCCGGTCAGAGCTCACGCAGCCGCTGTCTTCAGTGCGGAGCGGCCTGCTGGACAGATATTCGTGCAGGCCAGCGAGGAGAACATCGTTCTCTCGGCGAAGACCGAGGACGCCTATCTCCGCGAGGTCTACCGGCCCGACAATCGTGGTGATGGCGAGACGGGAATCTCGGCCGAGGAGGCCTCCGGGATCGCGGCCGATCTATACCCGAAATTCTGGACCCAGCGTGGGGGTGGCACCTGGAGTGTTGCCGGCCCGGGCCCGCTATCGGTGGTGTCGATACAGGGCATCGATCTCGGCCAACTGGAGGTCTTCATCGATGGGACCACAGAGCAGCCGTTCGTCGAACACAAGCGGCTCTCGCTCGACCAGTTCGTGGCGACACAGCAGACGACCAAGGTACAGGACGGGCTTCGGGTGACCGTCGACCGGAGCTATGTCGGCGGTCCACTCCGTGTCACCGTCATTAACGCCGACACCGGAGAGCCGGTGGACGCCACGGTCCGGATCGGTCAGAACGGTCAGGAAAGCCAGCCGGTCGGGACGACTGACGCTCCCGGGTCGGTCTGGACACTGACACCAAACGGTGCGTTCACGCTGACCGTGATCAGCGAGGACAACTCGGCGGCATTCCTCCAGATACAACCGCAGGGAGCCGCCGAGGCAGTTTGATTTCTGCCGGACCCGATCTGCGCCGGTCAGGCGTCGTCGAAGCCGTCCTCGAAGACGAACGTGCCGTTGCGCTGAACGACCTCGCCGTCGAGTTCGAGCCGCGCGTTCTCGCTCATATCGACGATCATATCGACGTGTTCGGCCGACTCGTTCGCCTCATTGGTGTCGCCCACCGTCTGGGGATAGGCCGAGCCAACCGCGAGATGGACGGTATCGCCCATCTTTTCGTCGAACAGCATGTTGTAGGTGAACTGGTCGATCGCACGGTTCATCCCGACCCCGAGCTCGCCGAGCCGACTCGCCCCACCGTCGGTGTCGAGGATCTCGGTCAGTAGCGACTCGTTTTGACCCGCGCTGTGGGCGACGACCTCGCCGTCCTCGAAGGTGAGCCGCACGTCCCTGAATCTCGCGGCCCTGCCGATACAGCGGCAGATCGAAGTGGACATCGCCCTCGACGCTATCCGGAACCGGCGCGGTGAACACCTCGCCGCCAGGCAGGTTCTTCTCGCCGTAGTCGTTGAGCGCGTGGTTGCCGGCAACTGAGAGGGTCAGATCGGTCTCGTCGCCAGCGACGATGCGGACCGCCTCGGCTGCATCGAGTCTGTCGGCCATCCCCGCCTGAAACTCCCGCTGGGCGTCCCAGTCGAGGCCGACAGCGTCCCAGACGAAGTCCTCGTAGGCCTCGGTGCTCATGCCGGCGAGCTGGGCGTGGCCGCTGGTCGGAAACTGCGTGAGACACCAGCGTTTCGAGAGCCGTTCCTCCTGTACAGGTTTGAACGCCCGACGGTGGGCAGCCGTGTTCGCGGGCGGCACGTCGCTCGTCTCGGTGACGTTCGCGCCACCGCGGGCGATAATGAAGGCATCAGTGTTCTCGTAGCAGGCCAGCTGATGATCGGGCGTCTCGTACTCCTCGCCGCTCGCCCGCAGGAAGGCACGGGAGGCGCGGTCGGAGTGGGTGAGCCAGATCGGCGTCGCGCCGCGGTCTCCGCAGATCTCGTAGAGGGCGACCGCGAGATCCTCGGCCTCCGGCGGGAGCTGGATGACGACACGGTCGCCGGCCTGCAGGTCGATCGAGTGGTCGACGATGGTGGTGGCATGCTCGCGGATGCGTGGGTCCATACCCGGTCGTGGGGTCGCCGGGCGCAAAAGCGTCTCTCTTATTACCCCGGGACCGATTAACCGCTCGTATCCGCGGCTGGCGCCGGCTCTCACCGGCGAACGGCGGCCCCTGTCGACCGAGAAAGCACAAGGGTTTTGTATTTTTAGGCGAGCCTAAGCCGTATGGAGCGAACCAATCCGCTCAGTCGACGGCGCATGTTGCAGACAGTTGCGGCCGGATCAGCGGTCGGTATCGCCGGCTGTGCGGGACAGTCCGACGAGACTGCGGCCCCGACAGACGAGATCAGCTTTCCCGAACTCGGGGAGTTTCGCGGCTCCGGACCGCTCGTCGAGGGGCGACCCGCGCCGGGCGGAACATCGATCGAGGATCTCCCGAACCTCGAGGGCGAGCTGAATCTCTACATCGGCGGCGGCGAGGGCGGGATCTACTTCCGATTCGTCGAAAAGCTCGAGGAGATCTACCCGAACTTCGAGGTATTCCCGACCAGTGCCTCCTCGTCATCGCTTGCACAGACGGTCGTCGAGGAGGCTGACGCTGGAGCCCCGCAGGCCGACCTGTTCTGGTCTATCGACGCGAGTTCCCTTGCGTTCGTCGCCAACAACGATGCCTACGAGCCGCTGTCGGCCGACGCCATCGATCCGGTGCCATCGGACTTTACCGGCCCGGACAGCGCGTGGGTCGGTGTCGCCGGCCGTGCTCGCAGCATTCCGTACAACACGAATGCGCTCAGCGAGGACGAGATCCCGAACAAGGTCCAGCAGATTCCCAACACCGAGGGGCTGCCGGGTTCGATGGGCTGGGCCCCGAGCTACGGCGCGTTCAAATCTTTCATCACGGCGATGCGGCTCCAGCAGGGCGAGGAGACGACCAGCGAGTGGCTCTCGTCGATGAGCAGCGCCGGGACAGAAAAATACCCCAACGAGTTCGTGGTTTCGAGTGAGGTCGCCGACGGCACGCTCGACGCTGGCTTCGCCAACCACTACTACGCCCTTCGCGTCAAGAACAGCCGTCCGGACGCGCCGCTTGATCTGGCGTTCACCAGCGGCGATGCGGGCGCACTTGTCAACGTCGCCGGCGCGCTTCAGATTGAGGGCACCGAAAAAAGCGACCTCGTCAACACGTTCGTTCGACATCTGCTGTCGGCGGAGGCACAGGAGTTCTTCACCACGGTCAGCTTTGCCTACCCAATGATCCCCGATGTCGCGCCGCCGGGTGATCTGCCGACCATCGACGAGCTGAATCCGCCGGAGATCGAGCTCTCGGCGCTGTCGGAGCTGGAGGCAACCCTCGACCTTATGCGCTCGGCAGGCGTACTCGGTTAACAGATGCGACTCCGGGCGTGGGTCACAGCGGTGCGACAACGACTTTCGCGGCGGTCGTCGACCACGCGGTCGACGGAAGACGACGAGGGAGCCACAG
>KB659936.1_pt32 | contig 14981 bp, 24 predicted proteins | sample 558768 | NCBI scaffold set KB644980.1 | reverse complement strand
GTGCCGGTGTTCCGTCCGGAGCGGTCGAGCTCCTCGTCCTCCACGAACCCGCCGGACTCACGCGCCAGGGAAGCTGTCGAATCCACAGCAGACCTCACATCCCCGACCTCGAACCTGAGTTCTACGGAGACAGCGCGTCTCCTGTCGCTAGCATCCGTCGCACCTTTCTCGGGTCCAGGGAGCGGCGCATCCCGGGCGACCGAACCAGCCGCTCCCGAGTCAAAACCTTCTGTCTGAGCGGAGGAACTTGTATTCAGACCGAAGACAGCGAGGGCTGCCACCGAAAGCGCCGCCAGCGCCCCGGATCCTATCAGTAGGTTCCTGCGCGACACAATGTTTTGGAGCTCCACGACAACGACAGTACCGTCTGCCTCTTAACTCCTTCCCAGCTGTTCGCCAGCGGCCGAACAGCACTGCAATAACCAAAAGACCGCAACGCCAGACTTGGAACTGAATCTCGCCGGTGTCAAGGCTTTGTGCTCTCGAACCCGGATTAAGATACTGAAGGAGGCTCACCGCCAGATCCAACCCGCGTCACGTCGCTCGGCGAGGAGCCCAACCTGTCGAGGTCCACAGTGTCGGCACACCTCGACACGCTTAGCAACGCGGCCTAGTTGACAGACAAAGGAGACGGACGCAGGAGCGTGGTCTGTAGGCCGACCTCTATCGGGAAAAGCTGGCTGGGAATAGTTCTGGTTTGCGGCCACCGGGATTTGAACCCGGGTCCTCGGCTCGAAAGGCCGAAATGATTGGCCGGACTACACCACGGCCGCAGGAGAAAACTGCCTGGCGAGTTTTTTAACGGCTCAAGGAGCGTACACCTCTGTGACAGAGGACTGCGTTTTCTGCGGCATCATCGACGGCGACATCCCAGGACACATCGTCCACGAGACCGAGGAAACCGTGGCTTTCCTGGACGCCGAACCCGTATCGGAGGGCCACACGCTGGTTGTACCGAGGCGACACGTGGAGACGATATACGACTCCAGGGACATGGACTACCTGTGGACCGAGGCAGTCAGGGTGGCGAACGCCATCCGCGAGGCACTGGACCCAGAGGGCATGAACCTCCAGCAGAACACCGGAGAGGCCGCGGGCCAAGAGGTCGACCACCTCCACCTCCACCTCACGCCGAGGTACACCGGCGACGAGGTGCAGCTCGACTACGATCGCGAGGAGCTCGGGGACGGAGAGAGGCTAGCCGAGAAACTCTCCGCGCACCTGTAGGAGATCGCCAACACACCTGTTCAGTTCGGCTTTCAGGTGTTGCTTCAGCTCTGCGTCGAGGAACTCCAGGGTCTCGTTCCAGGCGTCGCGGGTGGCGTTCGGGCGGAAGGAGTCGCCTGAAGGGTTGGCGAACGCGTGGCCTGCTCCCTCGTAGACATGTATGTCCTTCTCGACATCGAGCTGGTCGAGGGTGGAGTTGAAGTCCCTCACGCTTTCCAAGCTCACCACCCTGTCCTCCGAACCGAACACACCGTGCACCGGTCCGTCCACACTGCGGAGGGTGTCGGCGTCGGTGGCGAGCGTCCCGTAGTATATGGCTGTGGCATCCAGGTCGGCGTCCGACAGGCTCAACTGGAGGCTCTGGCCGCCACCGAAGCACCAGCCCAGGCTCGCGACCTGGCCGTTGCTGTACGAGCTGTTTCTAAGGCCCTCCACTGCACCCGACATGTCCTGGACTGCCTTGTCAGGGTTCTGTCGCACCCTACCTGAGAGCCTGCCGGCCTCCGAACTGTTCTGCGCGACCTCGCCGTCGTATAGATCGACCGCGAACACGGAGTATCCGTGGCCCGCGAGGACGTCGGCCATGTGGCGTATGTTGGAGTTCAACCCCCACCACTCGTGCACCAAGACCACGCTCGGGTGAGAACCGCTTTCATCGGGCCTGGCCAGGTATCCTGGGGTGCCGCCCAGAGTCGTGTTCCTGGCTACCACGGGCTGAAGTCCGTCAGTGGAGAAGACGTCGGCGTTCTGGTCGGAGGTAGCCATTGTGCACACACCGTTCTTCTGGATGTTGCCGGGCTGGCAGCCCTGATGCACCTCCTGTTCGTAGGACACCTGTGATCCGGTGAAAGGTGACGTGAGCGCGAGTCCGACTCCTGTCAGAGTGATGGCCGCGAGGAGGCCTCCTGCCTGTAGTTCCGGCCTCAAGCTATGCGGTGCTCTCCGACTTCCTCGATGTTGTCAACGTGCGTGAGGAATACTGTGCGGCAACAGTACTTCTCAAGCCCGAGGTCATCCAAGACCTCTCCTGCGTCCTCTCCATCACCGGTTCTTTCCTGGAATTCATCGTAGCGGTCTCCGATTACTTTGCCACACGAAAGGCAGCGTACTGGTACTTGCATCGTATCTATTACCTGTAGCTCTTCTGCTGTTTGTGCCGCGCTCCCTTGCTGGACTGGCTCGGCTTCCTGGTTTCGACCCTCCTTGGATCCTCAACCATCATGTTCCTGTCGTAGTCCCTGAACGCCTGTTCGAGCTCTTCGCTGTCCGTGAACTCCACGAGGGCGCGAGCAACTGCCATCCGTGCGGCCTCTGCCTGTCCCTGCTTTCCGCCTCCTTCGGCGTCGACCTCTATCTTGACGTCTTCGATTATCTCTTCGCCCGCTATCAGTAGCGGTTCTTTGATGCGGTTCCTCTGGCTCTCGTCGAGTATGTGCAGTGGACGGGAGTTGAATCTGAACCTTCCGTTGCCTTCACTGACCGTGGCTCGGGCGGACGCCGTCTTCCGCGATCCGGATGCGTGCGCCTTCACCGCTCCCACCCCAGGCTCTGGCTTATGTCGCCTATTCTGACGTACTCGCGGTTCTTCGTGTCGTCCCCGGTCTTCACATCCACATCAGTCGTGTCCACACTGTCAGGGTTACCTATCAGGGTTTTTAGATTGTCCTCCGCGTCGTCCGGAACCATGCCGGAGATCGTTCTGTGGACAATCCTGTCCGGGCTCCGCGGAAAGTACGGCCCGCGGTCACGAGCCCCTCGTTCGTACTTCTGGTTGTATTCGTCCTTTATGTCCTCCTCGTCGCCGGAGATAACGGCGTCCTCCGTGTTCACCACTGTAACCTCGCCGTCGCTAGCCTCCTCCGCCACCCGAGAGGCAAGCCTGCCAAGTATCTTTCCGGTTGCGTCTATGTTCATACTACTATCTTCACCCCTTCGCCGTCCGGTCTCTCCTCCACAAGGTTCTCTATGTAGGTGAACTCACCGGCCTCATCAGCTGCCTGCCTTGCGGAGCGAGACGCCTTGAACGCCGCGACCTCCAGCTCGTGGCCGAGAGTTCCAGAACCCAGCAGCTTGCCGGGGACGACAACGGTGTCGCCCTCCTCGGTGTTCCTGTCGAGATCGGACAGGTTGACCTCCGGTCTGTCCCTGTTGACCTTTCCGAGGAACTCCGCGGCCTCGCGGTACACGTTCGCGTCCGAGGACTCTAGTTCTTCAATCAGGTCGACCAGCACCGGGTTCGACGGATCGGCTTTTGCGTCCATGTTACAGAACAAAAGTAGCTGGCCGAGTTTTAAATGGGGTTGGAGGCCGGACAGCGACATACAGGTAGCCGCATACCAGATATTGGTTTGACCTGTAGAGGTCGGGCGCCCACCGTATTCATGTCGTTCACAAACGTGGACGCGTCCAAGTGGGAAGGAGGGAGACTCCCAGGTCTCACAACGGCTCCACGCATCTTGGTGCTTGTTTGAATTCCTGATACCTGTGGTCGCGATCAAGCTTGGGCTCCTCGCTGTGTTCAGGCTCTGCGGATCTAGAAGCAGAGGCGTGATTGCCGGGGCGGAGATTCGAACTCCGGTACCCTCTACAGGGAACGGCTGTCAATCCACACCGTACGTGGTCTTAAGGCCGTCGCCTTTGGCCACTTGGCTACCCCGGCAACCGGTGATTATCCCGCGAGTTTCCAAAAAGGGAGGTGGCTATTCTTGGAGCTCGGCCTTGCGGACCTCGAGCTCTCTCAAGGGGTAGATCTCTTCGAGCCTCTCCCGGACGTCCTCCTGCAGCTCGTTCAGGAGAACCGACTCCATAAGGTCTTGATACTGGGTGTCGGAGACTATTGTCCGCAGCCTTTCCTCCGCTGCGTTCCTGAGCTGGGTGATTCTCTCCGACGACGTGTTCTTGTTCGTGGCACCAACAAGCTTCAGCCTGACCTGTTCCCCGTCCTCGGTTTCCAGGTCGGTTACAACGTCCAGTCTGTCGCTCCCCGGTCTAACCAGGCGGGAGACAAATTCGCTGCTGCACTCCAGTCCGTTGATCTTCGTGAATGCCTTGTTTCCCTCCACCTCCGTGACCCGGAACTCGACCGACATGTAGTATTTCTCGGCGGGTTCCATCAGGTCGTTCACGGGCTCCTTGACCGTTCTGCCCTCGACCTGTGACGGGTTCTCTGCGGGTGTTTGTCCCACCTCGTCGACATCGAACATTTCGGGCGGGGTAATGCTGTACCAGCTTTTCTGTAGCACGCTTGCCATAACTACATCAGGGTTTCTGAATTCTTATAACGGGGGCTCAGGTGTAGGCCGCGGTTCTTTCCCGGAACATGGAGACGAACTCGTCGCTAGCACCCTCTGGGAGCATTGCGCCCGCCGCCGCGCCGTGACCTCCGCCCTCGGCGTCCAGCTCCTCCGCGATGCCGGAGACAACCTCTCCCAGGTCCAAGCCATCGTCGACGAGGCCGGAGCGAGCACGGCACGACACCTTCACGCCGTCCTCCGCCTCCGCAAGCCCCGCAGCAACGTCCGCCTCGCGGAGCGTCTCGCTACCCATGCATATGCCGACAACCACGCCGATGAACTCCTCGCCGACCTCGGAATCCGCGTCTATCACGCCGACGCCGTCGCTCAGCGACAGACGAGACGGGTTGTCCTCCACAAAACCCATCGCCGAGCTGATTCTCCTGCCGTACTTCGACAGAACCCTGTCCTTCATCGAGTCGCCCTCCGTCCTCAGTATCTCCACTCCCTTACCGGGTTCGCCCAGTCTTCCACACGCGTTCACCACGGTCGAGAGCTCGTCCAGCGTGATACCGTCGCTGTTCTTGTGTATGGGGCGCACAAGCTCCGACACGTCGTAGCCGCGGGCGATGAGCTGAGAGGTCAGCCGCCTCTCCTCCGCGTCGGAGAGGTCGTCGAGCGTGCGGAAACCCCCGTTCTCCCTCATGTCTATATCCGCGGATCTCAGGAACTGGGTGGCGCCCGACTCCGAGTCGGTGATGCCATCGAGGTAGGGATCAGAGGTGTACATCAGAGGATCGGTGCAGGGGTTTCGTCGTCCTGCCATAGAGATCCAACCCGTTCTCCTCCGTGACTAGACCCCTGTCCAGAGCCTTCTCGAGAAGTCGCTCGTTGAAACCCTGGAAGACGCCGTCCTCCTTCTGGATGTCGCCGGTCGCGCCCACCAACGCCCAGTCAACCAGGTCGCCGTTCTCGCCTATCAGGTCGGCGACGATGAAGGCGGAGCCGGCCGCGGATATCTGCGAGCCACCGTCCACATCCAGGAAATGCGGGTTGAAATGCGGGAACTCCGTCTCCGTCTCCGGCTCGTGGTGGTCAACGACAGCGACCTCCTCCACTCCAAAAGTAGTCGAGAGAGCCTCAGCCTGTCCGGATCCGACGTCCACGAACAGCACGGAGCTGTGGTCGTGGGAGGCTATATCGTCCACGTCTTCTTCGTACAGCTGTTTCAGTATCTCGAACGACACCTGTTTGCCGCGGCGCTCCAGCGCCTCTACCAGTATGGCTGTTGCGGAGATTCCGTCGGCGTCGTACTGTCCCACGACATGTACATCGTCTTTTCCACGCAGGAAGTCGGCAACGGGGCGGGCTGCGTCCTCGAGGTCGGCGAACTCAGTCACTACAGACCCATTCGCGTGTCACGTTCAAATACGGGAGGCTACTCCGCCGTGTACTCCCAGTCGGATGAGATGTTTCCTTCCTCCCTGTGGTAGGAGGCCACTTTCCGGACACGGGCCTTCACAAGCTCGAGCTGTCTCTCCGTCTGCAGGTCCTTCGGGTGCTCCTCCAGGTGCGACTGCAGGGAGTCCGCCTTGTCCACAAGGTTTCTCAGGTCCTCCGGCATCTCCAGTCCCAGTCCCTCGTCCTCCAGTATATCCGATATCTTCTGCCCCGTGATCTGTTTGACGCTCGGGATACCGTGCTGATCCCTCAAGGTTCTGCCTATCTCCGACGGGTCGTGTCCGTCCCTAGCGAGACCTACAACCATGTCCCGAACCTCGTTGGCCTCGAAGTCGAGCCACCTCGGCTCGGTCTTGGCCGCAGGTTTGGTAGATCCGCTGCTTCCGCGTCCACCGCTGTGCATCCTAGTCATTATAGAACTCAAAGCCGGTCTCAGATTTTTATATCAGGCGTAGCGCCGCCTCGATCGCACGTCCTCCACCGTGTCGACCACGACATCGGAGCACTCGAGCTCGGAGTATCCATCCAAGAACGCCTCCCACGAGTCCGAGGCAACCCCCGGGTGGGACGAGCACAGCACCTGGTGTAGGAGATGTATGTCCACAGCCCTGTCCTCCACGCGCTCCGAGGTATAGGCAAGCCCGAAGTCAATCAGGAAGGGGTCGTCACCGGACAAAACGACGTTGCTGGTGGTGAGGTCTCCATGGATTACCTGAGCGGAGTGAAGCTTGGCGACCTCCGTACCCAACTGCTCCATCGCGGCAGAGTCTGGGAGCCGGGCTTTGAGCCTGTCGCCGTCTACAGCCTCCATCTCCAGCTCGAACTCCGAACTCCCTAGGAGACCCGGAACGGCAACGCCGTACTTGTGGGCTCGCTCGAGGAGCCTCGCCTCGTCGTCCGTTCTTTCGCGCCGGAGCCTGGAATCTAGATCCGGATGACGGTAGGTCTTCTTCTGCCGCCTCTTCACCGCTACCTCGCCGACATCGACGGTGGCCTCCGCGCCCCTGTACTCGGTCACTGGATAGCCTCCTCTATGTCTGATTTGGAGACAGGACCGGTTCTGTGAACCTCGACATCGCCGTCCACCACCTCCGCGACCGTGGATGTGGGAGACGACCCCAGCTCGCCTCTGTCCAGCACAGCGTCCACCTCGTCCAGGAGTTCCCTGGATATCTGGTCGACGGAGTAGCTGGTCTCGCGGCCGGAGATGTTCGCGGAGGTCGCGACCACCGGGAACTCCGAAGCCAGCTCCCGGCACAGCTCCGACGAAGACACCCGAAACGCGAAGTCCGTGTTCAGGTTCTCCGGGATGTGTTCCTTCGGCTCCACCACCAGCGTCAGAGGCCCTGGCATTAGCTCCTTCACGAGACGTCTCTCGGAATCGTTGAGGCTGGCGTGGTTCTCTACCTGCTCCAGCGACGAGCAGATAACAGTAAGACCTTTCTCGCGCGGCCTCTGCTTGGCTTTGTATACTCGGTCTATGGCGTCCGGGTTGAGGGCATCGCACCCGATTCCGTAGGCTGTCTCCGTTGGGTACACAACAAGGCCTCCGTCAGCGAGCACCTGCCGCGCCTCTTCTAAACCGGTCACAGCTCGACCTCGTCCGGCCGCCAGTCCGGCAGCACCTCCGCCGACACAGGGGTTTCATCTCCGTCCCTAAGCCTTCGAAGGCCCTGGTGCGCGATCATCGCTCCGTTGTCCATACAGAACTCCTTGTTAGGAACGCTGAAATCCGCGCCGCGTTCACCGCACATGGAGTCTATCATGCTCCGCAGACGGTCGTTCATCGCCACCCCGCCAGTAAGAAGCACCTCATCCGCATCCTCCTGCGCCATCGCCCGCTCCAGTCCCTCCACAAGCGCGGCGTAGGCGTGCTCCTGGAAGGTGTTCGCCGTCACTTCCTCTCCGTGGTGAGACCGCTTGAGCTCGGTGACCAGTCCCGAGAACGAGAAGTCCATTCCTTTGACCGGGTAGGACGCCTCGAATATCTCGTCTGTTCGTCCGCGAGCCGCTCAATCTCTGGCCCACCAGGATACGGCACGTCTAAGTGGCGCGCGAGCTTGTCGACCGCGTTCCCGACCGCAATATCCAGGGTCTCCCCCACGACCCTGTAGCGGCCCTGGTTGCGGAAAATGAGCTGGGTATTCCCGCCTGAAACATACAGGGTTACCGGTCTCTCTGCGTCCGTGGTGCGGGTTCCGATCGATATATGCGCCAGACAGTGGTTCACACCCACCAGCGGCACACCGTGCTTCAGGGACAGCGTCCGGGCCGCGACCGCACCGGTATCAAGGCACTGCGGCAAACCCGGCCCACGCGAGTACGCTACTGCACCGACATCCGACACCTCCAAACCGGATTCCTGTTCCGCCTGGTTCAGAACCTCGAGAAAGCTCTTATAGTGGTGTTCCGCGGCCTCCCGGGGTCGGAAGCCTCCCTCCTCCGGTTCGAACATGTCCTTCGCGTTCGCCAAGACATCCTCTTCATCCACGATACCGATTCCGAGGGTGTGGGCAGTGGACTCTATGCCGAGAACCTTCATATTCCTGGTTTTCTCCACTGAGTTTTGTGAATGGAGAGGTCAGGCGCGCGAAACCGGGAGACGCCGACGATATGGACGAGCTGTTCCGGCGCTCGTGGCTCGAGGGCTTCGGAGACATACTGGACGCCGAGGATCAAGAAAGTATCAAGGAGGGTAGATGTGTAGCCGAGGACGACATCGAAGACAGGCGTCGGCAGGACGGAATACTCACACTGGTGTACAGCAGGGACCGAACAGTCCTGGGGCAGGGAAGGATCGCGTGGAACAGCAGCACGACAAAGAGCTACACCCTTACCAACCGCGGCGAGGCAGAGCTCAGATCAATGTACGTCCATCCGAAACACTGGAACGAGGGAATTGGCTCGGAGATAATGGAGGAGCTAGTCAAGCGCTGCTCCGTAGAGCCAACTGCGCTGAAGACCGAGACCTACGAGGGCTCGGACGCCGTCGAGTTCTACAAATCGAAAGGATTCGAGACCGTGCGGCACTCGGTAATTAGAGCCACAGAGACCGGGATGTCTCGGGACTACAGAACCGTGGTGCTGAAGAAGAGACTTTAGGCCCGGAGATCCAGTACCGCGGCCATCTTCTGGAGCGCCTCCTCTCTATGTGAGCTATCCTCGTTCTGTGATTTGTCCTCCGCCCAAGTTGTGTCGCTGCCCTCCGGGACGAACATCGGGTCGTAGCCGAATCCTTCCTCGCCCCTGGGGGCAACTAGCTCTCCCTCTTCCGAGCCCGTAAAGACCTCGACGGTTCTATCCTCGCAGTCAAGAAGGGCTACCGAACACCTAAAGCTCGCGGAGCGGTTGTCCTCGATCAGTTCCAAGAGCTTTTCGTTCCCTACCCTCTCCTCGAACAGACTCGATACCGTTCCCGGGAACCCATCGAGCTCGTCAACGAACAGCCCAGTGTCGTCGGCCATCACAAAGCCGGAGTCGGTCTCCGAGTTCTCGACTGCTGTCCTCGCTTTGTACTTGGATATCTCACTGAGAGACCTCTCTTGAGGTTCTACGGTCTCTGCTTCGAGACGCTGTATGTCGGCGTTGGGGAGCGCCTGTGCGGCTTCTGAAGTTTGCCTGGATTGCCTGTTGCGAACAGGATTCTCACTGGTGCTTGGTGTATCCACAGTTCCCGCATGTCTTGCGGTCGTCGTGAACCGCGAGGTGTGCGGAGCAACGCGGACACATCTCTCCTTGGAATTCGCCGTCGTCGCCGTAGCGCTCCCACTTCGCGGAGTCCTCGTGCTTCGTCACTGAACCCTTTCCTCCAGCCACTCCACGAACGTGACCCTGTCCTTGTTCGACTGTTCGGCCTCGAGAGCTGCACCATAGTCGGGTTCATCGAGGTCTTCCAGTGTTTCCTTCGCATCCGAGATGGTTCCGGAGACCAAGTCATCATAGTCAATATCGTCCGAGGAGGTTTCGTCCTCTTCCTCTGAATCTCCGTTCTGTTCCTCTGCCTCCGGTTCCTCGGATTGCGCTTGGTCTGTTGTCTCCTCTTTTTCGAGGTCTTCGCGGTATTCGAACTGTTCGTGGACCTTGAGCTTTGCGACCGACATGCGGCTGCCGAACGGCGTTCTCACGGACTCGACATCTATCTCGTCCTCCTCCACGCCGTGTTCCGCGGCGAACCGTTCCTTCACCTGCTCTCGCTCTGGTGTCGGTTCTCCTGCGTGGTCTATCTCAAGTTCGACCTCGCGGCGCTCCATCACGGGGTTGTCGCTGACGGAGGATATCTGTACGTTCACCGGGTTCTCACCGCGTATGTGCCCGGGGTGTTAACGCCGAGGCGCTCCGCGATTTCGCTGTCTTCGGGGTTCATGACAAGCACCGTTCCGCCCCAGGAGTCGGCGAGGTCGTTGTTTCTGCACACAGGGCACTCGTTCTCCTCCGTTATTCTGCCGCACTCCTTGCACGCCTTCTCGGTCATGCCTCCATCTCCTCCTCTTCAAGTCTTTCCTCTTCCGCGTCCTCAATCCAGGTCTGTTTCCCAAGACCTGGCTGGCGCATCGTGAGGTTGATCTTATTGGTATCCTGCTTGTCAAGGGAGACCGCGATAATCCGGGTCACGACCGTGTCACCAGTAGCGAGGCTGTGACCGGACTCCTCCGCTTTCAGCATCGTTGCCTCCTCATCGAAGTCGACGTACTCGTCCATAACCTGCGAAACGTGGCACAAGCCGTCGAACGGTCCGATCCTGATGAAGGCTCCGAACGAGGTCAGGTCCACGGACTCGCCTTTGACGACCTCGTGCAGTTCGGGTTCGAACACCAGGGCCTGGAACTCGACGTCGTAGTGGACGCCAGCATCCTCCGGCCGTATTTCGCCCCCCTCTACCGTGTTTACCTCTTCGACCGCTACGAACACACCGACGTCTGGTTCGATTCTGCCCGCGAGAGTGCTGCGGAGCCCGTCCTCGACACTGGACTGCAGGTCATCCCCCAAGTGCTCCGGTGGTATCCTTACTGTGTCCTCAACTGTCACTCGTTTGTACACTTTTCTCGACCTCTACACCCATTTGTTGCTGTGAACTCTTTAAATGCGGTTTGTCACGGGCCCTGTTCGAGGTGGTCGCCGCTGCGCACGTACACAGTGGCGCCACCTGCGTCGTCTATCCTGCGGCGGAGTTCTCGGTCGTTGGTCGCCACCACGAAACTGTCCGACAGTTCAACGAGAAGGTCGTCTACCGGGCCCTCACCCTCCGTCTCCAGCACCTGTATCTCGGAGTGATCGATGAGGTCCGGGACGCTGTCCGCGTAGCGACCCGACCGTATGCTGCGGGCCTCCTGTATCACGTCCTCCAGGGTGCAGAGCTGCACGCCCGTGTGTCTGTCCCTCAGCCTTTCGAAAGGATGGAAAGAGGTCTCGAACGGCGCCACCAAGAAGCTGGTGTCGAGCAGCACGTCCCTCACGGATAGCTGGAGAACAGGTCGTCCGCGTCCACATCGGGCTTTTGTGGCAGCAGGGGTTCCAGGCGGGAGGCATACGCCGAGTTGACCTTGCCGTGGAGGAGCAGGTCACGGTCTACGTCCTGCCAGCAGCGCGTCCCACCCCAGTAGATATGGTGTCGCAGGGCCTGCCGGTTCCTCACCAAGAGGTCGAAGGCGCGCTCCTCGGTTGCACCGAGATCGACAAGTCTTTCCACCATGCCAGGAAACTCCTCTTGGAAGTCGTCGGAGTCGTGTGCGAGGTAGGCGGCAGCGGTACGTATCCTGTAGTCAAAGCGCTTGTTGTCGTCCAGCACACCCGCTTCTTCCTCCCGGAGCGCGGCACCTCCCTCCTCAGTTCTGTCGTAGTACGGGGTAAAGACTCCAGTGAACGGAGGCATGTCCATGCGGTCGGCAGTGACGTAGCCGTTGTGCGCACGAACCACGTGGAAGCACTCGTGAACCACAAGCTGGCGGGCCTCCGCACGCGAGTACCTCCTCTCTCCGTCCTCACCAGCGGCCGCAACCAGAGTCCTGTCACCTGGCAGATTGAAGTTTCCTGGAACCCGTCGAACCTCCACGGTGTAGTCCACACCGAGGTCGTAGAGGTGGTTGCGGAACATGCCCGCCAGGTCATACGCATCCAGGGGCTCGCTCCTGTCCCGGGGCTCGATGTCTTGAAGGTCGTCGACAGCCTCCCGAAACACCTGTCTGTCGGGCTCGCCCCATATCTGGCCGGAGAGCCGGCGCCATCGATCAGGCTCGTCCAGGTTGTCGGCCAGGCGGGCGTGGAGCCGCAGCTCCTCGAAGGACTCCGCAAGCATCTCCTTCAGGATTTCGGCCCCTTCGTCCCCGAACCCGTCGACGCTCATCTGCCTGGCGGCCGACTCCGTCTCCCCCAGCAGCGACAGGAAGTTGTCTATGTCGAACTCGAGCGTCCGGAACTCCAGCTCCGGGTTGTAGTGGGAGGGCGAGTCGAGAAAACTCCTTCTCTCCCGCTCCTGATTCGCAATCCGCGGCTCAAGCAGTCTTATGGCGTTAATCGAGGCCCTGATGACGCGGAAGCAGTGCTCAAGCGACCTGCGGTCAGTGGCATCGACCTTGAGAAGCCTCCTGATTTCGGAACTTGTCACACCAGCGGTTGCCAGCGAACAAACTTCAACCCCCGAGGTCGATACAAAAGATGTGGATACACTGGCAGTGCTCTGGGACGAGGCGGTCAAAGAGGGAGGTCAAGAGTTCGGCAACCAGAAGATCAAAGAACCATACAAGTATCTGTCGCGGAGAGCGAACTACCAGGTTGTAGTAGGGAACTACCGTGATGTCGACGGAACCGACCTGGAGAGAGGGTTCGTGTTCGAAGATGGCTGGCAGGAGGTCTCGGGCGTCAGGATGGATGCGGTGTACGACAAGTACAACTGGAGCGACTCGACGGAGAGTCTGAAGCAGAGGCTGGACTCAGCCCTGACCGTAGTGAACCCTATCGAGACGGAGAGAACCTGCAAGGACAAGCTCGAGACATACAGAACCTTCCCGGATCTGGTACCAGAGACCCGCAAGGCGTCCACTGAGAACGCCCGCGACCTGATAGAGCAGGACGGCAGCGTGGTGGTGAAACCGAGGTTCGACTACGGCGGACACGGGGTCGAGGTACTGAGCTCTGTGGACGGACTCGAGCCCGAGGACGGACAGCTGGTGCAGCGGTTCCTCGATCTCTCCGAAGGCGTGCCGGGCGTGACAGAGAGTGTCCACGACCTCAGAGCCTTGGTCGTGAACGGGGATCCAGTGCTCTTCCTCCTGCGGACACCGGAGAGCGGACTGATCAGCAACGTCTTGAGAGGGGCATCCCTCGACAAGGTACCGGAATCAGACGTGCCGGACAAGGTGTTCGACATCATCAGGCGCGTGGACTCGAAGCTGGAGGACTACGGGCCGCGTTTCTACACTGTCGACCTATGCTTCGACGGAGAACGCTTCCACGTACTGGAACTGAACTCAAAGCCCGGGATGGCCTTCTACGGCGACAGCGAGATACGGGAGTGGAAGCAACCTGTCCTCGACAGACTCAGTCAGCTATTTTCCACCGTTCTGAACGGCTAGCTCGTGCATTCTATCCACAATGCGGAAAGCAACGTCCTCGCCGACAAGCTCGTTGTAGCGCTCCCTGATACCGAAGCTGCCGTTGACCTCAAGCACCTCCGGACCGTTCGCTGTCTGCACCACATCACACCCGCAGATGTCGAAACCTGTGGAGGCAGCGGCCTTAAGCGCGGCGTCCCTCGTCTCCGGGTCGAGCTCCGCGGAGGACACGTTTCCTCCTGAGGAGAAGTTTGAGCGCCATTCATCCTCGTCGTCGTTGCTCCTCTTGTACGCCGCCACGAAGTCGCCAATCACCAGCACCCTGAAATCCGTCGAACCCTCCTCAAGGAACTCCTGAAGGCAGATATCCTGCTCGAACGCCTTCATCGTATCCATGACCGGCTTCAGCTCGGACTCGCTGGGCGCACGCATCACGCCATCGCCCCCGCCCCCGCCAATCGTCTTCATGATGACGGGATACTCGAGGCTTTCCGCCGCCTCCACGGCAGTGTCCGGCGACAGCGTGTAGACCGAGTCCGGGACATCCACACCGCTCTCCCGGAGTATCTTCATCGAGTAGAACTTGTTTGACTCGTAAGCATAGGTATCCTTCTCGGCCTGTGTCGCCACACCCTCCTTCTCGAGGACCTCAGAGAGGTGCTCGCTGAACGCCTTGTCGGAGTCATCGGTTCTGATATACACGGCATCGAACTCCGTGAGATCCGTGCCCTTGTACACGACCTCGTGGCCGTCGCCGTTGTGAACCATCTTCAGACCGTCCACGGGCGCGGCCAGAACCGAGTCGAACACGCCCTCCGCCCGCTGCATTATCAGCTGGTGTTTCGTCGATATCTCACCGTAGATTATAGCGAGCTTGAGCTCCGTCACTTCACAGCCTCGGACACCGCCTCGAACGCATCCCTGTTGGCGGCGTCCGAGTACAGGTCGATATCCGGGTTTGGATCTATGTCAACAACCTCGCCAGACCTCACCGAGACGTCCGCCACACTAGTACCGACAGCGTGCACCGCGCTCCTCGCGAGCTCCTCTGTGTCCGAACCCGGATTCGAGTATCTCAGGCAGGTGTCGTCAAACCTCCAGCCATCGGAGGTGTCAGTCAAGGATACGACCGTGTCGCCGGCAACCAAGAACCTGTACTTGTCACCCGTATCAAGGTTCGAGAACAGAAGTACAGAATCCTCATCGGCACCTTCCGCGAACCCTTCTACCTCGTCAGGGCTCTGCAGAGCTGTCTTCTCGACAGGCTTGGTGCTCCTGAGCCTGCGAGCCACCACAGGGAAATCCAGGTGCTTGTCGAGACCCCTCGCGGAGCGCGCATTCGACGCCACGACAGTCGAGGGGAGCCGAGACGTCCGCATCCCTAAGCACGTAGAACATGTAGTTCTTCTTCGCGGCCGCGAAGAAGCCCGCGCTCGAATGGTTTGTCGACACATTGACATCCTGCAGTGACTCAAACAACACCCTGCCGACACGCCGAGCCCAGCGGGATTTC
>KB659923.1_pt3 | contig 15055 bp, 12 predicted proteins | sample 558768 | NCBI scaffold set KB644980.1 | reverse complement strand
CCCAGCAGCACCAGCCAAGGCCAGTGTATATTTCAAGGCTCGCCACCGCAGTTGGCTGACGAGACCCGAACGACCGGTATCAGAGATGAGCAATGGTGTCTGACCGGTGCCTACAATCGTGTATTCGTCGTTTCGCTCCCTGAGTTCACCGAGAATGAAGAGTCGTTGCCCAGCGGTGATACCGCGGGCTTCGATATTGTACCGTTCTGTTGTGACATCATCGATATGCAGATTGACGATATCTCGCAGTTGCGTGGCAGGACAGTCGCCAATGGCAGTTTCCAGCGATATATAGTTGCTATCCCAGAGATACCGCGTCAGAAACGGCGGGAGACTGGCATTGCTCATCGGGTTACCGACATCCAGACCGGCGAGGCTCTCAGTATCATACAGTTCGCGGAGCCAATCGACATCGATTGTGAGTCGCTGGCCAGCAGTGGTCACGCCGAGTTCACCGGTTTCAATCCCGGCTGCGAATGTGGTCCGCGCGCCACGGAGCTCACCGCGGTCGAAGTCGTATGTGTTTGACCCCGTATCGGGCCGCCATGCGTGCCAGATGTACGCCCCAACTGCGCCATCGGTCGGATTAAACAATCGATCTGCAGCAACGGCAGGTTCATCGACGACAACCTGTCCAGTAACAGCGATCTGCTGGCCGTCCGTAAATGTCGTTCCAACGTCCGTGGACGTGCTTCGGAGTGCGAGTGTCGCCCGTCCGATGACTGACAGTCTGTGAACTGCCCACAGCATCACCAATATAAAAACGACGCCAAAGAATGCTTCCCAGAATCCGATCATATCAGTGACGGTGCTCAAGCTTCACCGGTCAACCCAAATATATCGGTTGGTCCCGCGCGTCGGTTGCCCCCTCGTCAACCAGCTGCCGACGGTGGTCGTTGGCAGCGCGAGCAGTACCACTCATTGCGTCCATGCGTCCACCCCTGTGACTATTCGATGCTGAGTGTTGCCGGTGTCATCTCACCGTTCATACCGCCAAAGGCCGTTTCGTACCCCTCGTGTCTGGCGGTCTGTGGCTGAACCGTCGGCCGAAGCGTGAGTTCGTCGCCGGTGGCAATGCTATCGACGACTGCGCCGTAATGATAGTCGAGATCCGGATCGAGTGTCGGTGTCAACCCCCCGTCGTAGACCGTCTCACCGTCGCGGGAGAGCGTCCCGGCCAGCCCCATCGCCGGGAGCACGGTCCTGTTGTATCGCGTCCGGGCCGAGACGGCCAGATACTCGCCGTCGCCCTCGACACCGGCTGGCGGCGTTGCAAGCGAGGTGACGACCAACTGCGCATCGTTACTCGTGGCGGTGCCGCGGACTGTGCCCGGCAGTTCCGATTCGGCTGGCGCAATCGACAGCGGCATCATCTCCATCGACATTGGCTCGACAGCACCGCGGTCACCAGCGCGGTCATCCAGCACCTCGTAGCTGATTTCTGATTTTGCCTGTTCGCTATACTCGAAGGGGATCTCGGCGGTGACCGGCTCGGCGAATCGATCCCGGAACGAGCCGGTTCGTCGGGTGGACATCGCGCCGACGCTGAGTTCGACGGTGTACTCGCCGTCGCCGTCCAGCCCGAAGTTCGCGCCGTAGTGAAACCCCATCGGCTGGGAGAGCATGGGGTAGATGGTCTCCTGAGAAACCAGCGAGTCGTCCTGATAGATCGCCACCGAGAGCCCGGTATCCGGCAGCACAGTCTCCGTTTCGGGGTCCCAGACGCTGGCCATCAGGTGGACATCATCGTCCTCGGCGATAGCGGTTCGGTTCACCGAATCACCGTTCACGTTCCAGAACCGGTGGGCGTAGCTGTACATCAGTCCGAACGCGTAGTCGCCCTGCGTCGTCATCCCGGACATTTCCATCCCCTCGATGTGGCCCGGAATGTAGATTCCGTCAGGCCGATTCTCCGGCACCGGCGGGTTGCCGATGGACCCTGTTTCGAAGGCCCCTGAACAGCCGGCCACCGCGACGGTGGCAGCCACTGCGCCACTGCTCCGCAGGAACGAACGCCGTTGCATACGTCTCACTCGGTGCCGACCGAAAAAGGGCGTTCTGGTGCGGTTATCGAATCGCCGCTTCGCTGACAATCTGGCTACTCCGGCCGTGGCGTCGGCAGTGATCGATGCCGGCGTGGCGGCACGAGGAAGTACCCACGCCGACGAACGAAGATGTATTCGAGAATGCCGTTGTTGACGCGCTGTCGGACCGCCGGCGTGACCGCCGGCATGTCCGTGCCGTTCATCGCCCGCCGAACCTCCTCGAAGGCCGAGATATTTCGCTGCAACGACGGGAAATGGAGACTCGCAACCTTCTGATCCGAGCCGATGTCGTCCGTCGATTCGAAATGTCGGCGAAGCAGTCGCACGTTGCCGTCAGCGTCCCGGTTGGCGCGGGCGGCCTTCTGGGCGTGGCCGACGCGGCCGTGGTCCAGCGCCTCCGTCTCGATGTCGTCGACGAACTGGTCGATCCCGCTGTCGCTGCCGAGATTCGAGCCGACACCCTCGACGAGGTCCTGTTCGGCGTGACTCGGGCTGAACATCTCCATCACTCGCTCCTCGAAGGACTGTTCCTCGTACCAGTCGTCGAGTCGTTGCCGGAGGTTGGCGATGACCTTCGTCGTGCCACCGGCGAAGGGCCCATCCTCGAACGACACGTAATCCTCGCTGGCCTGATTGCCGCGGAACCCGGCCTCGAACCCCATGAACAGCGGCGACGCCTCCGGCACGGGCTTCGAGTCGGGGACACCCTCGGCATCCTGATTGTTCGCCGGGCAGCCCGGCGCCGACGAACCCGCTCCGGCGGGAGTCGACGGTGGCGACATCGGTCAATCGCGCGTCGACTGGTTCGCCGTTGGCCGTCTCGCGGTCGCCGGTCAGTGCCGCCTCGGCTTCGAGAACGACCGCCGCGCGGTCGCTGGCAAGGTGGACGACGGCATCCTGTGTGTCGAACGTTGGCGTCTCGAACGGCGACAGCGGCTCCGGCTCCGGGAGGTCGATCCCATCGGGAAGCGATCGATCAAATCGGTCGAAATACGACGGCGAGTACGCAATCGAGAACACCAACCCCTCGTGGCTCCACTCGTAAGCCCGATCCAGCACCGACAGCGCGGTTTCGAGCGTTGCTCGCGCGTCGCCCGACGGCGCGCCGCCCTCGTCAAAATTCACGTACAGCAGTAGCTGGTGGTTTGGTAGCTGTGAGTTACCGTGCTCGTCGTGGCGGATATACTCGCGCCATGCGTGTTGCCGCGGCGGTTTCGCCGCCGGATCGCCGGTCGGCACCGGCTCGGCGTCCGCCTCGCGGTCGAGACACGCACTCAGCGCGGTTGCCCCGCCGAGGGCGACGGCCCGCTTGAGATACGCCCGCCGGGGGAGGTCATCGTCGAGAAGCTCCATCGTATCGCCGCTTGGGCCTCGATACCAACGGCGTTTGTGGTTTGACTCTCGAATGGTGACGAATGAGCAACCGATCTTGTGAGACGGGGGACTGACGACACCCCCGGCTGGAGAACAACGTTTATGCCCGGTTCGGCCCGAATACGCAGTATCATATGGCCGACGGGAGACGACTCGGCGAAGCTGCTCTGGTTGTCGTCGCAGTCTTTGCGCTGCTGTTGTCGGCGGCGTTTCTGCCGGTCGTCTCGTTGCTGGATGGTGGGAGCGTCCCCGGTGAGCTACCGGGGAAGGCAAACCCAGAACTGCCATCTGGGCTCAGCAGCGGCGGCCAACAACAGGCCGAACTCCCCGATATCGGCGCGCCCGGCCAGATAGCCGGCGGCTCGCTTTCGCAACCGCCAGAGCAGACACAGATCAGCGGGGGGCTCTCCGGCGCCAGCCGAGTTCCCCTGTTCACTGTCCAGTCACCGGTCAACACGTACTGGCGACAGACCGCCTACAGCCGATACACCGGCACGGGCTGGGAGCAGTCGACCGACCAGCAACCGCTTGATGAGGGCGTCCCGAACGACGACCTGACGAGCGACGACACCCAGTTTTCGTATCAGGTGACGCTGCTTCAGGGCGGGACATCGCTCCCGACGGCGTGGCAGCCGGAATCGGTGCGAGTTACCGGCGACTCGTCGCAACCATCGTTGCGTGTCTCCGCTTCCGGCGGCATCCAGAGCGAGCAATCACTTTCCGAGGACACGACGTACGTCGCCGAGAGCGCGGCGCCGACACGGGACCCCACCGAGCTTCGGAGGGCGAACGGTCGCGCGCCGCCCTCGGTCCGAGACAGATACACACAGCTTCCGGTTGGGACCTCGGACCGCATCGAGCAGTTCACCGACGATATCACAGCCGGAGAACGTTCGCGCTACGAGCAGGCCGCCGCGATTCAGGGGTGGCTCAAGACGAACAGGGGCTACTCGCTCGACACGTCGATCGATCCCTCGAAACCGATCGCCGAGCAGTTGCTGTTCGAGGTCGACGCAGCCTACTGCCAGCAGTTTGCGACGACGATGGCGGTAATGCTCCGCACACAGGATATCCCGGCTCGTTACGTTGTCGGCTTCGCCCCCGGAAAACAGGTTGGCACGGACGAGTATCTCGTCACCAGTGATAGAGCCCACGCGTGGGTGGAAGTCTACTTCGAGGATGTCGGCTGGGTCCGGTTCGATCCGACGCCGTCGGGTGACCTGCCGGTATCGACGCCGGAACCACCGTACGAGATCTCGCTGAATCGGTCGGCGGTCGTCGGCGCGCCGGTCAGTGTGAGCGTGACGAAAAACGAGAGCGGGGTGTCAGCCATCCCCGTGTTCGTCAACGAAGACCGCGTCGGCTGGACGGACGCGTCGGGGACGGTCGAAACGACGCTTCCATATGCCGATGAGGTGACGATCAGCGCCGGGGAGGGACCATCCGAAACGAAATACAATGACGATCTGGAATCGGCGGGTGGCGGCCAGCAGGCTGCCACCTCGCTGACGGGTCTCGCGACCAGCTTGCCGCTTCCGTTTGCCGGCGTAACGAGGCCGCTACTGGCGGCGATCCTTCCGGGGACCGCACAGGCAGGCAACGGTGCCGGTGACTCCACGGAAACCTATCCACTGGCGAAGAACGCGACGGTGGCTGTCGTCGGCGATCCAACGGTCGGTGGCTCGGCCACCGTTGTCGCGAGCGTCAAGAACGTACCAGTCAGCGGTGCCACTGTCTCTCTCGATGGTACACGGGTTGGAACGACCGATGGCACCGGGAACTACAGGCTCTCGCTGGACGATGTCACAGCGGGGTCTCACGAGGTAACCGTGTCGCGGGAGCCCGTTCGCGCATCAACTGAGTTCACTGTCTCCGAGCCCGATGACAATGACGACGGTGATGACGATGACGATTCGCGAGTTGCGCCCAACATCTCAGTTGTACCAGCCACCCTCATCGCGCTGCCGGGCGCACCAGCGACGGCAAATGTGAGTCGGTTCGGAACACCGGTGTCCGGTACAGGAGCCAGTGTCAACGGTAACCCCATCGGAACGACTGACGCAAACGGGACGGTCGAGTTTACCGTACCAGTCACGAGATCGGCGACGGTCGCGGCGTCGGTCACCGGCATACAGGGTAAAACGCAACTCACCGGACTGTACCGGAATGCGGTCGGTGTGTTGGTCGGCCTCGCTATCGTGATCGGCGGTGTAGTTGTTGTAGCTCGCCGGCGTGGGATTACCAGAGAAACGGTACGAAATGTGGTCGTCGCTGCCGGTCGTCGGCTGGCCCGACTGCCCGGGCGAGTGACAGGGGCGATGATTCAGCTCGCCAAGCGGGTCGAAACTGCGGTCCGCTCGCTGTCTCGACGCCTGCGGTCGTGGCCGGCCCTCTTCTCGGCGTCGCTGTCGGAACTTCTCATGCGACTTGATCCACGACGAGCGATCAGGGCCCTCATGGCGTGGCTCCGAAATCAGGCGCAGGCGATTCGCGACCGGGGGTCGGATACCCCTGCTCAACAGTCGGAGAGCGAGTCAGCACCCACCGCGGAACAGCGGACGATCCGCTCGCTGTGGGGCTCGTTCGTCACGCTGGTTCGGCCACCCTCGCTGTCGACCCGCACGCCGGTCGAGATCAGCCAGTATGCGATCGATTCGGGACTGCCCAGACAGCCGGTGCAGTATCTCACCGCACTCTACCGTGCCGTCGAGTACGGCCGAGAGTCACCCGACGCCTCGCGGCTCGATAGCGCGCGTGACGCCCTCTCGGAGATTCAGGACGGGGAGGACGAGGAATGACCCGGTACCTCACCGCTCGCAACGTGATCCTCCTCTGTACTATCAGTGTGACACTCGGGTTCGCTGTCGTGATCGGCTATCGCCCCGAACTGCTCCCACCGGGGGTTACCCAGCCGGTCGAACAGATGCTCGCGTCGGTCGGTCAGCGGGTGACCATCCTCGCCACGGGCGGGCTACTCGCGCTGATCGGGCTGGCAGCCGCGTGGGTCTGGGGCTCCCCCGGAGCAACCGGCGCCTTCGCCGAGGAGACTGTGGGTGAGCCGAGCCGCGATGTCGACGTGACCGGGGCCTCGATGACAAAGCGGTACGAGCAGCAGCAGGCCGGCACCGAGCCGTTCGGCGATCCGGTCCCGGCGTCGCTCAGAGACACACTTGTGCGGCTCTATCGTCATAACTTCGACGAGGGCGACGCGGAATCCCACGTCGACGCCGGGGAGTGGACGACGGATCGCGTGGCCGCAGCAACGCTGACAGAGACCAACGCGGTGAGCTTTCCACTCTGGTACCGCCTCTACAACTGGCTGTATCCCGACCACGCGTACCGATATCGCATCCGGCGAGCGGTGCGAGCCGTCGAGGCGACGTGCGCCGCGGAACTCACGCATTTCTCGCCGCCGAATCGAGCGCGGGGTCGGCTCCAGCGGATTCGAACGTTAGTCCGCACCGAGTCGGAGGCTGATCGGCAATGAGGGTCACCCGGTTTGCCGGCATGCGAGCGTACGTGCTGGTGCTTGTCGCCGCCGGCGTCGCGACCGGGAGTGTTGCGCTCATCCTCGCGGGGGCCGTCCCGCTGGTGTTCGTGTTTCACGGCACGCTGACGACGGACCCGGAGGTCGAGGGGAGTGTTCGAGTCACCCGGGAATTGTCACCCGAGACGCCGCTGCCCGGCCAGCCCGTCGAGGTGACACTTACGGTCGACAACACCGGCGGGCGGGCGATTCCAGACCTCCGGTTCGTCGACGGCGTGCCCGAGGAACTCGGCGTCACCGACGGCTCGCCGCGGGCCGGTGGGGCCGTGTCCAGCGGTGGGACGCTCACTCATTCCTACACGCTACAGGCCGACAGAGGCACCTACACGTTCGACGATGTAACCCTCAGAGCGCGCAACAGCAACGGGACGCGGCTGGTCGACGCAACCATAGCCGCCGACGGCGACACCGAGTTCGAGTGTCGCGTCGATATCGAGGATATACCGGTCCAGCAAACAACGACCTACACCGGCCAGCTACCCACAGACACTGGCGGCCCTGGCGTCGAGTTTTACGCGACGCGGGATCACCACCCCGAGGACCCGGTCAAGCGGATCGATTGGCGCACCTACGCCAAGACCGGCGAACTCGCAACCATCGATTTCCGCGAACAGCACGCCGCCCACATCACCGTCCTGACCGACAGCCGCAGATCGGCCCACGTCGCAGCCGACGTGAGCTCGCCGACGGGCGCGACACTGAGTGCCTACGCCGCGACAATCGCCCTCGACGTCCTCATCAGCGAGGGCCACGAGGTGTCGCTGGGCGCCCTCGGGATCGCCGACCCACAGACCGGAACCGGGCCGCCAGCCTGGGTGGGCCCAGACGAGGGGAAATCATTCACAACCCACGCCACCGCGGTCTGTAACGCGGCCGCGACAGGGGCTACCGAGAACAGATCGACACGGGTGGACGACGACAAGACGGACAGCGCCACGGCGGAGGCGTCGACAGCAACAGAGGAGCAAGCGTATATGACCGACGGCGGGGGTGACTGGGGCCGTGTTCGGTCGCTCGTGCCGACCGGCGCACAGGTCGTGCTCTGTACCCCGGCCACCGACGAGCAGATAATCAGCCTCGTCGAATCGCTCCGGGCCGATGGCCACGAGGTGACCGTGCTCGCCCCACAGACGGCACCGGAGACCATCGGTGGTCGGACGGTCGGCCTCCAGCGCGCCGTCCGGCTCGAACGGCTCCGGTTTCTCGGGGCGACCGTCATCGACTGGGACAGCGACGAGAGACTGCGCGTGGCACTCTCCCGGATACTGGGAGCGGGGGCAGGCTGATGGCGACGAAAACAGCATTCCCCGGGGGCAGGACGACACGGCTCGCGTCGCTGGCGGTCGCGGTCGCGGTCGGCGTCGGGGTCTGGCTGCTGACGACCGTCACGGGGAGCTCTCGGCCGGCACTCGCCGCGGCGGTCGGAGGCGTGGCCGTGGGATTCACGATGCTGCTCTGTGACACGGAGACACCGGTCGGGACTGTGGTCGGATCGCTGTTGCTTCCGGCGGTGAGCGGAGCCGTCGTCCTGCCGCTCGTGCTCACGATCCGTGGCCTGTTTCCGCTGGAGACCTCGGGAATCGAGTCGATTCTTCGGCTCGTCGTCGGCGAGATTGGGGTCACTATCGCCGCTGGGGTGGCGGCCTTCGGCGTGACCGGGACGCTAGACGCCGAGTTTGGCGAGGGGGGCGCGACACGACTGCTGCGAACGCTCGATACGGCAGTGCTCGGCCCCGGGATCGTGCTTATTGGGCTGGCTATCGTCCGGTTCAACGCCCTGACCGAGATTCCGGCACTGAGCATACAGAACCCCCTTCCCACGGCACTGCTCTTTCAGCCACAGACCACAGCGGCGATCCTGCTCTCCTTCTGGGGACTGAGTACGGTGTTTATCGGGCTTTGCAAGGCCACGCTCGGGTTGGCACCGATCCGCGAACTCGCTCCACAGACGAAAGCGGCCGAACTCACCACGGCACTCTCCCGACTGCACCGGGGAATTACTGTCGCGTTTATTGGGATCACGGTGCTGACACTGGGCCCGCTGCTCGTCATCATCGCGGGTTTCGACCTGCTCGAATTGGCCCCGCAGTTCAGCCCGATACTCGACCTCTTTGCGGGAGGTGGGCTCCGGCGTGGGTTGCTACAGCTAAGTGGGTTGCTGGCGCTGGTGTCGGTGGTGCTGTGGAGCGTGCAGGCGGTGACCGGACGGGTTACTGATGCCGTCAGCAAGCTCACGCCGATCCCCGTCGCCGCCGGGAGTGCGCTGGCTCTGGCCCTCGCCGCCGAGCCGTTCGTGCCGGAACTCCTCGCCAGCGTCCCGACAGCGTTTCGCCAGCAGATACAGCAGGTAGTGACGGCACTGACACCGGTTGGTGTGATTCTGGCCGTCATCGTGGTGGCGATGGGGATACTGTCGAGCGCGCTCGCCGTCGTCGCTATCGGCGGCGCGATCAGGTTTGTGCCGAAACGAACCGCGGGCAGCGCACTGGCGACAGCCGGGCTCGCCGTCGGGGCCGTCGCCGCCGGAATCTACGGCGCTGGCGTTCTCACCGTGGTTGCCGTTGTCGCAATCTCCGTGTTCGTCTGGAGCGTGGGCGATCAGAGCGTCGCTACCCGTGCCGAACTCGGCGACGTGTCGGGGGTGCAGATCGAGGCGATCCATGCCATCTCCGCGCTCGGGCTCGCCGGTGTCGGCATCGCGCTCGCGTGGGGGCTGTATACGACCGCGCTCGGCCGGCTGGCCGTCTCCGACGGGACGCTGCTCGGCGTACTCGCCTCGGTGGTTGGGATTCTGATACTGGTCGTTGGGGTTCGCGGGTAAGACGCATCACCCGCAGGCTGGCGGCATGACGCATCGGCCGCAGGGAGACCAGTTGCAGCCGTCGACCGCGGCGTGATCTGTGTCAGTCGTCGGCTGCGGTCGCTGCCGGCACCTCGATGCTATCGAGGAGGTCGGCCACGATGTCGGTCGCATCGACATCCTTGATATCTGCCTCGGAGGTCAACACGAGTCGATGCGTCATGACTGGTGGGGCGATGGTCTTGATATCATCGGGGGTGACGTAGCTCCGGCCGTGAATCACGGCCCGACCTCGGGCTGCCTCGAAAAATCGCTGGACGCCGCGGGGAGAGACCCCGACATCGACCCGGGAGTCCTCGCGGCTCGCGCGAACCAGATCGACGAGATACCCCTTCACTTCGGCCTTGATCCCGACCTGTTCGGGGAGTTGCCGGAGTGTCGTGACCTGCTCGGCGGTGACGACGGGATCGACGGTCGGCATCTGCGTCGTGCGGTTCTCACGGCGCGTGATCAGTTCGATCTCGCCGGTTCTGTCGGGGTAGCCGATCGACGTTTTGACGACGAATCGGTCGCGCTGGGCCTCCGGCAGCCGGAACGTCCCCTCCTGTTCGATCGGGTTCTGCGTTGCGATCACGAAAAACGGGTCCGGTAACTCGTAGGTTGTCCCGCCGACCGAGACCTGTCCCTCGTCCATCGCCTCAAGCAGCGCGGACTGGGTTTTCGGCGGTGCGCGATTGATCTCGTCGGCCAGCACGATGTTGGCAAAGACGGGGCCACGCTGGAAGCGAAACTCGCCGGCCTGCTCGTTGTAGATCTGCGAACCCGTGATGTCGCTCGGCAGGAGGTCGGGGGTGAACTGAATCCGGTTGAACTCCAGATCGAGTGCCTCGGCGAGTGCGATCGCCGTGAGCGTCTTGCCGGTCCCCGGGACATCCTCAAGAAGCACGTGGCCGCGAGCAAGCAGCCCCGTTGTAACGGTTTCCAGAAACTGTCTGTCCGTGATGACGGCGTCTCTGATGCGGTCGATGACGGTGGTGATGCTCTCGGCGGCCGTCTCGATATCCTGTATCGCATCCATATGCAGGTGGGTATCGCTGTCAACGGTAGATGGTGGTAAATGCGTGTCGGGACCCCGATCAAACCACCCGACCAGAGATCAATTCCCCGCTCAGAACTTTTCGAGGAGCGACGCGTAAAACTCGCTGTCGTCGGCGTCGTCGGCCAGTTTCTCGACGATTAACTCCGGTGTCGACCGCGCGAGATGATCCTTCACGGGCGAGCGATTGACCTCGAGTTCGCCGTCGACGAGTCCAACTGCCTCGATCCCGTCGACGGCAACATCTGTCGCGGCGGCCTCCCGGATTTCCCGGGCGAGATGGGAGACTACCACCGCCGTCGCATTCTGTCGGTCGAGAGCCTCGAGAATGCCGGCGATGATCTTCGCGCTCGCGCCGGGTTCGGTGATGCTTTCGAGTTCATCGACCAGCACGAATCGGTCGTCCGCACCGGCGACGAGATCGCCGAACTCTCGAAGCGTGGACTCGAAGGCGCCAGCGTCGAGCGTGCCCTGCGATTTGGCGTAATAGTGGAGTTCAGACACCCGTTCGAGCCGGACCGCCTCGGCCGGCACCGGGAGTCCCATCTGGGCGGCGATCACGACGAGCGCGACGAGATCAAGCAGCGAGGTCTTGCCGCCGGAGTTGACACCCGACAGCAGTGTCACGCCGTCGACGGCGTAGTCGACCGGTTCGACGTTTTCGAAGTCGACATCGAGAATCGGCGACCGGCCGCCCTCGATGGCGATATCGGGTGTCGACCGTGTCTCGTCGGACCCGTCGCTGTCGTCATCGACAAACTCAGGCAACACACAGTCGAAATCGCGGGCATAGGCGGCGATCGCCAGTTTCACATCGAGTTCGAGGGCGTTGCGAACCAGTTCCTCGGCGGCGGGTTTGAGATCGGCGAGGTCGTTAGCCAGCTCCGTTTTCAGTTCGGTCGCGCGGCGATCCCGGGTGGCAGTCAGCTCGGTTTCGAGCCGGGAGACCGCCTCGGAGCGACGCTCGATGGGGAACGTCGGCTCGCCATCGAAAACACGGTCGGCCAGATCGCCCTCGGAGGCCGTGAGATCGAGGCTCTCCCGGAGGTGGTCGCGGGCCTTTTCCAGGGCGGTGTCGAAGGCGTCGTCGAGTTCCCGATCCAGCAACGAGTCGACGCGAGCGCCCTGTTCGACCAAGGAGAGAAAGTCCTGCCCCTCGATGGTCACGTCGCGCTCCCGGATGGCGTCGCGGAGGTGGTCGTTGGCGACGGATTCGGCCGTCCCGACCGCCGCATCGAGATCGTCAACGGCGTTCTCCAGCCGGGTGAGTTCGTCGTCGCCGACGATCGTACCGTCCGCGTCGACGCGATCCAAGCCATCCGTGAGGGCGTCGAGATCGCAGGGCGGCTCCAGATCGCTTGTCTCGTGGACGCGGGCCGCTGCCAGCAGCGTCTCGCGGTTCGTCGCAAAAAAGGCGAGCAGGCGTTCGGGAACGACATCCTCGGGCGAATCGAGTGCGTCCGGGAGCACTCGCACGTCACCCGAAAAGTCGCCGCCAGCGAACGCTTCGTCGAGAACGATCACCGTCGCGTACGAACGAGCGAGTTCCTCGATATCGTGACCGTCGTCGACGACCTCCGCCGAGAGTTCGGGGAGGTCTTCCTGGGCGGCTGCGTACTGCTCGGCATCGGTCGTCGCCACACATCGCTGGCGAACCCGGCAGTTCGAGGGTGACTCCAGCGGCGCGACATCGGCGAGCGCGTCACGGGCTTCAGGTGTCGGCTCGCGCTGCAACGCGTCTTTCACCGCGTTTCGAACCTCGTCGATACGGGACTGCCGACGGCTGGGATACAGGGTTTCGAGCCGCTTTTCGGCGTAGGTGGTGACGGCTCGCTCCTGTAGCAACGAGAGAACGCTGTCGTAGATGGTCCGGGCTTGTTCGGTCGCCAGCAGCCCGCCAGGGTCGTCGTGACGCTTGCGGATCGCGCCGCGAGCGACGGCGGCCGCCCGGCCCTCGCTGAGCCCGGGGGCCGCCATCAGGGTCAGCACATCACCGTTTCGTAATGCGGTTTCGGGATCATCGAGTTCGGCCAGCGAGTCGGCCGTCTTGCTGCCGACGCCGGGGATCGATTCGAACTCCATTCGGCTGTGGTCTGGAGAGCAACGACTAAAGCTTGCAGGGTCGCGCTCGCGTGGCCACTAGTGTGACCTCCGTGGGCGGTGAACCGGCCGAGCCACAGCATCTTTCCACCCGTGGTGGGTTCGGACAGCCATGTACGAAGTCGAGATCAAGCTCCGGGCCGATCACGACCGATTGCGGGACCGACTGGAAGAACTGGGGGCAACCCGGACGGAGAGCGTCCGCCAGATCGACACCTATTACGACGCGCCGCATCGCTCGTTTGCCGAGACGGACGAGGCACTGCGACTCCGGCGTGAAACTCACACCGATACCGATTCCGGTACCGACGGCGAGAGCGAGGAAACAACGAAGCTCACCTACAAGGGACCACTCGTCGAGGCGGCGTCGAAAACGCGTGAGGAATTTGAGACCCGCGTCGGCGACGACGACGCCGCGGCGGGTGTGCTGGCCGGACTCGGCTTCGAGCCGGCGGCGACCGTCGACAAACAACGAGAATACTACGAAATCGATGAGTATACTCTTGTTCTCGACGATGTTGCGGAGTTGGACACGTTTGTCGAGATCGAACAGGAGACACGCGAGGATAGGATCGACGCCAGCAGAGCGGGCGCGGTCGAGATCCTCGACCGGCTCGGCCTCGATGCCGACGAGCAGATCAGGACCTCCTATCTCGGTCTCCTGCTCGACGCCGAAACCGACGATCAGGAGTAGCTGGCTGCCGACGAGTGTAATGTCTGATGGTTATTTTCTAGGCGTCAGAAGTTTCCGCAAGTTATAGCATACCGGATGCGAAACTTGCGCCAATGAGTCGAAATATTCAGGTCAGCGAACTCGACCGGCAGGCGGTCGAGGATCAGGCGGTCGAAATTGTCGAGCGGAAAGGGATCGGCCATCCGGATTCGATCAGCGACGGCGTCGCCGAACACGTCTCGAAAGCGCTCTCGCAGCTCTATCTCGACCGCGTCGGCAAGGTGCTGCACTACAATACCGACGAAACGCAACTGGTTGCCGGGCGGGCGGCCCCGGCGTTCGGTGGTGGCGAGATCGTTGAGCCGATCTATCTACTGATCGTCGGCCGCGCCACGAAGAAGTACGACGGCCAGCAGCTCCCGGTCGATGCGGTTGCACTGGACGCCGCCCGAGAGTATCTCACCGACGCCATCCCCGAACTCGATCCCGACACGGACGTGATCATCGACGTGAAACTCGGCGAGGGCTCGGGCGACCTGCAGGAGGTCTTCGGCGAGGACGGTGCGACCGTTCCGATGGCTAACGACACCTCCTTCGGCGTCGGCCACGCGCCACTGACCGAGACCGAGGAGATTGTTCACACGGCCGAACGCGAACTCAACACCAGCTACGTCGCCGACAACCCGGAACTCGGACCGGACGTGAAACTGATGGGCAAACGCGAGGGCGACCACATCAACATCACCGTTGCCGCAGCAATGGTCGATAGCTACATTGCGGGGATGGAGGCCTATGAGGACGCCGTGGCTGGCGTCCGTGAGTACGTCGTCGACCTTGCCGAGGGGATAACCAACCGCGAGGTGAGCGTCGACGTGAACACGGCCGACGACTACGACGAGGGCTCGATCTATCTCACCGTCACCGGCACCTCCGCCGAACAGGGCGACGACGGCTCGGTCGGCCGCGGCAATCGCGCCAACGGTCTCATCACGCCGAATCGTCCGATGAGCATGGAGGCAACCTCGGGCAAGAACCCGGTTAACCACATTGGCAAGACTTACAATCTGTTGTCGACCGAGATCGCCGAAGCGGTTGTCGACGAGGTCGACGGGATCAGGGACCTCCAGCTCCGACTCCTGAGTCAGATTGGCCAACCGATCGATCAGCCGCACGTCGCCGACGCACAGGTCGTCACCGAGTCCGGCGTCGCAGTCGAGGATGTAGACGGCGAGATTCACGAGATCGTCGACCGCGAACTCGCAGACGTGACCGACATCACGCGACAGGTCATTGAGGGTGAACTGTCGACGTTCTAAGAGCGAAGGACTGTCACATCCGCTCTCGAAGCCTCTTGTCAGCTAAGCAGTACCGTTTTGTGGATGCCGTCAGGTAGTATCACCATGCGCCGACAGCTGAGCGC
>KB659957.1_pt18 | contig 15206 bp, 16 predicted proteins | sample 558768 | NCBI scaffold set KB644980.1 | reverse complement strand
GCCGCCATTGAAAGTACGCGTCGTTGCGTTCGTACCGGACTGGGCGGCCGTCGTGCCGCTGTACCATCCCCATCTCGTCGAACCACTCTAGGTAGTCTCGTGCTGTTTCGGTGTCGCAATCGGCACGATCGGCGATCGTCGAGACCTTCGTCGGCGTCCGCAGGCCGACGACAACGTCGAGGAGTCGCTCTCGGATTGATCCACCTCTGAGGAGCGAGTCAGGCGATTCTAATGCGTCGATATCAGGCGGTAACTCCTCGCCGTCGTATGCATCGTCGGGGATGTCTGTAAGATCCATACGTAAATCTCCGTGCTGTGGCCTACCAGCTATAGCGATTTAAATTTGTGGTGTACTGAATTATTTCTGTTTTCTCGTTCCGTGCGGATGCGTACGCGGTGATGAAGTGGTGTAATTCTTACAAGGGTTTAAAACTCAGAGTGGCATTTTCCAAGGTTAGGCCGATGACAGAATCAGCAAGAAATCGCCCGTCCAAGAAGGAATATCCATATATGATAAGGTCGGATGTCTCAAGCACTGGTACCAGTTACAAGATCCATCTCCCGGAGATTCTCGTGTGTGAAGTCGGGTTCACCAGGTCTGAATTCGCTGAGTACCCGGCATTCTTCAAGGATCGTAACAGTTCTGTGAAGGAAGGCGCGATGGTTGCGTGGTATTATCACGAACGCGATAACAAGGTACTCCTCTCGGATGGGAGTGTCTACGATCGTCCAGAGGTGGAATTGGTGCAGGTCTGCAAATTGCAAACTCTCAGTGAATCGGAGCTGGAGTCGGGCGATCACGGCGGAGCACGGGTCTCTCTCATCAAGGGTTTCCCTGACGATGTTTAGGAGTTGCGTACTTGCAGCGCTGTCGTGTTGGAACCAGAGTATTCGGAGAGATGCTCGGAGCTTGCTGGCAGTTTTGTTTCGGTATATCCTGCGTCATGGTACTATCGAGGAGAGTTGCCTGATGTAGAACTGGAGCTCCACCCGACAGGAAGCACGAGCAAGCACAAAACTCGATCTAGGTAGAATAGGCGGAATATGAGAGGTAGTCTGCTCGAAATCGCTTGGCAGTTGAGGATGTTTTCACGGCAGTTTATCGATTTCCACTCCGGTAGTTGAGCATATTATTTTCTGAATATGACGCATATGTAAAACACAGGATGGGGGTCGGATTGATTGAGCGCATTACTCACAGAGATTCGAGCAAATAATCAAAAGTGGTCCACAGAACCCGATTTTGACTCTGATGCTGAGTAGGTCTGTGACAGGACTTCCAACACGGAGGTGAGCAAATACTACAGATAATATACAATATTTTAGTGGACATTCTTGATCTCGGTTGAACTTGTGCTGGCGTGAAGAACCCGTCTCCGTGGTGCCAATGACAAATTTGTCATAGCCACAATTCTGCCCGTCGGAGAATATTCCCATGAATACATATTTGTTATCTGATATTACTTTTCCATCCACCCCCATACTGAACGATGAAGATGACGACCAACAGTGAAAAAGACGAATCAAATGATACGCAAGAATATCAGGACTGGCCACATGACCTCTCGGCGCTCCAAGAGATTGGAGAAGAAGCTCTGGAAACTTGGAGAAGCCAACACCCACGGTCACCGAGAGACTATCCAGCTGTGAGGTGGTTAGACAATAACGGATACTCGCATCTCCGGTGGATACTTAGCGAAAAACACAATATGGGTGTCCCGGAGTTCTTCATTCTACTCACGTCTGCAGGTGGGTCACGAGGGTTCGAGTGGGCTATTGATGATGTCGCTACGATCGAACGAGCCAAAGCCTATTTTGAGGATCAAGCCGAATGTCGGGACTGGGAATCATCCACAAAACGAACAAACCGATCCCGCCTCAACGAAGTTCTACCAAGGTTCGCAGTGGAGTACGGTGATGATTCTGTTCTCGCTCTTGCAAATAATCCTGAAATTGAACCGGAAGTATATCGTGCGTTCAAGGAAGTCTGCAAGAGTCTTCGAGCGGAATTGAGTTCTCACGACTCTGCTCACAGTCACCTGCGCGCGGCCCATCGATACTTTGAGTGGCTTGATCGAGCGGGTCGAATCGAATACGATCCGATGGACGGCATTGAGGACGAATTCCGTTGGGATTGGAGTACAGAGGCTACTCCGTTGAGTGGTCAGCAAGTTCGACGACTTTGGATTGCTGCCGAGACAGATGAAGAGAGAATGTTGGTTATCGGATACTGCGTATGGGGCGTACGGACCAAGGAACTACCTGGTATTCATGTAAGTCAGTCGGATTTCGATTCTAACAATCCCAGCATTACGTTCGGGGAACAAGCTCGAAAAAACGGGCAAGGGACGGTAACCCTTATGTTCGGCCTTGATGCTCTCGCCGACCTTCTGGATGACCGCGATCGCCAGTCGGACTGGAATGGATACCTCTATCCGAGTAATAAACAGGGGCGATCGTTCCTGTGCGCAAAGCAGATGCGAAAACGGTTCAAGAAACTCTGTCGGAGAGCAGGAGTTACTATTGAGGGCAAACCTGCTACCCCGAAACAGGGACGTTCATTCTATTATAACATCTTGACTGAGGCAGGAACCGATCTTCTGGAGATGGCTGGTGAAATTGCGAAAGAGCAGGGTGCTAGTGATCCAAAATCCGTCCGCGATTACTATCTGACGCCCGAGCGGCGTCGATGGTACCGACGCGTATTTTTCCGGCATTGCATTCGACAGGTGCTGCCAGAAGACGCTTATACAGGTTACAACGCCAACAGGAGCTTCGACGGCTCAATTGAGGACTTCAGTTGAGAGGACTCGCCGCACTCATCACAAGATCGAATAGGTAACCAATGTCTGAACGTCCCACTGACGTAGAGATTTTGAAAGAACGCCTCTCTGAGGATCCGTCAGAGGAATTTCTGGAGCGAATTGCTTCTACTGTCGTCGACGAAATCGCGGAGTCGTTCCCTGAACTTTCGCTAAAGGTCCGGCCGATGGCTGATGTTCTCGAAGAGTTTCGGGAAAAGAAACTGGAAGAGGTCGACACTGAGGATCACTACAGTACAAAACTGGACTATCTCCAGACGTGCCTGTTGCAGGAAATCGGTGTTGAGACCACAGAGGATCTTACCAGCGAAGACGTTGAACGATACGAGCAATGGCGGAAATACGATTCGCTGGACCGTGAGGAACCACTAAGCGATAACACGCTTCGAGACGATAAGTACCTCTTCCGTGAGTTCATCCAATACTTATTTGAACACCGGATGGCACCAGTTCGTTTTGAGAAGAGTGTCGAGATTCCCGAAGTCGACTATGACGCTGGAGAAGGCGTTGATGAAAAGAAGTTGGATCCCGAGATCGCGGAAGCGTCACTGGAGTTTCTTCGGAAGTACAAATACGCCGATGTTGAACACGTTGCGATGGAATTGATGTGTCACTTAGGTCCTCGGAAGAGCGGGCTATGGGGCCGTGATGTGGATGATTTCGATTACGAAGAGGGTATCCTTGAGTTCGATCATAAAGAGGGGACGCAGCTGAAGAACAATGACAAGAGTCAACGAGAAGCTACGTTATATGATGAGGTTCCTGACATCGTACGGGACTACATCAAAGACCAGCGTCCACCGGTAGTTGATGAGGAAGGTCGAGAGCCGTTGTTAACGAAGGGCGACGGCAGGATCAGCAAATCCACGCTGCAAAAAATCGCGTACAAATGGACTCGGCCCTGCAAGGTCGGACTGGGCTGTCCACACGATCATGATCCCAACGAGTGTGAGGCAGCGCAGAAGAACAACGCTGCGTTCAAATGTCCTAGCAGTCGCGCACCGCACCACATCCGAACTGGATACATTACGGACCACAAAAACCGGGGAGTGTCTTCGGACGCGATTCAGCAGCGCTGCGACGTGAGTCCACGCGTGCAAGACCAGCACTATGATCTGCCGGACTCCTCAGAAGAGCGGGAGCGGTACGAGGATGAATTCAAAAATGCCGATGACGATCCCGACTCCGGGTTCAGCCACGCCTAAGATTCGTATTCTCGACGGATTTCGTCTGGAGTGGGTTCTCGATACTGGCACGTTGAACACCACCGGAGCGGTAATTCTCCGAACCCCTCGGCGGGAACTTTCGGTGGTTTCTCACCAGCGGGATTGAACTGCATTGTGTTGAGCTTTGCGAGGTGGGAGCAGTCAATATGTGTGTGCACCACCGGTGCGTTAGCTAACTTGAGTGAGACGACAGGTGCGTGAACACTTGGGACGGATGTCGGGCCACGTTCTCTGTCGTGGTCGTCTTTCTCTTCGTTCCGGATGTCTTCAAGATGGCTGAACGGTCGGTAGTCCGCAATACGGTCACCGCTATCGCAGTCTTTGACTTCAATCCAGAGATCATCAGTTGGCCAAACCCGAACCAGGTACGTCTCTTCTTTTGCCCACTGATCATCCCGGTAATCTCGATCTCCAGTTAACGTAGGGACAGTCTCACCAGTTTCAACGTAGAGATCTGCACCTCGCCCGGGAAACGTTTTGATTTCTTCCTTGAGATTCACAATTCGATATTCTTCATCAGCGAAGTGCTCGTCCAGAACCTCAAATACAACGCCCGCATCGATCGCCTCGAATTCTGTTTCAAGCAGTTCCCGGAACCGTTCTTCACGCCCGTATGTTCGCAGAAACGCGGCGTCCCCTATACCTGTTTTCGATGCTAAACCGAGTTGGTATCCATTCTCGTGTGGCTGCACCCGAATCAAGTACTCACCGTCGTAGATGTTCGCAATGAAGCCAGCTTCAGGGTCTTCCGCCACCTCAACTTCGGGTGTTCGAGGCTGATCTGAAGGCATAACATCTCCATATGGTTAGAACACAAACAAAACATTTCATTCGGCTGCGGCACAGTCGGATGCAGAAATCAGGTAGATTCCATCATTCAACCACAGTTTGGCATATCCCTACAAGGGCGAACTGTCGATAGTAAGGAATCCATCTTATCAGGTGAAGGGGTCCTGTCCGAACTGGAGGACGTTGAAAACACTTGCCGCCGACGAGTGTCGTATGAGTAATGCTCCGTCAAGGCACGACATTCTCAAAAAAACTGAGCAGGGGAAATCATGTTCAACTATTCTTGATGAGATTATATCGAGTTTGAAACAGTCAACCAACGATGAACTAAACTGGGTAATCGGGAAGGCCTTGGAAGAGTGCGCGCAATCGGAACCAAGGAAGTCAATCACCGTAATTGACCATTTAATCGAAAATAGGGCTCCAAGACAAGGGGTCGAACGCGGACTCGAAGCGGTTGGAGATGCTGCTATCAGTGATGTGAATGATTTGCTGAGAAACAAACTACAAAATGGGTTGCGCCCCTCTGGTGAGTACTCACCTATATGATGATAGGGAATCAGCCCTCACATCCCAAATTTCTGAATGGTATAGTGAGGATAGATGGTTCTTCCGCGATGCGGTCAACTCAGTAGTTTCGTATTCGATAAGTGTGCCACCGAGGGCCGTTGATCCAAATTCCCCATTCAGTGTTGACACAGATGAAATTTACCAAGAGCTGTGTTCATTAGTCCAAGCAAATAATTTGGATCCAGACGATGTAAATGGGTTTACTAATGACAAAAAGCTTCGATTCCATCTATTAGTTGAAGATCTATGTCACATACCAAACTACGACTGGACCAAAATGGAGAATCGATTACAGAAATTCCCAGATCTGGAGAGATTTCTCACCAACACTAACTGGAAGAATACTCTAAGGTCACATAACCTGCACCCAATCGCAAAATCTCTGAATAGCGATTATAAGAAAGATGAGGATATTCTCGCACACCTTGACTATTGTCTGTCCTATGTTGACCCAACTAGGGATCGTGTTGGCGATCTCCAGAACCATCTTTTAACTCGTCATCAGTATCCACACACTGTTCCTGAATTACAGGTAATAGCGCTTCTCCGTCGGCAGTTTGGAAAGTCAAGTACTGAAATCGAGTCACCAATCCCGAATACAAACAAAGACACCGACGCAAAAGTGACGATCCAAGGCCATGATATTCGAATAGAAGTAACTCGCCCCGACCCAGACGATATGCTTAGAGTTGGGGGTATTGCAACCAGGAGTTACGGACGACAAACAAATCCAGCAAGGGGGAAAGTAACTCAAAAGGCCCGAGACCAACTTGAGGCAGTCAAAGGAAACACCTCTGATCTAACCGTCTTAGCAATCGGTAAGCGGCTCTTTGGCGTAAGTGAGGAAGAAACAGCAGACTACGTGTTAGGGCAGAGAGTTCTAAAGATCCAAGATGGGAAACTGGTTGAAACCCGAGAGCAGAGTACAATTCCACTTGATCCTTCGACTGGGAATATTGACTATATTCTGACTTTCGGAGCTAATAATACAGACCGAAATATTTCTGATCCCGATGCTCGGTCATTCGTGATTCAATCACCACCAAACGTAGTGACCTCTGGTTTAAAACAGGCGTTCGATGCAAAAGTCGAAAAGTACTGAATACAAACCATATATTCGCTCCACAGTTTGGATTCCATATGAGGTAATTAGAGGTAGAGGTAGTGTCGATTATAAGTCGTCCAGATACTCTCTCCGTTGTTCCATTTTTTCCCGTTCCGTACGGCGGTCGTAGTGTTGTTCAATAACTCGTTGGCTGACGTTCGCGCGGTCGCTGACTACCTTGTCCGGCATGTCGCTGTTCAGGCTATGGGTGATGCTCCCTCGCCGGATTGCGTGGGGGCTCACGCTTGAGGGGCAGCGGTAGGCAGTATCGCGTTCCAATGCCGAACACTCACCGAGGTCTCGGTCATGCGGGCACTCGGTGCTGTAGGTGCAGGGCCGGGTCCACCGGTAGACGTACGCTCGAAGCGTTGTCTTGTTCGTACGGCCTCACGCGACGCGAGTAGCGGCTCTCGTCCGTGCTCGTCGGTGACTGATGGTCGCTTCTCGGCTAGCCAGTCGTCAAGTACGTCGCAGAGTTGATCTGAAAGCGCAACCATCCGTTCGCCCTTCCCCTGATTTTTGATCGGCGTCCCCGATTCCGGACGATGACGAACCTTTACACACTGATCGTCTGGATCATAGTCGTCAACGTCCAGGGCATGCACGCCACCGACACGCATCATCGTGTGCCACATCAGTGCGATTGCGACGTGCTGGATGCTCGCGTACTCGTACTTCTCCAGATGGGCGAGCACCTTCGAGGCACTATCGCTGTCCAGCATCACGTCTCGGGAGTTCTCGTCCGGTGTGATCGACGGAGACAAAACCTTCTGACTCAGGTCTTGTTCTACACCGTCGATGGATTCCAGCCATCGGATAAACACGCGGAGCGTGTCCATCTGGGTTTTCTCGCTGACCTTATTCAGGTCGCCGTCTTCGCGCCGCCAGAGCCGATACCGGTGGAGCTGGCGACCGGTGAGCGTGTTGAGATTCTCAATCTTCTTCTCATCACACCAGCGGACGAAGTGACCGAGACGGTATTTATGCCCTTTCAGCGAGGCCTCCGAGAGTTCGTTCTCCTTGTCTGCAAGGTACAATTCGAGTGCGGTTTCTGCGTCGATTGGTTCGAGACTCATGGTTGGTCTTCTCCAGTCAAGCGAACCCCACGAGTCCCGGTTACTACCCGTTCCGAACCAACGGCTACATCGTCCGAAATCGTCAAAAGGAAGCGTTGTCACGCCGCGTGACCAAGGTCTGCAGCGCCCATTCAGTATTTTAACGATGCAGATTCATATGACGGCGTCGACCCATATTTAAATCTTGTTCCACTTTCATGAGTGATTTCGTTACGCTCCTTAACCTTTCCAACATTCCCTGCTGTCGTCTTGCGGTTCGCTAGATTTAAACACGCATTCACAACATAAAATATTCTCCCTGAAGTCACACAAACTGTCTGATAAGTGATTTACCGAGCAAGAACTAAACAAGTGATTCGTCGCCCCCCTCTGGACATTATGTTGACACGAGGAGACTACGGTGGTGTCTGATTCTTCTTATCCCGTTCCACGACGACCGGTGCCTGAAAGTCGGAATTGGTGTTTTCTTGAATAGTGTTAATTCAGATTAATCTGCTCCAGTTCCTCCTCTCTGCTCTTAACAGCAGCCAGCAGCCGGCACCAGTGCCGGTGAGGCAGTGGATGGAATTAGGTGACAGAGACGCGACTGTTATCAGAGGCTTCTCACAGCTATTGTGACCCACTGCAAGCCAAGGACCGGCCCACCTCTGCCGTCAGCAACTCCCGCAAGCACGTCGTTGGGCAAAGTTGATTGGATTGCCTGATAACTGACTAGTGTGACAGATAGCCTCAGGCGTCGATTAGCCGGCTTCAAGAGCGACCTTGACCTCCTTCCAGAAGCTGAAGAGCCACCCTCAACGGTGCTTCAAATAATCCGTAATAATCAGCAGGAACAGGACTGGCAACGGCTGTTTTTCCATTACCTATCGCCGGACGAATCGCACGGACTCGGTCACGCTCTGCTGGAGCATATACTGTCAGCGTTAGCCGACAGGGAGGATTTGGAGTTTTCGTTCTCTCGGTTTGACCTCGCTGAGGTTCAACTCGAACGTGAAGTGAAGACATCGAATGGCAGGTTCCCAGATGCTGTTGTGTGGGCCTCTGAGGACTGGTTCATTTGCTGGGAGCTGAAAATCGGTGCCACTGAGGCTGAGGACCAGACTTGTGATTACGTTGATGCCGACTCATTCGTGGGAATTGGGTTGTCGAAAGAAGATGTGCCGGATGATGACCAGCACTACCTCTATCTCGCCCCTGAAAACAGCTATTCGTCGGACCCAGATGAGTCACCACCCGAAGCCAAAGAGTTTGTCCCGATTTCATGGAGGTGGGTCGCAGATGAGATTCAAATATTTCTTGCGGACAGCCACGGAGAGTACCCCACCCGCACGACAACACAACTCGAAACATTCGTCGGAACAATCCAGAGTGAACTAACGATGACGCAATACCAAGAGACTCAGGAAGAACAGGCAGCACTGTATATCGAATATTTTAACGAAATCTCGGCGGCAGAGCAGGCGTTCGAGAATGAGTGGAAGGGATTTACCAACTCGTGGGGAATTGAACTCGCACAATCGCTTGATGCGGCGACAATCATCGATGACTCACGCGTCGATGGGTATATTTCTGTTTGGCTCCCCGAGGGAGAGGAAAGTGAACGAGAGTGGACCTTTCGGCACGGTACTTCAGATTGGGCGTATATATTCCCGAGAGGTTGGTGGACAAAATTGGATGATAATACTCCGGTTTACAACTCTACAGACACATCTGGCAGGGTCGGGTTTCTCCATCGGTTAGAGTCCAATCAGCTGAAAGCAATTCGAGACCACGAACTGAAATTTTATCTCCGAAATTCTCCCGACAACGATGACTTCTACGACGGATTCGCGTCAAAATTCAACGGCGATGAAAAAATCCCTGACATGCTCCCCGCCGGGACGACCAGACCCGATCGTAAATCGAATCTTCTGGAAGCGACATATGAGATCGAACCGGAGTTTCACGACGGCTTTTTTGAGGCATATGTGGCGGCGTTAGCACGAGCAGTCAACGATCACGTCGTATCGAATCCTGAACTCATCAACAGAATCGACGAATTACGCAGCGCAACCGTGGAACAAAGTACCCAATTCTAAGCTGCAAGTGTGTTATCAATGCACTGCGTGAGGAGACTATGCAACTGAAGAACGGTTCCAAGCTATTTGATTGGTTGAAACTCTCTGGGCAAAGCGGGCAAGTCAGTTACTCAGCACCGTCGGGATTTCATGACGATTGTGTGGATGCGCTCGCACTCGCTGTCTCAGCGTCGTCGCCAACTCCGAAAACTATCCCCAGTACCTTCTAATCCGAGTGTGATGATAATCGTCACTTCTCGACAATTGATACTGCACATCACAGAATCGGACTGAGCTTGGCTTCACAGTGTGTGGGCTTGTGTCATTGACAGTGTCCTCCAGCATGTTTAGAAAGTCGAGGTCGTATAGCTCTTCGGCGTGGTTCACGTTCCTCAACGAAGGGCACGTCGGGCAGCTCGAACAAATATGCTGACGATCATCAAGGAATGGGATGTCCCGCAGATTATCGTCGTCTCCCACGATGGAGCTCTCATCCACGGAGCCGATCATGAATGCCACGTAACCATTGATGAGTCGGACAACACGAGCCAGATAACGATGCGTACCGCGGGGGCTGACTGATAGACACGAACGCACTCAGCATCTTTGAAGATATCTTCGACCACATCGACACGAACATCCCGCGCTATGTCACCCTACAAGCCAACTATGTCGTGGTCTCCTCAAGCACCTCTCACGTGACGGTGGACGCGTCACCGCACTCGGGAAACCTGTCTACCAGAAAACACGAATCAACGAACTCGGCACGTGGACGGGCGACCCGTGGGGAACACCGACCTACGGGCTTGACGCCAGCACCACACGCCCGATAGAGTTCAACAACGGGCTCATCGTCGACACGGCGTACGCCAAGCTCGGCGTCGCCGGTGCTGGTACCGACAAGCGAATCGAAGAGACCGGCACGGTAGGAACGGTCCTGTACCTCGCAGACAGCGAAAGTACGCTTCACGCCGAGCAGTTCGAAACCGACCGCGTCACCGGCGAAGTCGTCCAATTCCCACCGACAGACCGTTTGGCAACCCTTTCAAAATCAGTCGCCAGCGCCGCACAAGGCCTTGCCGAAAGTGCTCACATCGCCGCCCACGTTGACTCGCTCAATGGCTTGCTGTTCATCGACGGCGCAATCTACCCACTCGGCGTCCTTTACTGGGTACTCCTTGAGTAAGTCGACCGCACTACGCCCGCCGGCGCATGGGACAAACCCGAGCATGATCTTTTGTAACGCTCGCCGCTCTGACTCGAAATCGTCCTCCAGATACACTGACTGATTCGCAAACCCCCGTGCAATCGCCTCAAAATCACCGCGTTCAGCCCGTCCATCACGTGCGCATGAAAGAATCCGGTCCCCCTTCGTCACCAACGGTTTGATCAACGATCTCTGCGAGTTCGCGTCCAGCGCCCGTCAACTCGAAATCACCTCGCCTCAGCAGATAATTCTGTAGTTGGTTCTGGTAGACCTGAGCGTACGCGTAGCCATCATTCTTCAACAGTTCTAACTCGTCGAGATCCACCTCGTCAAACTCTTCGCGGTCAAAATTGAATCGAGAGTTCCCATCCATCCCGCAGAGCGCTTCTCCGCCTTGATCTGTTTCTAACTGCCGGTACCGGCTAGCAAGGCAGAACATCTTTTCAACGTTTTTCACCCGCTGATATCGATTGTCTGCATCCGCATCCAGTTCCTCTAATGCCCAACAGAAAATCGACAGGTATCGAAGTCGAAGCGTGATCGATGTAATCGATCCGTGGGGCGAACAGATTCCGAAGCCGATTTTGTGACCGGTTCGCATTCAACGGATCTGCGGGCAGTCCCCATTCATGGATCTTCGTACTCCAGCGGGGCTCGATCGGCATACAGTAGTGTATATAATCTGGGGAAAAGTATTTTCCGAGCGGGTTTTATCGAGAAGTACCACCGCTGACTGTGCCCGAGCAGAGCCTTCGATAATGTAGTCGATTTTGAGAAGGGGAATCAGACGGAAGGCAAGACACGTTGGAGCTAAAGCCGTGTTTCTTTGGGTTCTGACGCGTAACACGGGACTGATCGGTGGTGGTACGGATGGGTGACTGGTGATATGCCTATATGACTGTACACACAACGTACGTACAACGATGGGCACGAAGCGAGTGAACTTCCGGCTCCCAGAGGAACTGATTGCTCAAGCGGACGTCGCTGCGGAAGTTACGCACAAGAATCGGACCGAGATCCTGATCGAGGCGCTGCAGCAGTATCTTGAAGATAAAGAATCTGATGAAAGCTTCCGGGAAGCGGTCGTGGAACTATATCTCGATAATCAGATTGAGTTTGAGAGACTTACAGAAGTCATCGGTCGGCAGGATGCCGAGTCAGTGCGTGCGTCGAAGCAGGTGCTAGATCGAGGGGAAGAGCTCGCTGACGATCTCGCAGAGCTGTGACTGTCGTCATCGATACGAGCGCGCTCATTTCACTCGCTATTGGTGATGTGCTTGATCAGATTCTGGCAGCGTTCGATGTCATCACGACGCCGGCGGTTATTGAGGAACTCGAAGAGACGGCTGAGCACGATGACCGGCACGGCACAGCGGCGACCACCCTGCTCCGACAGACAGACGCACTAACGGTGCAGGACGCTGACGGTACGTCGTTCGAAACGAGTCGTGTCGATGCCGGAGAAGCGAGTTGCGTCGCCGTAGCCCGCGATGTTGACGCCGCGTTCCTTGTGACGGACGACTATCGAGCACTGCCCGAACTACAGGGCCTGGTCGATGCGGAGGTGGCAGTATCACCAATCGTGCTCCGAGCGCTCGTTAAGCGTGACGCGCTCAGTTCTGAGGGCGCAGAAACCGCGTTCGAAACGATTGCTGCCGGGCGAGACTGGCTGGACGCGCCGATCTACCGGTACGCGCGCCGACTGTTTGATGAGTCGTGAGAAGTGACGCATCCACGTTGGTTCTCGCCTGTCCACTAGGCGGATAGTCAATCCGCGGAACATGATTTGCAGGGTAGCGAACCGAACCCCTAGCCACCACAAACTCAATGCTTGTGAAAAATATATTTGTACTTAATTATGCTCAGAGGGCATTTTGGGTCGGCGGGGGCGATTGTCGAATACGGGGATGCTGGCTGCCTCTTCTCAGTTGATGAACTGGATGCGGCGGTGCTCCAGTATCGAGATGCACAACTCGCGCTGGACAATGTTGATGGAGCAAACGTCATCGTCGTTGCTCCGACGAACCTCGCAACCAGTTACTTCCTCACCCAGCACGCGCTCACCGCAATTCCCGTCGATAGTCTCCCCGCTGCGGTTCAGACCCAGACTGCCGACGAGCTTGACGGTTCCCTGGATACGTTCGAATCCATTCAGATTGGCAAGTGGAACAGTGACAGTCCAAACCATTCGCTCGCCGAATTCACGAACGCCTGACCCCCGGTGGACGCACGGAATCAAACGATCCCAGCAGCACACGACCCCATAATGACTGAGACACACTCGCCGACAAGTATCCGGAGACCGCCCCGTACATACAAGAAGCCGTCAACGAACACGGCAAAGACTGGGTGCTCGAATACTACTACGAGCAACTCTATCCGCTCGGACAGGTGATGAAGATGCCCGAAAAGAATGAACTCCCGTTCTACGATCCGGACGAGCACGATACGATGACAGAGGAGGAACGAGTGGAGATGTATCAAGCGTAGGCTGAGTAGCGGGAGAACCTCCGTACTGGGACGAAACCGGGAGAGTAACTGTTACCCGACATTTTTCATAACGGTAGTCGTTGGTGATGTATGGATTCAGATCGGGCGCGTGGTGCCCTGCTTGGGTTAGCGTGTGGGGATGCGCTTGGCCGGCCAGTCGAGTTCGCGTCTGCGGAGGAGATCAGTGCTGAACACGGACAGCTTGATGAAATGGTCGGGCACGGCACGTGGAACCAGCCCGCTGGAACGATCACAGACGACACCGATCTGGCGCTGTGTATCGCACGGAGTTTGGTCGATAATGAAGCCTTTGACGGCCAAAATATCGCTGATCGATTCCACGAGTGGTACGAGAGCGGTCCCTTCGATATCGGGTTGATGACCGCCGATGCCATCCGCGAGTACGCGAGCGGAACGTCCTGGCGAGACGCCGGACGAGAAGTCTGGCAACACCGTGCCGAAGGCTCGAATGCCGGCAACGGCAGCGTGATGCGGTGTGCACCGCACGCGATCGCCTTCGCGGACGACCCTGACGTGCTCGTGCAGGTGAGCCGACAGTCCTCTGCGATCACGCATTACGATCCGCGATGCTCCTACGGGTGCGCGATACTGAACTGCACGATCGCCGGGTTCCTTCGGGGAGACAAAGACCCGTTCAGGAGCGCACTCACCCGCGTTTCGAGGCTCGCGGTGATTCAGTCACGGGGATATGGCGTTCGACGAGGCGGAGTCGGCGAAGCTTCTGGAGGTACGTGCTGAGCGATCCCGCATCCACGCCAGCCATGCCCACGATTTCGTTCGGGGTACGACGCCCGTGAGCGAGCGCGCGGAGAATACTGAAGTACGTATTCGGCTGCCGGAGTTCGGTACGAAGTAGGAACTCGGGCTCAGAGTACAGGAGTCCGCGCTCCGACAGAATCGCTTGCTGGACGTTCGTTCCTAAGGGCTGGTCGGAGTCGATAGTATGGAGTACCACCGTAGATCGACCACGCAGTGATGGCGGTCTCGGGATCGTACTCTGGGAAGAACTGACGTGCGTCGCCCACGTCGAGGGGTTTAAGATCAATCGTCGCTGTCTGCCGACCGTACAACGGTGCGCTACCGGAGAGGACCTTGTTTTCCATCACGCTGATCGACGAACCGACGAGCACGAGCGTCATCCCTGTCTCCTGTAGTTCCATGTCCCAGACGCGCTGAATTCGAGACGGGAGCGACTCGTCCTCTTCGATGAGGAACGGGAACTCGTCGATGACGACGACAGCATCTTCCTCACCAAGTGCTTCGAGAAGTACCTCCCAGTCGCGGCGGACATTACTCAGTGACGAGAACTGCGTAGTGACGGTGCCGACGAACTGTTCGAGTTGGTTCGGTGCCGTGGACTCGACCGCCTGGTAGTAAACGGCATCGTCCCAATCAGCGATGGACTGGCGGACGAGTTCGCTTTTCCCGAGACGACGGCGACCGTAGATCACGACGAAATCTGCTCCCTCAGACTCATAGCAGTCCGTGAGTTGATCGAGTTCGATATCCCGATCAACGAATTGCTCCATACTATCGGTACTATCCCCAAACAAATAGAATTCTCAATTTTGGAAACTGCGATTTCAGAAATCGTAATTTCTAATTGAACGAAGGTGAGTCCAAATCTGGAAGGAGAGAATACTCGTGACGGAACCGACTATGCGAGCCCAACGTGGGATTGTGGGGACTGTCTCTACAGATGAGCAAGGCGAGTGCCTCGGGGCTTGAGAGGGTGAAGCCGACACGAACGGTTAATTAATTCCGTTTCGTATAATAAGGTACAGTCAGAAAACTCAAAAGACGGGTACGGGTGAAAGACCTTCATCCAATGCTGACTGGGTTG
>KB659944.1_pt4 | contig 15241 bp, 18 predicted proteins | sample 558768 | NCBI scaffold set KB644980.1 | reverse complement strand
TCAGCATCATGCCTACCCAGTGGGCCACCACTGAGGGTATAATTGACTTCGATTTATAATCAAACCACCCAAACACTATATCCGCCGGGGCTGAACCAATAAATTCTGGAGAAGGTTTCCCTACATGTCGATAAGCATATATAATTGGAGAGACAAAAATCGACTTCGCGCCTATCTCCCTAATCCAGACACAAAGAATCCCCCGGTAATATACCTCGGTCCCAAGAGCCAAGAAAAATTGGTAAAATTGGTGGATAGCAAAGGGCATAAATTCCAAAGAGACATCTCCAATAGGGTAAAAACCTCTCATTATAGGTATGGACCCTGCTAGAGCATAGAACGGCAAAACAACGATGCACAGGGAAATTGTATTGATCACAACATTTCTGTTGAAACTAAGACCAAGCTGGCGTCCGTGAGCTTTGACGAAGAGCAAAGGAAAGATAAAAAATACCAAAAACTTCTCAAAAGCCCTTGTAGGCAGGTCAGAAGGATTCCAAGCAATTTCAATTAATAACAAAGCAAAGGCAAATATAAGCACTCTTTTTAACCACGAAAGATTTCTAAGGACTTCTGTAAGACGCTTAAGACTCATGTTTAGCTACAGGAAATAAAAGTAATTGGGTTTCCGAAGGTTGATGTCTTTCAACGGCTGGTGAATCCACGGCACAGTCTCGGATCCGCCACCCTCCGAACATGCCACTGACTGCTTAGGGCTGCTACCGCCAGGTCCTGACCCGGTTCACAGCCTGCGACATCCCGGAGGACGGATCGTCAAACAACCATCCCATGGGCCAAACCATTGAAAAGAACACCTCCACAACGGTTTTCGGCTCCAACTGCATAACGAGGATTTCAGGGTTACAAGCGGCCCCGAACCGCCCAGCCTACCCAAGAAGCAAATATCCTAGAAACGTTAAAAGTCGGACGGTTTATTAACGTTCGTATTTGTTTCTGACGAATCGGACGGTTTCCCACTTGGAGCCTTTATGCTTGTATTTACGCGTTCCATCAATCGAGACCTCATAGGTGTCAGACGAAATTTCAAGGATGGGAGACCAAATCATCACTCTTGATGATGCCGAAGTTTTTGCGACAGTATGGTTCCAGATGTCCCTATAATACGACTCCTAGTTCAGATGCTCTTCAAAGGTTGATCTGCTGGTATTCATAATATGAATCCAAAGCCGCTATCGAATGATGCTTCAAAGAGCAATTCAGGGGCTGCTTTTGATGCTTTGTTTGATCAAAAGGTTATTCTGAGTGAGGACTGCATTGCTCATGCTTTGACCTAAGACAATGATGGACAGAAATATGTATTTAGTGTTCTGCTTGGTTGATTATGTCGCGTAGCTCCTTGTCTATAGCTTTTGCTTCTCTCTTCAGGTCTTGGATAAGCAGCTTGTCAATCATTCTATCTAATTGATCCATCTCCTTTACGTCCTCCTCGAGAGCCTCTAGATGATGTTCTTGAAGATCTTGATCAAGCTTCTCGCGTAGCTGCTCCATCTTATGAGCTAGCTCATCTATCTTCCCGGCATCATCAATATCCTCCGAAAATATATTCGCAAACTCGTCAGCTAAGTGTTCAAAGTTTTCGATCCTGCGGTTAAGATCAATAAGCTCTCCCTCATTTACCATAACTTGATTTGCTTTTTCCAAACTAAAAATGTTTCTATCAAAATGAGAAGAAATGAGAAAGTTTTGAGTTTTAATCCATGTTCAAAGACTTAAGCACTTGATAGGGATCAAAGTGATTGAAAACAAAACGAATATGGATGCGTAGATAATTACATTTCTAGGCTGCATCGGCTGAATTACAGACGAAAAGGCTGTAGCCAGGACAGTCACAAATCCTGCTGATATCATCAGGCCCTGGGCAGTAAGCGCCTTTATTTGGAAACTGCCGGTTTCCTTAGTAGACGTATGCATGTATCCTGCAAAGTTTGCAGCAACCAGCAGGAACCCGTAGAGCCCGACCTCATTGAAGCCAGAACTCAGAGAAACAGCCAAGAACGAGATTAATGTTACAGTAAAAGCAGTTATGACGTTGTACAAACCATTGGGTTGTTCAGTTTCTTCCATTGATTCTGTATCAGTCATGTTGGTTGCATCAAGTCTTTGGAGTACCTGATTTTTTACCCGGCAATTTCATCCGGCGCTAAAACAACTGTAAGCGTCAGTAGCTCAGCTGCGAAAATCGCTATTATCAAAGGGTTTGTCAGATCAAAAACCATGCTATAGGTAATAGCATTTGTGATTGTGAATGATATAGACAGAATTAAACCCGCTCCAGCCACAACATATTCGGGAAGTCTCTTATCTGACTCAAGATGCTCGGAGTACAGATAGGTGTAGGCTGCAAGGCTACCTAAGCTCAAGAAGTATATAGGAATCATTACGCCCACTGGGTTTACATTTGACAGAGGGATAAGGAAGCCTGTTGATACTGCGAGGGATCCTGCGATAAGTAGTTTGCTTGTAACTGCGTCCGTGGGCATATGGCGTTCTGGTTAACACTTGTTTTTATTTCCTATTAAATTTTGAAGGATTCTCCACCGTCTAGGACACTAAATCCTTTTGTCCTTAGCTCCTTTCTCTCGTCAGAATCCTGTCTAACAACGGGATTTGTGTGGTTTAGGTGGGTGAAATAGATGTCTGTTTCAAAGTCGCTGAATTGGTCGATACTTCTGCGGATCGGTGGATGAGGTACTTCCTCAAACCTTCCTATCTCATCTTCACTCCAGAAAGTGCCGTCCAAGATAGCTATATCAGCCTCCTTAACCTTCTCCTCAACTTTTTGGTTGAAGTCCGTGATATCAGCCAGGTAGAAAAGTTTCCTATCATCGCCGTGAATCATGTACGCCGTTGTGTCATGGTTTAGATGAGGATGATGGAAATGCACTGCCTCTATTGCACCACCTCTGATGTCCTCTTCATCGCCATGGTTGAAAGCCTGCACTTGGATATTGTCTCTGTCGATCAGAAACCTGTATGGATCATTCTTCATCATGTATTCCTCCACAGTATCTGAGGTGAAGACAGACATATCTGAGGTATCAGGACCTTCCTGACCGAAAAACTGGAGACCTGTAATATGTCCAAGGCCCTCATGAGGAATGAAGACACCGTCAATATACTCGTACTGGACCTGCTGCCTGATATCAGGTGTAGCATTCACCAAGTACCTGGCAGAGTCCTCATCGTTATTTTCCTTCAGAAGTATAGACTCAATATATTTTGATTCGTTGGCATTCTGTCTTGCACTTTCACATACGTCGCATGAGCAGCCGAGATGAGGTACACCTCCATCCTGCATGTTTCCAAGAACCTCTACGATCATACGAAAAATATGTGTCAGAGGCCAATTTATAGTTACTCCCATAACGGGGCTCAGTAGATTGGTTTGTGATTTAAAGACTTCTCAACAAATTCAGATTAACAGGTTACGCCGGAGTGGCAGAGTAGTTATGCGACCGCCTGCAGAGCGGTTTACCAGGGTGCAAATCCCTGCTCCGGCTGCCAACAGCCTTTATTTGCAGTATTATGAAATCCCACGAGAGAGCAAAGAGGGTAATTGATAGTTATCTTGAAACAGAGAACCTTCGTGAAAGCCAGCTATACATAAGCATACAGCTGGATAAACATGGAGACGAGAAGTTTAGCATTGACTACTACATTAAGGCGTTTGAAGAATCCCAGTATAGATTTTATAGCGCCTCAATTCGGGTTTGAAGATGAGAAAGAAGCTTGGGAGGAATACCTGAACCATCTGCCTGAGATATATCAGGAGTATCCCGAGGCGACGAAGTTAGTAGCTGATCCAGGGCTATACGAACACCCTGATTCAGATCAATCCGAAAATGTCAGTGAATCTCCGATAGGTGGTGGTGGAGCAGTAATATACGATCCACAAAATAAAAATGAAAAGTTTGTAGACTCCAAAACAGCCTTAGATACAACTGAATGGGTTTAGCAGTAAACAAGAACTTAAATACAGACCAATAAAATCAGGTTGTGGACATTAAGGATCCTATTCACGGATACATCAAACTGACCGGCAGTGAGAAAAAACTTTTAGATTCTCCTCAAGTCCAGAGACTTAGACGAATCAGACAACTGGGTCTTTCCTCACAGGTATATCCCGGAGCAACTCACACAAGGTTTCAACACTCACTAGGCGTGATGTATCTTGCAAGCCAGTTTGCAGACAGCTTAAACCTAGGCAAAAGCAAGAAAAAAGAGATAAGAACCGCAGGCCTGCTCCACGATACAGGACATGGACCGTTCTCACATGCAAGCGAAAATGTAGCAGAAAAAAGAGATATAGATCATGAAGACATTTCCTGCAATGTGGTAGACCAGCTCTCAGAAAAAATCACCTCCGACACTGAGAGAATCAAGAAGATAATAAAAGGAGAACTTGAGATCGGACAGACTGTAGCCGGTGACATTGACGCCGATAGAATAGACTATCTTATGAGAGATGCCCACAACTCCGGTCTAAACCATGGACAAATAGAAGCGGATACAATAATAAACTTCTCTGAAATAGATTCCAGAAGACTCGTACACAGATTCAAGTCAACACAGGCACTGGAATCACTGTTCACAGCAAGACTTCACAACACAAAATCACTCTACAAACACCATACATCACAGATAGCAGAGAAAATGCTGGAAAAAGCCTTTGAGTCCATGCTAAATCAGGGTCTAGAGATAATGGATCTTATGAGGATGAACGACTACAAAGCACATAACAAACTTCTAAGCTCCGAGGGGTCAGCCAAGGAGCTCTACAGCAGAATTATGGACAGGAACTTACACAAAAGAGGTGTCACATTAGATCAGGAAGACCTCAGCAGACAAGAACTAGAAATTCTAGAAAAAGAGAACGAAAAACAGATCGAGAAGGAGATAATAGACAAAACCCAAGTCGATGAAGCAGAAGTAATCGTCAAAAAACCAGACACACCTTCAAAAGCCGACATAGACGTGAAAATAAAGAAAGATAGTTCGGTAAGAGACTTCTCAGAGGTTTCACCGATGCCTGAAGCACTACACGAAGCCTCATGGCGAAACGTAAACATTGCAGTATACTGCAGTAAAGACAAGATATCAGACATCAAAGAAGATTCAAAACAGATTATAATGGATAAACTACAGTAATTTGAATTTAACAGGAACTTATGAGCTCCGAGAATTATAGACTGTTGAGAATGGTTCCATACATTCCTGAGAGCAGGAGTTTCTTGCTAAGGCAAACTGGAACCGACAAGACTGGATGCAGGCATGAGTTTCCAGAAAAAGAAATCACAGACCACGTAGATGATATCAAACCTCTGGCTTCTCAAACACTGGAGAGCATGACCGGCATCTCCTCTAAACCTGTAAAAACCGGAGAAAGCTTTGAACATTACAAAAACGAAGGCAGCAAAGATGTTGTACCTGTTCTTCTTATATCAGATGAAGATGAGACAGAGAGTATACCTGATGGATTCAATTTGATAGACAGAGGCCAGATCAAAGATGACAGTTTCCCCAGACTAGGGATCAAAACCATGAAGAGATTAGGGATTGAGATGTGATGTAAACTGTGGACTTAGACAGATCTAAAGAAGACCTGAACGCAGTATACAGGTTTAGAGTACTTGTAAAAGGTCTCGTTACCAACCGGGGAGACGTACTTCTGCTAAGGAAAGATGAGGATAACATGGATGAAGGAACCTGGCAGATTCCAGGAGGCCATCTAGAACACGGCGAAGCTCTTAAACAAGGCATAATGCGGGAGATAGAAGAACAAACAGGCCTTTCCATCGAAATACACCAGATCGTTGACGCACTATCATTTTCCGAGGAAGAGGATTCAGTGCAGATAGTTTACCACTGCGAAGCTGATACAAGAAACCAAGAACTCAAGAATAACTTAGGAGAAGTAGAGTGGATTCCGCCAGAAAAGGTGGCTGAAAAACTAAATCAGCAGGAATCAGATATGTTTAATGACAGAGAGAAACTGGAAAACTTCCTGCAAAAGCTTGAGGAACTTCCGAGCTACTGAACAACATAATTCTATAGGGCTTGGCTAGCAAGCACCTCAAAACAGAAAATCATTTATAGGGGATTGTTTCAGGCTCTCATCAGCGATAGGACAATGCTTCCAAATGTTTGGAACATCAGGAAATTAAAGATCAGGTTGAAGGCAGCGTACTGCAGGTATTTCGGCAGCATACTTCTAGACATGACAAAAGTCATTAAGGAAAAGAAAATCTGTGAACCTGCTGTTGTGTAGAGACCTGTCAGGACTATACTAGGCGTATTTACAGAAGATATTATGTATGCAGCCAAGACGTACGTAGGTACAACCCATGTAAGATATACCCCAGGTGTACTTCCCGAAAACATCTGCACTACGATATACACAAAGGCAAGAACGGCGGCAACACGGGGTGGAAAAACCATAGCCATCGTGACTGACGAAAACGTCGCTAGCTCAAGGCCAAAACGCCCAAGCTCAAATCTACTTGTCAATACAGAGAGCAATCCAACTAGAACCATCAAAGCAAAGGCGACAAAGTAGCGAGGCACAAAAAAGGCAGGTACAGACAGAGCCAACAAGATAGATAGCTTTAATCTACTTATTGCAGGAAATTCGAAATCAAGTCTTTCCTGAAAAGCATCAAATCTATCTCGAATACTTTGAACTATGTCTCTCAAATTAAACATCTGTTATACAAATGTAATGGCATTGATAAATTAGCTTTGCCAGAAGCCTTTAGAGTTATTTTTTAACAATGAAGCACGTCTACGATCATATCATGTAGATTAAGTATATAGGGGGGAATTAGCCAATGAGTCTAAAGCTGTACAACACAATGGAAGATAGAAAACAGGTTTTTGAACCGGAGAATAAAGACAAAGTAGAGTTTTACAGCTGTGGACAGACTATCTACGACGATCTACATGTAGGAAACGCCCGGGCGTATGCTGTATGGGATACCTTGAGACGTTACCTAGAGCACAAAGGCTACACGGTGCGTCATGTCCAGAATATTACTGATGTAGGACATCTTACAGACGACGGAGATCAAGGCGACGATAAGATAGAGAAAAGGGCAAAAAAACTGGGTCTGGAACCTATGGAGCTTGTCGAAGAACAAATCAAGAGATACTTCGAGGACACTGAGGCATTGAATATAGACAGACAGGATATAGTTCCAAGAGCAACAGGCCATATCAACGAGATGATAGAATACGTCCAGAAAATATACGACAACGGATACGCATACGAGGTAGAGGGTAACATCTACTTCGACCTAGAATCATTTATTGAAGACTACGCTTACGGAGAAATGGCTAATAAGAGCATCAATCAGCTCAAGTCGGAGGCTGAATCGAGAGTAGAACCTGACGAAAATAAGAGAAACCAGTACGACTTTGCGCTCTGGCTAAACGCAGAAGGCACCGACCATGCAATGAAATGGAACGCCAGATTTGAACTCGAGGAAGGTATAGCAAACCTGAAAGGGTATCCTGGATGGCACCTAGAGTGCTCTGTAATGTCACAAAAATATCTTGGGGAAACCTTTGATATACACGCCGGAGGAAAAGACCATATATTTCCCCACCACCCAAATGAGAGAGCTCAGTGTCTTGCCGCAACAGACGAAGAGCAGGCTCGCTACTGGCTTCACAACGAATTTATACAAGTTGAAGGAGAAAAGATGAGCAAGTCCGAAGGAAATTTTTACACAGTAAAAGACCTTCTGAACAGAGGATTTTCCGGAGATGCCATCCGACTCTATTTGATGAGCTCTCACTATAGGACGGAGACAGACTTCTCAATTAAAGGCCTAGAAAAAGCGGAATCAGAGGTCAAGTCTGCCAGAAAAGTCACTCAAAGAATAAGAAAAAATCCTGGTGAAAACAAACTAGATACAGTAGCGTTGACAAAAGAGTTCGAAAAATTCATGGATGACGACCTGAACACTGCAAAGGCCAAACAGACACTCATGGAGTTTATATCCAAAGCTAACTCAGAGCTCGAAAACGGTATTCGCTTGGACGAACAAGTAGCGGAGAAAATTGAAAAACTCTTCCAAATTCTAGGAGTAAACTTGGGTTCAAGAGTTTCCGATGCGGAAGCCGAAATGGCAGACACACTTCTCGAACTAAGAGCAGACTCCAGAAGAGAGGCAGATTACGAGACCGCCGATATGATAAGGGAAAGCCTTCAGGACATAGGATTTGAGGTTGAAGACCTTGAGAACCAATCATTCTGGGTAAGATGAAAATATACGTAGGACATGCGACAGGCTTCAATTTTGAGCTCTGTCAGCAGTTGATAAATAGTTGTATATGTGACAGACACGGGGTCAGATAAGACTTATAAATCAAGCTGAATACTTGTGCTCCCTTCCTCACTCTTCATCCCGTATGAAATATGATATGAAATCCCATAATTTAATTCCAATATAGGTAGTTAACAGCAGTCCATTGAGGAATACTATCTCTAGCCAGATCACAAAGGACGATTTGAGCTCTGTTAAGGCAGTCCGATAATCCATCTCACCTATCTGATTATGCCATATCCACATCAGAACAGGAGGAAAAATGAATGCTGAGGCAGTTCCTAGAACCGTAGTAAGCTCAACGTTTAGTATTCCTAGTGTTAATACAGGAGGCACTATACCGATAAAACCACGATTGAATACTTTCTCAGCGTGGTCTTGAAATCTCTGTGCTGTTATATATTCCTTAAGGTCCATAGATAGTTTCTTAAGTCGCAACTGATGAAGTAAAGATTTATAGAAAATAGTAAAATAACTATATGTATGGCTGACGCCTTACAGGTGATTAGCTCATCTGGCCGGCTTTCTCTTTTTTCTGTTGTTGTGTACGGCTTTCCTCTTCGCTGAAAAGTTCTTCAGCTCTCTCATCTCCAATACCTAGCATTTCCTTGGCTTTTTCTTTCTGTTTCTCAGCCTTGTTATCCTGATCCATATCCATGTACTCAAGTTGTACATGTGGATTTAAACTTATTGTGGAATACTAGGCTAGTCCACAAGCTCCAAGAAGTTGTCTTTGAACTGGCTGTAATATTGTTCTGGCATCGAGGCTCCTGCCGCCTTTCTATGACCTCCGGCCTCGGCGCCTTCATCAAGAGCATCATCCGGCAAGGCTTCCTGAAGCCTCTCACCAAGATCAACCCTACCTGACTGACACCGCGCACTGATATTCACCATCTCATCCCTTTGCACAACCAAGTGAACCCAGTCTGGAGTCTTAGTAGACATGTTTGTGGCTATAGACGAAGTGATGTGGAAATCTGACTCAATCTCAAAGAAGATCACACACTTCTCTCTATCAATCTCTCTATCCTCCTCGTAATCCTCCACAAGCCTGTTGAATTCGTCCTGCATCTCAAGATATACTTCATACACCTGTCTATACTCCTCCTGAGCCTCCAGCTCCATCAAGTCCTCAGAACTCATCAAAGCCCTGTAAGCAAGTTTTGCAAAGTGCTCAGAGTCCCTGTACGGCTTGATGTTCAACACGGAGGAGTAGCGGCCAAACTCACAGTTCTTCGCAAGTTCCTCCTGATTGAGATCCTCTGGAAAGTACTTGGAGTACTTTTCATCCAGTCTCTCGAAAAGCTCTGGACAAGAATCTACACCAAAGTCCTGTATAACACCCATTCCGGCAATCCACTGAAGATCCTCAGAGTAATCCATGTTCTCAGCTATATCAAGGCATATCTTACTGCACGGAATGTAGCTATCGGAATCTGACTCACGAGGATTGACAAAAGGAACATCAGGTACTCTATCAAAGTTATGGTGGTCAACAACCAAAACATCGATGTCATACTCCTGCTCTAGGTTCTCGAGCTCGTCAGCCTCCAAGTTAAAGTCAAGAACTATCAGCTTGTCAGCCTGCCTCACTTTTTCATGGTCTTCTTCAACGAGGTGATAGGCTCTCTCAGCAGGAATTGTAACCTCTTCTACAGGCTCACCTCTTGATCTTTTCAGAAGCTTTGAGACAATGGTTGAGCTTGAGGTGCCGTCCATATCCCAGTGATGAATAATCAGGACATCATCTTGCTTGCTGATTTTACTGAGGTAATCTATGGCTGGCTGAAGTTTTTCAGTTTCCATACCTGTTTTTACACCTTAGGAGTCAAAAAGGCTTTCCGTCTACACAGGTTCTGAAAAGCTGAAACCGATTTTCTCCTGCTTGAACTCAGCCTTACCGGAATACATCTGAGGCTCTTCCACAAACTCAGATACGTTAACCCTGTCCAGAATCTTTTCACGGTACATTTCAAGCATCTCCCGATCATCTACATGAAGCTTTACCTCGTCCTCAACTTCCAGACCTGACTCCTTTCTAAGGCTTTGTATCGCGCGGATGAGTTCGTTCACAAGAGCTTCCTCCCTAATCTCATCAGTCATATGGGTATCAAGGTAAAGCTGGCCATGTGAGAAGCTTTTACCGGACACATCGTCGGTTGTCGAGCTAATGACCTCTATATCCGTGTCCTCAACCACATATCCATCAACTTCAATCTCACCTACATCCTGAACTTGGGAGACCTGGTCATGATTTAGTCCCTCAATTTTCTCAGCAACTTTATCTGCATCTTCGCCAAACTTGGGACCTAAGGCAGAGTAATCAGGCTTTGCCTCGTACTCTGAGGATACAGAACCGTACTCCAGATTTTTCACGTTTGCCATATCCTTAATCAGGTATTCAAGATCTGAAAGCCTTGACTCTAGCTCGCTCTCAGATGATATTACAAGCCTCTTTGCAGGCCATCTCAAGTTATACTGCTCCTCATCCCTCAGCTTCTGAGTCTTCCGGACAATCTCACGTACATCGGACATACTATCCTCCAAATCCTGATTAATCATTTCCTCGTCAGTGGAAGGATACTCCTCCATATGTACGGACTCAAGTTCCCCATCAAGATCGCTGTATATACTCTCAGTTATATAAGGTGCAAACGGTGCAATAAGCTTGTTAACCTCGTTTATAACCTCTCTAAGCGTCCAAGCGGCCGCAGAGTCTCCTTTCTTGACTCTTTCTCTAACCCTTTTTACATACCATCGAGAAAGATCCTCCAGGATGAAGTCCTCTATCTCACGTGTAAACTCGTGGAACATACAATTGTTCATCTTCTCAACAGAGCCTCTCTCAAGAGAGTTAAGACAGGAGAGAATCCACCTATCCTCAGCCTCAAGTTCATCATACTCCTGTTCTCCAACTTCCTTACCGTGAGTTTCTAGGAAGTTCTTCGTGTTCCAGAACACTGAGAAGAGCCTGTAAATCTCGTTCTCTATCTCGTTTTCGTCGTAATTTTTCTGTTCCCAAGGCGGCGCAAGCCGGAGCTGGTAAAACCTTGGCAGATCCGCTCCGTATTTTTCAAGCTGGTCGGCCGGGTCTACAACATTTCCAAGTGACTTAGACATCTTTTCACCCTCTGCATCCAAGACATAGCCTTGGAAAAGCACTTTCTCATAAGGTGCCTCATCAAATCCAAGTATGCCTGTAAACATCAAGCTGTAGAACCATCCACGAATCTGGTCAGATGCCTCTGTAATGAAGTCCATAGGCCACATATCTTCGAAAGGCTGCTCTTCAAACGGGTAATGCATAGATGCAAAAGGTGCGATACCAGAATCGTACCAGACATCAAATATATCAGGTATTCGCTCAAATCTTCCTCCACAATCACAGGCCCAATTTATATCATCCACTACGTGTTTATGAGGATCAAAGTCCTCAGGTAAGCCACCTGCTTTATCCTCCAGCTGGTCGAAGCTCCCGATCACCTGATCTTCTCCACACTCATCACAAACCCATATAGGTATAGGTATACCCCAGTAGTTCTGTCTGGTGATGCACCAGTCAGGTGATTCTGAAACAAAGTTATGGAAACGTGTCTGAGTGGATTCAGGAATCCAGTCCACAGATTCATTTTCCTCAAGCATTCTCTCCTTAACCTTGTCATTTTCTATAAACCATTGATCGGCAGCTCTGTAGATCAGCTCGGTCTTGCACCTCCAGCAGTGAGGATACTCATGAGTAAATCTTTCACTGTAAAACATGAGATCCTTCTCTTCAAGCATCTCAATTACCTCAGGATCTACGTCAAGAACATTTTTACCCTCGAAAACACCTGCCTTGCTAGTGTAGTCACCTTCAGAGTCAAGAGGAGAAAACACAGGTAATCCAAGAGGTCTTGTCTCCTCATAGTCTTCCGGTCCATGTCCTGTGGCAGCATGAACCAGTCCTGTACCATCTTCAAGAGTCACTAGTTCATCCGAGTTATGCACCATGTGGACACCTTGCTGCTCATCCAGCTCTCTCTGCCTTGGGATATCATCATGGAAGGGTGTCCTGTATTCAAGGCCTTTGAGGTCGGATCCAGGCATAGTTCTCTCTATCTTGTACTCTGAGTCATCCAAATCCTTCTTGGTCATTACCTGATCAACTAGCTGCTCGGCCACAATCAGCTTTTCATCTCCAGTATTAACAACTGCGTACTGGAAGTCAGGATGAGTAAACACAGCCATATTACTTGGGATTGTCCACGGCGTGGTAGTCCATATAACCAGTTTCTCATCCCTGTTCTTCAGAGGAAACTTAGCATAGACAGCAATATCTTCAATCTCTTGGTACTCGTCTGTAACCTCGTAGCCTGAAAGAGATGTCTGACACCTTGGACACCAGTAAATCGGCTTCCTACCCTGATAAAGGAGATCCTGTTTATCAGTTTTCTCTAGAAGCCACCACGCAGTCTCGATGTAGTCCGGGTCGTAGGTCATGTAAGGGTTTTCGAAGTCCTGCCAGACAGCAAGATCCTCCATAACCGTCTGCCAAGGCTCCTTTGCGGAGGTCGCCCTTTTCTTGCACTCCTCAATAAACTTCTCCGCTGAGATCGAATCCCCTATCTCATTCTTATCCTCTATACCAAGCTCTTCCTCAGTAGCAAGCTCATTTGGAAGACCATGCGTATCAAAACCGGCCTGATCATGAACATCAAACCCTCTCATCTGCTTGAAACGCAACATAACATCCTTGATTATCTTACCCTGCATATGACCTACATGAGGACTACCATTCAGGTACGGAGGGCCATCCACCAAGAAGAAAGGTTCATTTCCCTCAGTTGACTCACGAACTCTCTGCTTTATGTTGTTGCTTTCCCAGTAGTTGAGACCTGATCCTCTAATGTTTCCGGATTATAACCACTCATGAACACAGAATCCGGCTCTCAAAGTTAAAAGCATTTCAGGTCTCACCTCAGTAGAAACAGGTAAAATATAACTACACAAAAAATGAAGCCTTGTAGCATGACGGATGTAAAATTATCTTACTGTGAGGTTAAACCTGACAAAGCTGAGAAACTAAGATCCTGGTACAGAGAGCTACAGCAAAGATCCGATGAAGTTGAAGAGTCGCTTAAGCACGAGAAAATGTTCACCGAAACTGCATTTATCCAAGAATATAGGGATGATAAATTTCTGTTTGTTTATATGGAATCTGAGGATATAAACGAAATTGAAGAGGCCGGAAACAAAGAGAAATTTGATATAGACGAAGAGCATCACGAAGTATTGAATGACTGTCTGACAGGAGACTGGTCGACTCTTGAGGCAATCGGGCACATGACCAGCTCAGAGAGGTAAAAATCTTCTCTTCTGTCACGAAAAGCTATTAATGCCATTCAAAGCTTTTGCCCTCATGGTCAGGGTCTATCCTAACCTCATCCTTCTCTTCAGCCTGAGTGGAGTCACTTTCCTGCTCCTCGCTTTCATTAGAATCTCCGTCAGCTTCCTGGCTTCCCAAAGACAGAGGTGTGGTACCTGTTCCTGCTAACTTACCCCCTATCTTGTCTATTGCTTCGTCCTTACCACCTGGCTCGTCATCAGGAATATCATCGGAGCTTTCACCGCTTTCATCTTCTTTGAAGTTCTTAGACTCCGGGTGAGCCTCTTTTGTGGTTACACCAAAATCTGATTCTACTGACGATATCTTGTCGTGTATCTTATCCAGGTTCTCCTTAGCCTCTTCATGGGGTTGGAAGACGGCTCCTGTAGGAGTTCCTGAAGTCTCCTCGTCCTCAAAACGCGGGAAGATCTGTATGTAGGCATGTGGAACCATCTGCCCGGCAGCCTCATCAATATTCATAGTAACGGATACTCCATCCGCATCAAGACCTTTCTTTGCTTTATCAACCACCTTTCTAACCAGACTCATAGCCTCCTGATACTCTGAAGGGGAAAAATCTTCAACTGAATCCTTGTGTTCCTTTGGAACAACCATCGTGTAGCCTCTGGCACGAGGATTAATATCCAGCCATGCATAGAAGTTGTCTGTCTCCTCTACAACCTTCAACTGTTCGGGGTTTGCGATCAACTGGCAGAAAGGACACTGTTCACCTGCGGCAGGCATAGAACCAATTTTTATTAGAAAGAACTTAATCGTTATGGACTCCGTGATTATGCTCATCTTTTAAAGATATGAGGACACATCGGATAATGTGTCAGCAAATATTTGCAGACATGGTGAATTTACTTATGCCAGAAGATTCTGAACTAGACGACGAAGACTTTGACGCACAGTTTGACCAAAACCCTGTTGAAGAAGAAACAGCCGAGGAAACACAGCCTGAAGAAGAAACTGAGAGCGAACCAGAACCGGAGACAGAAGAACAGTCCCAAGATGAAGAAGATGAGGAACTCGACAAGCCGGTCAGCGAAGGAGAAATAACAGAAGTTGAGATAGAGGATCTAGGTAGCAAAGGAGATGGAATAGCTCGAAAAGAAGGATTTGTCATCTTCGTACCAGGAGGAGAAGTAGATGAAACATACGAGATAGAGGTAACCTCCGTCGGAAGAAAGTTCGCTTTCGGAGAGATAAACGAATAACACCTTCCATCTACAACATATACACCTGTTTTTTCTTACATCCTCTCAGTCTTTACAGCAGTGCAATATTCTGAATCCTATCAGGATAGCATTCTGTCAATCATTAAATCCGTTTTCCCACCAGCAGCTACAAAATGGACAATTTGATCTGTATTTAACAAGGCTAGGCGCGGCAGCGCTGATTATTTTTCTAACTGCAATCTCACCTTGTATTTCCAAAAGGCGCAGGACATAAGGGTAGACAGAGCGGAAGACCGTGAAGCTAGACTTTAGTCACAGGTCGAAGGAATTAAACCAGCCTGAACAAT
>KB659966.1_pt5 | contig 15264 bp, 17 predicted proteins | sample 558768 | NCBI scaffold set KB644980.1 | reverse complement strand
GCCCATGAGCCTCTCGCTGGAGTCGACCCAGCTCGACCGTTATTCGCGGCACATCATCATGGACGAGGTCGGTCCCGAGGGGCAAGCCAAACTACTTGACAACCGCGTCCTCGTCGTCGGCGCGGGCGGCCTCGGCGCGCCGGTCATCCAGTATCTCGCGGCCGCCGGCGTCGGCACCCTCGGGGTCGTCGACGACGATGCGGTCGAGCGGTCGAACCTCCAGCGACAGGTGATCCACGGCGACGGCGACGTAGGGCGGCCGAAGGTCGAGAGCGCAGCCGACTTCGTCGCCGACCTCAATCCAGACGTGACCGTCGAACCACACGAGCGGCGGCTCGTTCCTGACAACGCCGCGGACCTCGTCGCCGACTACGATATCGTCGTCGACGCGGCCGACAACTTCCCGACGCGGTACCTCCTCAACGACGCCTGCCGCCTCGCGGGAATTCCGCTCGTCAACGGCGCGGTCTACAAGTTCGAGGGCCAGGCCACGACGCTCGTCCCCGACGGCCCCTGCTACCGGTGTCTGTTTCCCGAACCACCCGATCCCGGCACCGTCCCCGACTGTGCGACGACCGGCGTGCTCGGTGCGCTACCGGGCACCATCGGCTGTCTGCAGGCAACCGAGGCGGTCAAGCTGCTGGTCGGGATCGGCGAACCGCTCGTCGGCACGCTGCTCTCGTACGACGCGATGGATCTCGCCGTCGAGCGAGTCCCTTACGAGCCGACGCCCGACTGTCCGGTCTGTGGCGATGATCCGATCCAGTCCGTCGCGGCCGTCGAGTACGAGGACGGCTGCGGGATCAACCGCCCGAACACGAACGCCTGATCGGTGTCGCCAGCGCGACGGTGATGGGGCCGCCTCGCTCCGTCCCTGAGCATTTAACCCGGTACCGACGTATCAACCGGTATGCGCGTACCCAGTCAGCCATCGGCTCCCGCGACGGAGGGGCCACGATGACCACTCGACAGCACGCGCCGGTGTCGCCGCCGGTCGCGCTCACCATTGCGGGCAGCGACTCCGGCGGCGGCGCGGGGATTCAGGCCGACGTGAAGACGATGGAGGCCCACGACGTGTTCGGCACCTCGGCGATCACGGCGACGACCGCCCAGAACACGACCGGCGTCGAGGACATCAACGTCCTGCCGACCGACCATATCGCCGCTCAGATCGACGCCGTCGTCGACGACTTCGCGGTCGAGGCGATCAAGACGGGGATGCTCGCCACCGAGGCCGTTATCGAAACCGTCGCCGACGCCCTCGCCGACGCCGACGCGCCCGCTGTCGTCGATCCGGTGATGGTGGCGGCGACCGGCGACCGGCTGCTGAGCGAGGCCGCCGAAGCCGCCTACGAGGCCGCCTTCGCTCACGCCCGTCTCGTCACGCCGAACGCCGACGAGGCCGAACTCCTGACCGACCGGACCGTCGACAGCACCGCCGCCGCCGCGGCCGCCGGCCGCGATATCGTCGCCATGGGCGCCGACGCCGCCCTCGTCAAGGGCGGCCACATCGACGGCGACGAGGTCGTCGACACGCTCGTCATCGACGAAACCGCGACCGACGCAACACACACAGAACAGTTCACCCACCCACGGATCGATACCGACGCGACCCATGGCTCTGGCTGTACGCTCTCCAGTGCCATCGCCGCCCGACTGGCGAGCGGCGAATCACTGACGGAGGCCGTCGCCGGTGGCGTCGCGTTCATGGAGCGAGCCGTCCGCTACGGGATCGATGTCGGTGAGGGCCCCGGCGCGGTCAACCATCTCGCCGAGACCCGCGACCGCGCCGACCGCGAGGCAACCGCCGCCGCCGTCGAGCGAATCGTCGCCCGGCTTGTCGGGGGCAACGTCGAAACGCTCGTGCCGCCGACCGGGATGGATATCGTCGGCGCGACACGGTACGCCGAAACGCCGGACGAGGTCGTCGGCGTCGACGGTCGACTCAGCCCGACCCGGACCGGGATCCGACACAACGCCGGCGTTCGCTCCGGCGTCGGCAGCGACCTCGCCCACCGGCTGATCGACGCACGCGAGACATTCCCTACCCTCCGGTTCGCGTGCAACGCCCGGTTCGACGACGCCGTCGAGCAGGCACTCGACACGCTCGACGACCCGGTCGTCCACGGCGAGGCGGGGCCGCCGAGTGAGACGATTGCGACCGCACTCGACGCCACCGACACGCCGCCAGCCGCCATCGTCGACCCCGGCGGCGAGAGCCGCCCCTCGGAGGTGGTGCTGACGGCAGCCGACGCCAGGACCCTCCGCGAGCGGACGCTGGCGCTCCACGAGGCTCTGATCACGGAGTGAGGGTACCCCGTCACCTGTGTGCTTATCCGTCTCTCGCCCCTCGTGAACGTATGGCACGCAAAGTCACCCAAGACGAGCAGGGCCCGTACGTGATCGACGCAGACGAACTCGACTCCCAGGGCGGTACCGTCGCCGTCTGCCAGTGTGGACTCTCGGACAACAAACCACACTGCGACGGCTCCCATCAGGCGACCGCCGACGAGGACGACGGTGTCGTCTACGAGTACGCGGACGATTCGGCCGACGGCGAGCGGACGGTCGTCAGCGACGACTGATCCGACAGCTGTCCGGGCAGCACCACCGACCGACTGCGGCGCCGCTCGCATCGTAGCGCTTTAGCGACTGTCCGCCCCACGGCCGGTATGTCGCAGGGAATCGTCGGCCAGTTCCACGCCCTCAAAGCCGACAGCGACGCCGACCTGCTGGCGATGCAGTGTGGCGATTTCTACGAGTTCTTCGACGACGACGCCGAGCGTGTCGCCGCCGAACTCGATCTGACGACCTCGACGAAATCCTCCGGCGGCGAGAGCTATCCGATGGCCGGCGTCCCGGTCGACGAGCTGCAACCCTACCTCACCGCCCTGGTCGAACGCGGTTACACGGTCGCCGTCGCCGACCAGTTCGAGACCGACGACGGCGACTTCCGCCGGGAGGTCACCCGCCGCGTCACGCCGGGCACCCTGCTCGAAACCGCCGACAGCGACGCCCAGTACCTCGCGGCGGTCGTCGCACCGAGCGAGCAATCTGAGAGGGAGTCGACCGGTCCCTACGGCCTCGCGTTCGCCGACATCACGACCGGCCAGTTTCTCGTCACCGAGGTCGACGACGCCGAGGGGGCAGTCGCCGAGTGCTATCGGTTCGACCCGGTCGAACTGCTTCCCGGCCCGGCGGTTCGCACGGACGACGACTTCCTCGCCGCTGTCACCGACCGTAGCGACGCCGAGGTGAGCCTGCACACCACAGATGCCTTCGCGCCCGGCCGTGCGAGCCACGCCGTCGACGAGCAGTTTGGCGACGAGACCGCCGACACCGTTGGGCTGGACTCCGAGCTGGCGATCCGGGCGGCCGGCGCGATCATCGGGTACGTCGAGGAAACGGGCGTCGGCGTCCGGGAGTCGATGACGCGGCTTCAGCCCTACACCGCCGACGACCACCTGACGCTGGACGCGACGACCCAGCGCAACCTCGAACTCGTCGAGACGATGCAGGGCGACAGCGAGGGATCGCTGCTGGCGACGGTCGACCACACGGTCACGAGTCCGGGCCGACGGCTTCTGCGTGAGTGGCTCACTCGCCCGCGACGCGACCGGGCGACGCTGGATCGCCGCCTCGACAGCGTGAGCGCACTGGCGACGGCCGCACTCCGCCGACAGCGACTCCAGGAAACGCTCGACGGCGCGGCCGACCTCGAACGCCTCGCCAGCCGCGTCGCCAGCGGGAGCGCGGGGGCGACCGAGTTGCTGTCGATCCGGGAGACGCTGGCCCTGCTGCCCGATATCGCCGACGAACTCGCCGACGGCGACCTCGCTGACTCGCCGCTGCCTGCCGTCCTTGACGACATCGACCGGGAAGCCGCAGCCGACCTGCGGGAGACGTTGCTGACGCTATCGTCGACGACCCACCCCAGACTGTCACGCAGGGCGGACTGTTCAAGCGGGGCTACCACGACGAGCTTGACGAGCTCATCGAACAACACGAGTCCGCCAAGGCGTGGATCGACGGGCTGGCCGACCGTATCAAAACCACCCACGACCTGACGCACGTCTCGGTCGACCGCAACACGACCGACGGCTACTACATCCAGGTCGGCCAGTCGGAAGCCGACAGCGTCCCCGACGCCTTCTCGCACGTCAAGACCCTCAAAAATTCCAAACGGTTCGTCACCGACGAGCTGGCCGAGCGGGAGCGCGAGATCCTTCGGCTCGAAGAGCAGCGCGGTGATCTCGAATACGAGCTGTTTGAGGAGCTCCGCGAGACGGTTGCCGAACAGTCGGCGTTGCTGCAGAATGTCGGTCGCGCCATCGCCGAACTCGACGTGTACTGCTCGCTGGCCGACCACGCCGCAGCCAACGACTGGTGTCGCCCGACGCTGGCCGAACCGGGCGCGCTCGACATCGACGCCGGCCGCCATCCGGTCGTCGAGCAGACCACGGAGTTTGTTCCGAACGACCTCCGACTCGACCGCGAGCGGGGCTTCCTGCTCGTGACGGGGCCGAACATGAGCGGGAAATCGACCTACATGCGGCAGGCCGCGCTCATCACACTGCTGGCCCAGATCGGGAGTTTCGTGCCTGCGGACGCGGCGACCGTTGGCGTGGTCGACGGGATCTATACCCGCGTTGGCGCGCTCGACGAGCTCGCACAGGGGCGGTCGACGTTCATGGTCGAGATGCAGGAACTGTCCAACATCCTCCACTCGGCGACCGACGAGTCGCTCGTTATTCTCGACGAGGTCGGCCGGGGGACCGCCACCTACGACGGGATCTCGATTGCGTGGGCCGCGACCGAGTACATCCACAACCGGATCGGCTGTCACTGTCTGTTCGCGACCCACTATCACGAGCTGACCGCGCTGGCCTCGCATCTCGACCGCGTCGGCAACGTCCATGTCGCCGTCGCCAACGAGGGCGAGGGTGATGACGATATCACCTTCCTTCGCACCGTCGAGGAGGGGGCGACCGACCGCTCCTACGGCATTCACGTCGCCGACCTCGCGGGCGTGCCGGAGCCGGTCGTCGGTCGCGCACGCGATGTGCTTGACCGGCTTCGCTCGGAGAAAGCCATCGAAGCGAAAGGTAGCGGCTCCAGCGAGTCGACACAGGCCGTCTTCGACCTCAGTGCCGGGGAGTTCCGGGCGGCCGACGACGGTACGGAGACGGCGTCGTCGCCCGCGGACGCGGTGGCGGAGCCGGCCGACGACGCGACATCGCAGCTCGATGCCGAGATGGAATCGGTGCTCTCAGCCCTGCAGACGACAGATATCGACGAAACCCCACCCGTTGAACTGATGGCGAAAGTCGAGCAGTGGCAGGAGCAACTCGACGACAGCGCGTTCCAGCAGCAGTGAACACGGGTGTTTCGGCGAGATATCGGCCGCCGACACCCGTCACGCCGCACGAACCGTCCTAGAACATACTGGTTTGCGGTTCGACGCTGATATCAAGAAAAAGCCATTAGAGGCGTTTGTAAAATGTCTAAGCGGTTTTGATTCGCTTATAAAATGTCAGACGAGCTCATTTTTTGACCTTTTATGCTCGTGAATCGGAGCGAATGCTCTGGGTATTATATATGGATAAGGGGGCTTGTATGGGACAGACGGTGAGCACTCGATGACAGGTTCCACGTCAACTGTCGGACGCTCCGCCTCTGCCGAGACGGCCGAGCGTGCGGTTCGGCAGGGCCAGCTGACGCTCACCCGCTCGGTTCGCTGGCTCGGCTTCTGGGCGGCCATCGCCCTTCCGGCGGTCTATCTGCCGGTCCTTTACGCTGGTATCGGGAATACCGGTGCAGTCGTCCTCGGACTGCTCGGTCTGCAACTGCTCGCTCTGCGTGCTGGACACAACTACAACAACGACATATGACTGCGACAGCCAAATCCGTTCACCCCGACGAATCGCCCGACACCGACGCCCCCGAGACCGATAGCTCTCAGTCGAAAGAGGCGCGCCTCGCCGACTACCTCCGCGAACGCGCGGAAGCCGGCGACATGTACTTCAAGAGCAAGTTCATCGCCGACGAGGTCGGGCTCTCGGCGAAGGAGATCGGCGCGCTGATCGTCAATCTCCAGGAATCGGTCGACGACCTGTCAATCGAGCGGTGGTCGTACACCGGCGCGACAACGTGGCGCGTCGAGCAGACCGCCTGAGATCCGCTCCCGTCTACTCACCCCACTCCTTGCCGCTGATTCCGTAGCCACAGCTACGAATTCGCTTGCGCTCGTCGTGGTGACCGGGTAGGTCAGCGAGACAACCGCATTGCTCCGTGAGGCACCCACATTGGTCAGTGAGGCAACAATGGATTGATACGTACAAGCCACATTGTCCCACCAATGCGTTACTCGTTGTCGCTCTCCACGCTCACCACCGGTTGTGGCCATCCCGCCGGGCAGCCCGGGCCGGTCGCTCGACCGACGGAGGCACCACCATGACCGAACAGCCGCTGATCGCCGAGGTGAGTCAGAAGGCGATCATCCGCTCGCCGGACGGTTCGTTGCTCGTGATGCAGGCCGACGACACGACGTGGGAGCTCCCCGGCGGGCGAATGGGGGCCTACGAGGAGCCACTCGTCGGCCTCAAACGCGAGATCAGAGAGGAGACCGGCCTCGATGTCGCGGTCGACGAGCCGGTTCACACGGCCGCGTGGCGCAACGATCAGGGCCGGGGACGCTACAGCGTCGTCTACCGCTGTGACGCCGCCTCGACGGCCGTCTCCCTGAGCGACGAACACTGCGACTACGAGTGGGTCTCGCCCGAAACCGCCCGCGACGAGTTCCTCACCGTGAGCATCCACCAGACGGCGATCGACCGCCTGCTGGATGCCCCCGCCACCGGGCAGCAGCCAGCCGACGATGACTGACAGCGAGTCCGAGCCGCAGGCGACCGAGATTCAGCCCCTCGACGACCGCACGGTCCAGCGAATCGCCGCCGGCGAGGTCGTCGAACGCCCGGCCTCGGTGATCAAGGAACTCCTCGAAAACAGTCTCGACGCCGGTGCGAGCCGGATTACTGTCACCGTTGCGGGTGGCGGCACCGGGTTCCTTCAGGTCAGCGACGACGGCCACGGCATCTCGGAATCCGAACTCGAACTCGCGGTCGCCGAACACGCGACCAGCAAGATCACCGACATCGACGACCTCGCTGGCGTCGCCAGCCTTGGCTTCCGCGGCGAGGCCCTGTCGACGATCGGTGCCGTCTCGCGGCTGACGATTCGCTCGCGGCCGCCGGAGGCGAGTTCGGGTGCCGAAATCACCGTCGAGGGCGGCGATGTCGGTGATATCGAACCCGCGGGCTGTCCCGAAGGGACGACCGTCGAGGTCGAGGATCTCTTTTTCAACACGCCGGCCCGCGAAAAGTTCCTCAAACAGGACCGCACCGAGTTCGACCACATCAACACCGTCGTCAGCCAGTACGCGCTGGCCAACCCCGACGTGGCGATCACGCTCGAACACGACGGCCGGGAGCTGTTTGCGACCGAGGGAGCCGGCTCGCTTCGCTCGGCTGTCCTCTCCGTGTACGGCCGTGAGGTCGCCGAGTCGATGATCGACCTCGAGTACGAGGCCGATGGCGACGGCCCAATCGAGGGTATCTCCGGGCTCGTCAGCGACCCCGAAACGACCCGTAGCACCCGTGAGTATCTGGCGACGTTCGTCAACGACCGCTACGTCACCGCGGCGACGCTCCGCAACGCCGTGATCGCCGGCTACGGCGGCCAGCTCGCCCCCGACCGCTACCCGTTCGCCGTGCTCTTCGTCGAGGTGCCGCCAGATGCGGTCGACGTGAACGTCCATCCCCGCAAGACCGAGTTCGCTTCGACGACGAGGACGCCGTCGAAACGGCGGTCCAGCAGGCTGTCGAGGACGCCCTCATCGACAACGGCCTGATCCGGTCGTCGGCGCCCCGAGGCCGGTCCGCGCCCGCGGAGACGACAATCCAGCCAGACACAGCAGCGGCCGATGCCGCCGATAGCGAGAGCGACACAGCCAGCACTGCGTCACCGACAGCCGAGGCGCCGACCACGCAGGACCAGTCAGCAGCATCGGAGCCAGCCAGCGGGCAGCGGTCAGCCGCAGACAGCGAGTCAGCCGTTGAAGACGAGTCACCTACAGACAGCGAGACGACAACGGCTGCCGATCCGGTCGACCCGGCTGCCGAGGATAGCTGGGTTGTCGACGACATCGACAACGACGCCTCACCGACGACGCGCGCCGATACATCGTCAAGCGACTCGGTCCCAAGTGGGCTCGAATCCGGGTCGACAGTTGATTCGGCTTCGACTGACACGGGTGACTCCGCATCGCAGGGACAGTCGGGAGCGACAGAGACAGCCGAGGCATCGACAACCGGGTCGGAGCCGCCGGCAACAACACCGGAGGCGGGCGATTCACACGAACCGCGTGTCGACACCGACGAGCAACGAACGGCAACCGACACCCCGACGACGCCGACAACTCAGCGGACACTCGACGGCGAGACCGACGACCGGGAGTCGACAGTACGAGTCGCTGCCGGACCTCCGCGTGCTCGGGCAGCTATACGACACCTATCTGCTGGCCGAGGCTGACGACGGCCTGCTGTTGATCGACCAGCACGCCGCCGACGAGCGGGTCAACTACGAGCGGCTGCAGCGCGCCCTCGGCGAGTCGCCAACCACCCAGCAACTCGCCGAACCGGTCACCCTCGAACTGACCGCTCGCGAGGCCGCGCTCTTCGAGCGCGTGGCCGACGACCTGAGCGAGATCGGCTTTGCGGCCGAGCAGCGCGAGGGCCGCGAGATCGCCGTCACCGCCGTCCCGGCGGTCTTCGAGACGACACTTGATCCGACACTGCTCCGTGACGCCCTGCTCGAGTTCGTCGAATCGGCAGAGGACGCCGACACGGTCGCGGCGGCGGTCGACGAGCTGCTGGCCGATCTTGCCTGCTATCCCTCGGTGACGGGCAACACGTCGCTCACGGAGGGGTCGGTCGTCGATCTGCTTGCCGCACTCGACGACTGCGAGAACCCATACGCCTGCCCGCACGGTCGGCCGGTCGTCATCGAGATCAGCCGCGAGGAGATCGGCGAGCGATTCGAGCGCGATTACCCGGGCCATAGCGGTCGCCGCGAGGAGTAACTCGGCATTCGGCGCGGTCGACTGTGGTCGCCACAGCAGGTGTCAATCTCCAACGCATCACCCTTATGCGTACGCCGAAAGTAGGGTCAGGCATGACTCTAGTGCCGGACACGAGCGCGGTCATCGACGGTCGTGTGTCCGAGCGATTCGCTGACGGCGACGCGGAGCGAACGGTCCTGATCCCGGAAGCCGTGGTCGGCGAACTCGAATCACAGGCCAACGCGGGCTACGACAGCGGCTGGAGCGGGCTCGAAGAACTCCAGCGGCTCACCGATCTCGCAGACGACGACGATATCGACCTCCGGTATGTTGGCCGCCGGGCCAGCGAGGGCGAACAGGCTGCCGCCAGCGAGGGTGAGGTCGACGCCATCATCCGCGATGTGGCCGACGACAACGACGCCACACTGCTCTCGAGCGATATCGTCCAGTCCGAGGTAGCGAAGGCGAAGGGGCTGGCCGTCGAGTATGTCGAACCCGAGATCGACACCGGCGGTGAACTCCCGATTGTCGAGTTTTTCGACGACGAGACGATGAGCGTCCACCTCAAGACCGGCACGCAGCCGAAGGCCAAGCGCGGCGCGCTCGACGGCATGAGCTACACGACGATCGACGAGACGGTGAGCTCCGAAGCCCAGATGGACGAGTGGGCCGACGAGATCGAGTCGCTGGCCCGCAGCAGCAGCGAGGGGTTCGTCGAACTCTCCGAACCCGGGATGACGATCATCCAGTACGAGGATTACCGGATCGCCGTCGCCCGGCCACCGTTCGCCGACGGCATCGAGATTACGGCTGTCCGGCCAATCGCCAAGACGACGCTCGACGACTACGTCTTCGACGACCACCTTCGGGAGCGGCTCCTCGAACGCGAACGCGGTGTCCTCATCTCCGGCTCGCCCGGGGCCGGGAAATCCACGTTCGCCCAGGCGGTCGCGGAGTTCCTCGACGACAACGAGTATGCGGTCAAGACGATGGAGAAACCGCGAGATTTGCAGGTCGACGACGAGATCACCCAGTACACCGCGCTGGCCGGCGACATGGCGACGACCGCCGACTCGCTCCTGCTCGTGCGACCCGACTACACGATCTACGACGAGGTTCGGAAGACCGAGGACTTCGACGTGTTCGCGGATATGCGACTCGCGGGTGTCGGCATGGTCGGCGTTGTTCACGCCACCCGCGCCATCGACGCCCTCCAGCGGCTCGTCGGCCGCGTCGAACTCGGGATGATCCCGCAGGTCGTCGACACCGTCGTCTACATCGAGGCCGGCGAGGTTCACACGGTGTACGACGTGACGACCGAGGTGAAGGTGCCCGAGGGCCTCACGGCCGAGGACCTCGCCCGCCCGGTGATTCAGGTGGCGGACTTCGAAACCGGCACGCCCGCCTACGAGATTTATACCTTCAACCGACAGGTCATCACGGTCCCGCTGGACGACGAGAGCGGCAGCGACACCGGCGTCAACCGGATCGCCAAACAGGAGATCGAACGGGAGATTCGCTCGGTCGCCCGCGGCCACGTCGATGTCGAACTCACGGGCCAAGACAACGCCGTCGTCTACGTCGAGGAGGGCGACATCGCCTCCGTGATCGGGAAGGGCGGCGGTCGGATCAGCGACATTGAGGATCGCCTCGGTATCGATATCGACGTGCGAACCCACGAGGACAACCCCAGTGGCGGCACAACCGCCGCCAACGGGGCCGGCGGCGGTGTCGAGGCCAAGCCGGCTGGCGAAGTCGTCCAGCCAGAGATCACCGCCCGTCATGTCGTCATCAGAATGGACGATCATGTTGGGGAAACTGTCGAGGTCCAGGCCGACGATGAATATCTCTTCACTGCTACCGTTGGCAGCGGTGGCGACATCCAGATCTCACGTGGGTCGGCCATTGCTGAGGAGCTTGAGGATGCCATCGACCGAAAACAGCGAATCACCGTTGTCCCGGCCTGATCGCACGAGTCAAGACGACAGCCGATTGGTTTAATTGACCATTTGTTTTATTAATACCCTTGTATACTGTGAATAGATCTACATTGTCTACTTTTTCGATTAAAACGAGTCAACCGAACCACCCAACGGATAGCCACAAAACGATAACGCTTTTTTGAGGCTGTTGAGAAGCTAGAGACATGTCTACCGAGCCGAAGCGGGGACTCGAAGGCGTGGTCGTCGCCGAATCCGATCTGAGCTATATCGACGGCGACGCAGGGGAGCTGATCTATCGTGGCTACGCCATCGAGGAACTCGCCCGAGAGGCCAGCTACGAGGAGACGCTGTACCTGCTGTGGCACGGCGACCTCCCGACCGAGGCTGAACTCGCCGAGTTCAGCCAGCAGATGGTCGATGCCCGCGAGATCGACGATGGCGTCCGTGACATCGTCCGCGAACTCGCAGATGCCGGCGAGGAACCGATGGCCGCTCTTCGGACGATCACCTCCGCGCTGTCAGCCTACGACCCCGATGCCGACGCCGAGTTCAACGATAGCGAGGCCAACAATCGTAAGAGCCGTCGCATCACCGCCAAGATGCCGACCGCGTTGGCCGCCTACAACCGGCTCCGCAACGGCAAGGAGCCGGTCGCCCCGCGAGCGGATCTGAGCCACGCTGCCAACTTCCTCTACATGCTCAACGACGAGGAGCCCGACGACGTGCTCGCAGAGACATTCGATATGGCGCTCGTCTTGCATGCCGACCACGGGCTCAACGCCTCAACGTTTTCTGCGATGACGACCGCGTCGACGCTGGCCGACCTCCACAGCGCGGTCGCCTCGGCGGTCGGGACGCTATCCGGCAGTCTCCACGGCGGAGCTAACGCCAACGTGATGCGGATGCTACAGGCCGTCGACGAGGACGACCGCGATCCCGTCGAGTACGTCAAAGATGCCATCGACCGCGGCGAGCGTATCGCCGGCTTCGGACACCGTGTTTACAACGTCAAAGATCCGCGCGCCAGGATCCTCGGCGAGGAGAGCGAGGCCCTCGGCGAGGCCGCCGGCGACACGAAGTGGTACGAGATGTCGGTCGCCATCGAGGAGTACATCACGGGCGAGAAGGGGATCGCACCGAACGTCGACTTCTACTCGGCGACGACGTACTACCAGATGGGGATCCCAATCGATCTCTACACTCCGATCTTCGCTATCGCCCGCTCTGGCGGCTGGATCGCCCACGTGCTCGAACAGTGGGAGGACAACCGCCTGATCCGCCCGCGAGCGCAGTACACCGGCGACCGCGACGCCGAGTTTGTCCCGCTCGACGAGCGGTAATCCGTCCCCGTTCGTTGCTGCATGGACCCACCCCCGACCGGGCTGGCCGCGACACCACCGCTGGGCTGGAACTCCTGGAACGCATTTAGCTGCGAGGTCACCGAGAGTGACATCCGCGCCGCGGCCGACGCCCTGGTCGAGACCGGCCTGCGGGACGCCGGCTACGAGTACGTCGTCGTCGACGACTGCTGGATGGCCGGCGAACTCGACGGCGACGGCCGCCTCCAGCCATCGGCCGACTTTCCCAACGGGATGGCTGCGCTCGCCGACTACGTCCACGACCGTGAGCTCAGATTCGGCCTCTACTCGTCGGCCGGTACGGAGACCTGTCAGGGCTACCCTGCGAGTCTCGGCCGCGAACGCCGCCACGCCGAACAGTTCGCCGAGTGGGGCGTCGACTACCTCAAATACGACAACTGCGGCGACCATCGTGGCCGGGACGCCATCGACCGCTATGCCGCGATGGGCGAGGCACTCGCCGGCGTCGACCGCGACATCGTCTACAGCATCTGCGAGTGGGGCAAAAACCAGCCGTGGGAGTGGGGTCGCAACGTCGGCGGCCATCTGTGGCGGGCGACCGACGATCTCGTCGCCAAATGGCGAGCCGACCCCGACGAGTTCGGCCTCGGGATCGCCGACGTACTCGACCGGATGGCCGACATCGATGCCGCGGCCGCCCATGGACCGGGTGGCTGGAACGACCCCGATATGCTACAGATCGGCAACGGGCCCCAGTCGGGGCAGTCCGAACACGAACCCGTCGACGTACAGCGACCGCTGACCGAGGCCGAACAGCGCACGCATTTCGCGTTCTGGTGTCTGCTGGCCGCACCGCTCATGATCGGGGCTGATCTCACGTCGCTATCGGATTTCGACCGCGAGCTGCTGACCAACGAGCGACTGCTCGCTATCGATCAGGACCCGCTCGGGATACAGGGGACGCCGGATCGACGCGGCGCCGACGAGGAAATCTGGAGCAAACGGCTGCAGGACGGCGGTGCGGCGGTCGCGTTCCACAACCGCGGCGCGAGCGAGCGCGAGATTTCGACGCACGTGTCCGCTGTCGACGTGCGGAATAGTGCCGACCGCTACCGCGTGTGTGACTGCTGGACCGGTAACGAGTGGGAGACGAGTGGCCCGCTTGCGATGACGGTCAAACCACGGGATACCGCTATCGTTCGCGTGACGCCGCAGTAGAATAGGTGATCGAATTCGGCCTTGTAACTCACTCCTCGTCGTCGAGCACGTCGTCGGCGAACGCTCGAATCCGCTCGATTTCCTCGGGTGTTCGCTCGACTGCGGCCGCGCTGTCGATCTGCCCGTTGACGACGGCGTTCTGCTGTGGGCCCCACACTTCCGGTGGATTCTCCTGAATGTATTCGGCCCAGCGAACGACCGCCTCAAACCGTGGCTCGCGGGATGGCATGTCAGCCTTAGAGGTCTGTGAGTCGGGCATATTCGGCCTCGGTGTCGAGTTTCTCGACCCAATCTTCGAGCCGTGCGCTGGAAAGCGTTTCCCCAAACAGCGTATACAGGTGGGCGGCGTCTTCGAGATCGGTGCGACCACCGAGCGCGAGCTTGTAAGCGATCTGCAGCTCTAGCGGACCAATCGGGATCGTGTCACCGTCGATAGTCGCCGAGATCGCGTTCGACAGCGACGCCCGATCGAACTCGTCGCCGGGGAATTTCACTTCGAGACGCGGACTCATCTCCGGCTCGGGGGCGACCCAGATGTGGGTCCCGCTGGAGAGGTTGTCGTACATCTCCCCGAGCGGCATCGCCGGTCCCCAGTAGTCGGCAGCTTCGAGTTCGACGACGAAGGCGTCAATCTCGGACTCCGAGCAGGGCTGGATGAAGACATCGATGTCCTCGGTCGCCCGCGAGCGGCCGGTGAGGATCGCAACGTAGCCCGCCACGAAGACGTGGTCGATATCATGCTGTGAGACGAGTCTAGAGAACTCGATGGCGAGTTCGTCGAACCCGTTCGGCTCGCGGTCGACGACGAGGCCGCTTTCTCTCAGTTCGACGCCGCCCATGTGTGGTGCTCACGCGGTGGCTGCAAAAAACACCGGGCCAGAGTCGTTGTGTCGGAACTCAATCGTCGGCGACGACCTTGTGGGCCGCGTACAGCATCCCGCGTTCGTCCATCAGCGACACCGTCGCCAGCCGGAGCGCGTGGGGCCAGCCCAAGCGGCGTCGCGCTGTCGGGCTCGCCGCTGTCGAAGAACTGCTCGGGCAGGTAGGAAGTTTCCTCACAGAGCGCGCCGCCCGGGAGGACGAGTTCCAGCAGTTCTCGCGCCTTGGAGGCGGCGTCGACCGCGCGGTCGTCGTCGTTGTCGGCCAGCAGCGCGGCCAGCTGGGCGGCGGCGTTGGCACCCCACCCGGTCGAGACGGTCCAGATCTTCTCGTGGCCCTGTTCGCCCTGCCGCCAGCCGTCGCCCTCGTAGCGGAACAGCCCCGCGATCTCACTCTCGTCGGGGTCCTGCCAGAGCGCCTTGATCATCGTGTGGACGTGGGAGTCGAGCTTGTCGAGGCGATGCTCGTCGACCGTGCCGATCTTGTCGTAGGTGAGATGCGCGCCGATGAGCCCGAGCGTCGCCGAATCCGCCCGGCGGTCGAGCCCGCCGTCGCCGTGTTCGCGGAGCGCGTAGATGCCACGGTCGGGCAGCCAGAGGTGGTCGATGGCGTCGTAGACACGGTCAGCCTGCTGGCGGGCGTGATCGGCGACCGGGAGGTCGGTCGCCGCGAGCGCGCTGTAGGCCTCGAGGAAGGTCGCGGTCGTGTGGGTAAACCGGCCGATAGAGTCCTCCCACGCGTTCTGACAGACCATCGGCCGGCCATCGTCGAGCAGCGTCTCGTCGAG
>KB659964.1_pt75 | contig 15280 bp, 20 predicted proteins | sample 558768 | NCBI scaffold set KB644980.1 | reverse complement strand
CGATCACGCGCTGTCCTCAACGCTACTATCAACGGCGAGTGTCGCCTGTGTCGGTGTCCCGCCAGATCTGCCGTCGAACTCGGCGGCAACGGTCGCTGCTGCCGCGGCGAGCCCCTGTGGGTCGGTTGCGTTGAGCCCCGCGTGTCGGCGACCGTCGATCGGCTTGCTGACGACGAGGGCAACGGGCTCTGGCGAGCGAAACTTGCGTGTAAGGCGGGCAACTGTCGGCACCACCGCGGGTCGATCCGCTTCGACACGGAGGAGGTAAACGCCCTCGTAGCGACCTGAAACCGGGTCGTCGAGTGCGGCATGGGTCGCGGCGGCGTGCTCACGCCAGATCGTTACAGCTTCGCTGTTGGCAGCCGACGAGCCGAGAGCCAGCGACACCACCATTCCGGGTGCCTCGCGGGCGAGCACTGACAACACATCAGCGTAGCCGCCAAGCGTGGCGAACGGTGCGGTCGGCGTCGCATAGGGCCGCAAGCTGGCTTCGACCGAATCGGCGGCCTGTGGCCCAGCCGATGCGGCGGTCGCGGTTGCGACAGCAACGGCCGAGGCGAGTTGTGTCCGTGTCCCCGCATCAACCGCACTGTCAGCGTCGGTCGGCACGCCAAGATCGGCACACAGCTCGCTTGTGGCGTCGACATCGCCGGAAAACGGCGCGTCGAACCGCGTCGAGTGGGCCAGATCAGCGGCGAGATCGGTGGTCGGAACCGCAACTCCGGGGCGACGCGCGACGAGATCGGCGGTTTCGGCCGCCGCAAGTAGCCCATCGCTTCCGGCATCACCGAGTGTCTCGCCGGCAGCGATCACGCCAGCCAGCGCGAGTACCGGATCGGGCTCAACGCCGAGTTCGCGGCTGATCGCCGCGGCTGCAACGCTTACCGGTTGACTCACGTTGGCGGTCGGTACCTCAAGATCGGGCGACGGTGTGTTGTGGCCGCGCGTGACAACAACCGTTCGGCTATCGTCTGGGTCACCGGCTGCGGTCGCCTCGCCGGCCGGGTCGGCCGCAATATGGACGCGGAACGGGATCGATCGGTCACGACAGGCGGCCGCGAGCAGCCCACAGGCGGCCAGCGAGTCCCCGTCGGCGTGGCCAAATATCCGGACAAACGGCGCGGCCGCTACCGCCGAGGCCACCGCTCCGGCGGCGTCGACATCGGGCGCGGCTGCGACGTTTGTCCGGGAGTCCGACATCTATGTTACTCAAGCAACTCTTTGGCTTGCTCGTAGCTGTAATTGAAGTCGGCGTCGATCTTGTCGCCACGATAGTAGTTGGCGAGCCGGCGGATCTTCGATTCCGTGTTCTGGAGTGCGCGCTTGTTCTGATAATCCTGGCCGTTCTCATCAAGATGTTCGGTCAGGGTAATCGCCCGCTCCATCAGGTTGCGGAGATCCTCGGGGAGTTCTGGATCGGCGTCGTGTTCCTCAAGGATTTCGCCGACCTTCTTGCCGGTGGCGAGTTTGACGTTTGGGATCGGCGTCCCTTTGACGCCCTCATCGCGGAGTTTCATCCCGATAACGCTGGGGTCGTGTCCCTGTTCGGCGAGTTCGACGACGCGGTTCTCGATCGCGTCAGCGTCGACATCGCTCCATTCTGCTGGTTCGTCTGCCGCCGGGCGATCCGAACCGGATGAGCCACGGCGACGGGTATGCATTCGTGCCATTGGTATATTGGAACGGCACAGGCCGCAAAAACGACGTGTCCACACAGCCCGAGACGACAGACTGGTCGCCGCGGGCTGGCGGCGCACTGTCGCAATCCCAAGCCCAGACGGGCGAGTCAGAGTTACGACTGTGCTGTTCCCACCAGATCATGTCCGCTGTGGGTGTTAAGAGGTTTCTATTTGTTGGCGTCACCGCAAACACGGTCGTGACTACCCCGAGTCGAAGGTCTTAATACCAAAACCGGAAAATCGAAATTTGCACTGTGGGCTCGTAGATCAGCGGTAGATCATCCCCCTGGCACGGGGAAGGCCGCGGGTTCAAATCCCGCCGAGTCCACTTCACTCGTTTTCGCTTCGCTCAAACTCGTTCAGTGGACTCGGCTTACTCCCACTCGCTCACTGCGTTCGCTCGCGGGAGTCCCGCCGAGTCGATCACGCTGGTCGCTCGTGGGAGTCCCGTCGAGTCTGTCAGGCAGCTCACTCACGGGAACCCCGCTGAGTCTATCAGGCCACTCGCTCATGGGAGTCCAACACGAGTCCCGACAGCAGTCGGGCGATGACGGTGGCGAATGATCGCTCATTGCTGTCGATAACGCGTCGGAACCTCGCTGTCCTTGCCCGGCTGTACTGCCGCACAGATACGAAACGCCGACATTTAGTATCGTGTCTGTTGATATAGCACACATGGGCTCGACGGCAGACAACGCCTGTCTCATCCCCGACCCGTTCCCGACAACAGCCGATGGGATCGAGGCTGCCGACTGGGGGTACCGGACAGCCAGAGTCGAAGAGAGTTTGAGGACAGTGGGATGATTGTCTCGTTCAACTGCGCCGGCGAGAGGTTCGCCCCGCTTACCGGTGGGCTGTACTACGTTCCACCAAACAACGAGAACAGCCCAGAGCCGACACACGAAACTTGGTACAACGTTCGCGGGAGCTACCACCGGGACGAACGCCGCCGTCGAGCGATGATAATCGGTCGGCTCAACGAGCGAACCGGCTTCTGGTGGGCCGAGTCGGATCACACCGATCCCACAACTGTCCCGCCCGAGGTGGCGACTGACGGCCAGAAAGCGATCGCCGCCTATCTCTTTGGCCTCCATCGGATGGACACCGAACAGATAGCCGATCAACTGGAGAAGGACGAACCGACGGTTCGCCAATACCTCAGCGACTACAAGGCCGATCGGATTGACTAATCAGTACGAAACTCCAGACAGACAGCCGTCGAACTGAGTCCAGCAGCGACAGTCGCGGTCACTCGCTCCAGCGCGGATACCGACCGCGGCGGTAGTGAGACGGCTATCGGTCGAACGTTGCATTCCGAGAGCAGTTCAAACGAGCAAGCAAGGTGCCCACTGTGGACACCGGCAATCGCGGTACTTATCTAATCACTGAGAGGTACCCATAGTATTTTCATCATCACAGTTTGTAGCTATACCACGTGGGAACAGATCGTGATCGCGTGTGGGCGGGCGTCCTCCAGGTGTCAAACGAGCAGGCTGGCTTCTCTGTTGAGGAGGTCAGCCGTGTCTGCGAGGAGTTGTTTGGTGAGGAGGCCCCGCCCGAAGAGGTGGTTGAGGACGTGATAGCGGTGATGGCTGACTGGGGTGCACTGGAGGCGTTTGGATTTGACAGTGGCATGACCTACTATATGCTTACCGACGACGACATCAGCGCCTAAGCTACACAGCGAGTGTCACCCCCAAGATCGCTGCCTCCGGGCCATCTTGTAGCCGTGATTGGATCATCAAAGCACAGTCTTGGGCCGGTGAGTCCTCATCAACTGGTTCGATGAACGCTGAGAGTTTTTGATTCGGCGAGCGCCTTGCGTGTGTACGGCGTGACCTGCTCAGCGAACCTATCAACCGATTCAGCGAGCACACCGGCCGCGCCGTACCGAAGATTCTCCTCGTTGTGATGTCGGTGGTATCGGATGAGTTCGCCGTATTTCCCCCGGCTCGACAGCGAATGGAGATGATCGAACACCTCCGAGGAGGGTTGTTATGATATTGTCGTATGCCATGCTCGGTAGAGAAAATACTGGTTAACTACATATACTGAGTTGATAAAATGTCACGACGAGAGAACAACGGATGAGAGAGCCAATCGATACACAGAACAAAGTCATCAAAGACTCGACCCTGCCGCCACGAATCGACACCACCGTAACCGTCACTCAAGCCGGCGTTATAGCCTTCCAAAAACACTTACAAGCGGCGAGTTGTTCGCCGGTATGGATCGCACGAAAACCCTCGCAGCCGGTGCCGCCGGGGTGGTTGTGGTAGCCCTCCTCGTTGCCGTGCTCGCGCCGGGCGCGCTCTCAGCCCCGCGCTCGGCGACTCAGCCCGGCAGCGTCGATATCGCCGACACTACCATCCAGCCACAGGCTGTCGGCGGCCAAACAGCCGCCCTCCAGGTCAACTCGACACTGCGGCATCGCGGGAATCCAAGCCCGAATGTCGCGGTTCGTCTGCGAGCCATCGACACCGAGTCTGGGTTACTAGAGACCACCCAGAGAGTCGAAGTCGCCGAGTTGGCGGATGACCGCGAGCAAACCGTTCCCGCGACGCTCAGCGTCGCCCGTGAGGGTGGCTACCGCATCGAAACCGTGGTGTATCAGAACGGCCAGCGGGTCGATACCGGTCGCCAGGAGGTGCGTGGATTAGCGGCGTTGATACCCGAATACGCACGCACACCGATCCAGTTCGCCGACGAAACGACGCTGCCGCCGCTTGGCGTCTCAGTCCAGGAGGCAACCGAAAGCCAGGCAACGCTGGATATCACCACCCAACTGATCAACCGGGGATCGGTGCAGTCGGATGATGTCGAAGTAAGCGTGATCACCCGTCAGGCAGATTCGAATCTCGTAGCTGACCGTGACACCACTGATGTGGCTACGATCGACCCCGGACGAACAACCGGCACCACGATGACCGTCTCGGTGCCAAACAACTACAACTACTACGTTGATGGCGTCCTGAAAAAAGACGGTGTCGTCGTCGATACCACCCGTACAGCGGTGAATCTCAACCCGAGCGAGCGGATTGCGGTCAACGAGACCAAGCGGTCAGTCGAACTTGAGGTCAGCGACTTCGAACGCGAACGGCAGCCGGATACTGACGGAGAACAGACAGAGACAGCGGGCGAAAGCGGTCATCGACGCCCGGGTTCGGCGTTCCAATCGCAGTGTTGGCCCTCCTGATCGGTGGGCTGCTTGCACGGAGGCGAACTGCATGAGCTCAGACCACAACGACCCCACGACAACAGACGAACAGGTGTCGACTGAAATCGAACCGACGACATCGGTGGACGAGGACGCCGATAAAGACGGGTTCCTCTCCGGCGATATCGAACGACGGCTTCGGTATGCGGTCGTCGCCGGCCTCGCGTTGTTGGCACTGATCGCGACGCTCCGTTTTTATTTCGCGGCCGGAGCAACGATCGACACCTGGGTTGCACGGGAGTACCGCTCGCTGTTTCAGGCATTCTTCAACCTCACGATCCTATTGGTATCTGGCGCCGGGATTCTCTGGCAGGTGCAGAAACTTCGGTAGCAAAAACGAATCCGTTGGCCGGTTCAGAGCGACTCACTGTGTCAGGACAGTTCACAAAGAAACGCTGTCCACGACCCCATAGGTATCGACACCGACTCGTTAGTTGATAGCGACCACTTCAAGCTCGAAGTGGAGCGTTTCGCCGGCCAGCGGCGGGTTGAAATCCACTTTCGAGACGTCGTCGTCAACGTCGGTGATCTCGGCGGCCGCACCCTGCTCGGTTTCAACATACTGACCGACCTCCGGTCGCTGCCCGCCAAGTGTGGCTGCGAGTTCGTCGGTTGCATACTCCTGGACATGCTCTTCGGACCACTCGCCGTACCCCTTTTCAGGTGGCACTTCGATTGATGTGGTGTCTCCCTCTTCCAACCCCGGGAGTGCCTCCTCGATCCCGGCGATAACCTCGCCCGTCCCAACGGAAACGGTTAGCGGGGTAAACTCCCGATCCGGTTGGGCGTCGGCCAGCCCGGATTCGGTTGCAACATCCGTACGGGAGGTGTCGAACACGGTGTCGTCATCGGCACGGCCAACATACTCGAGGACAACCTCGTCGCCAGTTTCGATTGACATACGATAGTTGCGTCCTCACACCCAATACCACTTGCGGTGGTGTGAGCGCTATCGACAGGCGATCACGCCTCCGAGGCCGGCGGCTCCTCAGGGCTGACGCCGGCCAGACGCAACGCGTTGCCGGTCACGCCGAGGCTCATCCCCATATCACCGATGACAATCGCACCCAACACCGAGACGTAGCCGAACGGCGCGGCGACCGCGAGCAGCAGCTTCACGCCGAGACTTGACCAGATATTTTGCCGGATGACGCCGCTGGCGGCCGACGACAGCGTGGCGAGATACGGCAGCCGCGTCAGATCGTCGGCCATCAGCGCGATGTCGGCGGTCTCCAGTGCGGTATCGGTGCCGGCCGCACCCATGGCGATCCCGACAGAGGCCGTCGCCAGCGCGGGGGCGTCGTTGATGCCGTCGCCGACCATCGCTACCCCGCCGGAATGAGCCTCACGAAGATCGCTGACCGCATCGACCTTCGCCTCGGGCAGCAGATCAGCCTCAACCTTGTCGACACCAACCTGCTCACCGATCGCCCGCGCGGTTCGCTCGTTGTCACCGGTCAGCATGACGACGCGCTCGATGCCGGCCGTGCGGAGCCGCTCAATCGCCCACCCGGCCTCCGGGCGAACGGTGTCGGCGATAGCGATAACACCCTCCAAGGCTTCGTCGGTGCCGACGAGAACGACCGTTTTCCCCTCGGCTTGTAGTCGAGGGATCGTCTCTCGAAGAAGATCGAGATACCCGCCGTGCTCGCAGTCGGCGCGCTCGGCGGCCAGCGCGTCGGTGTCGGTGACAGCATCTTGACCGACCGCAGCGTCGTCAGCATCGGTGACAACACCGCCATCAGAGATCATATCCTCGCTGATATGTGCGTGACCGAGATCGAAGCCAAGCTCATCGAACAGCCCCGGCTTGCCAGCGTAGTGGGTGAGCCCATCGAGTTCGGCGCGAACACCCTCGCCGGCGAGGGCTTCGAACCCCTTGACAGATCGATCGACATCAACCGCGGCGTCGGCCGCGTGATCGACGATCGCGTCGGCGAGCGGGTGTTCGCTACGGGATTCGAGCGCGCCGCACAGGCCAGCACCTCACGTTCGTCGTTGCCGTTGAGCCCGATCACGTCGGTGACGCCGAGGTCGCCGGTCGTGATCGTTCCCGTCTTATCGAGGGCGACGGCGTCGACATCGCCCATCGCTTCGAGGTGCGGCCCGCCCTTGATCAGCACACCGTTGCGCGCCGCACTCGTCAGCCCGGAGACAACCGAGACGGGCGTCGAGATGACAAAGGCACAGGGACAGGCGATCACGAGCAACGTCAGCCCACGGACGAACCACCCGGTAAACGGGCCACCTACGAGGAGCGGTCCAAGCGTCATCGTCGCCAACGCCGCGAGAACGATGATTGGCGTGTAAACTGCCGCAAAACGGTCGACGAACTGCTCGGTGTCGGTTTGCTCGCCCTCCGCCGCCTCAACAAGATCGATTACGCGGGCGATCGTCGAGTCGGCGGCTGCCGCGGTCGCCTCGATCTCGATGTAGCCGGCCTCGGTCAGGCTCCCGGCGTAGACCTCCTCGCCCGACTCCTTGTCGGCGGGGACGCTCTCGCCGGTGATCGGCGACTCGTCGATGGCGCTGTCGCCCTCGCGGATGACGCCGTCGACGGGGATCTTCTCGCCGGGCCGAACGATCACGCGGTCGCCGACATCGACGGCCTCGGCGGCGACGACCTGCTCCTCGCCGTCGCGCCGAACGGTCGCCGTTTCGGGCGAGAGTGCCATCAACTCCCGCAGTGAGCCGCGAGCGCGATCCATCGAGTAGGCCTCCAGTAACTCGGCGATGCTGAACAGCACGGCAAGCGTCGCCGCCTCAAACGGAAGGTTGACCGCGATCGCACCGAGAATCCCGGCCGACATCAGCAGGTCAATATCGAGGCTCAGGTTGCGCGCGGAGTAGTAGCCGTTTCGCAGGATCGTCGTGCCCGGCACTGCCGCGGCGATGACGTAGGCCACCCAATCGAGGCCGATCTCAGCACCGAGGACGGTCGTCAGCGTCGGGTTGACCGCGGGAACAAGCCATTCGAGGGCGACACCGACGAGCAGGAACACACCGCCGACGGCAGTCTTGATCGCTCGCTGGCTCCGCCAGACAGCTGTCGGGTCGTGTGCCTCGTCGCCGTCCTCGATCTCGTAGCCCGCGGCTCCGACCGCATCGCGGATCGCCGCTGGGCCAGTTTGGTCGGCATCGTAGCCGACGACGAGCGTTCCCGAGGTGGTTCGGGGATCGATATCGCCGACGCCATCAAGATCGCCAACGCTGGATTCGACTTTGCCCGCACAGGAAGGACAGTCCATCGATGGAACCGACAGCGAGAGGGTTTCGCGGTCGCTGTCAGGACTGTCGGGCGGCACAGCGGCGTCGGCTGGGTTATCGCTCATTGTCGGTACGTGGCACCCGAGGATTATTAACTCGACTGCTAAATAGCGCGGTTGTTACTAGAAAGATTGGCTGAAGCCGCAGCGGAGTTAGTAACAGCGGCCGAACCGGGGTGTGTTTGTATCGGTGAGTCGTCGTCGAGGAGGTATTGCTGGCATGCGGTCGTCGAGCTTGCTATGATACTGATCGCATGCGCGACGGCGTGCTGATCGCTGGCCTCGCTGTAACATTCGTTCGGATTGTCGACAGCGCATGTGTGTGAGATTGATACGGTAGGTGCTCTCGTAACAGTTGGACAATCTGCTCGTTGCGTGATTTTCTGTCGCTATATGCCAAACCCACAGGCGTACTCCAACGTTCCAAACCCCTGTCCGGCCGTCTCGTCTGTGATCGGGTCGCCATCAAGCTGTCCGCGAAGATGTGTCGTCCGAAACAGATACTCGTTGTAGCTCCAGTGGCTGTCGAGGAGGCCGCCGAAAAGCGGACGATCGATATAGTTTCTGGCGTGACCGTAGCTTGCGGCTCTAAACGCCACACGGTTGCCCGCGCTATCGCTCACGCTGACCTCGAACTCCGGGTGGTCGCCACCGGTGAACACCGGCTCGATCGTGGCCGAATCAAATTTGACGATCTGGTCGCCGGTCGCCGAATCCCACAGCCCGGACTGTCGAAGCGGCACGGTCGACCGTTCGAGCCGTGTCGAGTCGAAAAATCGGTAACCGCGACGGAGTAGTTGCGGGCCGACGAAGGGAACAAAGGCTGAAAACGCGGTGCCGTCGGGAAAGACTGCCCAGATCCACTTCCACGGAAACAGCGGAACGTTGAGACAGACCCGCTGAAAATAACACAGCCCCGCTAACTGTGTGGTTCCGCTGGGGAGGTCAAACTCGCCCTCGAACTCCATGCGTCGCCATGCAACAAGATCGGTCGACCGGTCGTCGACGGCTTGAACCGGCGAGTCGACGCGGTTCTCCATCTCACCCCACGCCTCAAACTCGGCACTTCCGTTGTCACCGACGAATGTGGCGTCCAGTCCCAGCGGTCGATCCGTTGCTGCCCGTATCTCACTACCGCGGCGGCCGTCATCGGTTGCTGTCCATGCCTCGATCGAGCCATCGCGTGACATTGTCGCTGTCGCGGGCTGATTGACCAGCCCCTCGTGGACTTCCTCATCGTCGCCGTACCAGCCGACTGAGATCGCGCTAAACGAGTCGGTGTCACTCTCGGTATTCCGGTCGGGATCGAACCCCGCCATCGGAATCCCGTTGACACGAATGCGGTCGCCCGCGCGAGCAGCGATCGAGAACATCAGCTGTTGTGGCCCATACCCGTTCTCACCCTCGGGAAACAGAATGAACCACCACCACGACGACGAGCTCCGATTCTGTCGGTCGGGGTACTGCCGCCAGATCCGGTCGAAAACACGTTGATGATCAGCCAGCGTTCGATCCGAGACCACGCTCTCCATTGACTGACCGTTACCATCGAGCGTCATAGGCTGTTCGTTCCGGGCGACAGTCAGTGCGGCAAGGTGGTGAGCAACTCATCTGTCGAGGTACTCCTGTTGAACAGCGACGACCTCGGTCGAATCCGCACAGCCGGCGTACCGCCGAAGGGGTTCGGCGTTGAGTTCGAGAAATGTCTCCCCCCAGGTAAACTTGCTGAGGATCGCCTCGGCCTGCTCGTCCTCGCCGAAGATGACGAGGGCGGCCGCAAGAGCCTCAACGGTTGTCAGCTCCATCGGTCGCCCGAAATTGATGGGATTTGCGGCGACAAGATACGGCAAGGCGCGGTGGTCGCCGGCCAGTGAGAAGCGGGCTTCCCCCGCCGACTCCCACGAACAATCAAGCGCGACGAGCGCGCTGTCGTCTGCGGCCGGGCGGTCGGCCGGCGAAAGGGCTTGCTCGGCGTGGGGGTTGAGAACGACGCCGTACGGTGTCTCGTCGTGACCCCGGTGGAGCCGCGCCAGATCGAATTTCGCCAGCTTGCGGGCGGTGCATTTCTCGGGGTCGTCGTCGCCCGCATACCGGATGTGTAGCTCCACAGATGGCTACTGATTGAGTGGCGACCAGCAAAAACACCCTGTTCGAACGCCGTCAGCAAACCGTCAAGGCTCTTAGGCCGTCAAACGAAAGAAGAGTATGGATCGAGACAGTCGGGTGCGGGCCTACTATCGACGGCTCGATGATGGCAACTACGCGGGCCTGAAGTCGTTGCTCCACCCTGAGTTCACTCAGCGGCGGCCCGATCGAACCTTCGACGACCGCAGGGCGTTTCTGGAGTTCATGCGCTCGGAGCGACCGATGACAGACACCCGCCACGATGTGACAAACGTCTGTGCCTCCGAGAGTGGACGGGCTGCCAGCGGGATACTCCGAGACAGCGACGACAACAGGCTATTTGCGTTTATCGATGTTTTCGCCTTCGGGCCTGACGGCCAGATCACCAAACTGACAACCTACGTTTGATCAAAACAGGCGATTTATTCGCCCCGATCACCTCTACCCGCGCATGCAAGTTAGCTCTAGACATCACCTCCGCAGTGACGCGATCGACGAGCTCACAGCGTCGCTGTCGGATTCCCTTGGCATCGATATCGAGGGCGACACATTCGAGCTCGTCGAGTTGGACGGCACCGGGTTCGATATCGTCCTTGTTGACGGCACAAAGCTGGTCGCCTACGTTGACGAGGAGCCGTTTCTCACCGTCGAGGGAGCCAACGAGTACCCACCACAGCGCGGCCTCGTAACCGTTGATGCCGGCGCGGTCGAGTTTGTCTCTAACGGCGCGGACGTGATGCGGCCGGGGATCGTCGAGGTTGACGACGGGATCACCACGGGTGATCTGGTTGCGATCGCCGAGGAGACACACGGGAAGATACTCGCCGTCGGCCGAGCAGCGACCGACAGCGACGAGATGCTCGGCGACTCCGGGAAGGTCGTTGACTCGATCCACCACGTCGGCGACGACCTCTACGAGTTCTCCGTCTAAGCGTCCGGGTGTGGGTCGGCCGGGGTCGGATACGCATCAACCATCTGTTCGTAGCCCAACATCGCCGCCGCGTAGGTCGTCCGCAGGTCGGCAACCGGTGATTCGCTGGCGTCGACCCGGAGATCGTTGTAACATCGGCGGTAGTCGGTCGACTCTGTGGTGACAACCCGGACAGCTGCACTGCCGACCGTCAACGAACCCCCGCTGTCAGCGTCCGTTTGGTCAGCGGTCTCATTGTCAGCGTCCACACCGCGGCGACTGTCGATCCCGATCTCGGTTGCGGCCGACAGCGCGTCGATCAATCGATCGGCCAGTGGGCGATCACCGAAGGCCGAGCCGGTGTACTGGTCGGCGATCACCGCAAGAACCTCCTCGCTCGGCAGATGTGTGCCGGCGGCGGTGTAGTGGTCGCCGTCGCGGTGGGCCGCCGCGACGCAGTCGTCGCCGGTGACCGCCACACTCGCCGTTGAACCCACGCCGTGGAGCTGGCGGCCGCGTCGAGTTGACGCGTCGTCTGTGCTGAGCAGCACGGAAACTGCGTCGTCGACGGCAACGCCGTCAGCAAGATACTCTTGGAGACGCTCGCCGAATCGCTCGTCGACGTGGCCGCCCATCGCGATCGCGCCATCGGTAGAGACAACCGGTGTGAGCGCGCCAACACCGGCCACCGGCGCGGCTACCACACCCCCAAACCGGTGGTGGCGATCGCCGTCAGCCCGGTAGGGTTCCCGCACGCAGAGACTGACTGTCATACCGATTGCTCGCGCCGAAGCGGAAAAACTCCACAGATCGAGACCGGTGTCAGGGGCGTGTCTGACGTAAGAACTATTATTGAACACCGGCTGCGATATTTTATGGGAATTATGAGCAAGATCCTCGGCAGCGACAACGGGCAGTCGGCCTCGGAGTACGTCGAGCTCGATATGAACGATGTCTCAGGAACCGCCGAGAGCGCGGGAATGTCCGTCCGGATCGCCGAGATCGGCGGCAAACACGACGTGATCGATATCAAAGACGCCATCTACGACGGTGATCTTATCCTTGCGGATATCACCCGCCACAGCACCAGCGACCGAACGATCGAGCACATCATCGACGAACTCCGGCAGGTCACCCGCGAGGTTGACGGCGATATCGTTCAGAAGGGTGACGACCAGCTGATCGTCACGCCAACCGGGATCACGATCGACCGCGAGAAGATATAAGCTATTGTTCGGCCGCCGTCTGGGTAGGCTCCGAGTCGTTTGTCTCCCGGTAGTACCGCTGGTACCGCCAGAGTTTCCGCAACAGAAACAGCCCGAAGACGCTGTCGAAGATGATAACGTACACCAGAAAGCCACCCAGCCCTGGCAGCCCGGTAATCGAGGTGACGAGATAGGAGCCGATGCTGACCGTTGAGTTGTAGGTAGCGTGGATGGCCGCCGCAAGAAGCAACCCCTTGAGGACGATCGGCCCTCGGTTTGCGGGATTGAACCTTGCTAATCCGAGATAGTAGCCCGCGATCGAGGAGTAGATAACGTGGCCCGGCCCCGCAAGGGCGCGAACCGCGGTAATATCGCCGCCGGCGGCGACCGCGCTCACCCCGATGGTGATCTCGGCCAGATCGCCGCTCTCGGAGAGCTGTCGGAGGATATAGAGGGCGTTTTCGATCGTCGCAAACCCAAGGCCAGCGACCGCGCCGTACACTGCTCCGTCGATAACGGCATCAAACCGGCTGTCAGTGTAGGCGTACAGCCGCACCGCAAGCAACTTCACAGCTTCCTCGCCCGGCCCAACGATCAGAAAGAAAAACAGCGGCATCCCAAGCACACCGAGCGGCTGAAAAAACTGCTCGGCCCTGGTATTAAACCTCGCGGCGAAGGTCGCAAACAGGATCGATAACAAAAACGTCGTCACCAGCAGTGAGAGCGGTTCAGCATCGGTGATATCCGAGCGATAGACGTAGAGCGTCAGCCCGGCGGCCGGAACGACAGACAGCAACGTTAGCATGCCGACGGCGGGATCGCTGATAGCGGTCAGCCCGCCGATCCCGGCCAAGATGCTGAGCGCAAGCAGGACGATAATCCACTTTGCGGCCCGCGTCAGCAGCCAGTAGAGGGCGACCGCCGCCCCGTCGATCGAGGTGCGTTCCTCCCAGACAGCGATATCGTAGAGATCCCGTGACTCGTCGGCGGCGGCCCCAACGGGATCTTCTGGGTCGTCCATATATGATATGAGCGGTGCGGTCGTAAGGATGCCTCGGTTGGGGCGGTGTCTGCTTGCTGGTGCTACACGCCTAACGGCTTAGATATCGTGAACACCGGTATCGGTAATTAACGTATCGATGAGTTCGACCGGCGTCGCATCGTAGGCGGGGTTTTCAACGGTGATCCCTTCGACGGGCTCTAGCATCACCTCCGCGGAGTCGCGATGTTGATTTTCAAACACAAACCCCTCTTCGATCACCTTCGCCCCGGAGCCGACAGCGACGACCGGTACATCGAGTTGGTTGGCTGTCGCCGCCAACGGCAGCGTGCCGACGCGGTTGTACAGCGTGTCGTCGACAATGCAGTCCAACCCGATGACAACGCGGTCACACTCCGCGAGATAGTGGCCCATCGCATTGTCGACGATCAGATGCGGCTCAACCCGGTCGATCGCCGACAGCATTCGGGCGGTGCCGCGACCGATGTATCGGGGGCGGGCCTCCATGACATAGGCATCGAGATAGTGGCCCTCCTGAGCCGCGGTTTCGACCGCTGCCAGCGCGGTCGAGGAGAAATCGTGTGTCATGAACGTCTCGCCGTCGTCAAAGGTTTCGGCGGCGTTTTCGGCCGCCCGGCGTTTGCCGGTCTCGATATCGTCGACAACGCGATCGATCGTCTCCCGGGTGAGCTCCTTTGCGTCGGCAACGGTATCGGTAACATCGACAACCGAGCGTTCGACCGCTCGCACCGCGTTGTGGAGGGAGGCATGCGAGGGGTTGGCCCGCCGGAGCGCGCCGGCGTTGCGCTGAAGATCGAGTTCAAACTCGTCGACAGAGGCGTACTCACGGTCGATCAGCTCCGACAACGCTTCGGTCGCCTTGACCGCGATTGTCGAGGAGCTGTGGGAGTGCATCCCCTGGATCTCCTCGACGGTCTCGTTAATCATATCTCAACGTATTTGCCTCAGGCAAAATGTGTTGCGACAGGCCGTCGGTTAACTCGCTGGTGGCCGTCGCCGCGGCGTCTCCGGTCAGTAGCTCCGGGTTTTTGGTTCGTAGGTCTTCTCCTCGCCTTCGAGAATAACCGGGCGGTACCACAGCTCCGGGGAGCCATCGTTCCACGACAACAGCGTATGTTTTAGCCACTCGTCGTCCTTTCGCTCCTGATGTTCGGCCCGCCAGTGGGCCCCGCGGAACTCATCGCGGGCGAGCGCGCCGACGGTGATCGCCTCGGCGAGATCTAACAGATTCCGGGTCTCGATCGTCTGCAACAGGTCGGTATTAAACGTCTGAGAGGGATCGGAGACAGCCACATCCTGATATCGCTCTCGGGCCTGCCGGATCTCGCGAAGCGCGTCTTTCAGGCCGTCCTCCTCGCGGAAGACGTTGACCTTCTCTGTCATCGTCGTCTGGACATCAGATCGCACCGCCGAGTGGTGTGTTCCCTCGCTGTTCAACAGGTCTTCGATCCGCCGACGAGCCGCCTCAACGGTTCTGTCAACAACCGAGTCCGAATCGACTGATCCGCCAGCAGCGACAGCTCCACCGTCGGCGACGGCGTCGCCAAATGAGCCCGGTTCGCCGAGTTCAACCGGGCTGTCGACGGTGGCCCGTTCGAACTCGCCGCGTTGGCCGGTCTCGATCTCGGCCGGCTCCATCTCCTTGCCTGCGGCGTGGTAGCCGGCGCGTTTGCCGAAGACGATGAGTTCGGGGAGAGCGTTGCCGCCAAGCCGGTTCGACCCGTGGACGGACGCACAGGCACACTCGCCGGCCGCATAGAGGCCGCCGACACAGGTTTCACCATTCTCGTCGGTCTCCAGTCCGCCCATCGCGTAATGTTGCCCAGGTTTGACCGGCATCGGCTTCGTCGAGACCGTC
>KB659972.1_pt516 | contig 15327 bp, 17 predicted proteins | sample 558768 | NCBI scaffold set KB644980.1 | reverse complement strand
TGGCGCAGTACAACCCGGAGAACCCGGGCGTAGGCGTACCTGCAAAACACCGGGTGGCCAGGCCAGTGGTACGCCCCGGTAATCGGCGCGACGATTGTGTTCCTGGGTGGGGCCTATCTCGTCCGTGTCGGGTTCAAACGATGGCAACAGCGGACGCTGATGCAGGACACACCGACAGAGAGCGCACAGTCGCTGTCGATCGGCCCCTCGGAGCTGAGCGGCACCGCCGTCCCGGCCGACGAGCCGCTGTCGGCACCGTTCTCCGACGACGACTGTGTGCTCGCTCAGTACGAGGTAGAGGAGTACGACACCAGCGGCGACAGCAGTTCCTGGGACACCGTGGACTCGGGCGTTCTCTTCCGACCGTTCTACCTCGAGGACGGCACCGGGCGGGTGCTGGTGCGGCCACACGATGAGGCCACCTACGACCTGGAACCCGGGGAGGAGTCGGTTGTTTTCGTCGAGAGCGACCGGCAGGGTCCCGAGGCTGTCCGGCAGTTCGTCCGGAACACCGACGGAGTCCGGTTCCCGTCGGGTGCAAGTCCGGACACCGCCCCGCAGGAGTCGGACGGGTGGGAGGTCAGTATCGGTGGCCTGGACCTCGAGAGCAGCTCGGTGTCGGACGGTGACCGCAAGTACAGACAGCGGTTGATACAGACCGGCGAGGATGCCTACGTCTTCGGGACAGCCAGACCGCGCGACCGGGAGAACGTCCCGCAGCACGCGTCGAACCCTGACAGACTCGTCGTCGAGAAGATCACCGACGGCTCGATGCAGGAGCCGATGTTCATGATCTCGGACGACGAGGAGCGCGACCTGGTCGACCGCCGCCGGTGGGCGCTCTGGCGACTCCCGGCCGGCGGGGTGTTCCTCACTGTCGGGTTCGGTATGCTACTGCTGATATTCGCCCCGGCACTCGGGCTCGAGGTTCCACGTGCGTTCGACGGCCTCATCGACAACGTCTCCTGACACCATCCTCCCGTCCGCCACGCGAACCACTCACGCCGGACTCGGCGACCGACAGCCTCACAGTCCGGACACCTGACCGTCCTTGCGGGGTTCGGTCGCGCCGGAGAGGGTGCCGTCCTCCCACCGGACGGCCTCCGCGCCGCCGAACAGACTCGGGGGGAGTACCCGGACATCGTGTCCACGGCGGGCGAGTTTCGGGGCGATACCGTCGGGCAGGCGTTCCTCGACGGCCAGACTCCCGTCCGCCCGGTAGCGCCACCGCGGGGCGTCCAGCGCGGCCTGCAGCCCCATGTCGTAGTCGAGCAGGTTCGCGAGCACCTGGACGTGCCCCTGTGGCTGCATGTACCCACCCATCACACCGAACGCGAGCCAGTCGTCCTCGCCGAGACGGGCCAGCGCCGGCACCAGTGTGTGGAAGGGCCGCTTGCCGGGTTCCAGCCGGTTCGGGTGCTCGTCGGAGAGCGAGAAGGAGGCCCCGCGGTTCTGGAGTGCGATACCCGTCTCCCCCGCGACCAGTCCGCTGCCGAACCCGGCGAACCGGGAGTTGATGTACGAGACGACGTTGCCCGCCTCGTCGGCGACACACAGCAACACCGTGTCGGCGTCCTCGCCGGTCGCTCCGGGGGTCCCAACCTGGACATCCGACAGCGGTTCCCGGCCGACCTCGGCGGCCCGTTCGCGGGCGTACCCGGGGTCCTGAAGCGGCGGCACCGTCTCGTACTCGGGGTCGGTCACGTGGTAGTGTCCGTCGTGGAAGGCGAGTTTCATCGCCTCGGTGAACGCGTGAACCCGGTCCGCCGAGTTGTACGGCTGTTCGCCCGCGCCGAGTTCTGACGCTATGTTCAGCGCCTCCAGCGCGATCTGGCCCTGGTTGTTCGGCCCGAGTTCGAACACCTCACACCCGCCGTATGTCGTCGACAGCGGGTCGGGCCACTCCACCTCGAACGCCGCGAGGTCGTCGACGGTCATGAACCCGCCGCGCTCCTGCACCTCCCCGGCGATCGCCTCGGCGATCTCGCCCTCGTAGACAGTGTCCGCACCGCGCTCTGCTATCAGTTCGAGGCTGTCGGCGAGTCGCGGTAGACGCACCGTCTGCCCGACTCCGGGAGACTCACCGTCGAACAGGAACGCCTCGCGGGCGTGGTCGTGGTCGAACAGCGCCTCTGCGTGCTGCCACTGTGCGCTGACCACCTCCGTGACAGGGTAGCCCTCGCGGGCGTAGCCGATCGCGGGGTCGAGCACCGTCTCGAGTGAGCAGCGGCCGAACCGGTCGAGGGTGGCCTCCCAACCGCGTGCTGTTCCGGGGACGGTCACCGTGTGTGGCCCGTGGTCGGGCATCGTCACCCCCTCGCGGTCCCGGTCACTCCCGTAGGTGGCGCTCTCGCTCCCCCCGCGAACGGCCTCCCGGACACGGTCACGGGTCGCCCGCTCGGGCGCGTGCCCGGCGGCACGCATCGCGCCGACCTCGCCGTCGGCCGTGCGATAGCAGGCGAACACGTCGCCACCGAGCCCCGTACTGGTCGGTTCGACGACGTTCAGCGTCGCCGCGGTTGCGACGGCCGCGTCGAACGCGTTCCCGCCATCCCGGAGGATGTCGGCCCCTGCTGCCGCCGCCAAGGGCTGGCTCGTCGCGACCACGCCGCGCGGGGCGTAGACGGTCGACCGGCGCGAATCGAATCTGTCGAGATCCGGCTTCATACCCCATGTTCGGGTGCCCCCATCTAAACAACCGTGATAGCAGTGGTATTTAGCTGGCTGTGGGTAGAATCACCGCTATAACCCGGCGAGTATCCGGTTTTCTGGGAGGACTGGCCGTGCTCGCCGGGTCCGCGGCACTCGCAGCCGTCCTCGCGCCCGGGCAGTTTGACATCGCGGTCGAGTGGGGGGCCGATATCGTCGAGCAGACACCCGAACCGGTTGTTCTCGGCGTCACGACGCCCGCGCTGTCGGTCGTCGCTGTATTCGCCCTCGTCTACATCCTGTGGGCCTACTACTGGGCGTGGCTGAAGATCGAGGGTCCGTTCACGCGGTTCTGGGAGGCGCTCGTGCGGGTCCCCTATTCCGCGATTCGGCCTCGGTATCATCGTCGTGGCGCCTCTCTTTCTGGTCGGCCCCCTCGTCGTGCTCGCGGAACTCGATTTCTTCGACACTTTTCAGGATCCTATCGAACGAAACGACACCGGTGACAGCGGGAGCGATAGCGGTACTGACGGGACCATCACCGGCGAGGGCGGGAACGGCACCGACAGCCAGGAACCGGACGGGTCTATTGAGTCCACCGGTGGCAACGGGACACCGGTTGACCGCTCTGTGGGCCGGACCGACCGGTGGCCGTGCTTCTCCGGACTCTCGCTTTGCTCTCCGGGTCTTTGACTCGTGAGCGTCACGTACATAGCCGTACGCGAGACAGGGACAGTCTGGATCACGGAAGTTCGGTGTGGGCCTCGAGCATCTCGTCGAACCCGGTGTCACAGACCGCGAGGGAGACGCCGTCCCGGCGGGCGAGCGCGGGGGCGTGTTCCCAGAGCGCCTCCTCGTCGATGCCGTGGAGTACAACCGCGTGTGGTGTGGGGGTGACCACCCGGAGCGCGACCAGCGGGGACTCGCCGCGGCTCACACCGGTGAACACCAGCACCCGGTTGGTGCTGCGGCCGTAGAGGTTGTAGAACTCCTCGCCCGAGAGTTCGCGGATCGCGGCGATGCTGTCGATCACAGTGTGGCCCGCGACCCTGTCGCGGTCACCACCCACCACCTGTGTCGCGTCGATGGCACTGTAGTAGCGGTCCAGGCGGACCGTCGTGTCGTACTCGCGGAGGTCGTGGACCGCGTCGCTGTTGAACCCCGCCGAGAGCACGCGGGCGTACCGCCGGATGTGCTCGCCGCCGCGGTGTTCGTCGATATCGAGCAGTGCCTCGACGGTCCGTCTGACGACCCCGATACCGGGGTTCGCCCGGCGCCCCCCCTCGTAGTCCGAGACGACCGAGGGCGAAACCTCGAGTGTGGCGGCCAGGTCGGCCTGCGCAACCTCGAACTCGGTTCGCCACTTCTTCAGCGTCGCACCGGGCTGTTCGCTGAGCACGACCTCGCCCGCTATCTTCTCGGCCAGTTCTGCCCGCGGGTCACCAGGTGTGTACCGCCCCGAGCTGTCCTGTGCCCCACTGGTCATGTTTTTTTGATGTATGCCGATTTCAAAAACCTGTCGGAGCCCCGACCCGCGGGCGGAGACAACCGACAGCCAGCGAGTGGGGCTGTCGGGGCGGCGGAGATGCCGGAGCGACGGTCTTTTTTTCCAGTACCGTGGAAGATGACGTATGAACGGTGGCAGTGACGATATGACCCTCGCGTTCGAGTTAGAGGCTCTCGAGGCCCTGTCGGACCCCGAGGCGGTGTTCACCGACGCGCGCCAGTGGACGAACTATCTGGGTGTCATCTCGGCGGAGCCGACGTACGTGGTGACGAACTTCACACGCAAACACCGGATCCGACAGGACTTCTTCTCCGGACCGCGGAGCCGTGAGGAGAGTCTGGTCAACATACGGACACAGTTCGACAGCGACCGGCACGTGTTTGTTGGCACCGGTGAGAACGACCGTGCGCTCGCCGACAAGACCGACTGGGAGTACGTCAACCTCGAAACCGCCGCCGACGCCGCCGACTGGCAACTCGCGACACAGACCCCACCGGTCGAGCCACAGGACGACACCCGCGACGACTGGCCCTGAGCTCCGGGTCCTGGCTCGGTGCTGTGTTAGATTCTGTCCGGATCCAAACCCTGGCTCGACACTGTATTACATTGTGAGTTCGGGTCCGAATCCTGGTTCGGTGCTGTGTTAGATTCTGGGTCCAAGTCTGGATCTTGGCCCGGCACTGTATTAGATTGTGAGTCCAAGTCCAGATTCTGGTTCGGTGCTGTGTTAGATTCTGTGTCCAGATCCGGGCCCAACTCCGGTTCTGTTGCCCGTCGAGACGTGTTTATACCTCTCGCCCTCAAACTACGTGTATGACAGATGAGTTCGAGGTGAGCACGCCGGAGTTGACCCCGGAGGACCTGCTCGTTTTGGACGACCCGCGGTTTACAGAGGAGAGTGTGGCGCTCGTGACGGGTGCTGCGTCGGGTATCGGGCAGGCGACCGCGGTCGCACTCGCCGCGAACGGTCTCACTGTCGTCGGTGCCGATATCGACGACGATGGGTTAGACCGGACCGTCGAGTTCACCGAGGAGTTTGGGACACCGGGTCGTATCCAGCCGGTCCAGGCGGACCTGACCGACAACACCGATGTCGACGCGGTGGTCGATGCCGCCGCGGAGGAGGGTGATCTGAGATACGTCGCCAGTATCGCCGGGATGCAGCACATCGACACGGTCGCGGAGTTCCCGATGGAGAAGTACGACCTTCTTCTCGACCTGATGCTCCGTGCCCCGTTCTACACCGCCAAGCGCGCCATCCCCCACATCCAGGCAACCGACGACGGGGTCGGCGCAATCGCGAACATGTGCTCGGTCCACGGCCACTACGCGACCCAGGCAAAGGCGGCGTACATCTCGGCCAAACACGGTCTGCGCGGGCTGACCCGCTCGATCGCCGCCGAGGGGGCGGGTGACCTCCGGAGTTTCTCGGTCTCGGTCGGGTACGTGCTGACGCCGCTGATGGTCGACCAGATCCGTGACACCGCCGAGACACGCGACATCTCCGAACGCGAGGTGATCGAGGACGTGATGCTGGGCCAGGCCCGCACAAAGGAGATGATGACCCCCGCCGACGTGGCGAACCTCTTTGTGTTCGGTCTCTCGGGGTACGCGAACCACCTGAACGGCGCGGACCTGCTGTTCGACGGCGGGTACACACACACCTACGAGTAATCCATGACCGGACACAGCGGGATGACCGATGAGTGAGTCGACCAACGTTGCAATCGCCTGCCAGGGCGGTGGGAGCCACACCGCGTTCACCGCCGGTGTACTGGAGACACTCCTCACGGAGTGTGACTGGGACGAGGAGTACGAACTCGTGGGCATCAGCGGCACCTCCGGTGGCGCGTTCAACGCGCTGGCGACCTGGTACGGACTGGTGTCGGGCGATGCCGACACAGCTGCCGGACTCCTGGGCGACATCTGGGAGGAACTGTCCGCAACCGGGTCCGGTGACCGCCTGTTGAACGCCTGGCTGACAGGTCTCGCACAGTTCGAGGCGAGCGGGATGCCGGTCCCACAGGTGAGCCCCTACCAGATCCCGGGACAGGAGTTGGGCAAAGAGCGCATCCGCGAGGCGCTGGAGACACACATCGACTTCGAGGCGGTGCCGGATATGTGCAAGCGCGGTGCCCCGGACCTCGTCGTCGGGACCGTCGACATAAACGCGGGTGAGTTCGAGACGTTCGTCAACGAGGGGGTGACCGTCGACGCGGTGCTCGCCTCCGCCGCGGTGCCCGGCACGTTCAGAGCTGTCGAGATAGACGACCACCTCCACTGGGACGGACAGTTCTCACAGAACCCGCCGATCGACGACCTGCTGCAACAGCCACCGGCGCGAAAACCCGACGAACTCTGGGTTGTTCAGATAAACCCCCAGGAGTTCGACGGCGAACCGACGAGTGTCGAGGAGATCGCCGACCGCCGGAACGAACTCGCGGGCAACCTCTCGCTAAACCAGGAACTGCGGTCGATACGGCGTGTCAACCACTGGGTCGAAACCGGGAAACTCCCCGAGGGGGAGTTCTCTGTGACAGAGATCCACCGCATCGAGATGGGCAAACGGTTCGGCTCGCCGACGAAGGTCGACCGCGACCCACAGTTTATCGAGCGATTGATAGATCTCGGCCGACGCCGCGGGCAGGAGTTCCTCGCCGCACAGTGAGTTCGGCTGCCCTCGACCCTCGTCTCGACTGCCAGCCGGGGTGCCCAACTCGTCGCTGCCCTACACGCCGGATTCGCGGTCGGGTAGCGTAACCTCGACGGTGGTGCCGTTTGTTGTATCAAAGGAGAGCTCACCCCCGAGGGTGGTGACCGCCCACTTGAGCTGCCAGAGACCGAGTCCGGTGCTGTGACGGAGCGGGGTCTCGACGCCGCTGTCGAGTGAGGCCAGTTCCCCCTCCGGGATCCCCGGGCCGTCGTCGTCGATGCGCACGGTGCAGCCCCTGTTTTGTTGCTCGACCGTGACTGTCACCTCGCTCTCGGCGTAGCTGACCGCGTTCTCCAGCGCGCTCCGGAGTGCGGCGGTCAGCGCCCGACGATTTGTCTCGACCGTGAGCTGGTCCGGCGTGTCGAACCCGACGCCGACATCGCTGCCGTTGCTGTCGATATCGTCGAGTGTCTCCGAGACGACTCCCACCACGTCGACATCGGCCTTCGGGGTCTCCTCGGCGACGACCTGGTCTATCCGGCGGGCACTGCGGCCCAGCTCCGCGATCTCCTCGGCGGTCCTGCCAAGTGTCTCCGTGTGGGTGGTATACTCCCCGTCGAGGTCCTCGTCGAGCACCTCGGTGCGGGCTTTCAGCACCTCTACTTTGTTCCGGAGATTGTGTCGGAGGACACGGTTGAGCACGGAGAGACGCTGTTCGCGGAGTTCGCGGTTGGTCACGTCCCGCAGGTCCAGCAACGCCCCGAGTTCGCGCCCCTGTCGCCTGAGCACCGACACCTGTGGGTCGTAGCGCCGTGTCCCCTCTGTGGTGTCCAGTGAGACCGTCTCCCGCTTCTGGAGCGTGTCGGTGTCGTACCCGAGCAGCGCCGACAGGTCGGTTTCGAACGCCTCGGTGCGTGTCACACCCAGCGTCTCCAGTGCGGTCTCGTTGAGTCGGAGCGGCCGTTCGAGGCTGTCGACCACGAGGACGACATCGTCTGTCTCGCGCAGCATCGTTCGTTCACCGAGTGTTCCGGCGGCCGGTGAGGCGGCGAACACGCGTAGACGGACCACCGCGACACCCAGCGCCAGCGCGGCGATAGAGAACGTTCCGGTAAACAGGGTCGCGTTCACCAGCTCCAGTTCGTTCGAGAGCGACCCGAGGGTGTTCAGCATCAGCAGGGTCCCGAGCGGTGCGACCGACAGTGTCGCCCCCTGCAGGACCGAGAACTGACCGTACGTGTACGTCGTTCGTGACAGCAGATAGACCCCGATGAGCGCGAGCGCCAGACTGTAGATTATGACGAACGAGATGAGCAGATTCGGGACAAAGACCTGTTCGCTCCCCAGGAGGCGGCCGAACGCAAGCACCAGTCCGAGATGTGGTACGGCGAGAAGTAGGGCCGTCCGCCGCCGAATCTCGACCAGCCGACCGGTGTACTGAACCGCGAACACCACCCAGGGGACTGTCGAGAACGCCCACACCGAGAGTGCGGCTACCGCCCACACCTCGGTGCCGTTCAGTATGAGCACACGCGTTATCGCGAGTCCCCCACCTGTTACCGCGGTGAGTCCCAAGCGTTGTGGCGAACACAGCAAACGCTGTGACCCCCACCTCGTCCCACCTGCTGTACGTGTAGTACCCCAGCAGACACAGACTCACCCCGACAACTACTCCGGCGCCGAAGACGGCGTTGACGAGGGTAACCATCAGATGGTGTTGACTGCCGCCCGACAAAAGTTCCCCGGGTCGGTGCTCGCCCGGAGACGCCTGCCGGCGCGCCGTTCCCCCGCTACACCGCGGTTACCGACACACCGACCCCGAACAGGGTGACCGTTTTCCGATACACCGGCGACTGTCGGCGGGCGTGATAGCGTTCGGGCACACCGTCGCGTTGCTCTCTTATGGCGTGTTCCGGAGCGATCGGCGGGGCTCAGACCATCGTAAACCAGTGTTCGTACTCCTCGGGTGCGTCCCCGACGAGGTCGAAGAAGGCAGACTGCAGTTCGTCGGTGACCGGACCCTTCGTGCCGGAGCCGATCTGTTTGTCGTCGACAGAGCGGATCGGTGTCACCTCGGCGGCAGTCCCGCTGAAGAACAGTTCGTCGGCGGTGTACAGTTCCCCGCGGGAGATTGTCATCCCGTCGTGGACGGTGTAGCCGAGTTCCTCGGCCATCTCGATCACAGTCTCGCGGGTGATGCCGCTGAGGATGGACTCCGACAGCCCCGGTGTGTATATCTCACCGTCACGGACCAGGAAGATGTTCTCGCCGGGACCCTCGGCGACGTTCCCCTCCTGGTTCAGCAGGAGACCCTCGACGTAGCCGTTGTTTGTGGCCTCCTGTGAGGCCAGCACACTGTTGACGTAGGTGCCGGTCGTCTTCGCGTTCGTCGGTATCATATCGGAGTTGTACTTTCGCCAGGAGACGACCTTCACGTCGACCCCGTTCTCGAGGGCGTCCTCGCCGAGGTACGCACCCCACGGCCAGGCCGCGATGGTGACCTGCACCGGAATCCCGTCCGGGTTCACACCGAGCTCTGTCGTACCCGTAGAACGCGACCGGGCGGATGTAACAGGAGGCGAGATTCTGGCGGTCGATCAGTTCGAGTGTCGCCTCGGTGAGTTCCTCTGGGCTGAACGGGATCTCCATCTCGTAGAACTTCGCCGATTCGTACAGCCGGTTGAGGTGTTCCTCCCACCGGAAGATGGCCGGTCCCTTTGTGGTGTCGTAACAGCGTGCCCCCTCGAACACCCCGGTCCCGTAGTGCAGCGCGTGGGTCAACACGTGCACCTCCGCGTCGTCCCAGTTGACGAACTCGCCGTCCATCCAGATGCTGTCGACATCCATCTCCTCGAAACTCATATGGACTCAAACGGTCGGGCCGGTATTAAAACAGGCGGATACAGCCCGATACAACCCTGGACACCCCGGTCGAACGCGGGCGTCCCTGTTGGGGTCCGGATGTGGTCATATCGAACAACACCACGCACCCGCACAGAGACTCCCCGTCAGATACTTTACCGGGCCCTCTCCCATCATATACATGGTACGTACTGTTGTCGTTGCGGGCGTCGGGCCCGGATTAGGTTCGTCGGTTGCGCGTGAGTTCGCGGCACAGGGAGACCGGGTTGCGCTGCTCGCCCGGTCGGCCGAGTATCTGGAGGAGACTGCGGCGGATATCTCTAGCACGGAGGACGGGACAGCACTCGCGGTGCCGACAGACGTTAGCGAGTCGGACGCCGTCGAGGCGGCCTTCGAGACGGTTCACGAGCGGTTCGGTCCCGTCGACGCCTTGGTGAACAACGTCTTTAGCACGGAGACAACCAGTGGCGGGATTCTCGACGCGACCGAGGCGGCGCTCGCGGGTGCCTGGGAGGTGCGCGTCGCGGGCCAGTTCCGATGTGCGAGAGCCGCTGCAACGGATATGGCGGAGGGTGATGGCGGCACGATAATCTTTACCACCTCCCAGTCGGCTGTCGTGCCGAGCGAGAATGTCACCTACAGCACGGCACGCCACGCGGTCCGGGGTATGGCCCGGTCGATGGCAGCCGATCTTGGTGAGCACGGGATACAGACCGTCCACGCCGTTGTCGACGGCTGGATAGCGAAACCCGCGCTGCGCGAGCGGTACCCCGACCACGACCGGTGGATGGACCCTGACGAGATCGCCGTCACGTACCGCCGACTCGTCGACCACCCCGAGACCGTCCACGCGAGCGAGATCGACCTCCGCCACCCCGGTGACGAGCTCTCGTTTTGAGTGTGAACCCGCCCGAACTACCAGGTCGTCCCGATGCCTGGTGCCCGCGGCTGGCGGGGCGTCACGGGCAGAGCCGTCCCCGAGGGTTGGGCCGACCAGGGTGGTCGACAGCCTGAAGAGGCGACACAACCACCACCAGGCATGGATGTAGACATCTCGCCGGCGCCGTTGCGGGGGCGTGCGCGGGCGCCGCCGTCGAAGAGCTACACGCACCGGGCGATCCTCGCGGCGGGGTACGGCAACGGGGCGACGGTCCACGAACCGCTCGTGAGCGCCGACACACAGGCAACGATGCGTGCTGTCGAGGCGTTTGGTGGCTCGGTCGAACAGCGTGACGGGAGCCTCGTCATCGAGGGGTTCGCGGGGGAACCGACGGTACCGGAAGCGGTGCTCGACTGTGCGAACAGCGGGACGACGATGCGGCTGGCGACGACGACGGCCGCGCTCACGGACGGGTTGACAGTGCTGACCGGCGACGACTCACTGCGCTCGCGCCCGCAGGGACCGCTCCTGCGTGCGGTCGACCAGCTCGGTGGCCGCGCCGACAGCACCCGCGCAAACGGGCAGGCGCCGCTGGTTGTCGGCGGCCCGATGACCGGCGGAACCGCCGCAATCCCCGGTGATGTCTCCTCGCAGTTCGTGACCGCCCTGCTGATGGCCGGCGCGGCCACCGACGCCGGTGTCGACATCGCGCTACAGACCGAACTCAGATCGGCCCCGTACGTCGACATCACGCTGGAACTGCTCGATGATTTCGGGGTCACCGCCCGACAGACCGGTCGCGGGTTCTCCGTGCGCGGTCGCCAGCGCTACCGGGCCGAGGAGTACACCGTACCGGGTGATTTCTCCTCGGTCTCGTACCTGCTCGCGGCCGGTGCCCTCGCCGGCGAGTCGGTGACAGTCACCGGCGCACAGCCGAGCGCGCAGGGCGACCAGGCGATCGTGGACGCGCTCGACCGGATGGGCGGCGCGGTCGAGTGGGACCGCGAGGCGGGCGAACTCTCTGTCTCACGAAGCGATCTCGAAGGGATCGAGGTGAGTGTCGCGGACACACCGGACCTGCTGCCGACGCTTGCGGTGCTAGGTGCGGCCGCCGACGGCACGACGGCGATCACGGACTGTGAGCACGTCCGCTACAAGGAGACCGACCGCGTCACGGCGATGGCCGAGGCGCTCGACCGACTCGGGGCATCCGTCGAGGAGGAAACGGACAGGCTGCTGGTCCACGGCGGTGCGAGTGATCTCGAGGGTGCGACTGTCGACGGTCGCCGCGACCACCGGGTCGTGATGGCGCTGTCTGTCGCCGGTCTGGTCGCCGAGGAACAGACAACTGTCACCGGCGCTCACCACGTCGACGTCTCCTTCCCGAACTTCTTCGACGTGCTCGCCGACCTGGGGGCGGACCTCGTCCGCCGGCAGGACCCGAGGGTGACCCGACCCGGGGTCAGATTCAATAATCCGGGTCGGCTATCCGAGGACAGAGTGACCAACAGACAGAGCGAGGACCAGACGGTGTTCGTGCGACCGAAAGGTCACGTCGAGGAGCGACCGGTCGTCCGCTCCATCGGTGACCGGGCGCTGTATCTCGGGAACAGGCTCGCCGCCGACCCGGACTCCCTCGCCCGGGCGGACAGTCCCCTGGAGGGTGAGACGTTCGAGTTCGTGCTCACAGTCTCGCAGGACAGCCAGCCGCTCACGACCCACCACCGGCCGCTGGCGGACGGTCCGGGGAACTCGTGGCCCAGGTTCGAGGCGGCGGTCGACACTGCCCGGCGGCTCTACCGGCGCGACGGTTCGCTCCTGTGTCACTGCAAGGCCGGCATCTCGCGCAGCACCACGGTGGTGGCGACGACCATCGCCGCCGAGGAGGATCGCCCGTTTCGGGCGGCGCTCGACACTGTCCACGAGGCACGCCCACACGCGATGCCACACCCCGCACTCCACGAGCAGGCCGTGCTGTATCTCGCCGCGCAGTCGTGAGTGGTGGAGCGATACCGTCTCGCTGTCAGACGACCCTGTCGAGGTGCTCGCGCTCGGCCGAGAGGTCGACGTCGGCCCAGGCCTCCAGTTCGTAGCTCACGTCCAGCAGGCGCTCGACCCGCTCGGGGTTGCCGGAGTCGACAGCCGCGGCGGCGTCGGCCCGGAACCGGTCGAGGGTCGCCGCACCGGCCGTCGCGCGGTCGATATCGCGGTGCTCGATATCGAGAATGTGCAGGAGGTCCGCCGCACCCAGGGGGAGCGCCGGAAACGCGCCGGGACCGGGGACCAGCATCGACTCGTCGCTGTCGACAGTATCAGTGTCGAGTTCGACCAGATGGTACCGCTTGAGCGCCGTTTCGATGTCGGACCCGAACCCGTCGGGGTCGTACTCCTCACGCTGCTTGAACGCGAGTTCCGCGAGTCCGGTTCCGAGTTCGTTGCGGGTCAGTGCGCCGAACAGGTCGACCACACCCGCGAGTTCGTCCCCGGAGATGTCCATGTGGACTGGTGTATCCGGGCCAGTATAGCTGTTTCCCGTCGCGGTCGCTACCGGGGGGTCGCGCCGACACCCGCGAGTGCCTCGGCGGAGCGCTCGGCGATGTGGTCGGGGTCGACCGGGGCGTCTCGCCAGGCGGGCAGTCGGTCGTCGGCGTCGGGTGGAGCGATCGCCTCCGCGTAGCGGTCGACCTGTGCGCGCTCGGCCTCGATACCGTGGTCGAGACCGTTGAACGCGGCGTCTGTGGCGTACTGCCCGACGAGTCGGCAGCCGTGGTCCCGGTAACGGTCGGGGAGTGCCCCGTAGTCGATGTCGACACCGCGTTCCTCAAGCACCGTGAACAGGGTCCGGCCCACGTCGCGTGCCATCTCCCCGAGTCCGGTCTGGCCGGCAACGGGACGGTGGTCGTGTTCGTGGGTCCCGAGGTCGACCTGTGCGGTGCCCGCGGTCCCGACGGCGGTGAACGCATCACCGAGCGTTCCAACCTCCAACCCCCATCCGCGCGGCAGTCGGAGCGACCGGACCAGGTCGCTGGTCGCCGCGAACTCGCCTGCGAGCGGGTAGCGAAAGGCCGCGAGATATCGGAGCAGATCGCCCCCGTGGTCGGCGGCAAGTGTCCGGACGAGCGGGATGACGAACAGCCGACAGAGTCGGCCGTACAGACGGTTGCGCTCGACACGGGCGTAGTACCCTTTCGAAAACTCGTGCCCGTTTGCGAGCGGAAAGAGCAGGCGCGGGACGTGTGTGTGGTCGTAACTCTTTGTATCGGCATCGTGGACGACGACGTACTCGGCGTCACTCGCCAGACCGAGCGCCAGCCAGACGTCCTGTCCCTTTCCGCCGGCCCCGTCTCCGGCGAGCCCTGCCCCGCTCAGTGCCGTCTCGACGGCGGGGGCGTCACACCACAGCACTGTCATCGGGAGGTCGAACCCCTCGAGCCAGTCGACGGCGTCACCGACCCCGCCCTGGTCGGACCGGAGTGCGACGACCACCCGTTCGGGACCAACTGTCGCGAGTGTCGAGAACACCTGTTCGGCGGCCGGCGTTTCACAGTCCCGATACGCGAGCGGCACCACCACCGCCGCCCGGCCGACGGGCGCTGGCGGATTCACGTCGTCGTACGCGTGCAACGTTGTAATCGTCTCCTGGACGTACTCCATCTATCTTTGGTTGGTGTGTGTAATAAAAAGGAGCGCGGTCCAGGTCGACCGCGCCGGTGTTAAATCCCCTCACCCGCAACACTCGCGCATGGACTCCGTCCGAAAGGGACTACGCGTCGGTGACCTGCAGAAGGACACCTACGAGCGCCTGCGGTGCTCGGCCTGCGAGGTGACCCTCGAGACAGAGGACGACCCCGACGGTGTCGGACAGATCCGTTCCTGTCCGGGGTGTGGTTCCGCGTGGCGTCGTCTCGGGTGAGTCTGGGGTGACCCGGAGATGATAAGTGAACCCGTCGCGTACGGGGGACCGATGGCCGAGGCCACACCGCCGACACTCGCTGCCCGGAACGCCTATGCGGTGTTGCTCGTGGTGTTGATGATGCTCTTTATCTACCAGGCTGTCAGCGTCATCGAGAGCGACCTCGTTATCGAGGTGCTGTTCTATCTCGCCGCTGGTGTCTACGTTCTCTCGCTTTACTACTACAGACGCGGACAGAACGACCCCGGTACGGAGGATGCCGACAGGGCGGAACCAGACTCTGACCAACCGTGAGCGCCGGACACAACACAAGCAATTAGTATCGGTCGATACAATCCGCCAGTATGTCAGGCAGTGTGGAGTCGAGCACAGGGAACACCCCCGGTTCAGGCGGTGAATCGGAGATACAGCCGGTGGATACAACGGGTCTGAGAGACTCCGCACTGCGGTTCATCGCCCTGTCTGTTCTCTCCGGTGGTACGCTTTTGTTGCTCTCGTTCCTGTGGAACTTCTTCGGCCCGTTCATGTTCACACCGCTGGACGAGTTTATCACCCTGAGCCCCGACGACGCGGCACAGATGCCGAACGGGAACCTGTTCCGGACAGACATAGATATCGCTTTTCTCCCGACGCCTCTCAATCAGTTCCTCATGGACGCGCTGCCGACACTTGCGAATAAACTGCTCACCGCTATCGTCATCCTCGCGTTCGTGCTGTTTCTGGTGACAATGACACTGCTCGCGCTCCTCGGGACACTCCTGGTCAACACCCCGCTCATCCTGCTGGGAGGGCTCTGTCTTATTGCTGGGCTAACATTCGCACTGTCGCTGTTCGGTTCGGTTCTGTTCAGTGTCGGTCACGTC
>KB659938.1_pt31 | contig 15385 bp, 22 predicted proteins | sample 558768 | NCBI scaffold set KB644980.1 | reverse complement strand
ACTTGATCTCTACTACCTCAGCGTGCCCGGTACTCCCCGAACACACCTCCTCGTAGGTCGGATCCTCAACGTGTCCACCGGCGTAACCCGATGTCACCTGCTCCACTCCCTCCACCTCCTTGAAAGCAGCCTCTGTGCACCAGAAGCATCCTCCTCCAAAGTATGCATTCTCAGTCATGACTCCTTTTCCTCGCGAAAATGTTCAGGAAATCGAACTCTTGGTCGGTTTCATTCACCACCACGTTTTCAACCGCGACTCCTTTTTCTTCCAACATCTTAGTAGCTTCCTCCTTGGAAATTAGGTGTTGCGTTATCTCAGAGCCATATTTTTCTCTTCTAAAGCTTCCTTCCCCCCGTTTAAGACCAACATAGAGTGTTCCGCCAGTCTTCAGAACTCTCGATAGTTCACCTATCACCTCCTCCATTTTCGCGGGCTCGAAGAAGATCAGTACGGTGTTGCACCAGACGCCTTCGAAGCTCTCGTCCTCGAAGTCCATGTCGCTGACGTCCATAACTCTGAAATCCGCATCCACCCTTTCTCTGGCCTCTTGGATCATCTCCGACGACAAGTCAATTCCAACTGGATTCAAACCTTTCTGATCCATGTATTTTACGTCAGCGCCGGGGCCGCATCCGGCATCCAGTACCTTGGCTTGGTTTCCGAGCTTATCGGCAAACCTGTCTAGAAGCTCTAGGTATGCATCGGCAGTTCGCTGGATACTGTGATTCTCGGCGAATTCCTGTGCACCTCTGGAGTAGAATTTGGCGGCTTCTTTAGTCATTTCGGTGCTCCAGTCCGGGGTTCTTTGTGGTCGGTTCTACCTCTTTCTCTACCTTGGTTTCGAGATCCTGGGATAGAGTACGTGTGTATCTTCGGTAGAGTATTCTGTCGGTGCTTTTCTTGGTGAATATGCTCGTGACGTCTACTACGAATCCTTCATCCTCGTCTTCTCGGCTTCTGGAATGCTTGACTTCTATCTGGAGTTTGTCGTTCTAGATTGATACGTCGGTCGTTCTGGGTTCCGGTACGAGTCGTTCGTAGAGTTCTTCGATCCTGTGGAGTTCTTTTTCGATGGCTTGGAACTGATTCATTATTCTTCTGCTTCGAAATTCAGAGTTATGCCGTTTATGGAGTACCTTTTGGCTGTGTTCCGAGCCGTCCTTGAGTAGGTGGCCAGGGCGGGTGCCACACTCGTTACAGACCACCTCAGCGTGCCCGCCGGCACAACCCGATGTCACCTGCTCTACTCCCCCCACGTTAAACGCGGCCTCGGTACGCCCTTCTCCGAAGTACGCGCGTCTATTCATACCTCTCACCATGGATTTGGAACGCCTTCTGAACGCTCCCACCTATCGAACCGTAGAATTCCATCTCACCAGTCGAGCCCTGACTCAGCCATTGGTACTCATCGTGCTCCGCGCTCAGGGTTACCTGGCCATCTACCTGTTTGGCTAGGAAATCTACGCCTACGATATTGGTGTCTGAATCCTTTTCGAAGAACCATGTGTCGAATGGCTCAAGGATCTTCACTTCGAGGCTGGTTTCCTCGTTCACTTCTCTCTCAACCGAGTTGGACGGAGACTCGCCAGCGTCAAGCTGGCCTCCCGGCACCTCCCAATAGTGTTGTCCGTGGTTCTCTTCACCGCTTCGTCTGACAACCAACAGCCGTGATTTCTCATCGAACACGTACGCCTTGCTGCCGAATTCCGTCGCACAGGCGCTATTCATTCTGCTCAAACTCCAGCGCAATGCCGTTGATACAGTAGCGCTTGCCCGTGGGTTCGGGGCCGTCGTCGAAGACGTGGCCGAGGTGGGCGCCACACTCGGTACAGACCACCTCAGTCCTTGTTCTACCCATGCTGTGATCCTTCTGCTTGTCGACGTTCTCGCTCTCCGCGTCCCAGAAGCTGGGCCATCCCGTGCCGGAGTCGTACTTCGTGTCGGAGTCAAAGAGCTCGGTGCCGCACTTCTTACACTTGAAAGTGCCTTCTCTGTCCTCCTTCAGCAGGTCTGAGGAGAACCTGGGTTCTGTGCCGCACTGCTCGATAACCCTGGTCTCGTCCTTCGTGAGATCCGTCTCCTGTTCCATATTTGTGAATGGGTGCGCATGGTCTTTAGCTTGTTGGGTTGCGGCGGAACCGGAGGCACTCCCAGACACCTCTGCGTTCCGCGACAGCCCTCGACTCCAAAGCCTCGTACCGTCCGCGATGCGAGAACTGTGAGGGATAGACCCGGGCGAGTCCTTCCTCCACCAGCTGGCGGTTGACGGAGGTGTTACCCGCGTAGAGATAGGCCAGCAGCCTGCCGTAGTCACCTCTCCTATCGGCAGCAGGATCGGTGGACACCGAGGTGTTTTGGCTGTCGACCAAGGACTTGACGCGCCGGGTGGCTGCCTTGCCCTTCCGTCCCAGGCACCGCCGCGCCGCCTGCGTCCGCGGGAGGTCGAACTCGCGTGGTGTGTTCTCCGCATGGGTTTCAGGCGTGTCGATGCCGATGAGCCTGACCGTCTCATTCCCTCTCTCAGTGCTTATCTCCACGGTATCGCCGTCCACCACCCTGATGTTCTGGGTGGCGCGAGACTCAGGGTCGCCGGTCGAGGCGCAACCGCTCAGGGTCAGAACCGCCACCAGCACAAACAGATTTACAATGCGCATGCTGGAGCAGACGACATCGAGGTTCTAAAACCGTGCGCGTCCCGGGTTTGGCGTGCGAAGAGAAGTCTCGCTGGAGGACGACAGGGAGCTAGTGATTGTCGGTACGTCGCACGTCTCCGGCGGAAGCGTGGAAGAGGTGGAGGAGACGCTTGATGCCGAGAACCCTGACCTGGTGTCCGTTGAGCTCGATGCGGAGCGGCTTGAGGCCCTCCGCGGCGGAGCCTGGGAAGACATGGACGTGGCGGAGGCCATGAAGTCCGGCAAGGGAGCCGATGCTGGCATTCCAGCTCCTGGCGCAAATATACCAGAGAAGACTGGGCGACTCGGAGCCCGGAAGCGAGATGCTCGCCGCCGTCGACCACGCAGAGGAGACAGAGACAGACCTGTTACTGGCAGACAGGCCTCTGTCCGAGACAGTAGCCGAGTTGAAAGGCCTCAGCCTCAAGGAGAAACTTAGAGGAGTCAGGCTTCTGCTCTCCTCAAGCGACGAGGAGGTGGACGTCGAGAACGCCGAGAGACTGATTGAGGAGCTCGATGCGGCGCCGGGCGTCCGCAGGGTCTTGATAGACGACAGAAACCAGGAGATGGCGCGGAGGTTGCTTGGCTCGGACTTCAATAGGGCTGTCGCGGTCGTAGGCGCTGGACACGTCAACGGACTGGTTGACGAGCTAGAGGATCCCTCTGACCAACGAAACACATCTGGCCAGGGTCTGGATGTTCCGTGGTTGAAGGCCGTCAAGTACGGGTTCCCTGTTCTGGTGACAGCCAGCCTCGCCTACTCCGTCCTGTTTCTCGAGACCGAGACATTGTTCAGGGCGGGCGGGGCGTGGATAGCGCTCAACGGGCTGTCGGCGCTCGCTGGATCAATCGCGGCCCGAGCCCACTGGGAGACACATGTGGTGACGGCGCTGATCGCTCCGCTCACATCGATCGACCCTGCGGTGGGAACTGGCATGGTGTCCTCCTACGTCGAGGCGACGCGCCACCCTCCTACAGTGGAGGAGATGGAGGAACTCACGAAAATCGACAGCTACGGGGAGCTCTGGTCGAACCAGTTCGGAAGAATCATCCTCGCTTTCGTGCTGGTAACCATCGGAAGCGGGCTAGCCACCGTGATCGGGTCGGCTTACGTTGCCTCTGTCATAGGACTATAAGTTTTCCAGCCGCATCCGGTCGATATGTCGGAGAAAGTCGGGAGGCACAAGGGCGCGGTAGAAACACTGATGCACGAACAGAAAGAGCTTTCGCGCCTGCTCCAGATAGTTCAGGGACAGCTGGAACGACACATGAACGCGTTGGAGGACGCCGGGGTAGATACTGAGGAGTTCGTTGAAAACCTGCAAGAGAAACGAGAGCGGAACGGAACCGGACAGTCGGACGCGAACGAGCAGAGGTCCGAAAATAGAAACCAGCAAGGGAAGGAGGGACGCAGGGAGCGCGAGGAGAGTAGCCAAAGCACCAGACAGTCCGGGGACGATGGAGAGGGGTCATCCAGCGAGGACGTAGACGACTTTCTGGAGGGAGAGGACGACAGCGAGAACGACGACTTCGCCCCGTACTGATCAGTCCATCATGTATTCGTCTTCCCACTCACGGATCCGTCTCCTCCACTCGGAGTCCTCTGGTTCGGCTCCCGGAACCCTCAACGTATACGGCTGGCTTCTCAACCGCAGACCTACAACCAGGCCAGCCAGCATGCCGGAGAGGTGGGCCTCGTAGGCCACGTTCGCGGAGCCCGTCAAACCCGCGAAGTTGATGAACAGATAGCCGAGGAGAACCGCCCACATCGGCATCGGAACGCCGAACACCATACCTATCTTTCCAGGTCTGTACGCCGCCAACGCAGCAAGGACGCCGGCCGCACCACCTGATGCACCGATTATGAACGACTCCGGAAAGAACAGGAACGCAGACAGATTCCCGGCCACGCCGCACAGAAGGAAGGTCGCGAAGAACGCCTTCTCGGAGGATAGCAGCTCATACATCGATCCAAACAAGCCGAGGAAGAACGCGTTGTTCGCAAGATGCTCAAGGTCGCTGTGACCGAACATGGATGCGAGGAACTTCCAAGCCGGTGACTCCGCGGCGTTGAACGCGGGGTCGAAACCCGTTAATACCTGGAGAGAGTAAACTCCAGCTAGAACAGCGCATAGCGACACAGCCGCAAACCTGAAACCACTCTCATCTCCCATCCTAGTTCACCAGTCCATACTAGTCATGTAATGCGACGTGACTAGCGTCAGCGGGCCGGCTTTCAGTTCGCTTCAGAGGAGTTACGGCGACGGGTACGCCGTCTGTGTGTTCTTCGCATTTCACGGAACTGTAGATGCTCGGAGCTATAAAAGAAAAGACAGCTCTTTAGGTAGTGGTGATTGACCTCGCTGCAACTGAGAGGAACGTCAGGCTGGCGTTCGGCATACTCTTTGTACTGGCTGTCACAGGTTTCCTGTGGTGGGATCGCAACAAGGTTCAGCGCAGCTTCATAGTTTTCTTCAGGCGGACGGAGCGAGGCCTCGTCTTCATCGACCGGCTTGTGTCGAAGGCGCCCCGGCTCTGGAAGGGTTGGGGATGGGGCTCCGTTGTAGTAGGGATGCTCTCGATGCCGGTGTCTCTAGCCACCATGGGCTTCGCGCTCTTCCAGCTGACGCAGGGCAACCCATCCGGCGGACCCAGCCTTATACTGCCAGGGCTCGTGTCACAGAACCAGTTCAACCCTGGTGTATCTTTCATAGTTTTGGAGTACTGGGTGGCATCGATTGCGGTCGTGATGGTGGTGCACGAGCTGAGCCACGCCGTCGTCGCGAGAGCGGAGGACTTCGAGCTGAACTCCGTGGGCTGGGTGGTGTTCGGTGTCATACCGGGCGCCTTCGTGGAGCCCAAAGGAGAGAACATGCTCCCGGGAGAGGAATCCGACGAGGACTCCGGCAAGATGTGGAGCGGGGGCTCGTGGCTCGGAAGGCTCAAGGTCGTGTCCGCAGGCTCCTTCTCGAACTACGTGTTCGGCGCGCTGTTCCTCCTGGCCTCGATAGGGGTAGGGGCGGCTGTTACTTCCCCCGTACAGACTGGCTACATAGGGGTGCAGTTCACCGGACTCGAGAACGGCTCTGTGAGCTACTCAGCACAACAGGACTTCCCGACCTACGAGTCCGGAATGAGGAACGGAACCCTGTACGAACTGAACGGCACCGACCTCAGGAACGTCAGCTCGCCGCAGGAACTCTCAAACAAGGTCAGGAACTTCACCTCACGGCTCGACCCAGGGGAGACGGTGTCGGTGTTGAGCTCCGAGGGAAGCTTCACGCTGGAGGCAGACTCAAGAAAGGTCGACAGGCTCAAGCCGTCGCTCGAGCAGTACGGCGGAGCGATCAACTGGTTTGCCTCCGGGCTCGAAACAATAGCGCTTCTGAACATACTGATAGGTCTGTTCAACATGCTGCCAATAAAGCCCCTGGACGGCGGCTTGGCAGCCGAAACCCTCATCAGCAGGTACGCCGGCGAACGGTTCGTGCCCGCCCTGAACAAAGCCTCGACGGCGGGCTGGGGACTGCTTCTGGTCTCGCTTGCCGCCTCCCTGATATAATGCCGACCGTAGAGCTCGTCGACAGAGAAAGAACCTTAGAAGTCGATGAGGGGGAGACAGTGCTCGACGCCCTGCTCGACAACGGCATCGACTGGATGCACGCCTGCGGGGGTTTCTGCAACTGCACCACCTGCGCTGTCGAGGTCGAGGACGGCTGGGATAACCTGTCCGACATGGAGGACAGCGAGCGCAACACGCTGAAGCGCTTCCAGGGGGACGAGGCCCTGGACGGTTCCTTCCGGCTCTCCTGCCAGGCAGTAGTCCAGGGAGACATCCAGATCTCAGAACCAGGCTGGTACTGAGATGGAGTTCGTTGAACACCTTGGTGTGTCAACGGTGCCTGCGGGCCTGTGCGCCGCTGCCTATCCTGAACAGGCGTTACCTGTAGCTGCCTCCGCACTGGTTGCCGGCACGCTGATCGACCTTGACCATATACCGCTATCCCGGTTGAGGCACGGAGACTGGAGCATGCTGAGGACGCTTGTAACCGGTCTTCCTACATCGCTGTGGAATCACGGGGCGGTTGCGAAGGGAGGGTTCGATGCGCACTGGAGGCTGATGTCGCACACCGCCGTCGCCGTCCTGATACTGGCCTCAAACGTTTTCGTGCGAAGCCCGTTGCTGGCCGCGGCCGGACTGTCTCTAGCAATCCATCTACTGGCGGACCTCTACGCAGACCACCTGAGATGAGGTACTGAGTCTGCGGCAGCGAAGATGGCGAACTCTGCCCGAGAGCTGCGGGTTTCTGTGCGACTACAGCGTGATGGTCCGTCAATAGGATTATTTAAACAGCGAGCGGACTATTCGACACACAAAGATGACAGAACACGAAGAGGTACTCGAAGGAACGGTCGACGAGGCCAAGGATTCGATACGGGATCTCGACGACCCAGACTACGAGAGCCTACTGGAGGCCGAGAAAGAGGACAAAAACAGGAAAACCCTCGTGTCTTGGCTGGAATCACGGGCATACGAGGAGTCACATGAAGAGGGAACCGAGGAAGAAGCCGAACAGGAAAACTCCGGTGACGAGGGCGAGCAGGGAGAGCCGGAGCAGGTCGACGAAGCAGTAGAAGAAGTCGAGAGACAGACCGCGGGAGGCCTAGGAGGAGGCTTCTCATCCGGCCAGATCGCACTCGGCGGACTCCTAGTCGGCCTGATAATCGGGCTTGCCAGCGGCACCCTCGTTGGGAACACCGGCATGTCGGCAGAGCCAGGTGCCTCGACCAGCCAGATACAGGAAGACGTGAGATCCCTGGTCTCACAGGGACAGACACAGGATGTCTCCATCGCTAGCGTAGAGAGGAGAAACGAGATGTTCTTCGTGAACGTGAGCGGTACCGTGACGCAGAACGGGACCTCACAGGAGATTAACCGTGCCTTCTACGTGTCGCAGGACGGCGAACTTCTCTTCCCACAGATCAGCAGCCCGTTCTTCCGCAGCCCTATCAACATAGCGGACTCGCTCGCTACGGCACGGAATCAAACGGGAGCCGGACAGTAAAACCGGCTACCCCCACATTTCCTTCCATTTTCCCTATTCGACACCCCATTTCCCCGCTCAACATCCGAACTGCTTCCGTTTGATGAACCGGACTTGACTCACGTTCGCGTGTACGGGCACACAACGGCAGCGTGGAATGGAAGAACCCCCTTCTTCTAATAGGTCGGCCCCGTATTCAACAACATAATGAACGCAGAGCTTCCAGAGCTTCCGTATCAGTACAACGCACTTGAAAACTCAATCTCCGAGCAGGTAATGGAGTGGCACCACGACACGCACCACGCCGGGTACGTGGACGGTGTCAACTCGGCCGAAGAAGGACTGAGCGAGCAGCGCGAGGCAGGTGATTTCTCTGACACCGCGTCCCTTCTGACCTCTTTCACACATAACTACGCTGGCCACGTGCTCCACACGCTGTTCTGGAACAACATGTCTCCAGACGGCGGCGGAGAGGCGTCCGGAGAGCTCCGGGACAAGATTGAGGAGGACTTCGGCAGCTACGAGAACTGGAGGCAGGAGTTCGAGCAAGCAGCGAAGTCAGCCTCTGGCTGGGCCCTACTGGTGTACATACCAAGAGAGGACGAACTCCACAACGTACCAGTCGACGACCACGACGAGGGCGCAGTCTGGGGAGCGCACCCAGTGCTCTCGCTCGACGTCTGGGAACACAGCTACTACCACGACTACGGGCCGGCGCGTGGAGAATTCATCGACAACTTCTTCGAGGTCGTGGACTGGAGCCACTGCGAACAGGTGTTCGACAGAGTCTCCGGCTAGCCGAAACATGAAGCGCTCCGCCCTCTCGGAGTCAGGCGCATATCAAGATCTCCGGGAGCTGGAAACGAGCCCAGCGAACCCGCAGACCTCCTCGCCCCTGTGGCAGGACGGACGGCTGAGCGGAGACGCGCTAGTGGACGCGTGGCAGACGGCCTGGGAGACTGAGGTGGACCCAGTCCCAGCCACGCCGCGTAACTTTACGCCATTCCTATCGACATACGCAAAGTCGTATCTGAGAGACGAAAAGTCGTCCACAATCAGGCGGATGCTTGTCGACGACTTCTTTCAGGGACTCAGAATCCAAGAGGTGCGTGGACACCTACCGGACTCGCTGAAACAGCTTCTCGCCGAACTCGAGAAAGACTACGAGAGGAACAGGCACACGCACCAACACATCAAGCACGGGGTAGACCAACACCTTTGAACTCCGGTACTGGGTAACTAAGAGACAGAAACTCCCTCCTGATTTAAAACGGCTGAAAGCGCATCCAACGATGTCAAAACCATGCAAACAGAGCAGGAGGTGACAATACAGTGTCAGAACTACCACTAGCGCCGTTCAAAAGGATAATCAAGCAGGAGGGAGCTACGAGAGTCTCGGAAGAAGCAGCAGAGACCCTCAGAGACGAGATAGAGCAACATGCTCGGCAGAGAGCCGTTGAATCCCGCAAGTACGCGGAGCACGCAGACAGGAAGACGGTTCAGGCCGAGGACGTGGAAGCCTCAAGTTGAGGCTGCAGAACACGTTTCTCCTGTTCCCCGGCATCGGGGAGAAGACCGAGACAAAGCTCTGGAAGAAGGGTGTCAACACCTGGGACGGCCTCACATCGGAACTGTCCGGAAAACGACTCTCCAAGGCCGAGAAAATCCTGCCCAAAGCCCGAAAGAACCTGGAGGTAGGGAACACACACTTCTTCGACAGCCAGTTACCCGGAAGCGAAAACTGGAGGCTGTACCGGGATTTCGACGACACAACATGCTTCTTCGATATCGAAACAACCGGTCTGTCGCCGGAGAACAGCGTCGTCACGACAGTCAGCTTCCACCAGGGAGGCGAGACCACCACGCTGGTACGCGACAGAGACCTGACCAAGGAGAACATCCAGAACCAGGTTTTCGACTCGAATCTGCTGGTGACGTTTAATGGCAAGCGCTTCGACGTGCCGTTCCTCGAGCAGAGGTTCGACATGGACATTGACACCCCTCACCTCGACCTAATGTACCCGTGCAGAAGCCTCGACCTGACCGGGGGCCTCAAGAAAATAGAGAAAGAGCTCGGCGTGACAAGGGAGCTCGAGGACCTCGACGGCAGAGAGGCAATCAGGCTCTGGAAACAGTACCAGCGCGGCGACCAACAGGCGCTGGAAAAACTCGTCAAGTACAACCGGTACGACGCCGTGAACCTCAGAGAGATCACAGAAGACATACACGACAGGCTCGACAGGAAGCGGTACCGAAAACACATCTCCACGGATGCCTGACGTCCAAGAACTCATCTCGCGGCTCGGCAAAGAATGTTCAGTCGAGAGATCAGAAGAAGGATGGCACAACACCACACACTTCTGCAGCTGCCAAGACAAGGAGTTCGTCGTCCGCGAACCCAAGAACCAGGACAGCGACCTCAGAAACGAACACAGAACCCTCCAGTTCCTCCAAGACAAGGATTTCGCGCCGAACACCATCACCTTCGAGAACGGTCTCCACGCCATGGAGAAGGTCGGAGACAGGGAACTAGGCGTAGACGAGATGACCGAGAACCAGCTCCGGAAGTGGGGTACCATGATCGCCGACATACACTCGGAGGAGTTCAGCGAGTACAGGAACAGTTATCCCGAAGCGGAGATGCTGTCGCTGGAGGACTGGTGGCAGCAGAAGGCAGGCGGATGGATAGAAGAGATAGACGGCACTCACCAGAGGCTGCTAGAAGAGTTCACGAGCGTCGCAGATATGCTCTCTGGACTCGAGTCCGACAGGACGGGGCTCGTACACGCAGATATCACCTCAAGCACCAGGATATCCGAGACCGGAGAGCTATACGTAATCGACTGGGAGTTCGCGAGGTTCACCCCGAGACCAGAGATGTGGATGGCACAGCCACTAGCGCACGGAAAACTGAGCGCCGAAGAGTTCACACCCGCAATGCAGGCCTACGCCAACAGATCCGGCCTGGCAGAACCGGCACTCCAGAGATCCATAGAGGCTGGAGAAAGGATGCTCTCGGTGTTCGCCGCCATCTCGCTGGCGAGAAGGTACGGAGCCGAAGACTCGAGAATCGAAAAGTACCTAGGCGAAGATTTTTAAACCACCCGGCGCAACATTGCTGTGCAAGAATGGACTTGACCCCACTCAGTTCGGTGCACGTGCTGGCAAGTTTTGACAGGGTCAAGTATTTCCAAGAAATACCTTCTACACAATCACCCAAGACTGACCTGGGATGAAGCCCCTGCACAGGGGCCGACCGGGAAGACTCAACGCGGTGAACCAAACTGAACCGGATTCCTGCCGTCTCTGCGACACAGCGAAAACGGTTCTGCCGGGCGGCCGCATGCCTGCCAAGTGTGCGGCTCCCGCCGGAAACTATACAGACCGAGGCGGACGATAACACAACCCAACGAACAACCAGAGGAGAGTGAACAACACAATGGACGCAAACGCGCGGGTCTTCGAGGTAGAGCTCATGGCCCAGGAAGAGGAGCGACGCCAAACACGGATAGAGCTCCGCGACACAACAGAAGTACGAGCAGTTTCGGCGCTCTGAGGACACGAGCACTAGCTGCGGGAGAATAGGTCCTGTCTCCCGCACACCATATTCTATTCCTGCCTAGCGGACGACTCGTACGCAGCCCAGCCGTTCGCCATGGAATCAAGTATTGAGGTAAATGACTTCGCCGGTCTCACTATCTTCTCCCTCCCCTTGTCGCTGTCACCCTGACCCCTGAACTCCTTGTAGTCGTACTTGATAACACCGAGACGCCGTAGCTTCGGCAGTATATTGTTCTTGAGGTTGCTGAGACCCTTCTCATGACCCCACTCGTCGAACCTGTTGAGCTTCCGCGACCCGATCTCCCCCTCGTCTTTCAGCTCCCGCAGAAACGTCTTCGCGTACTCATTACGCTTCGGACTCTGTTCATGCGGGAAGAACAGATCAACCAACAGCTCCCAGTTCCAAGCCCTCTCAGATCGCCGGAACTTCTGTTGATCCTCAGGAATCGCCACCGAATGCTTGGTAACGATCGTGGGGTTGGAACGGGTGTCCTCATCCAAGGTTGACTCTCCCATACACCACAGACGCGCTTTCGGAGTTTAACCCACTTGCGCACCGCGACCCAAGACCCATGTCTCGATAAAAAACATTCTCAGCAATAGCAAACTGTGACTCAGTTCGACAAGGATCAACTTGAGACGGCGCTCCTGTATTTCCAGGCGAGAACCGAGGCGCTTGAGGACGAGATCCTCAAGGCTCGAGCCGACCTAGACAACATGAGGAAGCGCAAGGAGGAAGAGAAGGAGGAGGCCCGGAGAAAAGGCAAGCACGAGATCGCCGAGAGCCTGCTTGACGTGGTGGACGGGTTTGAGCGCGCACTCGACGCCCTCGACGACGACGCGGCCTCGGGTGTAGAGATGTTGAACCAGCAACTGCACGACACCCTTGAGAAACACGGAATCGAACGCATCGAGGCAGAGGGCGAGGCGGACTCCCGTCTTCACCGCGTAGTAGAAGAGAGGAGTCACCCTGAGCCGTCCGGCCACATAGTCAGGGAGGAGAGACCTGGTTTCAAGTCAGGGGACAGGGTCATACGCGAAGCAGAAGTGGTCGTCTCCAAGGGGTCAGAGGACACCACGGATTAAAAGGATTCAACGCCTTTTCTGGAACTGTTATGGGAAGAACAATCGGAATCGATCTCGGAACAACGCGGAGCGCAGCGGCGTACATCGACGCCGGCGAACCAGAAATCATAGAGAACGCTGAGGGAGACAGGATAACGCCCTCGATAGTTGCCTTTGACGGCGACGAACGTCTTGTGGGCAGGCCCGCAAAGAACCAGATGCTGACCAACCAAGAGAATACGGTCAGGTCTATCAAGCGCCACATGGGTGATGACCACGAGGTCGAGCTCGAGGGCGATGAGTACACGCCACAGGAGATATCCTCGATGATACTTCAGAAGCTGAAGTCAGACGCCGAGGACAAGACCGGCGACGAGGTGGAGTCAGCCGTCATCACGGTGCCCGCGCACTTCGACGACACCCAGCGCCAGGCCACCAAGGACGCCGGGGAGATTGCCGGTCTGGAGGTGGAACGAATTCTTAACGAGCCGACCGCCGCCGCCCTAGCATACGGACTGGACGACGACCGCGAGAAGACCGTTCTGGTGTACGACTTCGGCGGGGGAACCTTCGATGTCACGGTGCTGGAGATCGGGGACGACATCTACGAGGTGCAGTCAACCGAGGGAGACAACGACCTCGGGGGCGACGACTTCGACCAAGAGATAGTAGACCACATGCTCGAGGAGTTCGAAGAGGAGAACGGCGTAGACCTGTCCAGCAACGAAGAGGCGATGCAGAGAATCCGCGAGAAGGCCGAGGAGTCCAAGAAAGAGCTCTCCAGCCGAGAGAAGACCCAGATAAGAATCCCGTTCATACACCAAGAGGACGGAGAGACATACAATCTGGAGCAGGAGATAACACGCTCCAAGTTCGAGGAACTCGTAGAGAACCTAATCGAGCGCACCACCGAGCCCACCGAGAAGGCTATCGATGACGCGGGCCTCGACAGGTCGGAGATCGACGAAGCCATCCTCGTCGGCGGAACAACGAGAGTCCCCGCGGTCCGGGAACACGTCCAGGCCATAACAGGCATGGAGCCCGACAAGTCCGTGTCACCGGACGAAGCCGTCGCCCTCGGCGCAGCGGTACAGGCCGGGAGCATAACAGGAGAGATGGACGACATCCTCCTGCTCGACGTCGCACCCCTGTCGCTCGGAGTGGAGGTCAAGGGCGGACTGACAGAAACCCTGATAGAGGAGAACACAACGATACCAGCAGAGGAATCCAAGACGTTCACGACGGCGCAGAACAACCAGTCAATGGTGACGGTGAACGTGGTTCAAGGGGAGCGTGAGATGGCGAGCGACAACAAGTCACTCGGACGCTTCAACCTGGAGGGCATCCCGCCGGCGCCAGCGGGACAGCCACAGATCGAGGTAACCTTCGAGATAGACGCCGACGGCATCCTGCAGGTCTCCGCGGAGGAACAACAGAGCGGAGAGGAGGCCTCCATCACCATCGACGACGCCTCACGCCTCGACGACGAGGAAATCGAGCGCATGAAGGAGGAGGCCGAGGAGCACGCCGAGGAAGACGAGAAGCGCGCCGAGTTCGTCAAGCTCCAGAACCGCGCCGACCAGGTCGTTAGACAGGCAGAAGATCAGATAGACGAGCACGAAGAAGAGGTCGACGACACGGTAATTGCCGACATCGAAGAGGCCATCGCAGACCTGGAAGAGGTCCGCGAGGAGGCAGAGCTAGACGACAAGGACGAACTAGAAGACGCAGTCGAGGACCTCGAGGAGGAGATGCAGGAGATCGGCAAGGAAATCTACGGTGACCAAGCCGGGCCCGGCGGCATCGACCCCTCCAACATGGATCCCGAAGACATCCAGCAGGCCGCCCAGAACATGAACATGGGTGACATAGGAGACGACGACGTCGTGGATGCCGACTACGAGGAGGTTGACACCGACGACGAGAAAGACGAGTAATCTAGAGAGTTGCGCCGCTACCGGGCGATTGAGGATCGTCCATGCACTGGGAAAGATTTCGTCTAAGCCTCACGATAGTCGTCCAAATCGAGGGCTGCAGCAGAGATACACTGAACGGGCTGGCAGATCCGACAACAGGTGCGCCAGGACGTAATCCGTAGGAAGTTTTTTGAGTCGCCGAGGTTAGCATATTGGTGTGAAGCTGAAATCTCTGGTTCTCGGAGCAGCGGTTCTGCTGGTGGCTGCATCGGGATCGGCTCAGTACGGCGGACTGAGCCAAGACACAGTCGATCAGGCTGCCAACTCCACCATCTCCGGAGAGGCAGCGAACGGAGACGACGAGGCACCAGGTTCGGTCGCCCGGACAGTGACCTCGAGGCTGGATGTGGGTACACAGACGGAAGTAGTCGTCGATGGACAGGAACATACATTTGAGGCTGTCTTCGTCGATGAGAACGAGGAGTCTGCTGTGGTTAGGGTGGATGGCGATACGGAGAGCGTGGAAATAGGTGATGTAGTCGAAGTTTCGGACACCGAATTTGAAATTTCGTCCCTTGAAAGGGAAGGACCAAGAGCCGGCACCATAGGTGTCAGGGCATCGGTCGAAGAGGGGGAAATCGAGTTTGGAGAGAGGGCGCCGATAGATCGGGATACAGGTGCCAGCGGTACGGATGGAAACCCCTCTGAGTCCACAGCCAGAGAAGAGGGCGGCAGCGCAGGAGAAGCACGCGACACACCCACCGCACGGCAACCGAGGGATCCGGATGAACTAGACGGGAACGAACGTATCTCCAGCGTGAACAGGAGTCTAATTGACCTAGCGACTGTGGTAGAAAGACAGCAAGACAGAATCGACTCACTCGAAGACAGAATTGAACAGCTCGAGGCCGAGAACACCGGCGAACAGGGGTCTTCAGGGACGGAATCCGCCGCAGACGATGCCGACAATCCTGACCAAGAAGCCCGCGCAAACTCAGGCGGCGGCAATGAAGAGGAAGGGCTTCTATCCTCGATCACAGGACTGGTGAACTGACATCAGCGGAACGGGTAGCTTCAGCACAGAGTCAGACGAGTCGCCCGAGACATCCCTCGGGGGAGCGCTGA
>KB659940.1_pt12 | contig 15386 bp, 18 predicted proteins | sample 558768 | NCBI scaffold set KB644980.1 | reverse complement strand
CTGACAGTGGCCAAAAATAGCTTAGCCACAGTCTCTTTCAGACCCGCTCGCCGAGCCAGCGACGATATCGGGGCGAACGGGTATCGCCACGTGTAGCTCGCGGCGGCGTTGAACGTCGCCACAACTGCGAAGACGACGTCAGCAGCCACGCGGCCATCCAGACGATGACGAGCAGCAGGCCGACGAGCCCGACGAGCGTCGCCACCGGTCCCGGCAACAGCTGCCAGTCGATGAGTTCGCCGGTGATGATGCCCTCCGTGCGGCCGACGCCGAGCGCGAGGACGGTGACGACGCCGAGCGTGAGCACCGACAGATGCCAGTTCAGTGCGTTGCGAGCGTTGGCCCTCGTGAACGGCGTGCGTGCGGCGAGATAGAGCCCCGCCGCGGGCAACGCGCCGAGGCCGACGAGCCCGAGAAACGCCAGCGGGTGAATCACCACGCCCGGCAGCGACTGCTCGTATCTCGGCTCGTCATCCTCGATATCCTCGATCATCGGCCGCGACGCTGCCGATGTCGAGTGTCGATGTCTCGGTGCCATCGGTGTCGGCGGCGGTGTCGTTACTGGCTGGGGTGTTGTTGCCGGTGGTGGTATCGTTGCTGGCGGCGGTGTCGTCGCCGGCGATAGTGCCGCTGTCGGCGGTACTATCGTCGTCAGCGCTATCGTCGCTGTCGATGGTGCTATCGACGCTCTCACCGTCGCTATCGGAATTGTCGCCGACAGTTTGCTGATCGCTGGTGTCGCCGCCCCCGTCGGGTGGCTGGTCTGCCGTCATGTGACTGACTCGTCGATCCGGCCCTGATCGAGCGCGCTGAGAACCCCACGGACGTTGAGCCGTGCCTCGGCCCAGCCCTTCTCAGTGCCCCAGATTTCTGTCAACTCAGTCGTGGTGACGAAGTGGTCGATCACAGCCTCGTCGTCGGGCTGTGCGGCACGCTGCTGGCGGATCGCCTCAACCCACTCGACGAGCGTGCGCTTGTACCCGTCGAGCAGCCCGGCGTCGTATGCCCGCGGCCCGAAGTGAGCGAAACATAGTGTCTCCGGATCGAGTTCCTGTAGCATCGACACGTCATCGAGACACTGCTGGACATCGAACTGCGGTGGCGGCGACGTGACGCGGATCTCGTCGCGGCTGTCGACATAGATTCCTGCCGCGTCGGCGGTGAACACGATCCCGTCGGTCTCGAAGACGAGCTGGTGTGGCGCGTGGCCGGGGGCCTCGTGGGCCGTCAGCGTCCGGTCGCCGAGGTGGATCTCGTCGTCGCCGGTGAGGCCGACGATACGGCCCTCGGGCACCGGTTCGGGCTCGGTGTAGTAGGGCCACATCTCGCCGACAGCCTCCTTCGTCCCTGCGACGAGCCGGTCGGGATTGATGAGGTGGTCGACGCCGCGGTCGTGAACGAACACTGTCGCGCCGGGAAATTCCTCGGCGAGAAAGCCGGCCCCACCGGCGTGATCGAGGTGGACGTGCGTGGGGATGATCGCCGCGAGGTCATCGATCCCGAGTTCGCCGAGTGCGTCGAGGATGTGGTGACGGTTCGTGCCGATCCCGGTATCGACGACGGCTGGCGCCTCGGTGTCGAGGATGTAGACCGCGCCGTAACCCGTGACATCGTACATCCCGGTGTCGACGTAGTAGAGGTCCGCGTGACCGTCGACGGTTTCGAGGTCGCCGGGAGCCATACCGGTGTCACGGAGCGGCGTGGTGAAAACGGTTCGGGAGATTGGCCAGCGATTGTGAATCCGATTCGAGCGGCGGGCGGAGTGAGGATTAAGTCGGTTGGCCCGAAAAACCGGGTATGGAGGAGATCGATGAGGCGGATTCGCTGGCGGTCGACACCAACGCCATTATCGAGGTTCTCGATAACGCGCCAGTCACGGCTGCCGTGCTGTACGGCTCCCACGCTCGCGGTGACGCGACCGCCGACAGCGACGTCGATCTCGCCGTCGTGTTCGACGACTCGCTCGGATCGGTCGAAACGACTCAGGCTCGACTCGGGCTGATCGAACGGCTCACTGCCCGTCTCGGTACCGACGATATCGATGTCGTCCCGCTCGCCCGGACGCACGCGACGCTCCGGCGTGAGATATATGATGACGGGATCGTCCTCTACGGCTCGCCGGACGCGCTTCCCGCGATGGACGACCCCTCACCGGCGGCCGATCAGATGGCCGCCTTCGACGAGTTGCTCACCGAGATCGAACGCGTTGTGTGACGATGGACGACCGCACCGTTGATCGGATCGTCGAACAGGTTACGTACGTCCGTGAGTCGGTGACCCTGCTCGCCGAGCTCCGCGAGACGGTGACGCTGTCGACCTATCGAGACGACCGGCGCAAGCGCGATATCGTCGAACGAGAGTTTCAGACGAGTATCGAGGCCTGTCTGGACATCGGCTCGATGGTGCTTCAGGCCAACGGCGAGACGGTTCCAGAGACGAACGCCGACGTGTTTCGGCTCCTCGCCACGAAGGGTATCCTCGACGAGTCGTGTGGACGACGGATGGCCGAGGCTGCCGGCTTCCGGAACGTGCTCGCCCACCAGTACGGCACCGACATCAATGACGAGGATGTGTTCAACTTCCTCCAGCACGACCTCGATCTGTTCGGGACGTATCTGCGGCAGATCCGCGCGCATCTCGACGAGGAAACCTGAGTTCAGCGATGCGTGTTCAACCAATCGGCGGCGAGTATTGATCGCGTTCGGCGCAAGTCTGTGAGAACTGGACTCCACTACCCGAACGACAGCTCCTCGCTCGTCGTGACCTCGCCGAAGAGGAACTCACAGTGATCGACCGCGTACTCGCGGTCGCCCTCCTCGATGTAGCCCAGTGCGTCCTCTACGACGACCGGCTTGAAATCCCGGACGCCGGCGCTGCCGGCCGTGTGGAATACGCAGACGTTGGCGAGCGTCCCGCAGATCAGCAGGTCGTCGATCCCGTGGGCGTTCAACCAGCCCTCTAACTCGGTCTGATAGAAGGCGTCGTAGGTGTGTTTGACGACGACGTGATCGTCGTCGGCGACGGGGAGGTCGTCGACGATCTCGGCCTCCCACGAGTCCTCGACGACGTGTTCGCCCCAGCGGTCGAACTCGTCGTAGTAGTGGGCGTCGTCGAACTGCTCGGGCGGATGCACATCGCGCGTGTAGACGATCTGCACGCCGGCGTCGCGGGCGCGGTCGACGAGGTCGCCGACCGGTTCGATGGCCTCGGCGCTGCCCGGCGCGTACAGCGAGCCATCCGGATGGCAGAACCCGTTCTGCATGTCGACGACGACGAGTGCGGTGCGGTCAGCTTCGACGTGCATACGCCGCCCTTGGTCGGCCAGTGGGTAAAACTGACTGTCGGTGCGTCGGGAGCGGCGGCCACGCTATCGACTAGCGAGCAAAGTACTTCACCCCAGACCTCAATATACCGCTATGCAGCGATTGACCGTCGGCTGGTGTCTTATACTGCTTGGGTTACTTGTCGTCGCCCCCGCGGCAGCCCACCCGGCCGATCCCGACTCCGGATCGCTCTCGCCGGCAGCCGGTGCGTCCCCCGCCGAGTTCGGCAGCGACGCATCTGCGGGGCCCGCCGCACACGGCGGGACGGCCACCACGGCCAACGAGTCTACCACCACGCCGACTCGCTCGGCTGTGTCGACGGCATCTGTCACGACGACAGGCTGAACATCACCCAGACCGACGGGCTCACCGACGGCGAACGCTCGCGGCTGGTCGACCGGTCGATGGCCCGCGTCGAAGTCCTCCGGCAGGCCGAGTTCAACCGGACGGTTCCGGTCCGGGTGATGACGCCCACGAACTTCAGTCGGATCGGCTTGCGACAAACGACACCAAGTCGCGGTTCAACCGGTGGAACGACCAGATCTGGAAGGCGCTGTTCGTCGTCGGCGAGAACGACAGCAGCGAGCAGGCCATCTCGGATACGTTCAGCGGCTCGGTCAGCGGGTTCTACAGCCCGTCGCGCGACGAGATCGTGGTCGTCACCCGGAACACTGACCACCCACGCCTGAGCGAGGGCACGCTGATCCACGAGCTGACCCACGCCCTGCAGGATCAGCGATTCAACCTCTCGGCACCCCGGTTTCGCGCCGAGACACAGGACGCGGATCTCGGCGTGACCGGGCTCTTCGAGGGGGTGGCAGCATACACCGTCGATCGCTACAACGACCGGTGTACCGACGACCGCTGGGGGTGTGTCGATACCGCCTCGACCAGCGGCGACGGCACCCAGACCAACCGCGCGATCCTCATGACGCTGCTCCAGCCGTACTCCGACGGCCCGGCCTACGTCCACGATATCGTCGAACGCGAGGGCTGGGACGGTATCGACGCCAAGATGCGTGATCCACCCACGACATCGACCGAGATCATCCATCAGGAGTCGATGGCGACGCCCGGGATCACCCGAACGGGCGAGGCGACCGCCGGCTGGACGCGGTATCCAGAGCAGGGTCGCAACGGCGCGGATGTCGCCGGTGAGGCCTCGATCTTCGTCATGTTCTGGTATCAGGCTGTCACCGAGGATGCTGACACCATCGACCCCGGCACGCTCTACGAGACGAACGGCCGCTACGACCGGCGAAACTACGCGGCCCCACCGTCGGCGGGCTGGGCGGGCGACGCCATCGTTCCCTACCGCCGCGGCGACGAGAACGGCTACGTCTGGACGCTGGCGTGGGAGACGCCCGACGACGTGACCGAGTTCACCCGCGCCTACCGGGCGATCCTTGAGGCACACAACGCGACCCAGACGAGTCCCGGCGTCTACGTCGTCAACAACAGCGGGTTCAGCGGGGCCTACGCCATCGACACCAGCGACACCCGGGTGCGGATCGTCCACGCGCCGACGACCGACGGGCTGGACGAACTCGCGCCGACACTCGATCCTGACAGCCTGACGCGGGAGCGGATTCCCGGATTCGGTGTCGGGGTCGCTGTCGTCACCCTCGTCTCGGCGACGCTCATCGCCCGACGGTACGCACGCTAGGACGCTCCCCGTGTGCTTTTGTGCCAGCGGCCAAACCAGCAGCCATGGCCGAACACGGCTTCGATATCATCCCCCCGGACGCCATCGACAGCGGGCGGGCGACCGACGCCTATTTCGAGCGCACCGAAGCCGCACTCGAACACGCCGACCGAAATCCACACGTTGTCGCCGAGGTGACAGCCGACCAGTTCCCTGACGGCGAGTTCGAACTCCTTGCCGGTGTCAAAGACGCGGCCGCGCTGCTGGCCGACCGCGCGGTCGATGTCGACGCGATGCCACCGGGGCGATTTTTCGACGGCGGCCCGGTCATGCGGATCGAGGGCGCCTACCGCGAATTCGCCAGACTGGAAACGTCGCTGCTGGGCTTTCTCTCACACGCCTCGGGGATGGCGACGGCCGCGCGGCGGGTGCGGGCGGCCGCGCCCGATTCGCCGGTGCTCTCGTTTGGCGCGCGCCACGTTCATCCCTCGATTGCCGCGGTCGTCGAGCGAAGCGCGCTGCTGGCCGGCCTCGACGGCTTTTCGCATGTCGCTGCCGGCGACCAGATCGACCGCGAGGCCAGTGGCACGATGCCGCATGCGCTCCTGCTGTGTTTCGGTCGCGACGAACAGGCGGCCGCGTGGCAGGCCTTCGACGCCGCCGCAGGCGACGACGTTCAGCGGATCGCGCTCTGTGACACCTTCACCGACGAGGTCGACGAGACGCTGCGGGCGGCCGACGCCCTCGGTGATGCCCTCGACGGCGTTCGCCTCGATACGACGGGCTCGCGGCGCGGTGATTTCCGCCACATCATTCGCGAGGTACGGTGGGAACTCGACGCCGCCGGCCACGAGGACGTGGACATCTTCGTCAGCGGTGGGCTCGGATCTGACGACCTCCGCGAGTTGCGCGATGTCGCCGACGGGTTCGGTGCCGGCAGCGCCATCTCGAACGCCGACCCGGTCGATTTTGCGCTCGACATCGTCGACGTCGACGGCGAGCCGGTCTCGAAACGCGGGAAGCTCTCGGGCGTCAAATCAGTCTATCGGACGACCGACGGCGGCCACCACATCGGCCACCGTGCGGGCGACGCGCCCGACGACGCCGAGTCGCTGCTGGAGCCGCTGATTCGAGATGGTGACGTAGTCGAAGATTTCGATCTTTCGCTGTCGGCGGCGGCAGAGCGGGCCGACCGGGATGCGTCGCTGATTGGGTTCGGGAGTGAGTAACCCGCTGGCGACGCGTCGCTGATCAGGTTCGGTGGTGAATAGCTCGACACAGCCGCGTCGCTGGTTGATATTGCAGTCGCGTAGAACGGTCGCGGTCGATCCGGGTTAGAGCGCTTCGACGCTGCCGCCGTCGGGCCGCTCGCGGAAGACCTGCCCCTCGAACAGTGTGATCATCGTGTCGTCGTCCTGCCACGCCATCGGTGAGACGTTGGCTTTCCGGCAGACGAGGGAGAGATACTTGCCCTTGCTCCAGTCTTCCTCTACAGGGAGTGTCGGGTAGAGCCACGCGTGATCGTTGCCGGTGTCGAGGGCGACACCGTGAGTGCCGAGTTCGAGATCCTCCATCGGGTTGTTCGTGAGCAGGGTATTGCTCACGACGCAGACGGAAATCGAGAGGTCGTCGAGCTCCTTCGCGCCGATCTCCGAGCCGGCCGAATCGGACGAGGAGGCCTTGATCGCGGCGTCGACGATAGCGTGGCCAAGCTGATCGTCGCTGCGGTAGGCACCGGCACAGCCGCGGAGTTGGCCGCGACCGCGTGTCGACTGAATTCTGACGAACGCGCCAGTTCTGGCGTAGAAGGCGTCTCGCATACTCCCGGGCTGTTCACGCTGTCCGTGGAGAACATACGATTCGATTGCTTCACGGGCAAGTTCGACCGCTCGTGCGCCGTCATCATAACTCAGCTCAACGGCCTGTGCCTCGGACATACACGTACGCATGGGCGGTACTGACTTGAATTCTTCCCATTTGTTTCATGACAATCTCTCACATGAACGTATCATCCGGCGGTGTCACCGAACGGCTTATTGGCGGGCTGGCTGAACTGAAACCGGGTAGAGAGAGCCCGACCCCCGTGGGTGTGCCAGCGGGTGCCCATGCGGTGCCGGCCGGCACCCCCATGAGGAAAGTCCCCCCACCGTTCGGACAGGTGACCGGGCGCAAGCCCGGAGTCGGAGACGGCTGGCACTGAAACAGCAACGAGACCCCCTGCCCCGACCGATGAGACGTGCGAACCGACCCGTAAGGGAAGGGAGTTAACCCGTCGAGGGCGTGGTGCCACGCACCACGTTACTGCGAGCGGCGAAGCCGCGAGCACTGCGATGGCAACGCCGCGGGCATCGCCCGCGAGACGGGCAGGAACGGATGGAACGGTGAATCCTCACCGGTGCAAGGTCGCGTCAGGCGGTCGGTCGGCCACGCCGCGTGGTCGGCTTGCCGCCGAGGTAGTCCGAACACGACGCGGCTGCTCAGCCGAATGTCGGGCCGAACAGAAGGGGGCTTACTCCTCTCAACCCAGATAGACCCGTGAGCGACAGGTGAACTGTTTTCCCCGCCGGGATGCGACCGACTGGTGATGCGCGCGTTCCGCCTCGCCTACGACGGTCGGCCGTTCTACGGCTTCCAGCGACAGCCGTCGGTCCCGACCGTCGAGGGCGCGCTGTTCGACGCACTTCGCGCGCTGTCTGTCATCTCACCCGAGGCCGACAAACCCACCGGCTACGCTGCGGCCGGCCGTACCGACGCCGGTGTCTCGGCGGTCGCCCAGACGGTCGCCTTCGAGTGTCCCGAGTGGCTCTCACCGCGCGCGCTCAACGGCGAACTCCCGGCGACGGTGCGAGCGTGGGCCAGCGCCGACGTTGCCGACGCGTTTCACGCGACTCACGACGCTGTCCGCCGGAAGTACGTCTACCACTGGTACGCGCCGTCGACCGACACCGAGTACCGCCCACTCGACGGCCGCCAGCCCGTCGACGACGACCGCGTCGCCGCGGCGGTCGACACCCTCGACGGGGCACACGATTTTCACAACCTGACGCCCGACGACACAGGCACCGCGCGCGACCTCACCATCGCGGCCGACCGCGACGGTGATATGGTGCGGCTGTCGGTGGCGGCCGATGGCTTTGCGCGCCATCTCGTTCGCGGACTGGTGTCGGTGATCAGCGCTGTCGCCACCGGCGAGCAGTCCGTCGGATGGATTGAGACGCTTCTCGGAGACGAGACGGTTCTGCCCCGTCCGCGGGCTGCCCCGCCCGAACCGCTGGTGCTGTCGGGGGTCGCGTATCCCGGTGTCGCCTTCGACCGCGATCCGGCGGCCGTCGAGAGTGCTGTCGACGCCCTCGGCGACCGCGCTGTCGACGCCCGAATCGCCTGCGAGGTTGGCTCGGCGCTCGTCGACCACTCGCCGGCGATACCGACCGCCGAGATGAGGCGGAGGACAACCTTTAGACGTGCTGTCGGCCACGCTTCTGTATGAGCACGGTCCCCGAGCGGTCCGATATCGCGCAGCAACACAAGTGGGCACTGGAGTCGATCTTCGACTCCGACGAGGCGTGGGCCGACCACTTCGAGACCGTCTCCGACCGCATCGAGGAGCTGGCGGCCTACGAGGGCCGCGTCACCGAGAGCCCCGCGACACTGCTGGAACTGCTACAACTCCGCGAAGAGATCATGCGCGAGGTTGCCCAGCTCTCTGTCTACGCAAACCTCCGCTCCAGCGAGGATACCCGAGATCAGGAGTATCAGGCCCTCTCGGGGAAGGCCGAGGCACTCTCATCGGAGGCCTCCAGTGTAACCTCATATATCGAGCCCGAACTGCAGGAACTGACCGATGACGACATCGAGCGGTTCATCGACGAGGAACCAGCCCTCGCCGACTACGAGCACTTCTTCGACGATGTGTTGCGCTCGAAACCCCACACGCGCTCGAAGGAAGTCGAGGAGTTGTTGGCGGAACTCGGCGAGGTCACGTCGTCGCCGAGCGACATCTACTCGATGCTGTCGAACGCAGATATGGAGTTCCCGACCGTCGAGGACCCCGACGGCGAGGGGATCGAGATCAGTCAGGCCAACTTCACGACCCTCCAGAAACACGAAAATCGTGCGTTCCGCCAGCGCGTCCACGAGGCCTACTACGACGAGTGGGAGACCGTCCGCAACACGGTCGGCACGTCGCTGAAAAAGCAGGTCCGCAAGGACGTGAAGGTCGCTCGCGCCCGCAACTTCGAGGCGGCCCGGGCGGCCGCCCTCCACGACCCGAACATTCCGGTCGCGGTCTACGACACGCTCGTCGAAACCGTCCACGACAATCTCGACTATCTGCATCGACACGCCGAACTCAAACGCGACGCCCTTGGCGTCGACGACCTGCAGATGTGGGATCTTTACACCTCGATCACCGGCGAGGAAGAGCCGGATGTCGAGTATGAGCAAGCCAAGGAGTGGATCACCGAGGCGGTCGAACCGCTGGGCGAGCCCTACCGCGACCGACTCGCCGAGGGTCTCGACAGCCGCTGGGTCGACGTGTACGAAAACCGCGGGAAGCGATCCGGCGCGTTCTCCTCGGGCACCTACGACACCCAGCCGTTCATTCTGCTGAACTATCAGGACGACATCTCGTCGATGTTCACGCTGGCTCACGAGCTGGGTCACTCGATGCATTCGGAACTCGCCAACGAGGCTCAGTCGTGGCACGATGCCGGCTACGACATCTTCGTCGCCGAGGTCGCCTCGACGGTCAACGAGACGCTCCTGACCCAGCACCTGCTGGAGACGGTCGACGACGACGAACTTCGGCTGCACGTCCTCGACGAGTATCTCGAACGGTTCCGGTCGACGCTCTACCGGCAGACGATGTTTGCCGAATTCGAACAGCAGATCCACGAGCGGGCCGAGGCCGACGAGCCGCTGACGCCCGATGTCTTCGACGAACTCTACCGTGACCTCAAAGCCGACTACTACGAGCCGGCCGCCCTCGACGACCGGATTCAACGCGAGTGGCAGCGCATCCCGCACTTCTATTACAACTTCTACGTTTACCAGTACGCGACCGGTATCTCCGCCGCCGTCGCTATCGTTGACCGGATTCTGGGTGGCGCGGGTGACGGCGACAGCGGCGGCACCGCGGCCAACGGCGACGCACCAAGGGCGGTCAACGAGTCAGCTGCTGCCGACTACCGCGAGATGCTGGCCGCTGGTGGTAGCGTCTACCCAATTGAGGCACTCGAACTCGCCGGCATCGACATGACGACCGCCGACCCCATCGAGTCGGCGCTCGGCGTCTACGACACCTACCTCGACCGGATCGACGAGCTCCGGTGAGCGGTCGGTATTGTTAGCTGACACGAGCCGTGGTATTGTGGCACATTCCCCGGGACCCAAAGGCACATTTACCGGTAGACCCAACCATGTAACGAATGTCACGTAGCCCGTCGATTCCCGACCGTCCGCGGCTGGATCTCGACCCCGAGATGTCGCCCGCCGAACGGCTGTCGGAACTCAGAAAGCATTTCAAACGGCTGCTGTCCGTCAACGAGGAACTCGAAACGCGTCTCGACGAAGCAACCGATCAGCGAAGCGAGCTTCACGAGAAGGTCAATCACCTCAAGGAGCGCAACGAGGCGCTCAAAACGGCCGCACTCTATATCGCTACTGTCGAGGAACTCACCGACGACGGCAATGTCGTTATCAAACAGCACGGCAACAATCAGGAGGTTCTCACCGAGGTCTCCCCGGAGCTCGAGGACAAACTCGAATCCGGTGACCGGGTGGCGATCAACGAATCCTTCGGCATCCAGCAGGTCCTCGATGACGAAACGGACGCTCGCGCACAGGCGATGGAGGTCTCAGAATCTCCCGATGTGATCTACGACGATATCGGTGGGATCGACGATCAGATCACCGAGGTCCGGGAGGCCGTCGAGGACCCCATCGAGAACCCCGAGCAGTTCGACACCGTCGGTATCGAGCCGCCGTCAGGCGTCCTCCTGCACGGCCCGCCGGGCACCGGGAAGACGATGCTCGCCAAGGCCGTCGCCAACGAGAGCGACGCGACGTTCATCAAGATGACGGGCTCCGAACTCGTCCAGAAGTTCATCGGCGAGGGTGCGCGGCTGGTCCGGGATCTCTTCTCGCTGGCCGCCGAGCGCGAGCCGGCCGTCGTCTTCATCGACGAGATCGACGCCGTCGCCTCGAAACGGACGGACTCGAAAACGTCGGGTGACGCCGAGGTCCAGCGAACGATGATGCAACTGCTCTCGGAGATGGACGGCTTCGACGAGCGCGGCGAGATCCAGCTGATGGCGGCGACCAACCGCTTCGATATGCTCGACGAGGCACTTCTCCGCCCCGGTCGGTTCGACCGCCTCATCGAGGTGCCGAAACCCAACGCCGAGGGCCGCGAGCGGATTCTCGATATCCACAGCGAGGAGATCAACGTCGCCACCGATGTCGATTTCGCCGATCTCGCTGCCGACCTCGACGGCTACAGCGGGGCCGACATCGAGAGCCTCGTCACCGAGGCCGGCATGTTCGCGATCCGCGACGACCGCACGACGGTCACCCGCGAGGATATCGACGACGCGCACGAGAAACTCGACTCCAACGAGACCGACGACGGCGTCGTCCGGTACCGTCACTGAGACGACCTCGGCGGTCACGTGACACGTTTTCGCCTCCGGCCCGATCCGTAACCGATTACCCGTGTCGCCGCCGCTAGTTCGACAGTGACGACGATCCACATCACCGCGGGGATCGGCCGCGCCCCGACGGCCATGGCGGCCTACGACGCCGCACTCGCCGACGCCAATCTTCACAACTACAATCTGGTCAGCGTCTCCTCGATCATCCCCGCGGAGGCGACCATCGAGGTCGTCGACCGCGTCCCTGATCTTGGCCCCGCCGGCAACCGGCTGACCGTTGTCGAGGGAACATCGGTTGTCGGGCCGGACGAGTCGGCCGACACGGCGGCGACCGCTATCGCGTGGGCGACCGGGCCGGGACCGGGGCTGTTCTACGAGGCCTCGGGAACCGACCCCGACGCCGTCGAACGCGAGGCCCGCCGCGGGCTCGACGCCGGCAGCGAACTCCGCGACTGGGAGTTACCCGACAGCGAGACACTCGTCTCCGCGGTCGAGGTCGGCGACAGCGGATACACGGCAGCGGTCGTTATCGCGGCCTACGGCGACAGCGAGCCGATCTGCTGAGACGGCGACGCCTGCTGGCACCTGTGTGCGACCGCCGACGACTTTTTATCCCGGCCGACTGTATGTTCAGTGACTCTCATATGAACGGAAACTATCCCGGTTCCGGTGCCGGAGTCGTCGATACACAGTCGGATGTCGACCTCTCCGGTGGACAGAAGCGGGCGCTCCGTACCGCTGTTGCGTCTATTGTTGCCGAAACGGAATCGTATCTTCCGGAGGGCTATCACGTCGGCTCCGAGCTACAGGACGGCGGTCCGGCCGCGACTGTCGCCGTCGACCCGCCGGCCGGCCATCCTGTCACAGCTGGCTACACGCCCGATGTCGACGACCTCGAAGCCGGGATTGACGACGAAACCCAGCGCGAGGTCGCACAGGGGTTGGCCGCCAGCGCGGTCCTGCAGGTGATGGACGCGGTCGGCGACGGGATCACGCCGACGGCGCGGTAGCCAGTTTCTCGATTCGCTGAGCGACTCCTGTTCTCGGTACGTATTTACCCCTCACGGCCACAGCGTCGCCCATGCTGCCGTCGGCTGCGGACTACTGGCTCGTTCGCTTCGCGTTCCAGCGCGGGCTGGCGCTGATCTATCTGCTGGCGTTTCTCGTCGCCGCAAATCAGTTCCGCCCGCTGGCCGGCGAAGACGGCCTGCTCCCACTCGAGGAGTACGTCGAGGGCACCTCGTTCAGCGAGCGACCCAGTCTGTTCTATTTCGTCCCGAGCGACCGCGCCATCGGCCTCGCGGCGTGGACCGGTGTCGGCCTCTCGGCGGTTGCCCTCCTCGCGGGACCGTACTGGCTGCCGACGCCGTACGCAGTGCCGGCATCGATGTTGCTGTGGCTGGTGCTGTGGGGCCTCTACCAGTCGTTCGTCAACGCGGGGCGGATCTTCTACGGCTACGGCTGGGAGTCGATGCTGCTCGAAACCGGCTTTCTCGCCGTCTTCCTCGGCGCAGGACCGAGCCAGCCGCCGGTCGTCGTGATCTGGCTGCTGAAGTGGCTGGTCTTCCGCAACATGTTCGGCGCGGGGTTGATCAAGATCCGCGGCGACGACTGCTGGCGCGACCTCACCTGTCTCGATTACCACTACGAGACCCAGCCGATGCCGAACCCGCTGAGCTGGGTCGCCCATCAACTGCCGGATCGGTTTCATCGGGCGGAAACGCTCGGCAACCACGTTGTCGAACTTGCGGTGCCGTTCCTGTATTTCGCGCCGCAGCCGTTCGCCGCTGTCGGCGGCGTCGCCACCATCGGGTTTCAGGGCTGGCTCATGCTCACCGGCAACTTCGCGTTTCTGAACGCGCTCACCCTCGTCCAGTCGGTCGCGCTGTTCAGCGACGGCGTCGTGACCGCGGTGCTGCCGATTGCGGCTCCGGCGACGGCCGCGACGCCAGCGTGGCTCTCGGCCCTGTCGGTCTTGCTCGGGATTCTCGTCGTCGCGCTGAGCATCCGGCCCGTGGCGAATATGCTCTCGGAATCACAGGTCATGAACACCGCCTTCGACCCGCTCAAGCTCGTCAACACCTACGGCGCGTTCGGCTCGGTCACGACCGACCGCTACCAGCTCGTCATCGAGGGCACCGACGCGACGAACCCGACCGAAAACGACTGGCAGGCCTACGAGACCAAGGGCCAGCCCGTCCGTACCGACGAGCGCCCGCCGCAGTGGGCGCCCTACCACCTGCGACTCGACTGGCAGCTCTGGTTTGCCGCGATGCGACCACAGCCAAGCCGGCGGCAGCGGTGGCTCGGCGGGCTGCTGGCCGCGCTGTTCGCAAACGACCCCGACACGCTGTCGCTGTTGCGGTCGAATCCGTTCCCCGACGAGCCGCCCGAAAAACTACGCGTCATCGCTATCGCTACCGGTTCACGACCGCCGCGGAGCGCGCCGAAACGGGTGACTGGTGGCGTCGCGAGCGTGTCGGCACCTACGTTGGGCCGCTCTCACAGGCGGAGCTACAGGCTGGTGGCATCGCTCGCCAGCAGCGACGGGTTCGACGGTGATTGCATGGTTCACTCTGGGTACTGGATTCGTGTCTACCCGGCGAGAGCATCGCTGCTGATCTAAGAACAAAAACCGAAGCGGAAGCGTGACTGCTACTCGTTGCCGAACATCTGGCGCATCATCGGATGCATTTCCATGAGCTGTTCCTCGGCGATCTCCTCGTACAGCTTGTACGTGATCGAGACCGTGAGCAACAACCCGGTTCCGGAGACGTTCCCGATGGTGCCAAGCAGGTTCGCCAGCACGGCGAGCAGCCCGACGAGCGCGCCGCCGATGACGGTCACCTGCGGGATGTAGCGGTTCATCACCTTCTCGATGACCTGTGGATTCTTGCGGAACCCGGGAATCTGCATCCCGGAGCCCTGAATATCCTCGGCGGTCGACTCCGGGCCCATCCCCGTGGTTTCGACCCAGAAGACCGCGAAGATCGCGCCACCAATGATCATGACCGCCAGGTCGATTCCGACGCGGAGGGCGATCTGCCACGGGTCGTTGGTCGTCGCAAAGGCGAACCACATCCAGTCCTGTCTCGACTGAACCGGTGCCAGGTAGTAGAACAGCCCGCCGGTCACCTGTCCGTCGGCATACTGGCCGAGCCACACCGGGATCTGCGCCAGCTGACTGTTGAGAATCTTGCCGAGGAACTGGATGTTCGCCTGCAGGGCGCGCACGAGGATCATCGGCAGGACGCTCGCGTAGATCAGCTTGACCGGGTAGCGGCCACGGGCCCCGCGAACGCGGCTGTGGCTCAGTGGAATCTCGACGCGAACGGATTCGGCGTAGACGACCACCACGAAGATGAACACTGTCGTGACCAGTGCCAGCAGCTTGCCAGGATCGAACAGCAGGTTCTGGAACCACTGACTGGTGAACGTCGGGCCGAGGCTGGCGCCGCCGGCGACGATCCCGTACCAGCTCGGAACGAACCCGGTGACACCACCGAGTCCGGGCCAGCTGATGAGTCCGCCGATGAGCTGCTGGCTCACGCCAGCGATAATGAAGAGGCCGACCCCGGAGCCGACGCCCCACTTGCTGACGATCTCATCCAGAAACAAGATAAGGATGCCGCCAACGAACACCTGCGAGAACATCAGGAACTGGACACCGGTAAGACCGATACCGAGCGAGCCAGCAAGCTGTTCGCTTGCGGGGGGAACCCTCCCGAGAACACCATCGGTGCGGGGTCAGATCGTCATAACGACGAC
>KB659968.1_pt80 | contig 15564 bp, 18 predicted proteins | sample 558768 | NCBI scaffold set KB644980.1 | reverse complement strand
ACAAATTTAATAATAACCAGTACGTAGTTACTAATGTAGAGTAATGACAATACAACAAATACTATCGTCGGTACAGATAGCACAGCGAACGCACGCCACTGCTGAACGGGCGGTTGGAGTCGCCGGCGTTATTGCGCTTGGGGGACTCTCCGTGCTCGCCTACAGCGTCGGGGTAACATGGAAGCTGCTGGCGATCTCGTGGGTGGCCTTTGCCGCGATGGCGATCGGCGCGCCGCTGGGGGCGCGAACCGCCCAGACGGCCCAGCCCGTCGAAACCGTCTGGGGGTACGGTCTCGCCAGCGGAGCGATGGTGACCAGTGCCGCGCTGTTTCTTATCCCGCAGGCACTCGGCCAACACGGGCGGTTTGGGAGCCTCGGGATCGCGGCTGGCTTCCTGGCTGGATACGTCGGCCACGCACTTGGTCACCGGCTCACGCATCTCAACGTGCCGATCGAACAGACGGCTGCGGAGCTGACCGTCCACGCGCTGGCCGCCGGCGCGATCATCGGGGCGATCTACACCGCGATGCCGTCGCTAACCTCGATTCTCGGCGTCGCGCTCGTCTCACATAAGGCACCGGCCGGCTATGCCGCCGCCCGACGGCTGGCTGACCGCGATCGGTCGGTTGTCGCACTCCTGTTGCCGGCGGCGGCTGTCGGCCTGATCGCGCTGCCGGTCGGAATGACCGGGCTGTCGCCGTCGCCGATGCTCCGTGGCCTCCTGTTCGGCTTCGGAGCCGGCGTCTTCCTCCACGTCGCCGTCGACCTCCTGCCGGAGTGTACCGCCGGCAGCGACACGTGCCCCGTCGACGCTGCAGGCGACAGCGACGCCCATCGCTTGCAGGATCGGCTGCGCACCCACGCCGCCGTGAGTTCACTCGGTGGCGCGGCAGCCGTCGTCGCTGCGTGGCTTGTCGTTGTCTAACCGCTTGGACGGTCAGCGAGGATCAGCAGACTCGCCGGGGAAATCCTGTTCGCCGGCCTCGATGCGGACATCGAGCCAGTTTTCGGGTGGAATCATCGGACACTCGTAGGCGTGGTTGTAGGCACACGTCGGATTGTACGCCGCGTTGAAATCGAGAATCCACCCGTCGTCGACGCGGTGGGTGTCGGGTTCGAGGTCGAGATACCGACCCGCTCCGTATGTTGTCTCGCCGCTCGTTGCGTCGCGGAACGGTACCCAGAAGCGGTCTGCTTCCCGATCCGGTCGGTAGGCCTGCAGGGTATACCTTTCACCGTCGAGCTCGAAGCTGAACGCACCCCAGCAGAGATACGTCTGTTCGCCGTCAGCTGTCGTTTCGACGGTGACCGGTTCTTTCGTGTCGTGTTCCTCCAGCGGCAACACGAAGCGATAGGCTGGATCAGGCTCGTAGTAGGCGAGGCCCGGAAACGCCGCGCCGCGCTGCGCGTCGGGCAACGGCGACCGCGGTGAGTTCTTGAACTGGTCGCGCTTGGCCTCGCGCTGCTGTCTGATACTGTCGGCCCATTCATCGGGCGGCGATGATGTCGCTGTCATAGGTTAATATTGTACTGGGGATAATAATACTATGGCTGTCGAACCCACACTGGCGGACAGTTGTCCGGATCCGACCGCCGTGCCGTCCGCTACTGTTCTGCTGTCACCGGTTCGGCGTCGGCTTCGTCGGCATCGCTTACCGCGGCCTCATAGCGGTAGTAGCCACCGGTGAGACTGCTTGCCTCGATGCCGTGTTCCGCAAGGATTCGGGTTGCCATATATGAGCTTTTGCCGATCTTACAGTAGGTAAACACCTCGTCGTCGGGATCAGCATCGGCAGCCCAGTCCCGAAGCTTGCCGAGCGGAATGTTCTCGTCGCCGTCGATCCAGCCCTGGGCCTCGCGCATCTCGGGTGGGCGGGTGTCGATGACGGTCGCGTCGTCCTCACGTGCGAGGAACTCATCGAGGTGGACGATGTCGGCGACGCCCTCCACGACGTTTGCGCCGATCATCCCCAGCATGTTGACCGGATCTTTGGCGGCCGAGTACGGTGGCGCGTACGCCAGATCGTAATCTCGGATGTCGAAGACAGTGTCTTCGTGAGCGATAGCCGTTGCCAGCACATCGGTTCGTTTGTCGACACCATCCTCGCCGATAGCCTGTGCGCCAAACAGCGTTCCGTCGTCAGGATCAAAGAGGAGTTTGAACTGGATCTCGGTCGCGCCGGGATAGTACTCGGCGTGACTTGGCTGGCTCGTGTAGACCGCCTCGTAGGCCTGTCCGCGCTCATCGAGAATCGCGGCGGTGTCACCGACGGTGCCGACATCAAGGTCAAACACCTTGGCGATCGCCGTATCCAAGACGGGATCAAGCTGGTCGTCGTGACCTGCGATATCGTTGGCCGCGACACGACCCATGCGGTTGGCCGGGCCGCCGAGCGGCACCCACCCGTTTCCGTCGCCACGAGCCGTCGGTGGGGCTGTGGCGTCACCGACAGCGTGTACCGAGTCCACCGAGGTTTGCATCTGTTCGTCGACAGCGATCGCGCCGCTGTCGTGGATCTCGACGCCGGCCGACTCGGCGAGTTCCGTCCGTGGGACGACGCCGGTGGCGACGACAACGAGGTCGAATGTGTGGTCGGTGTCGTCCATTGTGGCGGTGACTGTCCCGTCGCCGGGTTCGGTGAGGGCGTCGACACCGGTTCCGAGCTGAAGATCGATCCCCTGCTCGCGGAGGTGGGACTCGGCCATCGCCGCCATCTCCGGGCCGAGCGTGTTCGGCATCACCTGGTCGAGTAACTCGGCGACAACCACATCGTGGCCGGCTTCGTGGAGATTCTCGGCGACCTCAATCCCAATATAGCCACCGCCGATGACGAGTGCGCGTTCGGCGTCAGCAACCTCCGCGCGGATGCCCGTTGCATCCGAAACGGTGCGAAGTGTGTGACAGTGTGCTAACTCGTCGAGATCGAACATCGGCGGGACGAGCGGCTCGGCCCCGGTTGCGATAACAAGGTCATCGTAGGTGATGGCTGTCGGATCACCGTCGGCGGTCGTGACTGAAACCGTACTGGCGTCCGGATCAATGTCAGTTGCGGTAACCCCCGTGCGGATATCGAGATCAAAGGCAGCACTCAGCTGATCGACCCCCATAACGGCGAGTTGCTCCTCAGGAACGGTGCCATCCAGATGGTATGGCAGCCCACAGCTTGCATAGGACACGTGCTCACTCTGTTCGAGCACGATGATCTCAGCCCCTTCGTTGAGTCGTCGCAACCGTGTTGCGGTACTCATCCCGGCAGCGTTGCCACCGACAATCACATACTGCTGTGCCATAGCTGGAGTTATGCTACAAGACTGTATAAACAACAGCCGTTTTCCCACCGAGAGGGAACACCGAAACCAACAGTCGAACACCCAACGCACGCTGTCCAGTCGATGTCGGTTGTTGTATTGGTGCTTTTGTGGATATCTTCGTCTCTTTACACCCACTACTGTATCGAATAAACTGTTTTGGGCTGCATAGTTCGTCTCTCGGCAACAGTGAGCGGGTTTCAACCGCCAGCAAAATAGCGGTAGCCGAATTAGACCAGCAGCTGAATATCGGATTCGGCCATGTGCTGGAGCGCGGTTGCCGCCCCAACACCGACGGTCACGTCATCGTAGAACTCATTCTCGTCGTAATCCATCAGCTCGATGGTCATCTGACAGGCCTGGAGTTCAACGCCCTGGTCAAGGGAGAGATCGATGAGCTCCTTGATCGTCGCCGTGCCATTGTCGTCGATCTTGGATTCCATCATCCGGGTAGCGAGCCGATCCATCCCCGGGAGAGCCGCCAGCGCGTTCGGCATCGGCATATTCGGGTTGCCGACCGCCGACAGCTGGAGGTTTTGGGACTTCTCCTCGTGGAGAATGTCGAGCCCCCAGAACGTATGGAAGACAACGACATCCCAGCCGAAGGCGGCGGCCGTACTCGCCAAGATCAGCGGCGGATAGGCCATATCGAAGCTCCCCTGCGTGGCGACGATGGTCATCTTCTGTTGGTCGTCATCGGCTTCAAGGGCGGCGACCGTCTCCTCTAACTCCTCAACGCGGGCTTGGAGCTCCGCGGCACTGGGGACGGCCCCGTCGGCGGGACTGGATGACTCCGTGCTCATGTTAGGCCGTCTTCTCGACGTAGTGTTTGTACACGTCGCCGTCCTCAACCTGCTCTAAGAGCTCGACGCCGCTGGTGCCGGCCGCCCAGCCGTTGATATCGCTTATACTGCCCTTGTCTGTCGAGAGTACCTCAAGAACGCCACCCTCGGGAACGTCGTCGATGGCGGATTTGGTTTTGACGACCGGCATTGGACACGATGCTCCCTTCACGTCAAGCGTCTCGGTGATGTCGTGGTTCACGCTCATGTTGTGTTGGCTCCGTTCGTATTGGAGGTAACCCACAATATTAGAGCAGGACATAAAAGAATATCGATTAGTGTGCATCTCTCAAAGGACTGGGTGCATCAGTTGCTGCAAACCGCTGGTGTATAATGCGATATCTGCCGTTTTGAGGGGTAAATAACGGGCTATATCGCGAGATTCCGGTTGCGATCGGCGGATGACTATATTGTGTGTTTTTTGGATTACTATAAGAACTCTTTTGTATCCTCATCCTGTATAGACTGATGTCTCACATGGACGCTGACGAATTTCCAACCCCGGACGCTGACGTGACCAGTATCGACCCGGAGACGCTGAAAGCCCGGATCGACGATGGCGAAGCGGTCACCCTCCTTGATGTGCGGATGGCCTCGGAGTACGAGGAGTGGCATATCGACGACGGGAGCGTCGAATCGATCAACGTCCCGTACTTCGAGTTTCTCGATGAGGAGATCGACGACGCGATCCTCGAACAGGTTCCTGACGACCGCGAACTCGTCGTCCTCTGTGCAAAGGGCGGAGCCAGCGAGTACGTTGCCGGCGCGCTTATCGAGCGCGGCTACGACGCGATCCATCTCGATGAGGGCATGAACGGCTGGGCGCGGCTCTACGACGCCGTCGAGGTCACCGACTACGATGGGCCCGGCACCCTGCTGCAGTATCAACGTCCCTCCTCTGGCTGTCTCGGCTATCTGGTCTACGACGACGGTGAGGCAGCGATTATCGACCCGCTGCGAGCGTTCACTGATCGCTATCTCGCCGACACCGAGGCACTTGGTGTCGAGTTGAAGTACGCACTCGATACACACATCCACGCCGACCATATCAGCGGCATCCGCAATCTCGACGACAAGGGCGTCGAGGGCGTTATCCCCGAGGCGGCTGTCGACCGCGGCGTCACCTACGCCGACGAGCTGACCGCCACCGCAGACGGCGACGAGTTCCAGGTCGGCGACGCGACAGTCGAAACGGTTGCGACCCCAGGACACACCACCGGGATGACCGCCTATCTCGTCGGCAACTCACTGCTGGCAACCGGCGACGGGCTCTTTATCGAGAGCGTCGCCCGGCCGGATCTCGAAGAGGGCGACGAGGGCGCGCCCGACGCCGCCCGCATGCTGTACGACTCGCTACAGGAGCGCGTACTAACACTGCCTGACGACACCCTGATCGGTGGGGCCCATTTCAGCGACGCCGCCGAGCCGGCCGCCGACGGCACCTACACCGCCCCGCTTGGCGACCTCGTTGCAGAAATGGACGCATTAGAGCTGCCGAAGGCGGCGTTTGTCGAGGAGATTCTGGCGGATATGCCACCCCGACCGGCCAACTACGAGGATATCATCGCCACCAATCTCGGCCAGCAGACGGCCGACGACGAGGAGGCCTTTAGCCTTGAGCTTGGCCCGAACAACTGTGCAGCCAGCCAAGAATCGATGGCGGGAGACTAAGCCGATCGATGGTAGCTGATCTCCTCACACTCCAACTGGTCGCCGAGCTGTTCCCGAACGGGATCAGTCGGTACGCGATCGGCGGGCTGTTCGTCGGCCTTGGCGCGGTGTTGATCTACGCCGGCACCGCAATCAACGCCGGCGCGAGTACGTTTCTTGAATCGACGCTCTCGTATGTCTCCGATCAACAGCGGTTCGCCCAGTACGTCGGCTCACGGGACTGGCGGCTCGTCTTTACGCTGGGGATCATTCTCGGAGCCGCCGTCTACGCGGTCGTCTACCAAGGCGGGGCGTGGACAACTGATGTCGCGCCGTGGCGGCTACTTATCGGTGGGATCTTCGTTGGCGTCGGCACCCGCATCGGCAAAGGCTGTACCTCCGGCCACGGCATCTGTGGCGTTGGCTCGGCGTCAAAAACATCACTGGCCGGCGTCCTCGCCTTTCTGTTGACCGCGATCGTGACCGCACAGGTTGTCGCCGCGCTGGGGGTGGTGCCATGAGCCCAGCCAGCCCACCGGCCGACGATCGCCACCCGCTGTTTCTGCCGTTGATTCTCGTCGGCGGGCTCATCTTCGGGTTTGGCCTGGGGTACAGCCATATGGCTCGCCCCGAGGTTGTCTTGGACTTCCTGCAGTTCGATGACTTCGGGCTACTGTTTGTCATGTTCGGCGGCGCGACGGTCACCGGTATGGCCTACGTTGTCATCCCACGGCTGGTTGATCGCGCACCGCTGACCGGTGATAGCTTCGGCCGGCGGCTGAAGTCCTTCGATCGCAACGTGTTGGTCGGCGGCGGGATCTTCGGCGTTGGCTGGGGGCTCTCGGGCATCTGTCCGGGCGCGGGTTACGCCAGCCTCGGCGTCGGCAACTTCCCCGTGTTGTGGGCGATCGGTGGCATGTTCATCGGCGCGTACGCACAGGGCGTCTGGCGGAGTCGGAGCGCACAGACCGAGCCAGCGGCGACGAGTGCAGACTAACAGATCACAACCTACCTCACAGAGTTTCATGCATCTATCAGCCATCGCTCTCTTTGTTGTCGCCGGACTCGCCAGTCTGTTCATGGCGTGGGTGATCGGAGCCGGCTCCAGCGGGGCAACCCCCTTTGCGCCGGCGGTCGGTGCCAACGCCATCCCAACGATGCAAGCGGCGTTTCTCGTCGGCCTGCTCGGGCTTGCCGGCGCGGTCACACAGGGAGCCGCCGTCTCGGCGACCATCGGCGACGGCCTGATCGGCGGTGTTGAGATCCCTGCTGTCGGCGTGATCGTGGTGTTGCTGGTCGGCGCGGGGTTGATGGCGATCGGTATTTACACCGGGTATCCGATCGCCACCGCCTTCACCGTCACCGGCGCGGTCGTCGGTGTTGGCCTCGCACTCGGCGGGACACCGGCGTGGCCAACCTACCGGCAGATCGGGAGCGTCTGGCTGTTAACGCCGGTTGTCGGCGGCACCATCGCCTACAGCATCGCCAGCGTGTTACCGCGGCCTGACGCGCCCGAGCGGTACACGATCCCGGTGTTGACCGCCGTTGTCGGGGTTGTCCTTGCCAACGTGCAGTTTGCGTTTCTCGGGCCGGACGGGACGATGGGATCGCTCACAGGGCTGGTTGGCCGACAGCTTGGAGTCTGAGGGACTGGTCGTCACGGCAGCCGTTTCCGGGATCGTTGCGGTGGTGATCGCCGCGGCTGTCCACTGGGATATCGCCCGCGATCAGGCCGGCGGGCTTCGGCGGGTGTTGCTCGTGTTAGGCTCGCTGGTCGGCTTTTCAGCGGGTGGCAGTCAGGTCGGTCTCGCGGTCGGGCCGTTGTTGCCGCTGTTTGACACAGTTGGAGCCCTCTCGCCGGCGATCATTCTCGCGGGCGGCGGGGTCGGTATCCTTGCGGGCTCGTGGCTCGGCGCGCCACGGATGATCAAGGCACTCGCCCAGGATTACTCCGATCTCGGCCCACGGCGGTCGATCGCCGCACTGGTGCCGGCGTTTTTGATCGCTCAGACGGCGGTGCTGTTGGGGGTGCCGGTGTCGTTCAACGAGATCATCGTCAGCGGGATCATCGGCAGCGGCGCGGCCGTCGGCGGCGGGTCGGCGATCGACCCACGGAAGATCGGGGTGACGGTTGGCGCGTGGGCTGGCTCGCTTGGGCTATCGCTTGTTATCGGCTACGGCGTGATGGCCGGACTCAAACTCTCATAGCCGGGAGCGACCGACGATCATAACCGAACGGGGTTTTAGCCTCCACAAGCTACAGGCAGCCATGGAGTGCCGGCAGTGTCACACCGAGCTTGATCGTCCGGGCGACTACTGTTTGGTGTGTGACACCGCCAACTGCGACGCTGTCGTTACCGTTTTCGACCGCGATGCGGCGACGCTAACCATGCTCGACGAGAAAGAGGTCAGGGGCGAGACGACGATCACGACTGTCCCTGAGGCCGACAACGATCACGATGACCGGGCGACCGTTGTCGAACTTCGGAACTTCGCCGGCCGGGTCGCCGACGAGATTCGGCGGAAACGCCCCGAAACCGTTTTTGCGGCCGGCGAGCGCGAGCCGTTGCGTGAGAGCCGACGCCAACTCCACTACGAGTTTTATCGCGTACCCGACGACGACGCCGTCCAAGCGGTGCTCGACCGTCGCGGCGAGCAGGCGCTTGCGGTCGTCGACATCCCCCCACGGGAGAAGATCGGCGGCAGCCACTCAACGATCATTGGCGATCGGGCCGGCCGCAACGCGATCAGCATCGTCGCCGACCACCCCCATATCAAGAAGATCATTCCCGGACCGATCGACGCCGGTGGCAAAGGCTCACAAAGCAGCCTTCGGGCGAAGATCACCCGCGCCGACCACAACGGCAATGTTCGGATGTTGCTGCGGGATGGCTCAAGCGTCCAAGAAAACCGGTTGGTGACGACGGCACCGGATCTCGAAGCCGGCGAGCGCGTGCGAGCGGATCTCAACGATGCCTTGGACGATGCCGAACTCAGGTAATCGGTGTCTCCCACCATGCCGAACGCAGGTAACCAACCCAACTGGCCACGCGAACAACGCCTGACAGGAGTCCCGACTCACTTCGAGCGGCGCGGCTGTGTCGACCGCCGACCACGGCTGGGGCTGTCACGTGGACACCGCCAGCCAAGCGGCTTCAGTTTCCCTGTGTAGAAGTTGGTCATACTGTCGGCGAAAAACACCTCAAAGCTGCCTCGGTAGCGATCGGATGCGTTCGTCGTCGCCAGCGGTGCCCGTCGAAGCACGATTGCGACCGATCCGGCCGGAAGCGTGTAGGCCGTCATCGATCCTTTGGCAACACAGGTTCGCTGACGCCTCGCTTGACTATCAGCCGTGGTCGACTGAGCGTCAGCAGACTGTGGCTGTGTCGTCTCCTCGGATTTGTACTTTCGAAGCTGTAGCTGTTGGGTGGAAAGCCCGCTGAGCTCGACACAGAGCTGTTTCCACTGTCGAACCCGGTAGCGAACATCCGCGGTATCGGGAAGATCGGTGTCGGTGAATCCAGTTTCAAGATGGGTTGTGAGCCGCTTGATAACCGACTCAAAGGAGCGATCGGATGGATTAACGATCACAAGCGAAATTGCAGGGATGGTACCATCCGGAAAGCGATCCTCGTAATCCTTTAACAGCTGTTTGACCCCCATCTATCAGTCCCCCCGCTGGTTGGAAACATATAGGATCAGCAAGTATATAATTCTGGTTGTAAATCACGATTCAGTGTAGTTTGCCATCACGTTCGGGTACAGCGTAAACAGTAGGCAGGTCACTGAATGCGAATTCGATCGATCACACAGTCTTGACACCGAATCCTGTCACGCGAAGCCGTGACAGCGAACCCCGGCGGTCATGGGCCGGGAAAAGCCGAACCATTCTTAGGGTGGGATGACTATACCAATCGTATGGAACTTAACGCGCAGATCGCGCTGACCGTGCTGATGGGGGTGTTCCTCGTTACGGTCGCCACGTTCCTCACGCGCATCGAGAACTGGCGATCGTACACCCCTGTTGGTGGCGGCGGCTCGTTCATCGAAGAATCCGGCTACATCGATGAAGAAAAACCGGCCGGAATCGTCCGATGGCTGACAACTGTCGACCACAAGGATATCGGAATCCTCTATGGGCTGTTTGGGGTTATCGCCTTCTCGGTCGGCGGCCTGATGGTAATGCTCATGCGGATTGATCTTATCACGGCCAACTCACTGCTTGGAACAGCGACCTACAACTCCCTGCTGACGAGCCACGGGATCACGATGCTGTTCCTTTTCGGCACGCCGATCATCGCGGCGTTTGCCAACTACCTCATCCCACTGATTATCGGGGCCGACGATATGGCGTTCCCCCGGATCAACGCCATTGCGTTCTGGCTGCTGCCGCCGGCCGCGCTGCTGATCTGGGCTGGCTTTTTCGCCAAACCGCTTGGACTGTTCGGGCCTGCACAAACAGCCTGGACGATGTACACGCCGCTGTCGCTTGGAGCAGCTGGGCCGAGTGCTGATGCTGTCGGCGGGGCTGGCGTCGACCTGATGCTGCTTGGGCTGCATCTCTCTGGGGTGGCGGCGACGATGGGGGCGATCAACTTCATCGCCACCATCTTCACCCAGCGTGGCGAGGAGGTTTCATGGGCCAATCTCGATATCTTCTCGTGGACGATGCTCACCCAGTCGGGGTTGATTCTGTTTGCGTTCCCGCTGCTCGGCAGCGCGTTGTTGATGCTGCTTGCCGACCGGAATCTCGGAACAGCGTTCTTCCTCACTGACGGTGGCAACATTCTCTGGCAGCACCTGTTTTGGTTCTTCGGCCACCCCGAGGTCTACATTCTCGTGTTGCCGATGATGGGGATTGTGAGCTACGTCCTTCCGCGGTTTGCTGGCCGGAAGCTGTTTGGGTTCAAATTCGTTGTCTACTCAACGCTGGCGATCGGTGTGCTGTCCTTTGGTGTCTGGGCCCACCACATGTTCGCCACCGGGATCGATCCCCGCGTTCGCGCATCGTTCATGGCGGTGTCGATGGCGATCGCGATCCCCTCGGCGGTGAAGACATTTAATTGGATTACAACGCTGTGGAATGGCCGCGTGCGGCTGACAACGCCGATGTTGTTCTGTATCGGCTTTATCTCAAACTTCATTATCGGCGGTGTCACCGGTGTCTTCCTCGCATCGATCCCGATCGATCTCGTGCTCCACGACACCTACTACGTGGTTGGCCACTTCCACTACGTTCTGATGGGTGCGATCGCCTTCGCCGGCTTTGCGGGCATCTACTACTGGTTCCCACTGGTCACCGAGCGGATGTATCAGGCCAGCCTCGGGAAGGCCCACTTTTGGCTCTCAATGATTGGGAGTAATATCACCTTCTTGGCGATGATCCTGCTTGGCTACGGCGGGATGCCGCGGCGGTACGCAACCTACCTCCCGGAGTTTGCTACGCTCCACCAGGTGGCTACCGCTGGTGCGCTGCTGCTACTGGTCGGGCAGATCATCTGGCTGTACAACATGGTTTCCTCGTGGTTCGAGGGCAAGCGCGTCGAGGGCGGTGATCCGTGGGATCTCAGCCAGGATAACGTCCGTACTGTCGAGTGGCAGTGGTTCGAACAGAAGCTCGACACACAGCTGGCGACCGACGGTGGCGAGCAGACCGACGCGGTGGCTGCTGACGACGCTGACAGCGACGAGTAATCCAGCTTCGGCTGCGGTTTTTTGTGTCGAATGCAGACCCAGAGAGTACGGATGTGACGGTGTTAGAACGAAGTTTTTGACACTCGACTGGCAAAACAGAAATATGCCAACAAGACGATGGGTCGTGGCTTGTGGTAGCCTGCTCGGGGTCGCTGGCCTCGCCGGCTGTACCGGACGCGAGTCATCTGGATCGACCACAGATACCGGCGGCACAGCGGATGGCGATGCCACGAGCAACATAAACGACGACGCTGCGCTGGAAGCGACGCTCGAACTCGACGGTGAAAAACGGGTCCTGTTTACGGATGCAGACATCGCTAGCGTTGGTGCCGTCTCGACAGGAGGGCGAACAGGGCCGTTCGTGCCACTCAAACTCAGCGAGGCGGGGACGAACTCGGTTACCGAAACCGCTGACGCCGTCGATTTTGAGACGAGCAACGAGCAGGCGATGATCGCTATCACGCTCGACGGTGAGCAGGTCAAGCGGCTCGGAATCAACGCTGCGCTGGCGGAAGCGATGGCCAACGGCGAGTGGGACGGGAGATTCGTTCTCACGTTCGCCGACGAGACAGCCGCCGAGTCGTTCCACGATCGGCTGGTCGACGAATCGACCGCCTGACCTCACATCACCAAGACAATCCCGGTGACAAACATCATCAACGCGATCCCGCCGAGAACGATCCCGAGCAGATCACTATCATCCATACCGGCTGATGGGCCGCCGCCGTCAAAACGACATCGGTGGGACGAAACCGGTAACTGACCGCCGACCCCAGCAGGTGTATGGCGACAGGTGTCGGCGGTCGGCGGCTCATTGTCGGGCTCTACGTCGGGATCGTCTGTTTCACCGGCGTCGCCGGCTATCTCACGGCCGGCGTTGTCGGCGAGATCGAACCGCCCCGATTCCTGTTTGTGATCCCGTTTCCGGCAACACGGCTTGGGTTGGCGGCCTACGGCGCGCTGACGATCGCGCTCATGTTGGGCGTGTTGTTGCTCGCGGTGACAGTTGTCGCCGACCGGGTCGATGATGCGACACCGGGTGGAGAGACGCCAGCCACCGCCGACAGCGACGACCCCGCTAGCGCGGCAGCCGAGGACGGCGACGACACAAGCAGATAACCCTCACGAGCAGCAGGTCACCGACAATAGATCGAGATATCGAATCGATCATTCGTCCACTTTCTTCAAACGGGCGCGTATCTTTAGTTATTGTACATGATAAACTATAGTATGAGTGCCGACCAACGAAACGGTGACGTGTTGACCGCCGCGGTGCAGACGGCCGATGGCACCGGGTATGCGGCGTACAACGAGCGCGCCGACGGCTCAGTCGCCCCCTTCTATGTCGTCTACACCGATAGCGACCGCACCGAGCGGTACGGCTACATCTGTGGGGCCTGTGGCAGCCTCGGTGTTGGGATGGATTCGATGGGACGGCTGGAGTGTGACGATTGTGCCAACAGCCGCAAGCCCTCCCAGTGGGACGCTGCCTATCTCTAAGTGTTGTGTGAAGACAGCAGGAGTCGCCGCCAGTACTGCGGTATACAGCTACCGCTAATCGAGTGCGACCGCGAGCCGATCACCACACTAGCCGACATATTAATGACATGATTTATACCGGTGTCGCCGTGAATGGCGGATATGGGTGAGGGGAGAGTTATCGCAGTCGCGGGGGCGAAAGGCGGCGTCGGCAAGACGACGACCGCGATCAATCTCGGAGTTTCGTTGGCCCAAACCGGCCAAACTGTCGCCGTCGTTGAACTCGATCTTGCGATGGCAAACATCATCGATTTCCTGCAGTTTGAGCCCGACCGCACCCTCCACGACGTGTTATCCGGAACCGCGCCAACGACTGAGGCTCTCTATCCGATCGACGACCGGATGCATGTGTTGCCCTCCGGCACCGAGCTGGCGGGGTTCAACGCGATCAACGTCGCCGCGCTCGCGCCGGTGGTTCGCAGCCTCCGGCCGGCCTACGATTTCGTCCTGCTTGATACGGCCGCCGGTGTCAGCCCCGAAACGATCTACCCGCTTCGGCTGGCAGATGAGGTACTGATTGTCTCAACGCCGCGGGTTGCCGCGATCCGCGATGGGAAAAAAACCATCGAGCTTGCCACCCGCGTCAACGGCGAGGTGATGGGCGTTGTCTTCGTGCGGGCGGGCTCCGGTCGCGCGCCACCGCCCGAACGGTTGGCGACGTTTCTTGAAACCGATCTGGCCGGTGTGGTACCGGAGGATGGGACGGTTGCGGCCGCCCAAGATATGAGCGAGCCGGTCTGTCTGTTCGATCCGTCAAGCCCGGCGGCAACGGCGTATCAGAAGATCGCCGACAGTCTCGTCCTCACCGATTCGACAGACGACACCGACGCCGCGGACGACAGCGTTCTCGGGATGGGTGGAGTTGCGGATCTCCAAAACGCCGAAAAGATCGTCGAAAGTGCCGCCGAGGCCGACCCTGATGGGATGGACGGGGCAACCAAACCGCTTGAATCCGACGAGCTTTCGACCCGCGATCCCGACGACAACGGCTTTGAGTTTGTCAAGCGAAAAGGCGAGTAACAACGCGGAACGGTCGGCTCAGTCGCCGCCCGCAGCAGCCTGAATGTCGTCGACGATGTCGGGGTTCCGTAGCGTGCTCGTATCGCCGAGCTTGTCGTCGTTGGCGATGTTTTCCAACAGCCGGCGCATGATCTTCCCGGATCGCGTTTTCGGAAGCTCCGGAGTGAAGACAACCCGCTCGGGGCGGGCGATCGGCCCGATGGCGGTTTCGACCCCCTCGACAACCTGCTGGCGGAGAGACTCGCTTTCCTCGTGGCCATCCTCGGTGATGACGTAGGCGTAGACAGCCTCGCCTTTGATATCGTGGTCGCCGCCGACAACGGCAGCTTCGGCGACACCCTCAACGCCGACGATCGCGGATTCGATCTCCATCGTCCCAAGCCGGTGGCCCGAGACGTTGAGTACGTCATCGACACGGCCAAGAACAGTGAAGTAGCCGTCAGCGTCGAGCTTCGCGCCATCCTCGGGGAAGTACACCCAGTCGGCGGAATCATCGCTGTCGACCTGTGAGTACTCCCGCCAGTACTCGTTGATAAATCGGTCGTCGTTGTTGTATAGGGTGCGCAGCATGCCGGGCCACGGCTTGTTGACAACGAGATAGCCGGCCTCGCCCGCGCCGATAGGGCTCCCCCGGACATCGACGATATCCGCGCTGACCCCCGGTAACGGCGGGCCCGCGGAGCCGGGTTTCATCTCGCCGATCGCCGGCAGCGTCGTCAGCATCATCCCACCGGTTTCGGTCTGCCACCAGGTGTCGACAACCGGGCAGGATTCGTCGCCGATATGTTGGTAGTACCACTTCCAAGCACGGGGGTTGATCGGCTCACCGACCGTGCCGAGCAGCCGGAGGCTCGAAAGGTCGTGGGCGTCAGGGTACTCCGTCCCCCATTTCATGAACGAGCGGATCGCCGTCGGTGCGGTGTACAGCTGGTTTGCCTCGTATTCCTCGATAATCTCCCACAGGCGGTGGCGGTCAGGGTAGTCCGGCGTGCCCTCGTACATCATCGTTGTCGTGCCCAAGGCGAGCGGGCCGTAAACGATGTAGGAGTGGCCGGTGATCCAGCCGATGTCGGCCGCACAAAAGTAGGTGTCCTCGGGCTTGACATCGAGGACGGCATGGGAGGTCCACGTTGCCCAGGAGAGATAGCCACCTGTCGTATGTTTGACCCCCTTCGGCTGGCCGGTTGTGCCGGAGGTATACATGAGGAACAGCATATCCTCGGCGTTGCGGGCGACCGGTGGGACGGTTTCGCCCTCGTGGGCGGCTACCAGATCAGCGTAGGTCTCGTGGGCCGTGCGGTCGTGATCGAAGCCGTCGCCCTCGGGGAGGCGGTGACAACGACCGTGTCGGTCTCGTGGGTGACGCCGGCGAGTCCCTCGGTCGCCTTCTCAAGATGGTCAAGCGGGTCACCCCGGCGATAGTAACCATCACAGGTGATCAGGTGTTCGGAGTCAGCGGCGTTCATCCGCGTCGCGAGGGCGTCGGCCGAAAAGCCCGCGAAAACGACCG
>KB659923.1_pt4 | contig 15577 bp, 20 predicted proteins | sample 558768 | NCBI scaffold set KB644980.1 | reverse complement strand
TTGCTCGATGACTCGGTATCGACGACGAGGTATAATCGTACTCACAAAAAGCAAGATTTCAGACGCGCGGCGTTCGTGGTCGGCTGATTTTTGCTCTCACCGATCGCGGCTCTCAGCACGGAAGGCCTACTCACGCTGTTGAGCGACTACCTCGGCCAGCGGCTCGGGCCGATCGAGTACGTCAGCACTGTACGCCCAGAGCCGCCGGGCCGCGTCGGCGTCGTTGGCAGCCGCCGACGGCGTGCCGGCCGACTGACCCGCGAAGTACCGTCCGGAGACGTCGGCCACCCGCGGCGAGAGCGCGGCGAACAGGAGTTCGGCGGCGCCATCGGCAACCGACGTGACGCCGGGTACCACATCGAGGGCGTTGGCCAGCCGGGAGAGCGGCCCGGGCAGAAACCGGACGAACCCGCTGCCCGGGATCGCCCCGGGGTGAACACAGTTAGCCGTCACCGCTCGGTCGGCCCGGTCCAGTCGATTTGCGAGTTCGATAGTAAACAGGATGTTTGCCAGCTTCGAGTGGCTGTAGGCCCACGTGCCTGAGTAACTCTCGACGTCCTCCACGCGGTCGAGGTCGAGTGACGCACCCTGGTGGGCGGCCGAGGCGGTGGTGACGATCCGGGCGTCGTCGTTCAGATGGTCGACCAACTCGGCTGTCAGCAGAAACGGCGCGAGGTGGTTAACGTGAAACGTGTACTCGACGCCGGCGTCGGTGAGCCGACCCTCGCGGAATAACCCGCCGGCGTTGTTGACGAGAAAATCGAGGCCCGCTGTGTCGGTGCGGACAGTCGCTGCCAGCTCCGCAACGGCGTCAAGGTCGGCGAAGTCGGCCTCGATGAAACTTGCGCTTGCGCCAACAGCCTCGATTTCGTCGACGACCGCCGCACCGGCCGCCCCGTCCCGGCCGTGAACGATCACGTCGGCACCGAGTCGCCCGAACGCGAGGGCGGCCGCTCGCCCGATCCCGCTGGTCGATCCCGTCACGAGTACCTGTTGGCCGGTGCAGTCCACGTCTCCGACGCCAGCGATCTCCTCGGGCGAGTCTGCCATACCAGTTGACAGGGGCTCGACGAACAAAACACTCTCCGTGGCCGCCCCGGATTAGCCGCCGGTGATGAACTCGTTGCGCGTGTCGTTCAGGACGGTCCGGGCGTGGCCCGACGGATCAGCGAGTTCTGGGTCGTAGGTCGCAACGACCTCACCACCGGCGAGCACGAACGTTCGGCGATCCGTGTGTCCCTCGCTGGTATCGAGGCCAAACGCCGTCGCAACAGCACCGTCGGGGTCTGCGAGCAGATCGAACAGCAGTCCCTCCTCGTCGGCAAACTCGGCGTGGGTGTCGACATCGTCCATCGAGACACCGTACACCGCGATCCCCGACTCGCGAAACTCCGGAAGAGCTGCCTGAAAGTCGGCGGCCTCGGTCGTACACCCGCCGGTGAAATCCTTCGGATAGAAGTAGACGACAGTCGGCTCCTCGAAGGTCGGGGATCGCTCCTCACCGTGCTGGTTGGTCGCGCTGATCTCGGGGGCCGGATCGCCGGGCTCAAGCATAAAGTGGTCTTGCGGCCGACCCCACTTGATGGCTTCCGTCGCCGACAGGGGTGCTGCCGTTATGCTCCATCGCCGCCGTCGGCAGATTCGTTGGTCTGTTCGGCGAGATCACTGAAGTCGTCAATGACGAGAATTTCGATCGGTGACCCCGACTCGCTGGCCCCGAGACCGACGATAATGTGCTGATCGTCGGGGTTGTCGACGGTCACCGTCGTTTCGGCGTCGGTGGTGCCGTCGATAGCACTGTTCGAATCGAGCGACACACTGACCGTGTACTCGCCGCTCCCGGTGAACACGTCCTTGTAGGTCGGCGTCGACGAGGTCTCTCCCTCGCTGGAATCACCCTCCTGCGGCGAAACGGTGAATTCCGCAGAGAGACGCGTCTCACCATCGGGGCCGACGACAGTAACCGACCCACTTCGTTCCGCGTCGGTTCCGTTGATGACGTTGACATCCTTGAGAATTGCCTCCGCGACAGAGTTGAGCGCGCCCATACAGCCGGTCAGTCCGACCGTGGCGAGTCCGCCACCAGCCGCCAGCAGTCGCCGTCGCGTGGTCTGCGTGGCACTGGACTGGTTCGCGGACGACTCGACTGGATCGCTCAATGGCCGCAGCGGATTCGGTGAACCCATGTGTAGACGGTGTGATTAACAGGTAAAAAGCGGCGGTTCCGAGTTTCACATCGTGAAACGACGCGAATCGTCGGCCGTTTCGACCCCTGCCGCACCAATGGAGGACTGTAACCGTCATCTGGATCTCACTGTCCGGGACACAGCCTGGGCAGTCAAGCCGTAATGGCGATGAAACCAGATGACAGCGGTAAGAACGTCCACGTACCGGCTATAGAGTTAGAGACTGCCGGTCGAAGCCCGGCGTTTCGACGATGGACCTGGCGACTCAGACCGACCCACGGAGCCGAGAGCTATACAGCGAGTAGAGAATCAGGCCGAGGCCCGTGATCTCCAGCAGCCGCGAGACGAGCGGTAGCACCGAGGTTCGAACAAACGAGGCATCGGGGAGGACGGGCGACAGCAGGGCAACCCCCAGCGAGAGGGCAAACGGGGCGATAGTGACGAACCCGAGACCAGCCGCCAGATACAGCATTCGCTGGCTCTGGTTGCGACGGTAACCGCGGTAGGCCTGAAAGACGATCATCAGGCCGAGGGTCATCGCGATCAGCGTGGCCGTGACCAGTGCCAGATAGAGGCCGGTTTCAACAGCGGTCATGGCTAGATGCCCTCCCAGAGTTCGGTGAACCGGTCGGCGGCGTCGGTTGGTTCGCGGGACACGTCGGCGGTGAGTCCCTCCTCGTCGAGTTCGATCGCGACTGACTGTAACGTGGCTTCGTAGGTGCTGTAGTGGTGTCCATCGTCATCGAGTTCGGTGCGTTCGGTTATCAGGTCGTGCGCTTCGAGCGTGTCGAGTCGCCGGTAGACGGTCGGAAGTGAGGCCTCACACGCCTCGGCGAGTGCCTTCGCCGATTTCGGTTCGGCACTCGCGGCTACGAGGATCGGGCGTGCGTACTCGTCGTCGAGGACCGAGAGCAGCTCCTCGATAGAGAGCTCCTCACTCACGATTCCTCCTTCGGCCGGCCGGCCGGTATAAACAGGGGACTGTTTTCATGCTCCGAAATCGTGAACGACTATCACCGGCGCTATGGCTCACGCTGCGGGCTCGGCATTGGTATCGGGCGTCGCCTCGGCGTCCTCACCGGCCTCGCTGTCTGTCGGATCGCCGCCGCTGTCGAGATCTGACCGCTGGCCGCCAACGGCGTCCACAGCGGTGATATCGGCGTAGGCTCTGGCGATGACGGCCGCCGAGAGCGTCGTCACGAACGCAGTGAACCACGAGTCCGACGGGGAGAAACAGCAGCTGAGGGACGGAAGACATGAACGCTTGGGCGGTGTTCGGATCGGAGGGCTGGTTCGGTGTGCCGACCGAACTGACCGCACTCTGGACAGCGATCAGACCAACCGCAAGTCCCCCAAGCTTGAGACGGTGTCCGCGGGCGATATCCCAGCTGCCACGCAGCGAGTCGACGACCGGGCGATCGCGAACACTGATCTCGTGGAGGACGAACATGAGATGGATATACAGCAGCAGTCCGACAACAAGCATTCCGAAGAAGCTCACGGCCGACACGAACACGACGCCAACAATCCCGATCCAATCTGGTAGGAAGCTAAGCGCTCCGACAGCCACCGTGATCCCTGCCGCGAGGGCCAGCGGGACCACGAACAAGAGAATGAACGCGACAACGATGCTCACGCCGATCAACAGGCTGGCAATTAGGCCACGAGCGGTAGCTCGACCGAGGTGGCCGAAAAGGTGGACATCCGGGATATGATCGGTCACGCCATCGACGAAGGTACGAATCGTGATGATCGTGATCGGTGTCGTGACGATAGCTGTGAACACTGTGGTAAGCCCGACGGTGAGGGCAGTCACCGCGGTGGGAATCGACTGCCCGATCGGCACGCCGGCAACCGGGTCGAGCCCGACACCCGTCGAGACGGGGAGTTGCCGCGTCGCGGCGACGGCGACGAGCAGAAGACTGACCAGTTGCGCACCGGCGTTGAGCCCGACGAAGACCGCACCGTTCCGCGAAAACGTGAGTCGTAACCCGTCGGTTACCGCGGTTCGAAGACGGAAAGCCATACAGACGCTGCAACGGACACCTCAATAAACCACCACTGTCGGTTTCAGAGCCGGAAACACCACCAGACATTTATATACCGGTTTGGCGAGGGCGCTGTCTGATCGCCAGCGGGATCGGCTCGTGGCAGCTTTCCTGACTGTCGCTCGTACCAACAGAAGGGCACAGGATTGATTGTGGAGCAGCCGACATGTACGGTAATGGCTGAGATCAGCGAGGGGGAGACCGTCGAAATCGACGCGAAGTCATTCACCAAGCTACAGGATCTGATCGCCGAGCTCGAACAGAGCGGCCAAGAGCTGGGCGATATGATGGAGTCCAACAACGATGTCGTGCAGGGCTACGCCCCGAAGCTCAACGAGATCAACGACGAGGTTTCCGATCTGACCGCGACGATAGAGGAAATCGCCGCCACGGTCGACGAGGTCGACGAGAAAGCCGAGGAGGCCGCCGAACTGGCCGAGCAGGGCGAGGAATCGACACAGGAGGCCGTCGAGGCAATGCACGACGTGACGGATGCCTCCGAGACGGTATCCGAAGAGATTCACGACCTACAGGAGAAGGCCGACGAGATCGACCAGATCGTCGAGGTTATCAACGGGATCGCCGATCAGACCAACCTGCTCGCGCTGAATGCCTCGATCGAGGCTGCCCGCGCCGGCGAGGCCGGCGACGGGTTCGCCGTCGTCGCCGACGAGGTAAAGAATCTCGCCGGTGAATCACAGGAAAACGCGGAGACCATCGAGGACATGATCAACGCGATTCAGGCCTCCACCGAGGAGACCGTCGAGAGCCTCGATACGATGAACCAGCGGATCGAAACCGGGATCGGCGAGATCGAACGAGCCGCCGACAATCTCTCGGATATCAACCGCAGCATCGAGGAGGTTTCGACCAGCCTGATTCAGGTCTCCGATGCGACAGACGAGCAGGCCGAGAGCACACAGGAGGTAGCTGGACTCGTCGACGATACCGTCGACGGGCTCAACAACGTCGTCGACGCGATGGAGAACACCGAGGCGTCAGCCAGAGAGCATCAGAAGCAGATCGTCGACATCCGACAGCTTGTCGACAAACAGATCTGAGATTATCACCCAGTCTGTTTTGCCGTCGTAAACTCAGTTCGACACTGCCAGGGCCGTGAAGAGCAAAGGCGAGCAGCGGAGGCGACTACACGACCTCAGGGACAGCCAACTGCACTGGCTGCCTCAACAAGCGTCGACTGATCAAGCTGACCGCCAAGTGAGTATCGCATCCCGTCACAGCTCCAGCTAACCGAGGTTGTGTCACCGTAGCTGCTTACGCTCCCCATCGTGTTAGCGATTGTGACCGATTCCCCGTCAGACCCGACGGCTGACTGGCTACTGACAGACTTATTGGAGACTGCGAAATACGCGCCCTTGTCACCGTTTCTGTAGCTCAAACTCGTTGTTGAGGTACCGTTGAATACCGTCTCCCGGATCGACTCAACGGTGTAGGCATCCGGCATGTCTGGTTCGACGACCTCGTACTCTGTCGCCTCGTTGGCCGCGCTCACCGAATCGAACTCGTTCATATTCGGTGTCGTGGTCTCTTGAAGCTCCGCGCCTTCCGGTGGCTCAAATGTGAATGTGTCATCGTCAACCGGTTCGTTGAAACTGACGCTTCGGTGGGTGAACGATGTCGTTGTCGTGGTCCCATCGTAACTGTAGCTCGTCTCGTAGGCCAGCGGGTACCAGTGTTCCTTATCAGCTTTAATCGTAATCGTGCTATCTCGCTCGGTCCGCGTGAGTTCGATAACATGGACATCCCGACCGGCGACAGTATCGGTCCCCTTGTACGAGACTTCACTGTTGTTGAGGACGCGCTCAATTGTGTCAGCGTCGAAGTAGCCCCCGGAACGATTGTAGTCGAAGTCGTACGTGGTGTACGTGTTTTCGCTCGCATCGTATCTATACGTCTTGTCACCGGTATTGACACGGAGATCGCCCGTCTCACGGTACTGTCCGCCCTCGATCACCTTTGTGCGGACCTTGTTCGGCGGCTGACGGACGTACTCGGTGACGGTTGTATTCGTCTCACCGTCCCGGGTGGTCTCCATGACTTTCACCCCTTCCACTGTGTCAATATCGTCAAGTCGCTGTTGCATCTGTTCGGCGATACGATCGGGATTTGGGTCACCGCTGATCGCGGACGCACAGCCGGCAGTGACGGCCAGCACCGCGACAAGCAGGACACCAAGTGTCAGTCGTGATCGTGACATTCCATTCGGCTAATACGCTACAGAGGACATAAGCGGATGAGCCGGTTTGCAGAGCCTGAAGTCACGACCGGTGGCCGCTCGCTCCGGCGGGCTACCGCTCGAGCAACGAGTCTACGAGCCGGGTAAACCGATCTACCATCCGGTCGGACAGCGACGGCGTGATCTCCTCAAGCAGTCCGACCACCTCGGCGGGATTCGAGACGACGAGCGTAACGTGGTTGTGCGTGTCTCGCTCCTTGTCGACAAGCCCCTGTTCTTCGAGATGATCGAGATGCCATTCGAGCGTGCTTCGGGCGATATCAAGGGAATCGGCGACGCTGGCCGGCGTTTCGGGCCCCGATTCGAGTAGCACGAAGAGAATGTCACGGGCTGTCTCACGGCGACAGACCGCGATCGCGCCGCGCTCCCAGGCGTCGTACTCGGGGGTGTAGTAGTGGGTGCGTCCGTAGTACTGGTCGGCGACGACGGCGTCCTGACCGGTGAGTTGCTTCAGGTGATACTGGACTTGTCCGGGCGCGAGATCGAGCGCGCGGGTGAGGGCGTTGAAGTGTTCGCCGGGGTGTGTGGCGATGTACTCGTGAATGCGGTCTCGGTTGTGTGTCATGCATTGAACTCCGGATTGGTCGTGGTGCGTGCGTTGTAGACGGCGGCGATGACGAGTGCGACGAGGACGACATCAAGCCCATGTTCGAGGAGGTGGTGACTCGCCGGCGACAGCATGCCCGTCACGCTGAGTCCGGCAACGAGCGATCGGGCAAGCAGGGCGGAGATAGCGGCGACGATCAGCAGATACGACTGGGAGCGCCGCCGGACGAACGCCCCCAGCCCCAGCCCCAGCAGCACCGCCGACCCCAGTGCTGCGATAGCGATCAGGGCAAGCAGTGGCAGCGACTCCGGGCCGAAGGTGCTGCTGTGCAGCGGTCTGGCGGTCGCCATTAGCTGCATATTGTGACTCCAGCCACCTGAGCATCCCGGTTGCGGTGGGCACGGTCCGACCACACGAGCCAATAGCACCGACATCACGCGATCACCGGCTGAGAGACGATCCACAGCGAGAGCATCGTGTAGCCGATCATCAATACGACCAGCGGCAGGTGGCCACGTCTGGCCGCAGCCTGCCCCTCGTATCGCTCGACGGCGACCCTGTGTGCCGCAACAACGGCGACCACGTGACCCAGCACGATCAACACGACCTGCGAGCCCCAGAACACCGGCAGCGAGAGCCACCCAAGCGGTGAAACTGTCTCGACAGCCACGCCGAGTTGTTGGCCGACGACGACAGCCAGCTGCCCCAGATTTCTGAGGACGTACGGATAGTTGTGGGCCACCTCGTAGGCCGCCGCGATGGGGAGCAGCGTCGGCGCGAACCAGCGGCCGGCCGCCAGCCAGTCGGTGGCGCTCCCTGCGCCGAGTCGCTCGACGGCCCAGATGCTGACACCGAAACTTCCGACGAAGCCCACGAGGCCGACGAGATAGAGGAGAACGCTCGTTTCGGGCCCGGTCGACAGCGTCTCGCGAACACCAAAGAGAACTGACTGGAAACGGGCGGTGTTCGTAAACCCGTCAAAACTGACCGTGTACACCGTCGCGATCACGAACACCACGAGCGAGCCGTGCTCAACCGGATCGAGACAGCCTCGCCACGGCGGCCGAACGCAAAGCGAGTACGAGCCGTCTTCGGTGGCCGTGATCGTCAGTGGCGCGACCCGACCGAACAGCCGGTACAACACGCCCAGCGGGTCGGCCTCTCGCAGCCACCTCGGTCCGTATGCGACCGCCCCGCCGACCATCACCATCGCATACACCGCCACGATGACCGTCGTCAGCCGCGGTGATTGCGGAAAAACTGTAAGCGTCTCTGTGATACCGAGCAACAGGACGAACCCGACACCCGCCGGCCACGCTTTGAGCGCGGCAGGATACGACCCGAGCACCGATAGTTCCCGATTTTCGAGCCGCGTGAGACCGTCGTAGATCGCCCGCCACGGCGAGATGAGTGACCACGGGCTGCCGACGAGAATCGAGAGGAGTGCAACACCGCGAAACCAGACCGGCCAGACGAACAGCGTGACGATATTCTCGGCTGCGACCTGCCGACCGGTGATCCCGACGACGAGGGCATACGCGACCGCCAGCAGGAAGCTTCCACGGACCCCGTGTCGAACGCCGGTCGCCAGCCAAGAGGGGATGGTCGCCACCGCACGTGGAGACCGTGTCGTCGACTCCGGGGTGGCGGCCAGCCAGAGCGCGGTCAGCCCGACCGTTCCGCCAGCGCCGGCCAGCAGGAGCGGCAGCGGGAGCGGCGCGCTGAACCGTGAGGTGACGATCTGGTGGGCTCGACCGAGCTGGGGAACAGCGATCAGCGCAACGAGAACTGGGAGGCTGCGAGCCAGCCACACTGTCGCCCGGCGGTCGGCCATCATGTCTCGCTACGCCACGAGCGAGCAAAGGTGATTGTGGTTCGACCCTCGAAAGTCAGCACCGAAAGGCAGTCTTTTGCGCGCCCCGCGAAAAGCACGAATATGCGCCGCCGGACCGTCATCGCACTCGTCGGCATCGCCCTGCTTGCCGGGGGGCTGGTCGTCGTGGGCATCGGCGGGTTTGCCACGGGCGGCAGCCTGACGGAAATGTGGATCAGTGATACACCACGGGACAATCAGGTCAACCATCACGCTGTCGGGGTCGGGCCCGAAGACGAGGTAATCGTGATTCCGGTCGCCGAAGTTCCGTACAGCGATGTGCCGATCACCAACATGTCGTGTTCGCTCGTCCGGGTGCGGCCCGACGATGGCTCGACGATGTGGCGAAACGGGATGCCAGCCGATGACTGCTTCACGCACGCCCTGACCCAGCCCGCAATCGAGGATATCGACGGCGACGGCAGTCAGGAGGTCGTTGGCTCGACGACCGAGGAAGCACTGGTCGTCCACGAGGCCACGACCGGACGCGAGGTACAGCGACTCCCGCTGGTCAGTTACGGCTACGGACGACCGACACTCGCCGACTTCCGACCGACGGCCGGCACAGAAATCGTGACCAGCGATATCACCGGACACGTCCTCGCGGCGACGGCAACTGGTGGCGAACGCTGGCGTGTGTCGCTCAACGAGACGTTCGGCGGACGGGTCTCGACGTACGATGCACCCACTGTCGCCGACGTGGATGCCGACGACACCAGTGAGGTCGTCGTGGGGACCAGCGAGGGGGTGGCCGTCATCGCAGCGAACGGATCGGTCGAGTTCACGAGCCCTGTCAGTGCCGACGACATCGTCGTCGCGCAGGCCGACAGCGATCCAGCCGAGGAGATCTTGGTCGCAGCCTCCGGCCACGTCACAGCACTCGACGGGGCAACCGGCAGCCGCGAGTGGGAGCGCTCCTTCAGTGGGATGAATCGCATCCGGCGAACGGCGAATCCAGACGGCAACGGAGTGACGCTCTATGTGGGGCGAGTCACCGGTGAAGCCATCGCACTGGACGCACAGACGGGAGACACCGAGTGGAAGACAACCGTCGCTACTGGCGAGGATGCAACCTTGCCGCCACCAGTGGTTGCTGACGTGAACGGCGACGAATCCATGGAGGTGATTACGGTCACCAACAGCGGTCGTGTGGCCGTACTCGATGCGGAGTCAGGGGCTGAACTGGCTCGCTATGAGCGGGCGGTCCCGATTTGGACGTTCCCGACGCCGGCCGATATCGATGACGACGGCAGCGCGGAGATACTCGTCCGGTACGGTGATGGCCGTGTTGTCGCACTTGACTACGCCAGCAACTGACTCCGCTGCTCTGAGTCGACAGCGAGGCGCGATGACGACGCACTCCGTCTTATTGCAGGTAGGTAGGATTCAGGGAATGTAGACAGCAAGCAGGCCCCCAGCGGCGATGCCAGCAGTCGCTTTCAGAACTGTTTGCCACCGCCAGCTGGTGAGGCCATACCAGATGAGACCAACCGGGATAGCCGGCAGTGTCTGGCTCGCCCAGACCGGCAGTTGTGAGCCGATATTCGGGTACAGATACAGTAGACCAACAAGCGCGACGATTCCGCCGACGAACGCCGTAATTCGATCCCATTGAACGGCCGACAAATCCAGTTCTTCGCTGGGCGGCGTGCTACCGATGAGTTCGCGTTTGGAGGGCATACTACCCTTCTCGGGATTTAGAATAAAGAAGTTGTGCTCCCCCGGTACAGTACCCGCGACGACGAAATCGCTATTTTCGACAGGTGATGGCCGACGGAATAAGAGTAAAGCTGCACGGCGCTCTCGATCACTGGCCAGCAGTGACCAACCGCGACACCCAGTCAACGATGCTCACAGCCATGACGCGGAGGGTCGGAGCACGCGCCTGCCGTGGAACGAATGAGATAGTGGTGTCTTCGGCGATGTGACCCGCGTACTGCTCGTGGCTGTCTCCCGACCACTGAACCACCGTCTCGTTACTGAACGCACCGGGTGACCCGTGGGGCTGGTACGCCGGGGGAGCCCGCAGTGTTAGCCTGTCAGCACCCGGGTATGGGCTGCCCTCGCCACCGCTGGCCAGCGGCGGGGCGCCACGGGTGTGAAACGCGTCGAACTGCAGGACTCCGAGGGTTCTGTGAGCGAGGCTGCGCGACGAGTACCGCACCCGTAACTCGTCGTCCACGAGGGCTGTTCGGAGATTTCGCCGATCACTGACGAGGCTGTTGGAGACATCCCGGACAATGCCGTACGGAGTGACTCATTCTGTAGTTGAGTACTCCCATTTCTGAGCGTAACCTGAGCCACAAATGTTGCGGTGCCATTTGGGGTGAGTTGGATCTGCATGCTGGTCTCACCGCGGTCGAGGCTCACGCCGTGTGTTTCGGCAGCCGCGTCGAGTTGAGCTGTGCACACACCACAGACCGGCTCTGGTGGGGCCTTGGCCGTGACAGCCGGCCCCGTGGCGCCCCCTGCCAGAAGCAACATACTCACGAGCGCAACGAGGCGGAGGGTGGTGGTATCAGCTGAGTGCATCGTGGACGCTATCTATCGAGGCTGCGATTCTTGTTTTGGCTTTCTATCGTTGCGTGACTGAACTCGGGTCGGCCATTCAGCTGTAGTCATAGACTATCGCAGACGATTGCGGCGACGGCAAAAACGACGCACGACCAGAGAGACGGTCGCTGCAGTCGGTATAGACCCTGTTCGTTCTCGATAAAGCGTGTGGCATGCGAGCGATGCGGAGGGCAAGGCTGGCGGCGATCAGCCCCGCAACAACCGGTACGCCAGCAGCTACGAGCGACCGCGCGGGGACCACGCTCGATGTCATTCCTGTCTGATATGGTGAACAGACGCAGATAAGCGTGGCCACTCCCCGGTGGTTGAGTGCGAGGCAGTAAGCGTCGATCCCGGTGATTGATTAGCTGAGGCTGTTTTCAGTCGATATGACCACCGAACTGTTGTACACCCCTGCAGGCGAAAACTGGCGACACGGATCGCTGGCCGTCACCGGGGGCACCTCAGCGGGCGACACCGAGACAGGGATCGCACCTCCGACCGTGCTGACGATCAGATGACCGACGATAGCGAGAGCGAGTCGGGACGGGTAACACTCGCGTTCTCGCTGTCGGCAATCGACAGACTCGCCGACCCGGCTGCGGTCTTCGAGGATGCAACAGCCTGGAGCCGATCGATCGGGATCGTCGACGACGACATCAAACGGATCGAACAGGTCGTCGCCGAGCACGACCTTCGACAGGATTTCGATATGGCAGACCGCGACAAGTGGTTCGCACTCGAAGAGATATGCGAGACGGAGTCGACACCGCGACACGTCTACGTCGGGGCGAGCGACGCGGATATGCGGGTTGCAACCATGTTTTGCTGGGAGTACGTCAACATCGCCGAAGCCGCCGAGAAATCAGACTGGGAGCTATCCGAGACAGGGTCCGGATCGGGTCTTGTCGGCCGGTTGGTGACCGCGCTTCGAGCGCAGTTCAGCTGAACGACGTCGACTCAAACTAAGAAGGTGGGTTGGGTGTGAGCGACCGGCGGAAATTTCGAAACCCAAGTCTCGGAGTGAGTCCAGGTTGCGTTCGGTAACGCAACCGTTTCAGGCGTGCTCATCCGGGCGATGCCACTTGTCGCGAACCTGTTCGGCCGAGAGCACCGTCGTGTCGAAGCTCCCGTCGTCTGGGGCGCGAACTCTGACGCCGTCCTCGGTAACCTCGGCTACCGTGCGTGAGATCTGTCGGGAGCCGCCACCGGAGCCGTACCGCTCTCTCGACCGAACGATCGTATCTCCCGGTTCCAACTCGGCTGGCGATACCATTGTATTGGTCTGATTGACTTACCCGGTACAAATCAGTTACCGGTTTGCGGCTGCACTGTCTGCTTGTGGCTGTGGAACTGTGACCGTCAGCGGGAGTCTAGCTGGTCAGGTTGCTCGATTTCGTCCTCGGAGGAACGCCGGCGGCGGGCGATACCGAGTGCTGCGACGACTGCCACAGCGGCGATGCCTGCGATTGACGTTTTGCTGAGTGTCATAAGCAGTCTACCCAACGCGGAGACACCTCTTCAAACGCTACACTCTGTTTCAGACCCTGTAACAGCGACGGTTGCACTCATCTTGGCCTCACGGACTCAGAATGTAAACCGACACACAGCAATCAAGCAACTCTCGGCGTGCCTAGAGGCAGTGAGGGCGTCGCTTTCGTGAGATGAGAGTGCTGTGTCGATAGTCAGTCGATCGCGGTGTTGAGATCACGAACCACCGACAACACATCGCGCCACTGATCCGGCGTTCCCGGCAACTCGCGGTCAGTGTCGGTGTCGTCGATCAGGTCGGTGATCGTCCGCCTGACGGTTTCCGGGTCGTCGATCCGCCGAAACGTCAGATCGCGGCCACCGGCGACCTCGACGGTAACGGTGCCGTACCCAAATATCGAGCCGGTCACCGACTGACTGTAGGCGGTATTCTGTACCTGTGGCACTCCAACACGGCGAACGGTTCGACCCGCCACGCCCTGTTTGTGCCATATCGCTCGGCTCGTGACGCGATAGCTGGTGTGGCGCACGTGGAGGAACTGCCAGACGGCAATCCCAACACCGAGAAGACTCCCCGCTGCCAGCCGCGGATCAACCACCAGTGCGGCCGCCACGGCGACGGCGACAACCACCACGCCGGCGGCGATCCCACCGATGGCAGCCGACCACCGTGGGCGGCCGTCCCAGACGAGTGTCTCGTCGTCGTGCTGAAACCACCACTCGGCTGTCATGGCTCTCGCTGTGTCGTCTCAGCCGCGGATCCATCCACCGTTGGTGACTTCTCAGTGGCTTCCCGAGTGGTGTCGCGTGAGAAATCCTCCTCATCCGTTACGGCGGATCGAATCGCGCGCAGTTCCACGAGGATCTCGTCGAGCACGTCGTCGGTTGAGTTGGCTCGTCTGTCCCGTCCTGCTGGCGCGAATCGATCTCTCTGGCGATCAGTTCCTGAACGGCGGCTGGCTCGGGGATGCTACGGAATTTGAGTTCGACACCGGACCCACCGGCAGTGCTCACATCGACCGAACCGTAGCCCAGCGACGAGCCAACCGCCGACTGCGAGTAGGAGATGTTCTGTACCTTGTCGAACCCGATCTGCTGGACATCCCGCGAGAGAATGCCGCGCTTGCTGTAGAGGCCCTTGTTCGTGACCACATAGTTGGTATTCGTGTACTGGAGATAGCTGCCTATGAGTATCGGAATTCCAATGAGGACGAACGAGAGTGGAATCCCGATCACCAGTCCGGGGACGACGCTGTACTTGTGTGGGGTGCTGGCCCAGCGAATCGATTCGTCGTCGTCGACGGAGAGCCAATCGAGATCCGGTTCGGCGGTGACACTCGAACTCGCTGTCGGGTCATCCTGAACGGCTGGAGGGGACATAGTTTCGGGGAGGCTAGCGGGGGGTAAAATCCCACCGAAGGGTCAAATATGGATTTATGTACTTGGTACTCTGGTCAGTTCAGGTGCATTTGTGAACATGACTCCTACAGGAGTGATCCGGGCTATCACCTGTTTTACATCAAGTTAGTCAGGACTGCTTACAGGACAAACAGTGTAAATAGCCCAGCCGCACTGATCAGTGCGAGAGCATACTTCAGTGCTCGCCACCACAGTTGACTGACGAGTCCCGAACGGCCAGTATCAGCGATGAGCAACGGTGTTTGATCAGTGCCTGTTACTGTGTATTCGTCGTTGTGTTCCTTGACCTCACCGAGAATAAAGAGCTGTTGGCCGGCGCTGATGCCGCGAGCTTCGATACCGTAGGCGTCAGCTGAGATATCGTCGGTACGCAGATTAACAACATCTCGCAGTTGGGTGGCAGGACAGTCCCCGATGGCGGTTTCCAGTGAAATATAGATGCTATCCCAGAGATGTCGCGTCACAAACGTCGGGAGACTGGTATTACTCACTGGGTCGCCAATATCCAGATCAGAGAGAGTATCAGTATCGTAGAGTTCGCGGAGCCAATCGAAGTCGATGCTGAGTTGCTTGCCATGGGTGGACACTCCGAGTTTACCGGCCTCTATCCCGGCTGCGAACGTGTTCCGTCCGCCCCGAAGTTCGCCGCGGTCGAAATCGTATGTATTTCGCCCTGTATCTGGCGTCCATGCGTGCCAGATATACGCCCCAACTGGCCCATCAGCCGCATCGAACAGGCGGTCTGCGACGGCAGCGGATTCCTCGACGGTGACCTGTCCCTCAACCGCGACCTGCTGGCCGTCCGTAAGTTTCGGTGTATCGTCGGTCGGCGTGCCCCAAAGTGCAAGCGTTGCGCGCACAATGACTGACAGTCTGTGGAGTGCCCAGAGCATCACCAATACAAAAACGACGCCGAGAAGTGCTTCGCCGAGTCCGACCATCCCAGATACGATTACCCACAATTCACTCGTCGACCCAGATATATCAGTTGGTCCTGCTTGTCGTTTGCCTGTGTTTCGACCAGCTGCCGATTGTGGTCGTCGTAAGCGCGAGCAGAATCAGCGTCGCCGTCGCCAGATGGGCGGTGACGACAATCGGTTGGAGCGCAGCCGTGACGGTCAGCCCGCCCAGTACGATCTGCAGCGGCAGGAGCAACACGGCGGTAGCCGCCGACCAGCGAATAAGGCGACGATCAGCCCGTGT
>KB659972.1_pt458 | contig 15657 bp, 18 predicted proteins | sample 558768 | NCBI scaffold set KB644980.1 | reverse complement strand
CGACGGCACAGTCGAACAGGGCGTGACAGTCACCGCGGAGGCGACTGTCGAGAACACCGGTGACGCGGAGGGCACCCAGTCTGTGACGTTCTCTGTCGTCGGCACCGACATCAGTGTCTCCAAAGCGGTGACTCTGGCTGCCGGCGAGAGCACCACCGCCTCGTTCGACCTGGACACGACGGACGTGCCAGCGGGTGAGTACACCCACCAGGTCGAGAGCGAGAATAGTTCGGCGACAGGCTCGCTGACAGTCCAGGCACCGCCGGACCCGGCCGAGTTCCAGCTCTCGGGTCTGGACCCGACCACAGCGTCGGTGACACAGGGTGAGGAACTCGTCGTGACCGTCTCGGTGCAGAACACCGGCGAGCAAGAGGCCACCCAAGACGTTGTGCTGGGGGTCTCCGGGCTCGGGGATGTCGCCAGCGACTCGCTGACCCTCGCGGGTGGTGAGTCGGACTCTGTCAGTTTTACTGTCGATACGACCGATGTCGACCCGGGCGAGTACACACACACTGTCTCGACAGACGATGGCTCCACCGAGGGCTCACTGACAGTCCAGGCACAGCCGGACCCGGCCGAGTTCCAGCTCTCGAGTCTGGACCCGACCACGGCATCGGTGACACAGGGTGAGGAACTCGTCGTGACCGCCTCGGTGCAGAACGCCGGCGAGCAGGAGGCCACCCAAGACGTTGTGCTGGCGGTCTCCGGACTCGGGGATGTCGCCAGCGAGTCACTGACCCTCCCGGGTGGTGAGTCGGACTCTGTCAGTTTCACTGTCGATACGGCCAATGTCGACCCAGGTGAGTACACACACACTGTCTCGACGGACGATGGCTCCGTCGAGGGTTCGCTGACTGTCGCCGTCGTAGCCGACGACGAGGCTGCCGACGGTGGGAACGACACTGGCGGGGACAACACCACCGACAGTACAGACGGCAGCGGACCAGGATTCGGACCGCTCGCCGGACTCACGGCACTCGGTGGCCTCGCCGCGTACGCCGCCCGCAGACTGGGTGTCGCCGACGACTCCGACAACTAACCGGACCGGCGCTGGGACACCGAACGTGAGCGTGGAGTATGTACCCCCTGCCCCTGCGAGGGCACAGAACGGGAGTCCGAGCAAAAAGCCCCGAGGCTTGATATTGAGGTAGTTCACGACAGAGTAGCCCCAGCTGGATTCGAACCACGGTCACTCTACGGGTTTCGCTCCCTGGTTCGAATCCGGTTGCGACTCGTTGTTCACCTTTGTTCACAACAGAGTAGCCCCGGCTGGATTCGAACCAGCGTCAGCGGCTAGCTTCCGCGAACGGACATCCGTGCGCGTCCAAAGGCCGCTATGATTGGCCACTACACCACAGGGCTACAGTAGAGGTTATCTCGCTCCGGTACAAGTGTCTTACTCTCCAGAACTGTGTTGAAACGGTCAGGTACCCGAGAGACCAGCAGGGCAACCAGCCGAAGAAACCGATACCGTCACTAGCCGGCAAGCAGTAAAAAACCTGGAACGGGGTGTGGCAGTCTTAGATAAGGCCCTCGTCGTCGAGCCCGTCCATGAGCTCGCCGACGAGTTCGTCGACACTGTCGTAGGGGAACTCTGTATCACCACTGGAGATCTGGCTGTTGAGCTCCATTGCAGTCATCGAGAAGTCACCGGACTCGAACGTCGTTGCCGGGCCGTTCGGCAGCGCCGGGACGAGGTCCATCGGGCTGTTGACCGGATAGTCTGCGCCTTCGAACGCCTCTACGAACTGCTGTCGTAGGTCGTCTTTGTCGACCATGTATACTATTCTGTTACGGCGGTCAAAAAGATTGGGCTATCGGTTCAGCTCTGCCGCGATTTGACGGTGATCACGACCGACCGCGCCGCTCACCCGGGTCACGGCGGCGTGTCTGCCGCCACCCTGATCGAACAACGGGCCAGACAGGCGGGAAACCCACAAGCACTTTTGACCAGCAGGGAATACTGTTGTGTATGTACGTCCGGGATGCAAAAAACCGTGACGAGGTCTGGCTACTTGACCACATCGAGGCGATGGGGCTGGACGAGACAGCCTTTCGCTCCCGGGATTACGTCATCGCGATGGACGAACAGACGGGCGAGCGCGCCGGTTTCGGCCGCATCCGAGTTCACAAGACCGACGACGAGGCAGTCTGCGAGCTAACGAGTATCGGCGTGCTGGAGAGTTGGCGCGGCCAGGGGGTCGGTGCACACGTCGTCGAGCGACTCGTCACGACGGCCCGGGACAAGGGGTTCAGCGTAGGCTACGCGCTAACGAGTAGCCCGGACTACCTCGCACAGTTCGGGTTCGGACGCGTCTCGCCTGCCAAACTGCCCGCGGTGCTCCAGGACAGACAACGCGAGAAACAGGGGGGTGTTGACCCCGGTGCGGTCCCGCAACGTATCGAGACCACCCGGTTCCGGATGCCGCCCCGACTGCGCGAGGCGTTCAAAACCGCCCGCGTCGACGACGAACCCGAGGAACCCCCCGAGAACCCCGAGGACTTCGGTATCGACCCCGACGACGCCACCTACAAGTACGACACCGGGTGACGCCACCCGACACTCGACGGCGCTACCCCGGTCTGGTGACGGTGTGGACGAGTCTGCCGACACCCTGGATGCGAACCTCAACATCGTCACCGTCCTCGAGTGGACCGACACCCTCCGGCGTTCCCGTCGCGATGACGTCCCCGGGTTGGAGTGTGAGATAGCTAGTAATCTCGGCTATGAGTTCGGGCACAGAGAAGATCAACTGTGCCCGCGAGGCCGACTGGCGTCGATCACCGTTCACGCGCAGTTCGATGCTCGCGTCGGCGGGAACGTGTTCGGGTGTGGCGAGAACCGGACCGAGCGGGGCGGCACCGTCGAACGCCTTGCCTCGCACCCAGTTCTGTTCGGTGCGCTGGTCGTCACGGTTCGAGAGATCGACCACACAGGTGTACCCCGCCACGACCCCCATCGCCTCCGACCGGTCGACGTTCCGGCACTGCTGGCCGATCACCACACCGAGTTCGGCCTCGTAATCGACCTGCTTTCCGGCGGGGAGTGAGATATCGCTCCCGTGGCTCGCGACTGTGTTCGGGGGTTTGAGAAAGAGCAACGGCCGGTCGGGCACCTCACCCCCCATCTCGTCGGCGTGGTCGGCGTAGTTACGCCCGATACAGACGAGTTTCGAGGGCTCACACGGCGGCAACACGGTCACCGCTCCCGGGTCGTATCTCTGGTCGCCGAAACGGACGAACCCCGCCGTACCCGCAGTGTCTGTTCCTGCCTGACTCCCGTCCCCGGCGACCCACTCGCCGGTTCTGACCGCACCGGCCGGGTCACGGAACCTGACACGCTTCATACGGCCGGTTGCACCCCGACCCACAAAGCCCTTGACCCACTCAGGCGATATCGCGGGTGGTGTCGACCTCGACCTCCTCGACGAGGTCGAGTTTGATAGTCTCGAGCGGTGCCCTGCCGCCACGGAACTTCGGCACCGAGAGCCGGTTCTCCACCTCGTCGTTCGAGAGGTCCGTCTCCAGGTGGAAGACAACGTCCGCAAAGTGCTCGGTGGTGTCCCGCAGCGGCGGCACACTCCGGCCGTCCAGACTGTGCAAGATCGCGAGACTGTTCGTGTCGTCGATGTGCTCTTGGAGGTTGTTCATGAAATTCCGGAACCGGGAGGGTGGCTCCTGTGACTCGAGCACGTCGACCGGGTCGACAATGAGATTCGACGTCTCCGGAAGCGCGCTGACGAGTTTGCCGGCGCTATCCAGCGGTGCCTCACCGGAGATATGCCGGACTGTCGGGTCGCCCGTCTCGGTCGGTGTCGCCGCGATGCTATCGGTGACTGCGTTCTTTGTCCGGTTGAGCGAGAGCCACAGCGTCCCTCTGGTCGCCGTGAGTTCGTATAGAAAAAGCTCGGCCTGACTGGCCGGTTGTGCCGACAGAACAACGAGACTCCCGGCCGGAATTCCACCCTCAAGTTTCCGGTCGAGCACCTCAATTCCTGTCTCCAACCGCGAAACCATAGTTCAGAGTTCTCCGCTATGTGAATAAGCCTTCGCCTTGCCGTTGCTTCACTCTCGTATGCCCTTCTGTGCAGGACGCGTTATCGATCATCTCCCGCCCGTTGGACACCGGGAGCCCCAGCGCTGGCGTGCAGAACGCACCATCGACCCCCTCCCGCGCCTGAAGACGGGGAACCACAGTCGCGCCGGCGTGTCAGGCGGTGTGCCGGCCGATAGTCAGGAACCCGGTGTGACCGACCCCCGCGGTGGAGGGGCGCGACCCGCGCTCGCCGAACTCCATCTCGCGCTGGATCGTTTCGAGGGTCCGGACGCTGTCGAGGCCGGTCCCGCGTGCCTCCTCGGCCACCTCCCGTGCATCCTCGACAAACGGGGAGTACGCCGCGACAGACCCGCCGGGTGCGAGCAGGTCAGGTGTCTCCACCACTACCGCGGGCGCGTCCTCGGTGTCGAGTGTTACCGCGTCCAGACCCGAGTGTCCGTCGAGGTGGTCGGTCACGTCGCCGGTGTGGACTGTCACGCTGTCGGTCACCCCCGCGAGTTCGACGTTGTCGCGGGCGACCGACGCAAACTCGGGGTCACGCTCGTAGCTCTCGACTGTCGCGCCGAGTCGGCCGAGCGTGACCGCGAGCACACCGGTTCCTGTTCCGGCATCGAGCACGTGGTCCCCGCGCTGGATACCGGCGTGACCGACCACTAATCCGATGTCACGCGGCAACATCGGCGCACCTGTCCGTTCGAGGTGGTGAAACAGGTCCGGCCCGCGGAGTCGCCGGACACTGAACTCGGTACCCAGATGTGTCTCGACGGTATCACCGTGTGTCACATCCTCGGGCACCTCGAGCACCCCGAGGTCCGTTCCGAACCGCTCACCGGGGGAGAGCAGATACTCCCGGTCCTCGTGGGTGAACAGGAGGGTCACGCTATCGAAGCCTGTCGATTGCGTCGGCCGGCCGCCCGTCGGTTGCCTCGAGTGCCTCGCGTGCTCGCGACGCACTCACACCCGCCGCGTTCGACACCATCTCGATATCCTCCTGCGGGAGTCCATCGTCGCCCTCGTCGTCGCTCCCCCCGCTCTCGCCTGTACCTCCGCTCAGTTCGCGGGTGTCGGGCTGGCCAACGATGTTGTAGGTCTGCTGGCCCTGGGCGTCCATCCGCTGGACCTCCGCGTCGGTGAACACGAGTTCCTCCTCGGCTGTCCGGATAACGACCTCCTCGGCATCGATATCCTCTATGTCGATGCCCATCTGTTTCATCATCTGTTGCATCTTGCTCGGGTCGAGTCCGCCGCCGCCTCCTCCAAACATACATCTACGTTCTGCTGTCGGCATCAAAAGCCCTGCGTTGCTGTGTCGGCTCCCGGAGTCGTGTACAGGCGGTACAGGATGATTACCTGAGCATCGCTCGGAGAGCTTCGCTCTCTGTGGTAACGAGACACTCCGCGTCTCGAACCAGTTGATCCCGAGGTGAGTTCCCCCAGAACAGAGTCAGTCCTCGAGCGCGTCGGCGATACGGTCGACCGAGCGACGCAGGTCGTGAACCTCATCACGGAGTTTGCGCATCTCCCGAACGACCTCTTCGTTGCTCTCCTCGCCGGCGGCGCCGGGACCACCACCCATCCCGCCACCACCCATCATGCCGCCCATCATCTCGGCAAACGGGTTGCCGCCGCCCATGCCACCACCGCCCATTCCGGGACCACCGCCACCACCCATCATCCCTTCGGGGGGTTCGCGACCGCCCTCGCCCTCCTCACGCTCCTCGGCGCGCTGCTGTCGGATCTCTTCGACCCGTTCGCGGAACGAGCTCTCCGACTCGTCGTCTCCCTGTTCGGACTCGGCCTGTGTCTCTGCCTCGGTCGACTCATCCTCTGACTCGTCGGTCATATCTCTTTTTCATGTGCGAGGGGCAAAAACGTAGCGCTCCGAACCGGTTCGTCGACAGTCGCCGCCAGACCGACAGTTCCAAGCCGCGAGAGTCAAACTGTTCACTAGATGACCAACTCCGAAACGGACCCGATGGCGGAGTACGAGCAGCTGCGGGGCGAGGCAGGTGACCTGTTCCCGGTCTCGCTCGACGGAAAGGTGCTCACCGCGGTTGTGGGGTCGGCTATGGCCGCGTTGTTCGGTCCACTCCTCGCTGTGCAATCCTCCAAGGTGCGCGCACTTGAGGGTGGCCCAGACGCGTCACTGAACGTCGTTGGCGGCATTCCGGTCCTGCTCGGTGTCGTGTTGATGTTCGTCGGCGGGGGTGGTCTCGTCTACCAGAAGTACTACGTTGGCCAGCAGGTCGAGGACGAGGACCGCATGGAGTGGTTCATCCGCGTCGAGGACCTCTGGATGTGGACGCTCACAGTCGGGGTGATTCTCACGGTTCTCTGTCTGCTGTTGCTAGTACCGGGCGCGTTCTCACTTCTCTCGCCCGAGACGGTGTCCGACGCCGGCTTCGGTATCTACGGCGCGTTCGACCCACTCCCGATAACGTTCGGTGCCTGGCTGGTCTCCGGGATCTCCGCCGGCAGTGCGCTCGTTCTCGGTCTCAGCTGGCTGTGGGTGAACCGAACTCTCAGGCGGGCGGCCGACAGCTGAACCGTCGGCCACCGGGCAGTTCACTCGACCAGGAACCGGTGTTTGTCGGCAACCGCGTCGGCCTCGGGTGCCGTCCCATCGCCGAGCAGGCCCCGCGCGGCGCGTTTGCCCCACTCGACCGCTGGCTGTGTGAACGTCTCCACGTCGGAGAGTTCACCGGCGAGGATACAGGCGGCCTCCATCCCGAACAACAGGTCACCGAGTCCGCGGGCGTCCAGCCGGTCGAGTTCGACCCGGACGTTCGGTCGACCGGCGGCGGCGAGACTCGCCTCGGTCGCCTCGAACTCCGCGTCGAGTAGCTCCCCCAAGCCCGTTCCGCCCAGGTACGCGAGCGGCTCGACGCCGGGGTCGGGAACCGGCTGGTCGGGCCGCTCCCGGGGCCGCAGGAGAGTCACCAGCTTGTCTCGCGGGCCGGCGCGGTAGAGCTGGAGCTGTGAGTGCTGGTCTGTGGCACCGAGCGCACGCACCGGTGTCTGTCCGCCGCCGTTTTTTCCGAGACTCTCGGCCCACAGCTGTGCGAACCACTCGGCAAACGGCTCTAACCGTTCCACGTAGGGCATCATCACATTGATACCGGCACCGCGCCGGTCCAGCGCGTAGGACACGGCGCCGTACGCGTAGGCCGGACAGTCGAACAGCGACCCCGAGAGCTGTCCGGCGGCCGCGACTGCCCCCGAGAGCACCGCCTCGATGTCGTGGCCCTGGATCGCTGCCGGCACCAGCCCGACCGGAGAGAGTGCCGAGAACCGCCCCGGCGCACCCGCCGGCACCCGCAGAGTCGGTAGCCCCCGCTCGTCGGCGAGGTCGCGTAACGGCCCGTCAGAACCGGTTGTGACGACAGTCTGTTCGGTCCAGTCGATACCCTGCTCCTCGAACTCGTCCCGGACCACCAGGAAGTTCGCCAGTGTCTCGGCGGTTGTCCCCGACCGGGAGACGACGTGCACCGCGGTGTCGGCCAGCTCCAACCCGTCGAGCACCGCCGACACGTGTGCGGGGTCGACGTTGTCGAGCACCCGGTGTTCGACCGCCGCCGGGCCGAGCGCCGTCGAGACTGTCGCTGCACCGAGCGCGCTGCCACCGATACCGACGGTCAGCACCGCCCCCGCGTCCGCGACCGGTTCAACCGCCGACCGAATCGCCGACGGGTCGGTCGTCTCGGGCAGATTCAGCGCCGCGTAGCCGAACTCCCCGCTCTCTCGGCCCGCCGAGATCCGCTCGTGTGCTGTACCGACCTGCCCGTCGAGGGCCTCCAGCCCGGACTCCGTCACGCCCGGGTCGGCCACCGCCGCCAGCGCGTTCCCGATATCGACCTGCATGGCCCTCCTTTCGTGTGACCGACTATTAGACTCTGTGGTCGATCCGCCGAGACGAAACCTCAAAGACTGCGCCTGCCGTACCCCGGTCTATGACCACCGACAACGACGAGGAGACACTCGACGACGAGGAACCGACGGGGACCTACGGGCAGCCGCCGGACGACAACGGAAACGGGTCGGAGTCCGAACCCGCGACCGGGAGCTTCTACGTGAAACACGCCGCCGACGGGTCGGTCACACTCCAGGACATCGACACCGCACAGATATTCACCCTGACAGAGAACCCGGGGTTCGAGACCCACGAGATCGTCGAGGCGTCGCTCGTGGCACAGCCGCCGATGGAGCTCTCGTATGTGGTCGACGAACTCGAGACCAGCTACACCGTGCCGGTCGAGACTAGCCCCGAACCCCCGACCCGGCAGGTCCGTGAGACCGCCGCCGAGATGGACCCGACAGAGGCTGTTGTGATCGAGCGCGAGGGCGAGGGCGAGATACACGTCCTCCGTGTCGAACCGGATGCGGTTGCACAGACAACGGAGGAGCTGCACGAGGACGAGATGACCTACAAAAACGCCGCCCGATACGGTGTCGAGCGTGTCGAGATACGGACCGACGAGAGCGGCATCGTCAGCGTTCGCTATCTGCCCTGACCGTCCTGGAAGAAGGCGAGGTCGTGAATCCGGGGGTCCTCGCGCAACTCGGGGTGGAACGCCGTTCCGAGGATATTGTCCTCCCGGACCGCAACCGGACGACCGTCGAACTCGGCGAGCATCTCGACCGAATCACCGACGGTGTCGATGACCGGTGCGCGGATGAACACCGCCGGGAACGGCTCCGACAGACCACGCACCTCGAGTGGTCCCTCGAAGCTGTCGCGCTGGCGACCAAACGCGTTGCGCTCGACGGTCACGTCGAGCAGGTCGAGCGTCTCCACGCGCTCGTCACCCGAGTCACGGCTGAGCACGATCAGCCCCGCACACGTCGCGAGCACGGGTCGACCGGCGGCCACGTGGTCGTTTATCTCCGCCGCGATACCCTCCCGGTGGAGGAGCCGTGAGATCGCTGTCGACTCTCCCCCCGGTATCAGGAGCAGGTCACAGTCCGGAACAACGCCTGACTGCCGTATCTCGACGGCCTCCACGTCGTGCCCGTTTGCCGTACCCGCCCGCTGTATCGCCCGCTGGTGCTCGCTGACATCGCCTTGCACCGCCACGACACCTGCTTTCAACGCCATACCCGTATCTCGCTCTGACGGCGAAAAAACCCCCCGGTTGGGCCCCCTCTGGAACAGACTCTCCTACCGGGTCGATCTGAACGGCGGACCACCGGTCACCGGCCCCGTCACACCGACAGCGACCCCGAGTGAATAATGACACCGCGGCTTGTCGGTGAGGCTGTGAACCGGGACACGCTTTTGCCCGTGGTCGCAGTACATCAACTGTGTCATTCCCGGTGTCGCCGACCCCGTTAGTTGCCGTTGCCGCGGTCGTGTTCGTCGCAGGAGCGGTGAACGGACTCGCAGGGTTCGGCTTCGCTGTGGTCACGACGATGGTACTGGCGACGGTGGTCGACCCCGCAACGGCGGTGGTGTTCGTCATCGTCCCGATCCTCGCGGTCAATCTCCGACTCGCCGGTGAGCTGTCGGTTACGGAGGTCCGGACCTGCGGTCGCCGGTTCAGACCGCTCCTCGTGTCGGCCGTGGTTGGAACCGTCGTCGGGATGCTGGTGCTCGACACGCTGCCGGATCGACCGCTCCGGGTGGTGCTCGGACTGGTGGCGCTTGCGTTTGTTGCGACCCTCCAGGAGACGGTCACAGTTCCGGGGAGGCGCGGCCTCCGGGAGGGCTGTTTCGTTGAGCGTCCGGCTGCGATGGCCGGTGTCGGCGGTGTCGGCGGCGCGCTGTTCGGCGGTACCAACGTCGGGGTCCAGATGGTCGCCTACCTCCGCAGTTGCGAGCTCTCACACGACCTGTTTGTCGGCGTGGTGGCGGTTCTCTTTCTCGCGCTGAACGGTGTCCGGGTCGTCGCGGCAGCCCTGCTCGGACTCTACGACGACCCGACTGTCGCCGCGCTGTCGGTCGCCGCAGCGGTTCCTGCCCTCGCCGGTGTCGCGGTCGGGAGTCGCCTGCGTGACCGGGTTTCGTCGCGACTGCGACGTGGCGCGGTGCTCGGACTCCTCTCTGTTATCGCGTTCCAACTGCTCCGCACCGGGCTGGGCATCCCCTGAGACAGCTCATCCCGGCGCTGCCGGTTCGGGTAACACGAGCCGGACGACCGTCCTGTCGTCGTCGGTGCGCTCGTACGCCAGGTCGCCCCCGCAGGTCTCGGCAGTCCACCGGGCCAGCCACAGTCCGACGCCACTGCCGTGTTCGAGCTGTGTGATGTCGCGGTCGTCGAACACCGGGCCGCGCTCGTGCTCGGGGATTCCGGGACCGTCGTCGACAACATCGATATGAACGGCGCCATCGGTCGCCTGCCCGCGCACGAGGACAGTCGGCTCCTCACCCGCGTAGGTCAGGGCGTTCTCGACCAGCGACTCGACGGCCCGCTGGAGTTGCGGGATGGCAAGCGCGCGAAGCTCCTCGGGCACATCGACGGCCACCGCGTTCGCGGGCGCCTCGCCGGTCGCGGCGTCGACGGCCAGCCGGCAGATCGGTTCGACCGACCGGGGCGCGACGTCGCGCCCACTGTCGAGCACCTGTTCGAGCGGCCGGGTCTCCTCGCGCAGCGACGCGATGCGCTCGGCGTGCTCGGCGATCAGCGCGGCCGACTCGGACACTGCCGGGTCCGCGTTGTCTGTGAGCGACTCCGCCAGCCCGAGGATAACCGACAGGTCGTTGCGGAGGTTGTGCCTGAGGATGCGGTGGACGACACGGCTATGATGCTCGTACCGGCGCTGTTCGGTTATATCGGAGTAGATGCCGAACCCGCACTTGCTGGCGGCGCGCCTGTTGGGTACGACACGCAGGAGAAACTCCCGGGTGCCGGTCGCCGTCTCTCGGCGGACGATAGCGGTGCTCTGCTCCCCCTCTGCGACCCGGCGGTCGAACTCCTGTGCCCGTGCGCTCTCGTCCTCGGGCACGATGACATCGTTGAGCAACTCGCCAAGCACCGCCTCGCGCTCGTGACCGAACACCCGCTCGAACGCGGGGTTCACCGCCCGGATTACCGGCCCCTCCTCAGATATCTCCGCTTCCACGATCGCATCTTCGATATGGTGAAACAGCTCTCCGAACCGCTCGACAACGGCCGAATCCCTCCCCGGCATTTCTTTGTTCACATCCGGCTCGCCTGGTGACATTAATCGTCGCGTGTCATCTTACCATCTAAACTAAATGACCTACTGGGGAGCTCTGTCTCTCGTCGTCTCACTCTCTCGTCCCACAGTATGAGATTGTTATATATCAATCTTCCCTACACTGACCCCGGTTGTCCACACCGGACTGTGTCCGGAGTCCCGCACAGCGAGAGATTAAAGGATTGGAGAGCCAATCAAACTGGTATGCAGTCCGGAACGCAGGGACTCTCGCACAGAGACACACAACACAGTGCTCACAACTGTTCGGCTCGGTTGGATGTGGCTGTAGCGTGACCCGGTCAGGGTGGTCCCGACGGGAGTTCACCGCGCTGTCGGCCGCGACAGTCGGCGCACTGCTGACAGGCCGCTCTGGCCGTGGGGTCGAGGAGGCGGCGATGACAGACCGGTACGAGTTCCTCGTTGGCAATGTCGAGGCAGAGTACCGGATCCCGACACTCGTGCGGTTCACCGATACATCGGGGTTCGACACGCTCGCGGCACTCGATACCGAGTTCCGAACACACCCCGAGGAGCCGGTGGCACACGCCGGTTTCACGCCCGGACAGGCCGAGACAGTCGCTGGAGCCAACACGACCGAGCAACTCGAGTACGCGCCGGGGTCGAACCCGTTCTGGCCGCTCGGTGACTACGAGGCGGGTGTCTTTCCAGATCCGGGGGACAGTGTCGGGTTCGTCGCTCTCGAGGAGGCGGTGGCCGGACTCGAGCATCTCGCCGCCGAGCATCCCGACCGTCTGCGGGTCGAGACAGTCGGGACCGGGCACGGCCACCGCAACCGCTACACGGGCGAGCAGGACCCGCAACCGGTCTGGGTGGCTGAACTCACCGAGAACGTCGAAGCGGCCGAGGGCAGGGAGACGGTCGCCTTTGTTGCGAGTGTTCACGGCGACGAGCGTGCAGGTGTCGAAGCGAGTCTCCGATTCGTCGAGGACGTGCTCACGGGTGCCCGTCCCGGGGTCGCCGACCGCCTCTCGGAGCGTCGTCTCGTCTTTATCTGTCCGAACCCCGACGGCTGGGTCGCCGACGAGCGGCTCTACGAGGACCCGGTCGACCCACCTGATTTCCACCGGTTCAACGGCGCCGACCGCGACCTCAACAGGGAACAGCCCAGTCCGGGCTGGATACGGCCAAACCGTCTCCCGGGTGAACCACGGGGGGCGAACCTCGTCGACGACGCGCCCGGACCCGACGAAGACGTACCGGACCAGGTCGCCGAAGCGGTGCCCGAGACACTCTCACTAGTCGAGCGGCTCAGATCCTACGACGACGTTGCTTACCTGGTCGACCTCCACGGGATGTACGGCCACACGAACGCGGTGCTCGCGATCGAAACCGGCGGTGGCACACCCGCGGACCGCGCCGACAGCGACCTGCTGACCCGGGCCATCCGTGCCCGGGTGCAGGCGGACGTCGGCCCGCTCGCGAACTGGTCGGACGCTTTCGAGGCGGCCGCCGCGGACTCGGCCGAACAGGTCGGCGACCCCGAGAACTGCGAACCGGAGCTGCTCTGTGAGCAACCGGTCGAGCTGTTCGGGAGCGGGACCGGGCTCGACACGATCCAGTACACCGTCTCCGGCGGGCTCGCCGGATGGGCGGGTGCGCCAGAGCGACTCGGTGGTCTCGGGGCGACACCGCTGACCCTCGAGGTCGTCTTCTCGAACTCGCTCCGGCAGGGGGATGGAGCGGCGGTTCATGCCCGATATCGTCGAGTTCCAGGTGCGTGCCTACGGGGCCGTCTGTGCGGCGACGGTCGACCACGCGGTCGACGGGGTCGACGCCACCGTCGAGACGGGTGGCCGTTCGACCGCCTACCTCGCCGCGGACGACCTTCGCCGGCGGGCGAGCGACCTCCCGCACGTCGAGGACGGGGTCACGCCGGTCGCCGGTGGGGCAACGGTCGGGCTGGCCGGCGGGACGACCGTCGCCGGGTCAGGACCGAGGCGGTCCGGTTCGACACTCGGAACAGACAGCCGCCAGCTCGCCGCGGGCGATGTCGAGGCGACTGTCGATGTCCCACCGGGGACACACACACTCACCGTGGCGTTACGGGCGGCGGGCAGCCAGGTCACCGGGGCGACACTGTACGATACTGCGGGAACCGCCGTCGAGGCTACAGCGGGGCCGGACGGGGATACGGACCGGACGGTACTGACCGCGCTCGACCCCGACCCCGGTGAGTGGCAGATCGAGGCGGACACGGCAGTCCCGGTCGAGGTGCAGGTCACACGACTCGTCGCCGACGAGGTCCCCGACCCGAGGAGTACGCTCGGCTACGCCCAGCGCGACTACACGGTGACACCGCTCGCGGCGTTCGAGGCACTCAACTCGGCCGCCGACGCCCCGGTCGAGGCTGTCACGGCCGAGGAACTCGGGTCGGACACACTCCTCACGGACGGCCGTCCGGCGTACGACAATCTCGTTCTCACCCACGACCACGGTGTCGACGAGGCGGCGCTCGCGGGTCTCGCGGCGTACGTCGAGGCGGGCGGCAACCTGGTGCTGACCGACAGCGGGGTCGGTCTCGCGGCCGACCTCGGCGTGGCTGGACTCGACAGGGTCGGTGAGGGCGATGTCACCCGGGACGAACTCGCCGCGGCGGCGTACCCCGACCCCGACCAGAGTCACCCGCTGGTGGCCGGTCGCCGGACGTTCGACGCGATGTCGAGCATCGAGCGGCGCGAACCCTGGCGGCACCCGCCACTCGGCTACGCCCGTAACGAGGTGCCGATGTACACCGTCACCGGAGGTCGACTCCGAACGGCCGGCGCGACGGTGGCCGCCGCCGTCGACAACCGTGCGCGACTCGCGACAGTGCCGGCCGACAGCGAGCGCGTCGGTGTTCACCTGCTGGGCTCGCTACTCCCTCCGGCGACCCAGCGCAATCTTCACCCGTTCGGACTCCGCGGGCAGTCGCTGACCAGACTCGGCTATCTGCTGCTTTGCAACGCGCTCGGCTACCGCCTCTCGTTCTCGCGGAACGGTGAACGGGTGACGACGCTCGGCTCCCTCGTCGGCACCAGTGAGAGCGACGACACAGACGACGGGGACGATAGCACAGACAACGGAGACGGCGATGACACGAACGGTGGGGGCAGTGGCAGCACGGATACCGACACACCGAATGATAGCTCCGGTGAGGGTGCGGGAGGGGGCTCCGGGGGTGGGGCCGACGGTGACGGACCGGGGTTCGGTGTGGCCGCCGGCGTGGCGGGACTGGGTGGTCTGGGGTATCTACTCTCCCGTCGAACGGGTGACTCCGGGTCAGGGGGCGAGTGACACAGAACCCTTTTTATTCCGGCACACCAACGTAAAGTAATGGGAATCGGTGGCTCAGACCTCTACCGGCAGCAGATCCTTGATCACTACAAGAACCCGCGCAACTACGGCGAGATCGAGGAGCCGACGTTCACACACGTCGGCGAGAACCCGATGTGTGGCGACACCATCGAGATGGACGTCGTGCTCGACGACGACGAGGAGACGATCGAGCGGGTCGCCTTCGAGGGCGACGGCTGTGCGATCTCGCAGGCCTCGGCCTCGATGCTCTCCGAGCAACTCCAGGGGCTCACCGTCGAGGAGTTACGCGAGATGGACCGCGACGACGTGACCGAGATGCTCGGGGTCGACATCTCGCCGATGCGCGTGAAGTGTGCCGTCCTCGCGGAGAAGGTCGCACAGGACGGTGCCGACCTCTACTTCGACGAGACGGACGTGGAAAGAACGACGCTCGACGAATAAAACCGACGAGCGGAGCGCCCTTTCGACACGCTCCGGAGATTTATATCCGATAGCGCGACCACCAGCCACATGGCTACGCTCGACTGGCAGGTCGCGACTGCGGGCGAGACGACGCTCGTCGAGTTGTTCGTGACGAGCGACACGGACACGCGTGTCGAGATATCGAGCACCCTCGAACCCGTCTGGCCGCCGAGACGGCAGAACCGCCCCGCCGCGGGCTGGGACGGGTCTGGATTCGAGGGTGTCGTGTCCGCCGGGGAGCCGCTGGTGCTCGGCTACGCCTCCCCGGACGACCCCGTCGAGCCACCGGCGACGATCGTCGAAACCGAACCCGTCACCGGGTCGTCCGAGGGACCACCGACCCCCGAGGCGCTCGTGCGCGAACTCGGCGAGGCCGGCCCGCCGCGGGATGCTGTTCCGACCCACAGGTCACCGTCGACCGACCGGGATCCGGAAGCGGATTCACACTCACCCAGTAACGGCTCGGTCGACCGCAGTTCGATGGCCGACGACCGACAACCGTCCGCCCGCGCGTCGACAACTGACCCGCCGGAGCCAGACCAGTCGAACGAGACTGGTCGGGGCCAGGAGGAGAACGGCACACGCTCGACCGTGGCGTCCGGGACAGAGCGGCAGACACCGGGCGAAGCAGGAACACGGACTGTGGATTCGACCGACTACAGCTC
>KB659968.1_pt231 | contig 15697 bp, 15 predicted proteins | sample 558768 | NCBI scaffold set KB644980.1 | reverse complement strand
GTGACGAGCAGATCCATGCCCGTCTCGGCGTCTCGGCCGTATCGGCCCATTTGCCCCAGAGCGTCACGTCGACCGCGTCGCCGTCGGTTGCGTTCCATCCGTCGGTCGTACGCGGAGCTCCGCCAGCCGTCGCTCGCCGTGTTGTGTCTCAACGTCGTCGCCCCGTCGCAGGCAACGATTTCCCCGCGAAGCTCGTCGGTCACTACTCACATTCTGCGCGGCAAACTGAAAAACGCTGTCGGTGGAAGTTCCGGAAACACAGCGACACGGTCTCGTCCGTGGGTACCCAGCCTGCTCACCACACGAATCACCCTGTTGCTCCGGGTGTGTTGCGGCAGCCTCATATCTTCGCCACTGTGAGCTAACTCACTTCGACGGCGCCCACACCACTTGCCCAGATTAACTGTCTGTGGATATCTCTTCGGCTGAAAGTTCTCGAAAGATACCCATCGTGACCCGACCCGAGTCGAGTTCGACTCCCCCCGCCTTGATCTCGACCGGGATCTGCTCGCCTGTGCTGCTGACAACGTGAATCGGAGAGCCGTCCGGAAGCTGTCGCAACGGCTCATCGGCCGATGCCTCCGCCTCAAAGAACTCCGCATAGAGCTCCCGCTTGTCAGCCGGATGTAACGTCCCCTGATGTTGCCCGACGATCTCCTCCTTAGGTTTATCGAGCAGGGCTTCGGCCTTCGCGTTTGTTTTCAAGATCTCGCCTGTCTCATAATCTGCGACAAACACCGGGTTTGGCGCGGCCTCGATCAGCGTTTCGTAGCGTTGTTTGAGCGATTCCAACTCCTGTTCTCGACGGGTTCGCTCGGAGATATCGCGGGCGACAACCACAGCCCCAGGCGAGTTGGGAAGTTGGGTTACCCGCAGGTTCAACACAGCAGGCCCATTTGCTAGCGTGACATCGACATCCATCTCACCCTCAGTTGTCGACCCTGACACTACATCCTCTACCAACTTATCCCACTCCTCAAACGTTTTCCTGTCAGTAAACAGATCTGTAAACTCGGACAGTGGCGTTCCGATGACTTCCTGGCGTGACTGTGGCACCTGGTTCAGGAATGTATCGTTGACGAATGTCAATCGCTTCGTTCCATCGAACACCCACGCGCTATCGTTGGTCGTCTGAAGCACTGTTTCGTAGCGTTCGAGCTCCGCCTCGCGACGCTTCTGATCCGTAATATCTCGTGAGAGAGCCATCACCCCGGTGATCGATCCAGTCTCGTCACGGAGCGGGGCCGTCGAGATACTCAGATGAACGGTTTCACCCGCCTTCGTCTGTCTTTCAACCTCAAGATTGCGGAACTGGTCACCTGCCAGTGCCTGTTGGAAACACTCAACGAACTGGGACTCTTGACCATCCTCGCGAATATCGAGCGAAAGAATCGAGTTGCCAACAGCCTCGTCGGATCGATAGCCAAACAGGTCTTCGGCGGCCTCGTTCCATAACTGTATCACTCCCTCGTCATCGAGTGCGAGGATCGGATCCGGACAGGTTTCGACGATAGCTTGCAGCCGCTGGGTCGTCTCTTCGAGTGCCTGTTGCTGTTCGACACGCTCTGTAACATCCCGCGCGGTAATCAAATGCTGCCCCGGGACGATGTTGGCCGCCGAGGAGATTTCGATCTCGCGTTCGACACCCGCTGCGGTGACGATGGTGACAGTTCCGGGATCCGTATCATTCTCCTGGAGAAAGCTCTGCACCGCGTCACTGTCGTACCTCTCGGGCAGGAACTCCATGATAGACCGTCCACGGAGTTCTGACAGATCGAGCCCATAGAGATCGGCTGCCGACGGATTGGCCTTGACGATGCGTGCCTCGTCGTTGAGAATGTAGACCGCATCGAAGGCACCCTCGAAGGCGGCCTGATACTGGTCGCGGGCCCGCTGTACGTCGAGAAGGTCTTTACTTTGGCTTTCGGGGGCCGACCGCGGCACCCTCACCTGCATTGTCGTGCCAGTCTCAGCGACTCTCGACTCGATTTGGCCGCCGTGACTGCTCACGACCCAGTGGGCGAGCCACAGTCCGAGCCCGCTGCCGTGAATCAGTGGTGTCTCGACACCAGAACTGAGCACCTCTTGTTCCTGCTCGGACAGTCCAGGGCCGTTGTCGTCGATCTCTACCTCGATGGCGTCCTGATCAGCCGAGACGGTCACACAGATCGATGGCGTCTCTCCACTGTGTTTTGCGGCGTTTTCGAGCAGTTCCTTGATTGCCCGCTCGAATGTCGGCGACACCGCTGCGATGGCGGTGGAATCGCCCTCACGGGCAACCGTGGCGTTTGGAAACTTGGCTTCGATCCCGTCGGCCACGTGATCGACGAGCGCGACGACATCTATCTGTGAACGCTTCCGTTCGTTGCCAACAACCTCTTCGAGCCCACGTGCCTTCTCACTGAGTTCGATCAGTTCGTCGATCTTATCGAGGACGATAGGGCCGTGAGGATCGTTCTGCAGCTGATCGGCCATGAGCGTCGCACGACCGCGGATGACCGACATATCGTTGCGGATGTTGTGTCGAAGCACCCGGTTGATGATGTTGACAAGGTTGTTGTGTCGCTGCAGTTCGGCCTGGTGATTCTCCCGGTCGAGTTCCCGGGCGAGCACCTGACTGATGAGTTCAACAAAGAGGATTTCGTCCTCGCTAAACGCCTCATCGCGGGCCTCCTCACCCACGAAACAGACCGTTCCGTACGGTTCATCCTCTTCGGTCAGTCGGGTACCGAGATAGGTGTCCAGACCGTGTGCATCGTAGGCTGGATCGGATTCCCAGCCCTGCGCTGGGGCGTCGTGCAGTGCGACCGGCTCGGCTGACTCCATCGTTTGACGACAGTAGGTTTCGTCGTACTCGGGGGCCGTCCCTGTCGAAAACGCTGCGTCAGGTTTGAACGTGCTGGCAGCGATCTCACAATAACCGACCTCCTTGTTTATTAAATTGACATATGCATTGTCAGCATCCAGATATCTCTCACCGAGTTTGAGCAGTTTGTTGGCAACCTCCTCAAACGAGGAAGCACTGTTTATCACGTCGTAAAGCTGTGTTCTGGCCCGTGACACTGAGAGTTCTGAAGTAGCCATAACTGAAACAGGAGTACCAATAAGAGGTGGTGAATAAATATCAAGGTTATGATTAGTGTTAATTATTATATAGGTTGTTGTAGATCCTCATAACCTCATACCGCCGGTATCACAGATCGGCAAAACGGCTTCCAACTGAACTACAGAACAGCGTTCAAGCGGCAGGTTGCAAGCTAATCATAGAATTATATCAACTGACACTGTACAAGTCAGTCGACACTCTCCTACTAATGAGTCTTAATACAACCCGGATAGGACCGAGTTAGCTGTTGTCTGTGTCAGTGTTGATCTCGAACCGCGCCCCGCCGTCACGTCCCGCTGTCACCCGGATCGACCAGCCGTGGGCTGTAATGAGCTCGCTGACGATATCAAGGCCAAACCCGGTTCCATCATGACTTGTGGTGTAGCCATGCTCAAAGATCACCTCACGCTCATCCTCGGGAATCCCGGTGCCATTGTCTGCGATGTAGAACCCTGATCGATCTCCGTCGAGCGTGCCGACACGGATAGTCAGCGGCGGTTCATTGTGGTCGACGGCGTTGCGGAAGAGATTCTCGAAGACGTTCAACAGGAGGTCGCGATCCCCGTAGATCGTCTGCTGTGATTCGGTCTCTATCTCCAGTGTCGCGCCTCCGGTTTGTGCAGTTTCCCACGCATTTTTACTTAGCACTGCAAGTTCAAGCGGCTCTCTCTCCTCGACAATCGTCTCGGCTGTCGCCATGGTGAGCATCCCCGAGATCATCGTCTCCATCCGCCCGAGTGCGTCCCGAACCTTTTGGAAATCACCCTCATCGCCGGTTCTCTCGGCGAAATCCACGTACCCCTCTGCGACACTGATCGGGTTTCTGAGGTCGTGACTGATCATGCTGGCAAACTTTTCGAGTCGCTCATTCTGTCGCTGGAGCATCTCCTCGTTTTGTTTTCGTTCGGTGATATCCCGGATGATGCCAGCGGTTCCGGTGAAGCGTTCGTGGTCGTCATCCCACAGCAGCACCATATGATCTTCTGCCGGAAACTCGGTTCCGTCGGCCCGCTGTATCTCCAGTTCAAAGGTTTCCTCATCGTCCGTTCGGTCACCCAAAACCATCGACCGGACGGTCGACTCGGCCTCCTCAACCACCGCATCGGATTTGATAACACTCGTATGTTTTCCGAGCAACTCCTCGCGGGAGTAGCCTGTAAACTCGGTCAACGCATCATTAACCAGCTCGAAATGTCCTCTTTCGTCAAGCAGATACACAGCATCATCGACAGCCTGAATAACCTCTCGGTGTTGTTCCAGCTTTCGCTCTCGTTTTCTCCGATCAGTGATGTCTCGCCCGACCCCGGTAACCCCGATGACGGTGCCGTCGGCGTCAAAGAGCGGAGAGACACTGAACGCATACGGGATTTCGTCTCCGGACTTCGTCAACAGATGTGCCTCAAGATGGTCAATATCCTCCTCAGAGTCGATCAGTCGGTTGATAGCATCGATGATCTTCCCTTGTTCGGTCTCGGGCACAAACTCCCACGGTGCCATCGTCTCTAACTCCTGTTGATCGTATCCGGTTGCTGTACGCAACTCTTCGTTATACTCGACGAGTGACCCATCGGTATCGAAGGTGTAGAATATATCCGGAAGGCTATCGACGATACCGTCGATCAAGGCCCGTTCCTCTTGGAGCTCCCGCTGGTTTTGTTTGCGCTCAGTGATATCTTTGATGACTCCGATGGTATGCTCTTGGCCGTCTATCTCGGTCACCGTCGCCGTGACACTCCCCCAGAACGCATCGCCGTCCAGTGTCAGCAACACAGCCTCATACTCCTCGGTTGCTCCGTTGGCGGTCATTTGCTCACTGTACTGCTCTCGATCGCGCGGCTCCGCAAACCGGTCACACAACGTGTGTCCGTTCAGTTCCTGCTTCGAATCCGCGCCGAACAGATCGACAGCGGCTTGATTGACGAACTCAAAGCCGCCGTCCGCTTCGTTGGTAGTGATCGCGACAGCGACGGTGAGTGTATCGCACAGCTGTTTGTATCGCTCAAGTTCCTGTGTTTCTGGATCGTCGGGTTCTTCAGATACGATGAGTACGCCAGTTTCACCCGCCATATCGAACGGCGTACACCGATACTCTCGTGTGGTTGTTCCAATCGCTGCATCGGTTTCAACCCCAACAGTGACCGGGAAATCACGCTCTGGATTCTCGTCGGTGGCGGCGTCGATTGCGTTTCTAACCCTTGTCGCATCCTCCTCGCAGTTGACGATCTCCTCGATCAGATCCATCACGTTGTCACCGACAAACGAATCAATTGATACGTCTGTCTGCGGAAGTGACTCACGATTTGTTGATGCGATATTCAGGCTACTATCGAGGAGGTACGCCGTGGCAGACATACTCTCGATGATCGCATCGTTCTGATCTGTGTCTGACGTTTGACCGTCTGCTCCAGCCATTCTTTGATACTCGCTACCTGCAAACTCTCACCACCAGCGTAAATTTATACCGAATTTGGCATAAAAAAGGCTCAGTATAAATCTACACTATCACAGGAGAATCAGTCATTCATTCAATTTTCAGCTATCAACCGGGTCGATGAGTTTCGCCTCGTCATTTGCGGGGCTGTTGACGCGGTCGGAGACACCGAAATACTCCAACTCATCGTCCGGGTGCGGATCAAGTAGATCGGCAACCGCGTCGCCGTCACCGTGCAGCCATGTGTCCTCCTCGTCGGGCGCAAGGACGACCGCCATCCGGTGGTGGAGCTCTGAGATCATGTCGTTCGGTTCGGTCGTAATCACGGTAAACGTCTCCAGTGGCTCGGGTTCGTTGTCGTCCGCGTCGTCACCAAACGAGTCCAATCCGAGTTGCTGTGTCGGCGGCTCCCAGCGTTCCCACAGCCCGGCCATCGCAAACGGGCGGTCGTCCGCGAACGCGACGCGGTACGGTGCCTTGCCGTCGCCGAGATCGGCCCACTCGTAGAAGCCATCAGCCGGAACGAGACAGCGACGCGATTCGTAGGCGTCGGCGAAGCTCCGCTTCTCGCGGACGGTCTCGGCCCGGGCGTTGATCAGGCCCTGTTTCTCGTCGGCCCACGAGGGTGTGAGTCCCCATGTGAACCGCTGGATTTGGTTGGGGTCGTCGCTTGTAATAACGGGAAGCTCTTGGCCGGGAGCACAGTTGTATCGTGGCTCCAGTGGCTCGTGTGGCTCGGCATCAAACCGCTCGATAAGGGCTTCTTGCGGGGTGAACAGCGTGTAGCGACCGCACATACTCGCCGATCGGCCTCCGGTTGTTTAGTGGTCGCGGTCAGCGACGACGCGAGCGAGAGATTTAGGTTACCGCGCTGCCGTCTTCGACTGTGCGCATCGAGAACAGCTTCATCCCCGTCAGCGGCGTTGGCGAGACAACCGAACGCGACCTCTGGGCCAACGGCGCGACCGACTGGGACTGCTTCGACCCTTCGCTTGTCGGCCCGAAAACTGCCGACAGCATCGAGTCGTTCATCGACACCGCTCGGGATCATCTTGCCGACGATCCGACCTTCTTCGATCAAGTTTTTCCGAGCAGCGAGCGGTGGCGACTCTACGAAAATTTCCGCGATGAGGCCTGTTTCTTCGATATCGAGACAACTGGCCTTGACGAACACCGCGATATCGTCACGACCGTTAGCTACCACCAGGGCGGCGAGACAACGACGCTCGTCCGCGGTGACGACCTCACCGCAGATCGCATCCGGACGATGGTTAGCGACGCCAGCCTGCTGGTCAGCTTCAATGGGATTCGCTTCGATCAACCCTTTCTTGAAAACTCATTCGGCCTCGATATCGACACCCCACACCTTGATCTGATGTACCCTTGCAAGACGGTCGGCCTCGATGGTGGGCTCAAACAGGTCGAGAAGGATATCGGCGTTGAGCGCGACCGTCCGGATCTCTCAGGGCGGGATGCCGTTCGCCTCTGGCACCAACACGAAGCCGGCGAGGATGGCGCGCTCGACACCCTGATCTCATACAACCGCGAGGACGCCGTCAATCTTCAAACGCTGGCCGACGAGGTGACGGCGACGCTCCACGAACAGATTTTCGAGCGAGCACGGCAACAATCGGTGGAATAGCCGCGAGTTATCTGTCGGCGTTCGTCGGGTCACCGTCGGTTTCGCCGCCGTTTCTCTCGATGGCGATATCGTCGTTTTCGGCGTCGGTGATGATAACCGCGCTATCCTCGCTAACCGCTGGAGGTTCGTCGTCTGCGGTTTCGACAGTTTCGGTTTCGACGGTCTCGGATTCGCTGTCGCCAGCGAGATAGGCCGCGCCGACCGTCGATAACGTGTCGTGGTCGGTTGCAGCCGTTTCGTCCGTAGCGTCTGCTTCCGTAGCGTCGGGTTCGGCAGCCGGCTCCGGCGAAGCGTCAGCCGAGCCGACGGTGTATGCCGCACCGACCGAACCGCTGGCCTCGGCGGGTTCGCAGTTGTCCACGGTCATATTGTCCGCCGCGTCGTCACCGGTCGTGTACACCATTTTCGGCCCAGTTACATCTGCATTGTCATCGGTGGCATCGTTCTCAGCATCCTCGCTATCGTCGTCAGCAGCCGATTCAGCATCGGTGTCATCGCTCGCATCGCGGATCAGTTTCATCTCGCCGCGAGCCCGAAGCGTACCGTCGACCGCCGCCCCTTCGTTGACAACGAGATCCTCGCAGGCCACATCGCCGCGAACATGCGCATCGGCCGAAAGCGTGATCGTCCCGCCGCGGGTCGTTACGTCGCCGATGATGACGGTTCCCGCGTTGACCTCGATATCGTCGCGGGCGCGCAGACTGCCAAAGACAGTTGTCTCCTCGCCGATCGTGATCGATTCGGCGCGGATGTTACCGTGGAGTCGGCAGTCATCGCCGATCCGTGCCGGCGTCGAGACGCGCCATGCGTCGTCGGAGAGTTCGGCTCCCCGCGGGATGACAAGGGGGGATCGCTCCTCAATGCCCTCGCCGGCCAGCGCGGAGGCAAACTCGTCGGCTTTGTCGGTGTCGCCGAGCCGGAGGAACTGCGAGAGGATAATAAAGTAAAACACCAATACGGGGACTGGGTTGCGGGTGACGATCCAGCCGTTGGCCTCGAACCCCTCTTCGATACTCACGTCGTCGCCGATATCAAGATCGCCCGAAACAAGGAGTTGGCCGTTGATCTCGACGCGCTCGCCGATGTAGGCGTCCTCGCCGGCCAGCACGCTGCCGTCGGTCGTACACCACATATCAAGCCGGCAGTCGCCGTCGGCCTCGATCTGCCGGCCGAACGTGACGCGCTCGCCGGCGGCGATCGTCCGCCCCCGCAGCCCGAAATCGACGGTGCTGTTGCTGCCGATGAGAATATCGCCGTCGGTGACGACATCGTGTTCCTCAACGGTCGTGCCGTCGGGAATCTGCAGCTCATCAAGCGGGTTCTGCGGGGTGTTCACACGCCGATCCAGCACGCCATGGCTATTAAACTGTCCGCAAGACGGGTGTATGACGCGCTCGTCGGCAATGTAGTGATACGAGCAGTATCGGTGTAATCGAACGTGACGAAAGCCCTCGGCCGGGTGGTTGGCTCCGAGTGCGACCTCGTGGTGTTTTTACTCTGTGCCGTCGAGATATGTGTATGACCGTGCTTTCCTTCGATGAAACCGGCGTCGATGTCGTCTACAACGGAACCGAATTCCGTCTTGAAAAGGAGCTAATCGAGGATGCTATCCAGAAATCCTACCCCGATGTCACCGACCACGAGGTGCTTCAGATCGTTGAGGAGGCACCCGACCTCTCGGGGGAGCCACGACGGATCGCCGACATTATCGGGTAAGCCAAGCGCGTCGACACCGGCGAAGAGACCGAAAGACAGTTTCCAGCCTTCCGTGAAAGAACGGTATGCTCTCGCTTGCCCTCGCGGGCAAACCCAACGCGGGGAAATCGACGTTCTATACGGCGGCGACGCGGGCCGATGTCGATGTCGCAAACTACCCATTTACGACGATCGACGCCAATCGCGGCGTCGCCACCGTTCGCACCGACTGTCCCTGTCTCGATCTCGACGAGCGGTGTGGCAACGACCGCTGTCACGACGGGAAACGGTACGTCCCCATCGAACTCTACGATGTGGCCGGCCTCGTCCCGGGTGCTCATGAGGGCCGCGGCCTCGGCAACCAGTTCCTTGACGAACTCACCAACGCCGACGCGATCCTCCATGTGATCGACGCCTCCGGGGGAACCGACGCGGAGGGTGAACCTGTTGAACCCGGCAGCCACGACCCCGTCGAAGATGTCGAGTTTATCGAACAGGAGATGACACAGTGGCTGGCCGGCATTATCGACCGCAACTGGGAGTCCGTCGAACGCAAATCTCGCTCCCCGGAGTTCGACATCAACGACGCGCTGACCGAGCTTCTCACCGGGTTCGGCGCGACGACAGCCGACGTGGCCGCCTGTTTACGTGATCTCGACTATCCCGACGATCCGATTCAGTGGGACGACGAGGAGACCGAGGCCCTCGCTGCGGCCGTCCGCGCGCGAACAAAACCGATCATCCTTGTCGCCAACAAGGTCGATATCGCTGACGGCGACACGCTCGACAGACTCACCGACGCAGCCGAGATCGTGATCCCCGCAACGGCTAACGGCGAACTCGCGCTCCGACGGGCGGTTGAGGCCGGGGTCGTCGACTACGATCCCGGCGATGATGACTTCGAGATCGTCGGCGACATCAGCGACGAGCAGGCCGCCGGTCTTGACGAAATCCGTGCGGTGATGGCCGAACACGGTGGAACGGGCGTCCAAGCCGCACTCAACGCCGCCGTTTACGACCTGTTGGATCACGTCACCGCCTACCCGGTGCAAAACGAAACGAGATGGACGGACGGACAGGGTGACGTTCTCCCCGATGCGTTTCTCCTGCCACGGGGATCGACGCCGACCGATCTCGCCGCAAAGATCCACTCCGATATCGCCGAGGGCTACCTCCACGCGGTCAACGGAAAAACGGATCGGCGGATATCCGACGATTACGAGATCGACGGCGGTGACGTGATCAAGATCGTCAGCACGGCGAAGTAGCTCAGCTGTTCCGGTCGCGGCACATTACGGCGCGCTGCTGTGGATCACAGCTCGTGGTCGGCGTAGATCTCGTCCATCTTGGCAGCCATCACGAAATCTGCTCTCCGGAGTCCGCCGATCTCGTGGGTAAACAGCTCAACACCGACCTCGCCCCACGTCAGACTGAGATCTGGGTGATGCCACTCCTCCTCGGCGAGTTCGCCAACCGCATACGTGAACTCCAAAGCGTCCCGGAAATCATCGAACTCGTAGGTTGCTTCAAGATGGTGGCCATCGACAACATCCCAGACGTCGGTGTCGAGTTCACTCAGATGTGCCTGACACTCGTCGTCGCCAAACGGTTCCTGATCGTCGCCACAGTCCTCAACCGGTTCGGCCGCAAGGTCTGATGCCATACCGGTGGCCACGCGCCCCACAGGTTTGTATCTTGACGCCGAGTCAACACGCGTCCCGGCGGCGACAGTCAGCTACCGAACTGCGGCGGCCGCTTCGCCCATGATATCGATCGCCTCACGGAGATCCGCCTCGTCGGTCGCATACGAGATCCGTGCCAGCCCTGCCCCTTGCTCGCCGAAGGCGTCGCCGGGGACGACGATAACGCCACGATCGATACACTCCTCCACAAAGCCCTCTGGAACCCGCGGCATCGCGTAAAACGCGCCCTGCGGGGTCGGACACTCGATGTCGTTGTCGGCTAACCCATCGAGCAGGATATCCCGCCGTCGACGGAAGGAGTCGGTCATCTCGGTCACCACATCCTGTGGCCCGTCTAATGCGGCCTCGGCAGCAAACTGGGCGGGCGCGCTCGCACAGGCCTGGGTGTACTGATGGACCCGCAACATTCGTTCGACCCGGTCGCTGCTGGCGGTCACCCAGCCGAGTCGCCATCCCGTCATCGAGTACAGCTTTGAGGCCGAGTTGACGACAACGATGTTGTCGCTGTCGGCGTACTCCAGCGGTGAGTGATGATCGCCCTCGAAGACGGTGTACTCGTAGACCTCATCCGAGACACAGACCACATCGTGCTCGTCGGCGATCCGGGCGAACTCGCGGATATCATCCTCGCTGGCGACCGCGCCGGTCGGGTTCGCGGGTGAGTTGATGACAAACGCGGCGGTCTCATCGGTGATCGCCTCCTCGACGGCCGTCGGGTCAACTGTCAGATCCTCCCGGAGGCCGACCGGAACCGTCTCGCCGCCGACCAGCGTCGTCAGCGCGTCGTAGGAAACAAAGCCCGGATCGGGGACGATAACCTCCTCGCCAGCGTCGACGTGGGCCGCCAGCGCGAGATGGAGGGCTTCGCTGCCGCCGGAGGTAGCGATCACGTCGCCGGGATCGATGTCAAGGCCCTGATCGCGGTCGTATTTCGCGGTGATCGCCTCTCGGAGTTCGATCCGCCCCTTGTTTTCGGTGTAGTCGTCGGCGTTGCCGGATTCGATGGCGTCGACAGCAGCCTGGCGGGCGTGCTCAGGAGTCGGGAAATCCGGCTGGCCCAATCCGAGATTGATCGCGTCGTCGCCGGCGGCTTCGAACACCTCACGAATACCACTGATCGAGATCCGTTCCACTCGATCGGCAAATCGGTTCATATCCACATACGGGGCGACCGCACGCATAGCTTTTCGCACTTGGCGGCGGTGACCGAAACGCTCAGGCGTCGCTCACCCCAACAAGGAGTATGGAGCGTTCTGGACTCCGATACGTCGCCGGCAGCCTCGCGCTTGCGGTCGCGGCGATCCACGTCTACTGGGGGTTCCCACGACTGGTGTTGTACATCCAGACCGGCCGTTTTCCTGACCCTCGCCCGTTTTTGTTCGTTGGTTCGGCCATCCTCATCGTCCTCGGGATCGCCCGCGTGCTTGATGGCCGCAACGAGCGAGCGATCTACGTGGCCGGGATCGCGCTGATGATGACCTACATCGTCGGCTACGGGCTGTGGCATACCGGTCTCGAACACGGCGGCTTCTGGCCATGGGGGCCCGAACCGATCAGCCACAGCGAGCCCGCCTGGCGAGTCTTACTCGATCACATCCGGGCAGACGAACTCGGTGTTATCTCGAAGCTACTGGAGGCGACACTCGCTGGCGTGTTGGTGCTGCTGTACCGAAGCGACGACGCTGTTGAGGCCGACACCGACGTGCCAGCGATCGTCCGCGGTGAGTAACGTTTTATTACCGGTTTCCCTTCACTCGGTCGTGAGCCGACTTCGCGCGATCATCGACCGTCTCTACGCACTGGAGACAGCCCTCCTCAAGGATCTAGCGGTCTCGACGATCCTGTTTATCGGGGTCTCGCTGCTGTGGGAACAGGCTCCCTCGGCGTGGCCACAGTTCATCTACTATCTCATGCTTGCTGTCGCGCTGTTCGGCTACTTTCGGTTTGTGAGTCCGCCAGATAACGCCGACCGCGGTTCATAATCCCGGTTAGCAGACCGGTTTCGGGTTGACACCCATCGATTCCAACGATTCGGTATACTCATCGTAGGCGGCCTGAATCGCCTCGGATGCGGCTGCTTGGGCGCGCTTGCGGTCGTCATCGCTCTCACAGACCCCCTCGACGAGATCGGCGGCGGCGTTAATCTGTTCCTCAACATCGTTCCCAAGCCCACGGAACAGACTCGCTGTCTGGGGGTCGGCCTCGCCGGTAAAGTAGCCGGTGTACTGCTTTTTTGATTTCTTCGCGACGAGACAGCGGCCAATAACGCCGCCGATCCGTTCGACCGTATCGTCTAGCCCACGGAGCACTGACTGGATCGGCTGGCAGATCGCCGTCGTCTGCCCGGGGTGGCTCGTCGAGTTCGGCGGCGACCGTCTCGTAGTGGTCGGCCTCCTCGTCGGCGACATCCTCGAAGAGGGCGGCCGCGTCGTCGTCGGCCTCGTTGTTGGCCCACGTCGTGAACGTCTCGCCCGCGGCATCCTCGGCGATTGCGGCGGCACGGAATACCTGCTCGGTTTCGAGATCGCCGTCGGTTTCGGCGTAGAGGGCTTTCGAGGAGCCGAGCCGCGAAAGGGCGGTCTGATTGGCCTCACGAACGTCGTCGACGAAGTCGCTGGCTGTCATGGCTGTGGATAGACAACGAGGGGTCTTGAGTCCTGCCAGTCGCGCTGTGAGTGCATTCGTGTATCTATGTGATCTGTACAGCGTGTCATAGAGAGCTTGCCACGGAAATCTATCGAAGTATCGTCAGGAGTCGCGTGCAAGATTCAGAGCTTCTATACTGCATGACTGCTATTCCCTTGTCGAGAATCCGTTCAGTAGCCTTCCTCTTCGGTGAGTTCAGATGATGACTCAGTGACCACGTGCGATGTGTCTTTATTATTTTGTAGTAGTGACATTAGCTGGTCAGTCTGAGAGAGATCCTCTGTTTTGAGCAGTTGCTCCATCTGGCGTTCAAACTCTGTTTGAGAAATATCCCCCGCCGCATACCGTTGGCGGAGGGTCTCAATCGGTGTAGAACTGCTTTGCCCTTCAGAATCAACTGCATCTGCGTTGTCGGCCTCTGATTGCTGGTCGAGTGTGTAAACGAGGTATACTGAGATTGAAATACCAATAATACCAAGCAGGTCGTATATGGGCATAAAAAATGCTGGTATTATCCACATACCGAACATTGCACTGATTACCGCAACAATAGCCCGTGGTCGGGGACTCTTGGGGAGCAAATCGGACATCATATGTAATTCAATACAACCAATTAAAATATTTCTGAGCATCCGGTATAAATCAACACGCGCCAATTCACAGTGAGAAACACTCTTTCCAGTACTGTTCACATCTACCTTCAACTATCGATTAACGGGGTGGCTGACCAAGTGCCCCGCACTCAGCCCCTGTCGCTTTATTACATCCATGAACTGATAGGTAGCCGAGTGACCGACACAAAGCGTGAGTTCACCACAGCGGCTCCGTCTGTTTGAGGCAAGTTCTCTTGGACCAACTGCTCGGCGCGCTTCTGGAGTAACTACTCGATCTCTAACTGACCACCTTCGCCACCCTCCTCACCATCGTTTTCGTCCCATTCAAGCTCAAACTCAACACTTCGTTCAGTCATGTTGCCAGCCGGCCCTTCGCGTTCAGCTTTGACTTCGAAGGTGGGTCTGGAAGGGGGAGTCAACGTTACAGACTCGGAGCCTGCTTTCAGGTTGATAGCAGCTCCACTGTCGAGATTATCCGCGACTTGCCGAAGATACGATGCGATCTCTTCTCGACTCTGTTTGTTCTCTGATTTGAACAGAACTTCTTCAGGCATACAAGAAATGCCACACAGCCTACACGCATAAATTCGCCCACCCAACTGACCGATCTGGTCGAATCGGCAGACATTCCGTGCGAGATACGCGCCCTGCATCTTGCCTACCAGTACAAATACCGTTCTAATCCGGTTGGTATCTTACCGCTCAACTTCTATATCTACTTTTGATTGAGAACGGTTCTATGACACGCTGAATGTGTACTATAGACTCTTCATCCGCCAGAAGCTAGATAGTTCACTGCGCAAATTAGTGTGCTTGGCTGGTGTATCTCTGAGCAGTTCCCACGTAGTCGCGGTACAGCAGCTACCGGCCGGTGTTGACACAAAAGAATGAAGTTTGAAATAAGCTACGTGATCGTCTGCTTCGCCTGTTTCCACGGCTTCCGATGGTCTCCGTTCCGGTTTGAGGCCGTCTTCTTCAGTTCATTGCTCGCGGGTCACTGCGTTCCCCGCTCGCTCAAATCGAGATTCTCTCGTTCGGCGGAATCTCGCGTTAGTCGTCGGCCTCGCCCGTCTCCGCGGGTCGGCGACGCCTCCCCGCTCCGATTCGAGGCTTCCGACTTCACTTCGTTCAGTCGTCAGCCTCGCCCGTCTCGATCGGCGCGCCAACGAGGTTCCCCCACTCGGTCCACGACCCATCGTAGTTGATGGTGTCGTCGTAGCCGAGCAGTTCGTGAAGGGCGAACCAGGCAACCGACGACCGCTCACCGATCCGGCAGTAGGCGACGGTTGTTGAGCCACCGTCGATGCCTTTGTCGGCATAGAGATCTTCGATCTCGTCGGCATCTTTGAACGTACCGTCGTCGTTTGTCACGGCTGCCCACGAGATGTTCTGGGCACCGGGGATATGACCACCGCGCTGGGCGGTCTCTTGGAGGCCTGTCGGCGCGAGCATCTCGCCGCTGAACTCCTCGGGTGAACGCACGTCGACGAGCGGGAGGTCGCGGTCAATGGCGTTTTCGACATCATCGCGGTAGGCGCGGATGGATTCCCGCGGGCCGGAGGCGGTGTAGTCGACCGCAGAGAAGGAGGGTTCCTCGTCGGTCGTTGTGTAATCGTTGTCCATCCAGTACTCACGGCCGCCGTCAAGCAGCTTCACGTCGTCGTGGCCGTAGTATTTGAACTGCCAGTAGGTGTATGCCGCAAACCAGTTGGCGTTGTCACCGTAGAGCACCACGGTGGAATCCTCGCTGATGCCGTGGGCACCTAGCAGATCCTCGAAGTCCTCCTTTGTGAGGATGTCCCGGGTGATCTGATCTTGGAGGTCTTCCTCCCAGTTCAAGCCGATCGCACCGGGGGCGTG
>KB659972.1_pt264 | contig 15756 bp, 15 predicted proteins | sample 558768 | NCBI scaffold set KB644980.1 | reverse complement strand
CTGCTCGTGGATTCATCCCCGGTGTGGGAACCCCGCGGTTTCGGCTGTCGGAGGATGTCAGCATCGTTCAATTGCCACGAGAGGTGTACATCTCGTATGACAGCCACGCGCGAGTCGGTCCTCTGCCACGCACGCCAGTCGTTGCCGTGGTTCGCGCTCGCGCTGGCTCTTCTGGCGGTAACCCTGTGGCTCGTTGGTGTCGGGGGAATCGTCGGCGCACCCGGGGAGACCAGTCCCGGAGGGTTCGCACTCGTTATCGTGCTCGTTGCCGGACCGCTCACAGCACGTGGCGCAGCAATCGGGCGGGCGCTTGCGATTCTGGGCCATCCGGTGTCGGTCCCGCGAGCGGTCGCGTTCCAGCTCTTGGTGACGTGCTCGAACAACGTGGCCCCCTCCGGACAGGTCGGTGGCAGCCCACTTGCGGGGCTGTTCGTCTCTTAGGGGCCGGACGCAAACTACGAGGTGAGGTGTGGCGCGGTCCTGAGCGTCGACACCCTCGATGCTCTCCTCGCACTCGTCCTCGCCGTTACCGGCATCAGTGTGCTCCTCGTGACGACGGCAGTCGGTGAGACACTCCAGATTGCGGCGCTCTCGACCGCCGGTCTGCTCGTGCTCCTCGTGAGCGTGTTCCTCGGTATCTGGACCGCACGTGACCGTGTTCGCGCGTTCACTACTACCGTGCTCACGAGACTCGCGCAGACTGCCGGCCGTCTCCCGGGGGTTCCAGCCCCCGGTCGCGAGACGGTCGACGAGCGACTCGTCGGCTTTGGTGTGGCTATGGTGCGAGTCGCTCGCGGTCCGCGGCGTAACGTGGCGGTCGTTCTCGCCGCGCTCGTCGTCACCTACGCCTGCTCCGTCGACGCGTTGTGGACGGCCTTCGATGCCGTCGGACTGACCGTCTCGCCACCGGTCCTGTCTGCGGTACTGCCGGTCGCGTTCGCAACGACGGCGGTGCCGCTCCCCGGCGGTCCGGGCAGTTTCGAGGCGGCACTAACCACGCTGATCGTCGCAGTCACGGGACTCCAGGCCGCGGGTGTCGGCGCGGGCGTTCTGGTCTACCGCGTCGTGCTGTTCTGGCTCGGAACGTTCGTCGGTGCCGTCGCCGCGGCACTGGTCTCGACGATAGACACCCCGTAACCTGTCTCGCCGCACGCTCTCGTTACTCCGACGGTTCGGAGAGCCGAATCGCGAACACTGACAGCCAGACCCCGGAGTCGATCGCTTGGAAGACGAGCTCGTGGCGCGTCTGGAACAACTGAATCGATCGAGCGGTCGTCATTCCCCCTTCTGCGACTCTCTCCGGCCTCGTGATTCCTCGTGTGTATCGCCCCGAACCGCAGGTCATCCTCTCAAGTGTGTGTGAGTGTGGTGTATCGACGGTGCAATCACCACCCACGAGCGTATCGCCGTGTCCGGACGTACACTCATTCGGGCGGGAGTTGTGATCCTGTACCGGTGTCTGTATAGCTAGAGTCGGGCTGATGCAGATACCTAGCATACAGAGTCAGGGGGAGACAGGGCATGGATATAGATATGCAACAGTCGACCCGTCTTCCCACGAACCCGCCGACGACTCCCGACAGCACCGCAACGTCCACGTCCGAACAGGCAACCCAGCAGACAGTCGAGGCAGACGACCTGCTGGAGCTCCTCGGTGACGAGTACACCTACCGTGTCTTCGAGGCTGTCGTCGAGGAGTCCCGCACCGGTCGCGAACTGATCGATGCGACCGGAGCATCGAAGGCAACGGTGTACCGGCGACTGGAGGATCTCGAGGCGGCCGGACTGGTCGAGTCGACTATCAACATCGCGTCGGACGGCAACCACTGCAAGCAGTTCCACACCGTCGTCACGTCTATGACGGTGAGCTTCGATGCCGACGGGTTCAGCGCACGTCTAGAGTCCGAGAACCAGCCCGGCGTGACCGGTACGAGCGCCACGGGCGCACAGCCCCCGGCAGACGACTGACCGCCGTTCGGAGACGGCGACTGCTCTCTCCTGTCGGGTCCAGGTTCGAGTAACTCCCCTCCATCGTCCCGAGATGGGTCAGTTCGAAAGTCCCTGATACCTCGTCTTTATTTTCGGCGATATCTATACAGTACTCATGCCCTCCGACGAGTCCAGCCCATCGAACGACCGGGCTGAGGTGTTAGATGATACCGACGATGGCGCTGTGGCAACTGGATCAGACAACGAGGCCGACGATGTTCTCGGTGACATGTCTGCCACTGTCGAGTGGCTCCGCGGCCAGGGGTTCTACGAGAGACAGGACGAGGCCTACCGTGTCGTCCCCGCACAGAGTCCGGGCTTCGAGTCCGTCGATATCCACCACACCGTCGAGCGGGCCCTCACAGCCGAGGGAATCGACCGCCTCTACGACCACCAGGCCGAAGCAATCGACCACATTCACGCCGGGAGGAACCTGGTTGTCGCGACGCCGACCGCGTCAGGAAAGACACTCTGCTACGCTGTTCCTGCACTGGAACGTGCCGTTGCAGACAACGGGAAGACACTGTACCTGGCCCCACAGAACGCGCTCTTGCAGGATCAGGAGGAGACGCTACAGGCGCTCGCGGGCAGCCTCGAGTCCGGGGGTCGTGGGACTGTCCGTCGGTATCACTCCGGTCTCGGGCGTTCCGAGAAACGCACGTTCAAACGGGAGACACGGCCGGATATTGTACTGATGACACCGGATATGGCGCACACGTCACTGCTTCCGTGGGCTAGTCATCGCGAAACTGGCGGTGGCTGTTCTCGGAGTTGACCCAGGTGGTCGTCGACGAGGTTCACTCGTATCGCGGTATCTTCGGGTCCAAGATCTCGCTGGTGTTCCGGCGTCTCAACCGTCTTGCCGAGCGGTTCGGCCAGGATCCACAGTACGTGTGTACATCCGCCACCATCGCGAACGCGATCGAACACGCAGCGACAGTCACCGGACAGGAGTCGTCGTCGTTCGAACTCGTCGACGAGGACGGGAGCAGTCGCGGGGAGCGTCACTGGCTGCTGTGGAATCCACCGCTCACAAAAGATGAGAAAGACCGAATGCGGGATGAGGAGAGAGGCGAGAACCGGCAGCCAGACACCGACAGCACCGCCCGGGACAGTCAGGGAGCAACAGGCGGTGAGAGGAGGTCCTGTCACGTGCAGTCGAAGCATCTGTTCTGTTCGCTCGTTCTTCGCGGCTACCAGGTTGCGTGTTTCTCCAACACGCGGCAGAACTGCGAGAAATACGCACAGTGGTCCGGGCGGACAGTCGCCGAAGCGGTCGGGGAGATAGATACAGCGGATTTCCCGCCGCTACCGGATATCGAGGACCCGTCGCTCGAGGATCGGGTTCGAGCGTACCACGGGTCACTGAACGGTGCCCCGCGGGCAGATATCGAAACCGGTCTGAGAACCGGCGCGATTCGCGGTGTGTGGTCGACATCAGCCCTCGGTATCGGCGTCGACATCGGCTCACTGGATGTCGTTATCCTGGACGGTTATCCCGGTTCTCTCATGGAGACGTTCCAGTGGGCAGGTCGTGCTGGTCGTGGTGACGACGAGTGTCTGGTCGTACTGGTCGGCGGAAACGACCCACTCGATCAGCGAATCCTCGAGGAACCCGACAGATTGTTCGACGGTGATTTCGAGAAGGCGATCGTGAACCCGGAGAACGAGGCGATCGTAGACGATCATCTGGTGTGTGCCGCCGACGAGTGGCCGCTCGGCCTGGCAGACGAGCGGTGGTTTGGCGACGTGTTCCCGGATGCGGTCACCCGACTCGAACAGGCGGGTCAGCTCACCCGTGACCTCGACGAGACAGTCGTGTGGCGAGCCGCCGGTGAGGACAACATCCAGTACAGCACGGGCCTGCGGAACACCGGCCAGCGGATCGTGCTGAGGACGATATCCGGTGCCGATATCGGTGAACTCGATCTCCGGGCGGCACTACGGGACGCCCACCCCAACGCGATCTATCGAGCGAACGGAACGACCTACCGGGTCGACGACGTCGATTACGACCGGGGTGTCGCACGGTTAGAGCGGTATCACGACCAGGGGACCCAGGAGTACACGAGGCTACTGTACGAGAAATCAGTCGAGGTGGGTGGCGACTCGTCGACACTCCAAAAAAAGACACTGAGCTTCGACGGGATCGATATCCCGGCAGCGGTCGGGCCGATGGTGGTGTCGAAGGACGTCCGCGGATACAACTACTACGAGTCGTACGACGCAGACGGACAGAAGCGAGAGTTCGAGACGTCGGTGCCCGAACCAGAGACAGAGACGACCGGGTTCCTCATGGCGATGCCAGCCCGCCGGCGACTCGCGCTTCCCGAGCACGTTGAAAAAGCCGATGGTGACGAGGACGACGACGACGGGTTCACGTCGGGGTATCTGGCTGCGCTCCACGCGATCGAACACGCGCTCATCGGTCTGCTACCGACAGCGGTTCTCTGTGACCGGCAGGACATCGGCGGCCTCTCGACCAACGCACACAGGAGGACCGACGGGCCTGCCATCTTTGTCCACGACGCACACGACGGTGGTGCAGGACTCTCGCGGGCGGCGTTCGGGAATCTGGAGACGCTCGTAGAGCGGACGTACGACCAGATCGCCGAGTGTGACTGCACGGACGGCTGCAAGCGATGTGTTCTCTCCGAGTACTGTGGTTCGGCGAACCGGGATGTCTGGAAGGAGGGCGCGGCGGCGGTACTCGAGCAGATGCTGGACGTCGACGATGACACAGACTGACCACCACGTATCGCCGCTGTCGACTGTCGAGCCGATATCGGCGATACCCGCTGGGTCTGTTGTTTGATGACTCACTGTCTCGGATCCTGTGGCGCCTCGGAGTGTCGCTCAGCACCGATTGCACGGGCACAGGTCGTTCCTGCTCTCCGCAGCTCCGTTCGGACGCTCGCGCCCTCTGTGTTCGTGATTCGTGACACCGTCGTTCGACTCGTCAACTCCCCCTGTTCCAACCGTCGCCGACCACTGAGTGGAGCAACATAGATGCGGAATCAGACACAGGTAGTGTGCCGAGTTGAGCGGACACCCAACAGCTGTTCCGTGCTGTGAGACAGCGGAGCGCATTTTTATTCGTCACAGCTATCGTGTCTGTATGGACAGTGACACCACAATAGTCAGGGACGGCCCGCTCTGGCGGTGGCTCGACGTTCCAGACCCGTCTGACCTCTCGCTGTCTGATTGCGAGTCGGTCCGCGAGACCTGGCCGTGCAACCACGCGGAGAATCGCCGAATCGCACGCGGCGGTCGACTGTTTCTCACCAACCAGCGTATCGCGTTCAGGCCACACTCCTTCGACGCACGATTCGGGGCAACCGAGGTGGACGTGAGCCTCGATGACGTTCGAGCGGTCGGGACAGAGTCGGGCGACAGTCTCCTCCGTGCGCTGGGACGACCGCTTGATGCGTTCCTGGCGGGTGGGTTCGAACGGCGAGTCCGGGTCGCAACGGACCAACAGGTGTTCCGGTTCATCGTCGACGACCCCGACGCTGTCTCACACACTGTCGAAACGGCACTCTCCGCGCCGTGAGGACAGTCAACTGCACGTCACGTGGGCTGTGACAGCACGGCCGATGTGCTGTGGTTGCTCAGAGACGTGAACGGTGCCGACAACATCTGACTGGAGACGATACCGCGGCGCCGCCGCCGGGGGACAACAGACAGTTGTGTGGCCCGGCCTCGCGTCATCCAGTTCGACCGGAACCGCAGTATCCAATCGCGAGCAATCCCAGATGCACGGGGGTTTCACCCCCGAGGAGGTCGGAGATGGTCACTCTCGTAGTCATTCGTAAACTGGTGCGTCGGACCCGGCGTTGCCCGGGCGCGACAGCGACCACAGGATTGATATTTTGGCATTGTAGAGACACGCACAATGGTACACTCGAACCGGTGCGGGTACACGTACATCGGCGAATCGGGACGCGAGAGTTGTTGTTATCGGGAGACGTGGGATGATCGGGAGCGGTGTATCTGGCACGAGGAAATCGCGGCAGACGAAACAAAGCCTGTCGAACAACTTGAGAGGGCGCGTGCACCACCGGAGGTGCGCGACCTGAACGGTGAGACGGGTCCACGGGAGATACTCGACGGGACAGATGTTAGGGGCACCGTCTTCCCGGACGGGATGGACCTCGCAGGCGTCTCACTCAGGGACACCGACATGGCCGAGGTGGGCCTCCGAAACGCTACACTCACCGGGGCCTCTCTGGCCGACGCCACACTGGTTGATGCCGACCTCCGGGGTGCGGACCTTCGCGGTGCGAACTGTTGGGAGGCGGAGCTGAACGATATCCACCTCGGCGAGGCAACTCTCGAGGGGGCAGACCTCCGGGCGGCTGACTGCAGCGACGCGATCCTCCGGGCGGCGAATCTTGAGGGGGCGAATCTCGAGGGAGCGTTTTTTGATCGTGCGGACCTGTTCGACGCGACACTGTCCCGAACCCGCAGCTACGGAGCGGTGTTCAGTGAGGCCCGGGCAAACGAGGGAACCGAACTCGACGAGCGGTGTGTCTACGATCACAATAGCGACGCCGACGCGACGCGGCAGCGACGAGAGTCCGGCGCTGTCCGCTCCGACGGCGGGCAAGCCAGCGACACAACTGTCGCGGGGAGCGATATCGACCCGCTGACAAAGGCCGAAGCGACCTACCAGGAGCTGGAGTCGCTCTGCTCGGAAAACGCGTTGCTCTCCCGCCAGAGCCAGTATTTCGTCCGTCGACAGGATATTCATACAGAGGAACACTGGCGGGAGGGCAACTGGAGTCGATGGCTCCGGGCACGGCTCTCGCGGGCTGTTGTCCTGTACGGTGAGAGTCCGTTCCGGGTCCTGTCGGTCACCGTAGCGATCATCGTCGGGTCGGCGCTCCTCTACCCGCTGGGTCTGTTGCGGGTCTCGGCGACGGGGCAGCCACTGATGTATCCCTCACCGACCGAACCCATCGCGCTGGTGTCGACGCTAATCGACAGTCTGTATTTCAGCGTCCTCACGTTCACGACTATGACCTTCGGACTGTACTCACCCGTCGGAGCCGGGAAACTCCTGACCATGCTGGAGACTAGCGCGGGTATCGTCCTGATGGCCCTACTCGTGTTCGTGTTCGGCCGCCGGGCGACCCGATGACCACTCCCACAGGGCGAGTTCGGTGTGTTTCGGTAGTTGGGCGACTCCGCAGTCTCAATTCGCCCGTGGAACCACATCGTCCGGTTGTCAGGCCGCGCGTGTCCTCCCGGTAGGGACAACAGTCCGGACAGGTCGCACAGCCGTGGTTCCTGGTCACCGTAGAGCACCACACCAGCGCGGTCACCCCCACACACCTCTGTTGTCACCGTAGTTGTGTGCGGTTAGTCCCTGAGAGGTCCGCTCACAGTGCAGTGCGATTTATCGGGCTGTTGGTGGTTTTACCGGGGCAACGCGAGACGGTTCGACGGTGCCATCGAAAGCCATCCCCCGACAGTGCGCGCGGGCCGCATCGAACCGTACCTCGGATTCGTTCACCGCTATCGGGTCAGACCGGCCGTTACCACCGGGTGCGACCCCGATACTGGCTCGTGGGCCGACGGAACTCCCGATATCTCGCGCCTCCCGAGACTCCACCGAGTTCCGGCGTTGTCCCGCGGGCGGAAAATAACAGTTTTGCGATTCCGCGCAAAAGTATCAGGTCAAAGATGGAGGGAGCGACACAGGGGTCGAACAGACCGAGTTTCGGGACCGGCGATGGTAGGCCCGCTCAGTTTGTTGTAACACTCGACGGACTCCGTAGGACCGACACGCACAGAGACCAACCTGATAGTAACCGGGACAGCCACCAGAGCGGACCGGAGGCAGGAGGCGTGCACAGACGTCTGCCGTATCCGCCGCGTTCAGATTCATGATTCGAGAGTACGCCCCCATCGGTCTGATCCCGGCGGCCTGGGCCATGACCTTCGTGACGATGATCCGCCCCGGGATCGACAGCTACTGGATTCGGCATATGCACTATTTCATGCTACTCTTTTTGGCCGGATTCACACTGCTCTCGTGGAGGCGGATGGGCGAGAACCGGGTCCTCGACATCTGGAGAAAGGTCATCGCAGTCGGGGTACTCGCCACCGGTTTCGGTGCGCTGAGTTTCACTGTCGAGCCGTACTCGCAGGTAACGGCGGGTCTCTCGCTCAGTTACTGGCTCGTGGCACCGGGGCTCGGATGCTATCTCTCGTCGAGACAGATGGACGCACACAACAGGGCGTACAGGGTGGTGGGCTATCTCGGAGTCACGGCCCTGATACTATCGTTTGCCGGTCTCACGGCAGAGTTTGACACAGTGACCTCACTCGGATTCTCCGTAGCGGCGGCCTCACAGACATACAGCATCTTCATCGCAGCAAGAATGGACGGGAATCTCTGATAATCGCCTCGTCGGATCGCGAGGCCACGGAAGAGGACCACGTGGACTCTCACCCGCCCCCTGGTCGGAGAATACTCCTGTCCTCGGTATCGGCACACCGGAAACTGCACTCACCCGCGAACCGACGGTCACCGGGGCGTCCCGGCTATCGAACGGTGTCGTACCCGAGATGATCTTCGGTCAAACAGGGGTAAAGACACCCAACGGACTGTGATAGACCACCTCGGGGTCGGTCAGTTTGTTCAGTGGGGTGTTCTATCACAGTCCACTTTTTTTTGAGCACAGCTAGTAGTATCACATGGGTGTCGCAGTAGTCCACTGTGTGCGGCGATGATACCACCGCTTCCGTTGTGGGTGCTCACAGGTACAGTCGCTGTTGTTGGTCGCGTGGTGATGAGCCCGTATCAGAAGTATCTCCTGGCCGACTCCTCGGAGGCCGAGGTGCTCTTTGTCCGGGATACAGTCGCGCTTTTGTTGTTCGTGCCGACGGTGGCGTGGCTCTTGCTCTCTGAGGGGTTCTCGGGAGCACCTGTCGGGACGGTCGCGATGCTGTCGACCGGTTTCCTGAATGTCGTCGGTGCGTTCGTCGTGTTCAGAGCGCTCAACCGGGAGGACGCCTCGGTCGTCGTTCCGCTGATGTCGCTCTCACCGGTGGTGACCTCCGCTGTCGAGCCGCTTCTCAGGAACACAGTCGTTCCTCCGACAGTGGTCGTCGGCAGCGTACTCAGCGCCGCTGGTGCGGCGGTTGTGACCTCCGAGCAGAACAAACTCCAAAGTATCGTGCGATCCTCGGACACCGAGGCGGTTGTGTTGGCGCTGTCCGCGAACATCATCTTCGGTGTGACCTCGACACTCGACGGTATCGCGACAGCCAGTGTACATCCCCTCTACGTGTCGGCGACGATTGTTCTGTTCGTCTGTGCGGGAACGACTCTCCGACTACACAGACAGAGCAGCCGTGGGTTCACCGAGCAACGGGAGCGGTTAAGTACACTCTACCGACGCGACAAGGGGGTGCTCGGGGTCGTCCAGTTTGTCGGCCTTGGAGCCACCCTGGTCACGTTCGGTGTCGCTCCGAGTGCGACACAGGCCGCGATCCTGTTCAAGTCGAATATTGTCCTCGTCGTGCTGGTGAGCAGTGTCGGGCTACAGGAACAGCACCTCCTGCGGCGGAGTGTCGGTGCAACCATCATCTCTGCCGGGGTCGTTCTCGCTGTGACCAACTGAGGAGACCAACTCGAGAGCCCAGCGGTCAGGCTACCGATCCGGGTAGTCCGGCTATCTCTACCGGTATTCCCCGAGTGTGTGGGATGACCCGGGTTTCAGACGACCTGTGACACGACCACGGGCGCCCCCCTCACGGCGGCGCACGTCGGGGTAGAGCTCCCTCTCCGCGGTAGAGGTGAAGAACGTTTCAGTAACGCTCGCTACAGAAATGTTGTTCAGATTAGCTTTTAGTGGGTGTAGCCCGTGGGTATAGATACGATGTCACCGACGCCCCACACGCCGTCGACCCACGCACGAACCGCTCGCGAAACCTACAGCGCCCGTGGCCTGCTGGTCTACGCGGCAGCCGTGCCTGCCTTTGTCGCGCTGCTGGCTATGCCGGTGGTGACGCTGATGTTCACCCTCGGCGCGCTGACCGCGGTGCTGCTGAACACGGCGCTGGGCCTGCTCTAAATAGACGAGAATGACAACCTCTCTGTCCTCAGGGTGCTCCCTCGTCCGGTCGGCCGGTCGGTACGCCCGGAAGCTTGAGGATACCGCGCCCACGTTCGCGCGTTCAGGGAGCCCAGACGGGGATACCGACCGCCAACTGCCAGATATCGAGTGAGCCACCACCGACAGGCGCCGCGCCGCTGTGGCGGCGCTCGTGGACCCCGCCGGCCCCGGTCGGCGACCGGGGTAGTACAGCAGGAGTGTAACCACCCGTTAGATTTATACTACTACTCCGCAATCACAACCACGGAAATAATGAGTGAGACTGAATCGGGACGCCCCGATCCGGAACCGTGGCTGATCGAAAGTTCGGCATTGAGCACCCTCGTATTCGGGACGGTCGGTATTGTTGACGCCGGTCTCGAGATCGGTGACCCCGGACCTGTCACGGTCGTCGCGGCCGCTATCGTCATCGGGGTGGGTTCTCTCGCGGTCGGGCTGCTCGGGCGGTTCGTCGATCTTCCGTTTCCCCGGCAGTGGGCGCTCACCGCTGCCGCTCTCCTCGGGTTCGGTGCCGTGGTCGCAAACGGACTCCTCGCGGCCTCATCGGTGTGGCTCACCGACGGGCCGGAGGAACTGCTCACAGTCACCGCTCTGACCGCGGCGTTCATTCTGGCAGTCCTCGGCGGACTCCTGGCGCTGGGTTGGCTGCTTGCCCCTCGGTAGAACTGGCTGGACGGCACACCCCGGACTGTGGAGTGTACGATTGACCCCGAGTGTACAGTTACCTGCCACAGATGTGCTGAGCTTACTCACACGTCCGGACGATCCCGAGTGGGGGTTGCTCTGCCGGCATCTATCCGAACCCTCGCTCGTGTAACTAATCGATATAGACTACCGCTCTCGCGGGAGCGGGTGTCTCACACGCTGGGTACAGTTCGTGTGGATCCCCGGAACAGGTCCTACTTGTGGCGATGGATCTCCAGACGACCACCGGCTACAGGTCAGTTATCGATACGTCTAACAATCTGGGATAGTTCTCCGATCGGCGGAATCATCAACAGGTGTACAATCAATCAGATTAGACATATGCAGAACGGTATATCCCGGACTGTAACTGATAGCTCAGAGCGTGTACGTGGCGACATCACCACCGCAAACTGGGCACGAGGTATCGTCTCTCGTCAGGTTCTTTCCGCACGTACGGCACTCGTGGTGCCGGTCCTCCTCCACTTGACCGCTGCCGTCCCGCAATATTGCCAGCAGACCTATCACACGTGAACTGAAGAAGGGGGTACGAGTTAATAAGCCCTACGTAACTACTACCTTTTTCAATTGCTTTCTGATATATCTGAATCTCCGGTCGATTCGAGACGTGTCCTACGTGATATACGTCGTGCTCGACTCCCCGCTCGTGGTGGTTCCATCGCAGTGGGTGGCGAGGGTCGACTCTCCGTGACCGGTGGTGGAGTGACCTGTATAGAGAGCGACGGCGCGGGCGAGTGTGTCGTCGCTCTGGTCGCTGGCCCGAACCCCGTCGATCGCCTCGCGGCAGACGCCGACATCGTCAAGCAAGCGCGACGGTGAGTGACGTCGCGTGCGGTGCGTTCACTCTGACCGACAAAACAGGACAACCCACGCTGAAACGGGCTCCAGCGGCCGTTTATACTCCTCTGTGTCGTACAGTGAGTATGCCTCGTACTGTCGTTATCGGTGGAGTCGGACCGACAACCGGAGCATCACTGGCACGACGCTTCGCGGAGGAGGGCGATCAGGTTGCCCTGTGGGCGCGAAGCAACGGGTTCACAGATCGTCTTGCGGAGGACCTGCGAGCGGAGACCGCAGGTGATGTCGGTGCCGTGCAGGTTGACGTGACCGATCCCGAAGCCGTGAGAGACGGCGTTTCGGCGGTCAACGACCTGTTCGGAACGGTGGACGTCTACGTTCACAACACACCTGCTCCTGGATGGAGTGGCCCACTGGACAGCGATCCCGAGGAGTTGGCCACGACACTCGACACTGTATGCTACGGGTTCACGCTCGTCGTCGACGAACTGCTGGCCGACCTGCGTGAGGACGGTGGGACCGTGATCCTGAACACCGGGGACTTTGCCCGGTGGATCGCCCGGGAGATGGCAGCACAACTGGCCCCAGAGGGTGTGCACGTGGCTCACGTGTTCATCGACGGCCGGGTCAACAGCGAGAGTATCCCCGACGAGATCCCCGACGAGAAGCGTGCGGACCCCGACGTGCTCGCCGAGGAGTTCCTCCACCTCGTCGAACAGGACCGCGACGCCTGGAGTTTCGATGTCGACTTTCGACCCTGGGGTGACGATGCGTTCCGGACCTGGCGGTGACCGCGCTCCCGTCCGGAGACCAGCACGACGAGGCCGACACATACCGGGTAGAGGAACAGTAAGGCCCGGGCTGCACACGAGACAGCTGTGACCGAACGGTCGTTCGTGGCGCCGGTCGCACTGTCGGGTCTCTGCGAACTCCCGCCCCGTCGGGCGGGGTGTGAATCCACAGCGATGATCAAGACACGTCAGCGACCGGTGAACTCGACGCCGATAATCTCGAACCGCGCCCCACCCTGTTCGCTCTCGGTCACGGTGATATCCCACCCGTGTGCGTCGACAATCTGTTCGACAATCCGCAGGCCGAACCCGGTCCCGCCCTCGTCTGTCGAGTACCCCGCCTCGAAGACATCACCGCGCTCACTCTCCGGGATACCGGGGCCCGTGTCCGCCACGTAGAACCCATCCTCTGTCACCCCAACAGAGACAGTCACGGCCACGCTACTGTGTTCGACCGCATTCCGGTAGAGGTTCTCGAACAGTTGCTGGAGTCGACTCCGGTCTGCTCGGATAACCCGCATCGTGTCGGTGTCGAGTGTCGCCGACGCTGTTTCGGTTGTCTGCCAACTGCTCTCGGCCACACTCGCGAGCGCGACAGAATCGATCTCGACCACTCTCTTGCCCTCTCGTGCCAACCACAACAGGTCATCGATGAGTGTCTGACTCCGGTCGATTGCGTTGAGCGCTTTGACGAGGTGCTCGCTCTCGTGGGAGTCCTGTACCAGTTCGAGCCGAGCCGTTGCGACGCTGAGTGGGTTCCGTAGGTCGTGGCTGACGATGCTGACAAACTCCTCCAGGCGCTCGTTCTGTGCGGACAGCTCCTGTTCGCGTTCGATTCGCTCGGTAATGTCACGACTGATGACGACGAACAGATCCTTTTGCTCGATATCGAGCCGCCTGATGTGAATTTGGACTGGGAATCTCGAGCCGTCTCGACACTCGTAGACACTTTCGACCTGCTGTCTGTCGTCGGGGTCCATCCCCTCCCAGAGAGTCCGTGCCTCCTCGGGGGTGAGTCGGGCATCAACATCCCACACGTTCATCTCCAGGAGTTCGGACTTCAGATATCCGGTCCTCTCGGCGAGCTGTTGGTTCACATCGAGAATCTCACCGTCGGTATCGTGGATATCGATCATGTCCGGTGACCTGTCGAAAAGCGCCTCCGTACGGGCCGCTTCCTCCTCCAGTCGTAGTCGCTGCCGCCGTTCCTCTGTGATGTTCTGGATGTACCCTCTCACCACCTCACAATCACCGTTCCTCACCCGCTCCCCGTGGGCGGTCGCCCACCGCTGTTCCCCGTCGGGTGTCGTGAGTCGCACGTCCACCTCGTACGGTTCGCCTGTTTCGACACACTCGTCGAACCGGTTGGTGAGTTGGGTCCGGTCGTCCGGATGAACGTAGCTGAACAGCGTCTCCAGTGTCGGATCCGTCCCCAGGTCGAGGCCGTGAACCCGGTTGATTCCGTCCGTCGACACGAGCGTGTCCCCCTCGGGGTCGTACTCCCACGCGCCAACCCCGGCCAACCGCTCCATGTTCGATAGCAGGTCGCGGGTGTGCTGTAGCTCCTGCCGGCGCTCTCGGCGGTCGGTGATGTTCCGTGACACCGCCATCACGTGTGGTCTCTCCTCGTCTCCGCTCCGAACGGGAACGGTCTGAATCCGGTACCGTTCGCCACCATACTCTTGTTCAAAGGTGCTGGCAGTACCGTCCAGCGCGTCCTCGTAGTGTGAACAGATCGTGTCGGCGACGCTCTCGGGAAACAGGGCGTGGGGTGTCCTGCCCTCGACATCGCCGGCAGACAGGCCGAGCTTTCTCAGTCCTTTGCCACCAGCACGCACGTACTCCAGATCCGCGTTGATCAGGAACACTGCACCGTCGGGGAAGTTCTCGACCAGTGTCTCGTACTGACTTCGCAGTGTCCGTAACTCCCGCTCGCGTGCCCTCCGGGTGCGCGCAGTCGTGATGAGTTCGCCGACCATCCGCAGGATATCGATGAGTTCGTCCGACCACGGGTCCTGCTCCTCTATCCAGTCGAACCCGATGAAACCGACAAGTTCTCCCTTCGAGATCATCGGAGTGACAACCAACGACTCGATGTTCTGTTCCTGGAGGATTTCCTGTTCGGCTTCGGCCTCCGGGGGTAACTCCGACACGTTCGGGATTACTACCCTCTCGAACCGTTCCAGTCTCTGCATCCACCAGGGGAGAGTCTCCTGTGGGATACCCTGGAGCATGTCGATCTGTGGTTCGACGCCCTCTGAACACCACTCGTTGGTGTTTGTGAGTGTTTCGGCCTCGTGATCAACGTCGAAGACGTAGGTTCGATCTGCACCGACGAGCGTTCCGATCCGCTCCAGTGTCCGGTCAACGAGACTGTCGATTCCACGCTCCTCGGCCCGGAGAAAATCGATGGAGAGCTCTGTGAGTTCGGTTTCGAGTGTTTGCAGGAATCTCAGTTTTCCATCGCGTCGGTGACTATTAACAGCGTGATCTATTCGATTTGCCAGGAGCGCGTAGTCGTCTGTTCCAGCCTCCTTTTGAAGATAATCGGTAACCCCGGCACTGATAGCGTCACTGGCCACCTCCTCGGACCCCTTGCCGGTGTACAGAATAAACGGCACGTTCGGAGTATGCTCGGTGACGGCCGTGTGAAACTCGATGCCGCTCATCCCCGGCATCTCGTAGTCGGACACGATACAGTCTATCGTGGACTCGGCCAACTGCTGTAACCCCTCCTCAGCACTGGTTGCTGTCTCGACAGTGAGCCGATCGTTCTCGCGTTCCAGAAACGTCTTCGTCAGCTCCACGAAATTCGGGTTATCGTCGACGTGGAGGACCCGGATCTGCTCGCGAAATGTGACGGACATCAACGGTAGTTACGTGACCGATGTAAAGAGGGTGTTGCGACGATATCAAAATCTGAATCGAGGCGCGATGCTGTGTTCGACCCCGCCCGTGCTCCGCTGGCTGGCTCACTCACAGCGGAATCCTACTGTTTCGGCCGCGGAAGGGGGGCAACCTGTGCCGTTCCCCGGGCAAGATTGAACCGGTCGGTGTGGATCCCCCAAAACGACTAATCCACGGCAATACCAGCGTCACCGTACCAGTGACGACAGCCGACGAGCGGGTCCGCGTCAGCAACCAACTGGCACAGAGCCAACTGGAGCAGAGGGACGACCGCTGTCGGCGGGGGCGCCCTCACGCACCCGGAGACAGCGCCAATCCCCGACACCGAAGGGTACCGGAATAAAAACAGATGAGGTCTAATATGTGGCTGTGGCAGTAACTCTGCACCGGGTGGAATGATGCCGGTCGTACAGAACCGCGAGGAGTTGGCGACGACT
>KB659966.1_pt81 | contig 15823 bp, 17 predicted proteins | sample 558768 | NCBI scaffold set KB644980.1 | reverse complement strand
CCTGTCTTCGCACCGTGTCATCACGACCTTACCCCTTATGTGCGGAGAACGTCACGATGAGAGTATGGGCGAAGGCTACACCGTTGGGATCGATCTGGGGACGACACGCAGCGCGGTTGCCTACGTTGCCGGCGGCGATCCGGAGGTGATCACGACCGGTAACAGCGGCGAGTCGGTCATCCCCTCGGTCGTGCAGTTCACCGAGGATGGCGAGGTCAATGTCGGCCAGACAGCCGAAAACCTCGCTGTCCAACACCCAGACCGAACGGTCACCGAGGTCAAACGTGAGATGGGACGCGAGGAGCCGCTGACCGTCGCCGGTGAGGAGTACCTCCCCGAACAGATCTCCAGCGTGATTCTCGAACATATCGTCGAGGCGGCCGAATCGAGCATCGGCCGCGAGGTCGAGGGTGCGGTGATCACGGTGCCAGCATACTTCGACGATCCGAAGCGAACCGCGACCGAAAGTGCCGGTGAGATCGCCGATCTCGCTGTCGAGCGGCTGCTGCCGGAGCCGAGTGCGGCCTGTCTTGCCTACGGGCTCCACGAGAGCAAGCTCGGCGAAAGCGAGGCCGAACTCGCCTTTGTCTACGATCTCGGCGGCGGCACCCTCGATGCGACGCTTGTCGAGATCGATTACGAGATCAACAGCGTCGAAACCCTCCATACCGCCGGTGACAACGATCTCGGCGGCAGCGATTGGACCGAACGGATCGCCGAGTGGATGATCGAGACGATCGAGGCCGATACCGGCGTCGACATCGAGGACGATCCCGAACAGCTCGCCCGGATTCGACAGGAGGCCAAAAGCGCGAAACACCGGCTGTCGGATCTCCCCTCGACGGATGTGAGCGTCCCCTTTGTCGTCCCCGAGGAGTCCTACACCTTCGCCGAGACGCTGAGCCGCGAGCGATTCGAGGAACTCACCGCCGATCTGGCGGCCGCAACGACCGACCCGCTGGACGACCTCTTCGATCGCGCTGACCACACGCCCGCAGACGTCGATAAGGTGCTTCTTGTCGGTGGCTCGGTGCGGATGCCCCACATTCGGGAGCTTGTCGGCAACTACTTCGAACAGGAGGCCTCAAGCGAGATCAACCCCGAGGAGGCCGTCGCCCTCGGCGCGGCGATCCAAGCGGAGATCATCGACGACAGCGGGGCGGACGCCTCGGCGATGTTGCCCGGCGAGACAGACGACATCGTGTTGATCGACGTGGTGCCACAGTCGCTCGGCGTTCGGCTCTCGGATGGGAGGATCGATCACATTATCGAGCAGGACGAACAGATCCCAACCTCGACCCGAAAGGAAAGCTACGGCACCGTCGAGGAGGGCCAGACCTCGGTGCAGATCCGCGTCTATCAGGGCGAGGGCGAAACAGCGGCGGAAGCCACGAAGATCGGTACCGCCGTCCTGCGGGATATCCCGCCGCGACCGCCGGGTGAGCCCTCGTTAGCCGTCGAGTTCCGGATCACGACCGACGGCCGACTGGCGGTGACCGGCGAGGATCTCAAAACAGGCAAACAGGTCGAAACCGAGATCGAATCGGCACTCAGACACTCCTCCGAGGAGATCGACGCTCTCGGCGAGGAGCTGCCGGCCAAACGTGAACCATAGTTATGAGCGACAGCTACGGCGGCACACCGTCGGCAGCCTCCTACTACGAGCGACTGGGCGTCGACCCCGACGCGGGCGACGATGAGCTCCGCCGAGCGAGCAAGCTGGCAAAGCGGGCTGTCCACCCCGACAACAACAGTAACGAGCAGGCAGCCGCCGAACGCGAGTTCGATCGGGTGACCGACGCCGCCGACGCGCTGACCGACAGCGACCTGCGTGCGGCCTATGATACCTTTATCGACGACCAAGGCCCCAAGACCGGCACGGATCGCTACGAGGAGTGGGACACGGCCGGCCGGCCAAAGTCGCCGAAAGCGTGGCTTTCGGAGCCACGATCCGGGTCATCGTCAACGACCACATCGGCAGCAGGTGGGTCGACAACGGAAACAGGAACTGGGTCGACAACGCGATCAACGACAGGATCGGCGACAGGTGATACTACCTCGCGTGCGGGCGAACGCAGAGACCGACACAGGAGCGGTCGGAGTCGTCCGGGCGAAAAGACACAGCGATCGACGGCAACACAGGGCGGCGAGCGTGCGGACGGCGACAACCGGACAGAAGCGGCGAGTACAGCTGACAGCACGGGAACGTCGTCGACAGCCGAGACGACAGGGGCATCGGCGGCGTCGACAACACCGACCGGGCGGCCAAACACCGAGCGCGCGCCGGCAAGTGTGTTAGGCGAAGATCCCGAGGAACTCTACGGAAAATACGTCCTTGATTCCGAGGCGGCGTGGAAGTCGGATGACGCCGGCCAGTCCGTGAGCGATGGCGGCACCACAGGCGCGTCGGTACCGGTAGCCGCGGCTATCATCGCGCGGGTCGCGCCATCAAGAGTGGCCGACGGCATCCGAGGGTTCGTTGCTATCCCGAAACCGTGGTGGGTTCAAGTCGGTGTTGCCGCTGTGCTGTTGGCCAGTGCCGTGGTCGTCGGCCCGATCGCCGAGGGCCTCGTGTTGCTTCCGTTTGTGTTCCTGCCGCGGATCGGCCCGTGGCTGTATCCGACGTTGGCTGTGGCGGTGACAGCCCCACTAAGAGTACCGCTCGACACCTCAGCTATCCTGCTTGCGGCCTACGCCGGGTTAGCGATCGGCTACGCGCTGCTCAACTATCGCCGGCGGCTGATCGGGACGTAGCGTGGTGTCGATCCCACGGCTTCGGTAAGGTTTAGCCTGTTGAGCGAGTAATGGTAGGTATGCAATGGAAGACAGACTGGGGACTCCGTGGACGCATGGTTTTCACGATGTTCCTGCTGTTCGCCCTCTATATCGCCTTTGTTGGGGTCTTACTTACCTTCACAAACGCGGGGATGCTCACCGTCGTCTTCATGATGGGGCTGTTCTCGCTTGCCCAACTCTTTTTCAGCGACAAGATGGCCCTCTACAGCATGGGCGCGAGCGTCGTCGACGAAACCGAGGCACCCGAACTCCACCGCACAACCGAGCGGTTGGCCCAGCAGGCTGACCTCCCGAAGCCACAGATCGCGGTTGCCGACACTCAGGTGCCGAACGCGTTTGCGACCGGCCGCAACCAGAAAAACGCGACCGTTGCGGTCACCCAAGGGCTGTTGAACACGCTGAATCAGGAGGAGCTTGAGGGTGTCATCGCCCACGAGCTCGCCCACGTCAAAAACCGCGACGTGATGGTAATGACGATCGCTTCGTTCCTCTCAACGCTGGCGTTTATTGTCGTCCGGTGGGGGTGGCTGTTCAGCGGCGACGGGCGGAATCAGGCCCCGGTGTACGTGGCGATTATCGCCTCGCTTATCGTCTGGGTCGTGTCGTTCTTCCTTATCCGTGCGTTGAGCCGGTATCGGGAGTACGCCGCCGACCGCGGCGCGGCATCGATCACGGGCAATCCTTCCGCGCTGGCGTCAGCACTGATGAGCATCGACGGCCGGATGGATCGCGTGCCGGACGACGACCTCCGCGATCAGGCCGAGATGAACGCCTTCTTCATCATCCCGATCCGCTCGGGCATTGTCGGTAAGCTTGCAAGCTCTCACCCAGCGACCGAAAAGCGGATCGAGAAGCTTCGGGAGTTAGAACAGCAGCAAGAAACAGCCTGAATCGCCGACAGCCTGCAGACAGAGCTCGCCGACGATGACCCTTTTATTATCGCCGCCCAACGGTTAGCTATGGGTTTGATGGATACAGTCCGCTCGATCTTCGGCACCTCCGCCGAGACTGACGCGACCCGTGCCGCCGACCCCGAGGATCTCTTCGGGATGTCGACGGCCTACGTGACAATGGAGGCCGACCTCGGCTACGCAAACGCCGGGAAAGCCGCGCTCTGCTTTTCCTCGGTCGACAGCACAGATTTCGGCGACACCGTCGATGAGGTCAAATCGATCCTGGAAGCCGGCGAGGACGACACCGGGACGACGTTTGACACCCACAGTGACGACCACGGCTACAGCTGGGTCGTTCTCGATGACACCGATCCCGAGGATCTGCTGACGACAATCCATTTTGCGGCCGACACGTTCATCGAACAGGGGTACGGATCGCGGCTGCTGGCGGCCGTCTTCGCCTTCGATAAGGGCGGTAACGACCACGCCCACTGGATTTACTCTTTCCGGCGTGGGGCGTACTATCCCTTCGTCCCTGCGGGCGACCACGAGCGCGACAACCAAGCGGAGTTCAAACTTCGGTCGGTGCTGGACGGCGAACTCGGCATCGAAGACGACGAGGAGTATTGGTATCCGCTGTGGCCCGACCATCCCGGCGGCTACCCGTGGGAGTAACGCCACGATAGGTGGTGTACAGGCCGAACAAATCAGTTTGTAACAGAACTAATCATCCGACCTCACGAGCCGCATACGCATCGGTTTCACTTTCACTTTGCTGTTAACGAGGCTTTATATGCAAAAGCGAACAAGGTCAGGATACAATGGCTGAAGATGAACTTGAAGCTCTACCAGGCGTCGGACCGGCAACCGCGGACAAACTCGTTGACGCCGGCTATGACAACTACCAAAGCATCGCTGTCGCCTCCCCGGGCGAACTCTCAAATCAGGCCGATATCGGTGATAGCACGGCCAGCGATATTATCAACGCCGCCCGCGAGGCCGCCGATGTCGGCGGCTTCGAAACCGGCGAGACGATCCTCGAACGCCGCCAGGAGATCGGCAAGCTCTCCTGGCAGATCGAGGAGGTCGACGACCTGCTCGGCGGCGGGATGGAAACCCAGTCGATCACCGAGGTCTACGGTGAGTTCGGCGCGGGCAAATCTCAGGTAACCCACCAGATGGCGGTCAACGTCCAGCTACCGAGCGACCACGGCGGGCTCCGTGGCTCGGCGATCTTTGTCGACACCGAGGACACCTTCCGCCCCGAGCGGATCGACGACATGGTGCGCGGTCTTGACGACGAGATCCTGCAGGCAACACTGGAGGATCGGGAGATGGAGGGGTCGATCGACGACGAAGAGACGATGGAAGCCCTTGTCGCCGACTTTCTCGATCGGATCCACGTCGCCAAGGCGTTCAACTCCGACCACCAGATTCTGCTGGCCGAGAAAGCCAAGGAACTCGCGGGCGAACACGAGGACACAGAGTGGCCTGTCCGGATGGTCTGTGTCGACTCGCTGACCGCCCATTTCCGGGCGGAGTACGTCGGCCGCGGCGAGCTCGCCGAACGACAGCAGAAGCTGAACAAACATCTCCACGACCTGATGCGGATCGGTGATCTCTACAACACCTCGATTCTCGTTACAAACCAGGTCGCCTCCAACCCCGACTCGTACTTTGGCGACCCAACGCAGCCGATCGGCGGCAACATCCTCGGCCACACCTCTACGTTCCGGATTTACCTCCGAAAGTCGAAGGGGGACAAGCGGATCGTCCGACTTGTCGACGCGCCGAACCTCGCCGACGGCGAGGGTGTCATGCGCGTTCAAAATGAGGGCCTGAAGGCTGAATAACGCCGCCACGGTTGAAATCGACCGATAGCAAACGTAGTTGTAATCTGTTTTTTATCGTCGTCTTGTCCCGCTGGTGTGTGCCGCCGCTCCGCGTGTGATGCCGATGACGGCGTCATCTCCAGACGAAACGGTCGCCACAAGCGGTCGACATCTGTTTTGTTCTCCGGCGAGAGTCGGCTCTCGCATTGCGCATCTGCAACCTTATATGCATATTATTTGGTTTCATATTTGACGCTCGTATATAATTTGGGACCGTATTTCCTCAATTGTAAACGGTTACCATTATATATATCCACTCCCTGAGTCATAACCGTGATTCGGAGCACATACACACGGCGTGATCACAAAATGACACCGAATTGTAAACCAAGCGCACGCAGTACGATGGAGCAACAACAATGACAGATATGGCCACAGCGGTTGAAGCGATCAATAACACGTGGATCCTAACAGTATCGTTCCTGATCTTCTTCATGCACGCAGGCTTCGCTATGCTTGAAGCCGGGCAGGTTCGCTCGAAGAACGTCGCGAACCAGCTCACAAAGAACATGCTGACATGGGCGGTCGGTGTCAGCGTGTTCTTCCTTATCGGAAGCGGCTTCAGCAGCCTGATGAGCGGTGGTGGCTTTTCACCCGCTGCCGGTTCCGGCGGCTACGTCGGCTGGTTCTACGGTGCTGTCTTCGCGATGACCGCCGCGACAATCGTCTCTGGGGCCGTTGCTGGACGTGCAAAACTCCGCGCGTACGTTACGTACACGTTCCTGCTGGCGGCTGTGATCTACCCGATGGTCACGGCGATGACGTGGGGTGCCGGCGATGCAGGAACCATTACCGAGGTGCTCGGCTTTGCCCCGTTCGCTGACTTCGCTGGTGGGATGATCGTTCACGGCATGGGCGGTATCGCCGGTCTCACCGCAGCGGCCGTTCTCGGCCCACGAATGGATCGATACGATGAGTCCGGCTCGATAAACGTTATTCCTGGCCACTCGATGACGTTCGCCGTTCTCGGCACACTGATGCTTTGTTTCGGCTGGTACGGATTCAACGTCGGTACCGCTGGTGCCTTTGACCTCGGTAACGGCGCGAACTCGCTGAGTCTCATCGTGATGACGACAACTCTTGCGATGGCATTTGGTGCCATCGGCGCGGCCGGCGTTGCTTACCTCAAATCCGGCAAGGTCGATACGCTGTACACCGCAAACGGAATGCTTGCCGGACTGGCCGGCATCACCGCGATTACGAACACGACCACTTGGTGGGGTGCCATCGTTGTTGGTCTCCTCGCCGGCGCACAGCTACCGATCATCTTCGAACTCGTCTCGGAGAAGCTCAAGATCGACGATGTCTGTGCGGTCTTCCCCGTTCACGGTAGTGCGGGTGTACTCGGAACGCTTCTGATGCCGTTCGTTGCGGTACCGGGAGCGGTCAGTTCGGTTGCTAACCAGTTTATCGCCCAACTCGTCGGTGTCGTCATCATCGGCGGCTGGACGCTCACCGCGACCGCGATCATCTGGTACGTATTCAAAGCGCTGGGCGAAGCACGCGTCACCCCCGACCACGAACAGGACGGCCTTGATATCGCCGAGCACGGCGTCGAGACCTACCCCGAGTTCGGTGGCGACCGCGTTGCCACCGACGGCTTTGGCCCAACTGACGACGATGAGATCCGTACCGACGGCGGCAGCGACGACCACGAGATCCGTACTGACGGCGGCCACGAAGTTCGCACCGATGGCGGCGAGGATCCAAATCTAAAGATGGTGTTCTCTGTCGTCCGCCCGGAGAAACTCGGCGACGTCAAGAAGGCTCTTGCCGAGGTCGGCGCGCCCTCGCTGACGGTCACCAACGTCTCCGGTCGTGGCAGCCAGCCCGCAAAGAAGGGGAGCTGGCGCGGCGAGGAGTATACGGTCGATCTTCACCAGAAGGTCAAGATCGAGTGTGTTGTCGCCGATGTCGACGCCGAGGAGGTTGCCACCGCGATCAAGGAGGCTGCCAACACCGGCGAGCCAGGCGACGGCAAGATCTTCATCCTTGATGTCGAGGACGCGACCCAGATCCGAACCGGCAAGGAGGGTACCGAAGCGGTCTAGCTGCGACGATAAGCCGCTGCTGACTGATTCACCACACCAAGCCCAACGAATCTGACGACACTCCGGTCGTCTACTTGACAGGCTACTATCCTGTCGTTCCTTTTCATGACTCGATTAACCACAAGCGGCAGCACTCGACCGCTGGCAGACGGTGTCACTCAACGAGGGATTGTCGATAGCCACAAGTCCGGGGAGCAAGAAAAACAGTTATGAACCACGAGCGGTCACGGGAGCTGTACGGGCGAGCTCTGTCGGTGTTAGCCGGCGGCGTCAACTCCTCGGTGCGGGCAACCAAACCGTACCCGTTCTTTATCGAGCGCGGCGACGGTGCCCACGTTATCGACGCCGACGGCAACAAATATCTTGACTATGTGATGGGGTATGGCCCGCTGCTGTACGGCCATGATCTGCCGGAGCCCGTCGCCGCGGCGGTGCAGTCCCACGCCGCCGACGGCCCGATGTACGGCGCACCGACCGAGATCGAGGTTGAGTTGGCCGAATTTGTCTCCCGGCACGTCCCCAGCGTCGAGATGTTACGCTTTGTCAACTCCGGCACCGAAGCAACCGTTTCGGCCGTGCGGCTTGCCCGCGGACATACCGGCCGCAACAAGATCGTCGTCATGCAGGGCGGCTACCACGGTGCGCAAGAATCAACCTTGGTTGAGGGCGATGCTGACAACCCTCAACCGTCGACCGCGGGGATTCCCGAGGCGTTCGCCCAGTATACCCTCCCTATCCCGTTCAATGACCCTGCGGCCGCCGAGGCGGTCTTTGCGGAACACGGCGACGATATCGCGGCTGTCCTCACCGAGCCGATCCTCGGCAACATGGGGATCGTCACCCCGGTCGAGGGGTTCCACGAGACGCTACGAGAGCTGTGTGACGACCACGGCTCGCTGCTCATCCTTGATGAGGTCATCACCGGCTTTCGTGTCGGCGGCCTCCAGTGTGCGCAGGGCAAGTACGGGATCACCCCGGATCTGACGACGTTTGGCAAGATCATCGGCGGCGGCTTTCCGGTTGGGGCGATCGGCGGACGAGCCGACCTTATCGAGCAGTTTGCACCCTCCGGGGAAGTCTTCCAGTCGGGGACGTTTTCCGGCCATCCGGTCACAATGGCCGCCGGGCTGGCGAACCTGGAGTACGCCGCCGAAAACGATGTTTACGACCACGTCAACAGTCTCGGCGAGAAGCTCCGGGGGGGCCTCCGAGATATCCTGGCCGAGCAGGCCCCGGAGTACACCGTCGTCGGCACCGACAGCATGTTCAAGGTGATCTTTACGCGTGATGGTGCGACAGCGCGAGGCTCGCAGTGTGGGGCCGGCTGCCGACAGGATCCCGACTGCCCGCAGTTCGATTCCTGTCCCAAAACCGGCGCGGATGTTGCCGATGCCGACACCGAGCGGTGGGAGCGGCTGTTCTGGCAGGCGATGAAAGAGCAGGGGATCTTCCTGACGGCCAACCAGTATGAGTCACAGTTCGTCTCGTATGCGCACACGGAGGCCGACATCGAGGAAACGCTTGCCGCCTACGCCGAGGCACTGTAGGGTGCTGCCGGAACTGATGGGCTTTTAGACGGTGAGCCCAGAGAAAGCAGTATGCCATCAGCCACGACCGTCAGACTCGCAACGCGGGGTTCGGATCTTGCCCGCCAGCAGGCGACGACGGTCAAAGCCACGCTCGACTCCCGCCGCCGGGAGGTGACGCTCACCGAGGTCGACACCCGGGGCGATCAGATCCGCGATGAGCTGATCCACCGCCTCGGGAAGACCGGCGCGTTCGTTCGCGCCCTTGACGAGGAGGTTCTCAACGGTGATCTTGACGCGGCAGTCCACTCGCTGAAGGATATGCCGACCGAGATGCCCGAGAAGCTTGTTGTCGCCGCCGTTCCCGAACGCGCCCCCTCGGGGGACGTACTCGTCACGCCGGACGGCAGCGATATCGATACCCTTCCTGAGGGGGCGGTTGTCGGCACAAGCTCGCTCCGCCGGAAAGCCCAACTGCTCGCCGTCCGCCCAAATCTGGAGGTCGTCGCCCTCCGCGGTAACGTCGATACCCGCGTAGAGAAGCTGCTCGCGCCGTCGCTCCAACGGGAGCACCAGGCTCGACTCGAAGCGGTCGGCAAACTTGCGGAGATGGTCGGCGACGGCGAGACGGCTCCCGACAGCAAGACTGAGGACGCTGACGGCGATGATACCGAGAATGCTGACAGTCGACGGTGCTGACAACAGCGAGACGGATTACGACCGCTCGCCCGAGGAGTGGTTCAACGACCTCACCGATCTCGAACGCGATGCACTGGGCCGAAAGGTCGACACCGAGATGAACGCCATCGTCCTCGCGGAGGCCGGCCTTCGGCGTAGCGACCTTCTTGAGACCGTCCCAACCTACAGACTCCCCCGAGAAACGTTTGTTCCTGCACCCGGTCAGGGGGCGATCGCAGTCACCGCCGTTGACGACGACGTGATCGACCAGCTCCGGGAGGTTGTCGATCACCCTCGCAGTCGGATTGAAACAACCACCGAACGGACGGTGCTGGCCGAGCTTGGCGGCGGCTGTATCGCGCCGATCGGCGTCAGCGCGATCCTCCAAGGGGAATATGTTCATACGCGCGCGCAGGTGCTCGGCCCCGCAGGCGAGGAGACAGTCGAGGCAACACGGGATCTGCCCGTTACCGATCACGCCGCGGCGGCCGCCGACTTTGCCGCCGATCTCCGTGAGCGTGGGGCGGCCGACCTGATCGAGGCCGCCGAGGCAACCACAACCGGTACCGGAACCCGGGAGGACGATGGCTGAGACGCCAGCGACGGTCTATCTTGTCGGCAGTGGGCCGGGCGATCCCGAGCTGCTGACCGTGAAGGCAAACCGGCTGCTATCGGATGCCGATGTCGTTCTCCATGACAAGCTTCCCGGTCCGGAGATCCTCGAAGCGATCCCCGAACACAAACGCGAGGATGTGGGCAAACGCGCCGACGGCGAGTGGACACCACAGGAGTACACCAACCGCCGGCTTGTCGAACTCGCCGAAAACGGCAAAACCGTCGTCCGGCTGAAAGGTGGCGACCCCTTTGTGTTCGGGCGCGGCGGTGAGGAGATGGAGCATCTCGCGGCAAACGAGATTCCCTTTGAGGTCGTCCCCGGGATCACCTCGGCGACCGCCGCCCCCGGTGTCGCCGGGGTACCGCTGACCCACCGCGACCACGTTTCCAGTGTCTCCTTTGTCACCGGCCACGAGGATCCAAGCAAGGATGAGTCGGCTGTCGACTGGGACGCACTCGCCGAGACCGGCGGAACGATTGTCGTGTTGATGGGTGTCGGAAAGCTTCCGCTGTACACGGAGGCCCTGCGGGAGGCCGGAATGAGCCCGGAGACGCCGGTCGCACTCGTCGAGCGGGCGACATGGCCGGCGATGACCGTCGCCACCGGTACGCTCGATTCGATCGTCACGGTTCGTGATGAGGCGGAGATCAAACCGCCGGCGATCACCGTGATCGGCGATGTCGCCGCAACCCGAGAGGATGTCGTTGACCTTCTGTTGAACCGGAGTGACGACGGCACCGAACAGGGGGCAACAGAGCCATGAGCCGCGCGGTGCGGGTCGCGGTGTTTCGTCCCGATGACGAACGATTGGCCGAGGCTGTCGAACTGCTTGATTCCCTTGGTGCGACACCCGTCGCCGATCCGATGTTGGCGATCGAGCCGACCGGAGCAACCCCACGTTCAGACGCCGATTATGTCGTTTTTACAAGCAAAACCGGGGTTGAACTTGCCGCCGAAGCCGGCTGGCTGCCGGACGACACGACGCTTGTCAGTATCGGCTCCGGGACGACAGCGGCCGCGACCGCTGTCGGCTGGACGGTCGACCGCGAGCCCGACACCTACAGCTCCGCCGGCCTTGTCGAGCTGTTGGCCGAGGAGGTCGGCGACAGCCATGTCAACGTCGCCCGCAGCGATCATGGTAGTCAGGTGTTGCTCGATGGGCTCGCCGACGCCGGTGCCGACGTGACCGAAACCGTGCTCTATCGCCTGGTTCGACCGGACGACGCCGGTGACAGCACCACGCTGGCAGCCGATGGCGATCTTGATGCGGTTGCGTTCACCTCTTCGCTGACCGTCGAGCACTTTCTCGATGCGGCTGCCGACCGTGGTCTTACGGGATGCTGTCATCGATGGGCTTGATTCGGCTGTTGTCGGCGCGATCGGTGAGCCGACACGGGAAACCGCCGTCGACAACGAGCTCGCTGTCGACATCGTTCCCAAGGAGGCGACTTTCGAAGCGTTGGCAACCAGAGTCGTTGAGGCCGCAGCCCCGAGTTACAGCGAGTGATCGTGCGCCAGGGAGCCGGAGGCTTATATCCGATACCGCACAATCCATAGCTGATGGCTTCGAGCCTCCCGGTTGCTGAGCTCGCCGAGTCGGCCGCCGCCTGCGCCGAGCGGCTGTTGGCGGCCGATAGCGTACTGGTAGCCTCGCATATCGACGCCGATGGGCTGACGAGTGCTGCGATCGCATCGACCGCGCTTGAACGCGCCGGAATCCCCTTCGAGACGGTGTTTTCCAAACAGCTTGACGAAGACGAGATCGCCGCGATCGCCGCAGCCGACCACGAGACGGTGTTGTTCACCGATTTCGGCAGCGGCCAACTAGATCTCATCGCTGACCGCGAGGCTGCCGGCGCGTTCACCCCGGTGATCGCCGATCATCACCAGCCGGCCGACGCGACAACCGACTACCATCTCAACCCGCTGTTGGTCGGACTCGACGGGGCAACCGAACTCTCGGGGGCAGGGGCAACATACGTCCTCGCACGCGCGCTAGCGACGACCCAGACGGATGGCCCACCCCGGACGGCAACGGATGCGACCCGATCGGCGACAGATGGCGGCGTCACCACCAACGCGTCGGCGATCGATTCAACAGCCGGCGATAACCGCGATCTTGCGGCTCTCGCTGTCGTCGGCGCGGTCGGCGACCGACAGGCCGGCGTCGACGGGCTGACCGGCGCAAACGAGGCGATCGTTGAGGAGGGTGTCGCCGCCGGCGTCATCGAGGCTGGCACCGACATCACACTGTATGGTAAACAGACCCGCCCGCTGCCGAAACTCCTTGAGTACGCGACCGAAGCGCGAATCCCGGGGATATCGAACGATACCGCCGGGGCAATTGAGTTTCTCTCGGGGTTGGATCTGGCGTTGGAAACCGACGACGGCTGGCGGTGTTGGGTCGATCTCACCGATGATGAGCGACAGACGCTGCTCAGCGCGTTAATCCAACGGGCTGTCGACAGCGGCGTCCCGGCCGACCGGATCAACGGCCTCGTCGGCACGAGCTACCAGTTGAGCCAGGAGGAGCCCGGCACTGTTCTTCGGGATGCCAGCGAGTTTTCGACGTTGTTGAACGCGACCGCCCGGTACGAACGCGCGGATGTCGGACTGGCGGTTTGTCTTGGCGACCGCCAAGCGGCGTTTGATCGCGCAAAAACACTACTCCGAAACCACCGCAAAAATCTCTCGCAGGGCGTCGACTGGGTGACAAGCGAGGGTGTCACCACGGAAGATAACATCCAATGGTTCGATGCTTGCGGGGAGATTCGGGCGACGATCGTCGGCATCATTGCCGGAATGGCCATCGGCGAATCAGGAATCCGCCGCGACCAACCCATCATTGGTTTCGCCGAAAAATCTGACACGGAGGTCAAGGTCTCGGCTCGCGGAAGTCACAGGCTGACTGCGGAGGGGCTAGATCTCTCGGTTGTCATGCGGGAGGCCGCCCGCGCGGTCGGCGGCGACGGCGGCGGCCACGACGTGGCGGCCGGGGCGACGATCCCGGTCGGGGAACAGGAGGCGTTTATCGCTGCTGCTGACGAGCTTGTTTGTGAGCAGCTATCGTCGTGAGCAGCTACTGGCCGCCGATATCCCGAAACATCACACGGTAGTCGTCGGCCGACAGCGAGTCGGCGAGATCCAAGAGTTCGTCGTCAAGGGCTTCAAGCCGATCGAGCAGCTCGTCGTACTCCTCGCTGGCGTCAAGTTCATCGTCGGATTTCTGCGATTCGAGCAGTGCCCGTTTTGAGGCCAGCGATGCCGCCTCTTGTAGCAGGTCGCCGTACTCCGACCGGGTGAATAGCGTGTCGACGGCATCCATCAACTCGTCTCGCGTGACTGGTTTGAGGATGTAGAGATCAAAGCCCATATCGATGATATCAAAGTCGGGCTCGACACCGGTGACCATCGCTACCCGGCATTCAATCGATTCCTCCTCGATCAGATCAAGGACAGCTTTGCCGGGCTCATCAGGCAGGCGGCGATCCAAGAGCACCGCATCGATCGATGCCGGCAGCACCTCACCGTCGGGGGCGGTCTCGCCGTGAAGCACATCGATCGCCTCGGCGGCGGTCGTCGTCGTGACGACAGTGTACTCCGGTTCAAGGAACTTGTTGTAGAGGTGGGTGACTGTTGGATCGTCTTCAACGACAAGAATCGTTTCGTCGCTCATCGTCGGCTCACCCACGGCTGCACCCCGGCATGATCAACCGGTCGAAGGCTATCCACCCGCATGTGTGTTGTGAGGTTCATGACGCAGCATAAATCCGTGTCAGACGGTCGTCAGACGACTCTAAACAGATATGGATGTTTCAGAGAAATAAAGGTATGCACTGCGGCCTCCGGAGCCGGTGGGCTCATTTAGGGGGCGGTCGTATGGCTGCGCATGCCAGAGACAGTACAAACCGGCGTCGACGGCCTCGACTCGATTCTCGGCGGTGGGATCGTCAACAATGCGACCGTCCTTGTCAGCGGTAACCCTGGTACCGGCAAGAGCCTCTTTGGGATCAACTACCTGTACTCGGGGGTTGTTGACCACGACGAGCGCGGGATCTACATCTCCTTTGAGGAAAACGCCGAAGATATCAGGATGGCCGCCGAGTCGGTTGGCTTCGACCGCTTCGGTGAGCTTGTTGAGTCCGAGGAGATCAAGATCTACGACAAACGTGAGATGTTACAGGACGGCAATTTCAGCGAAACGATGGATCGCCTGCTTGAGGTGTTTACCGAGGAGGATTACGACCGGCTGGTCTTGGACTCGCTGACGATGTTTCAGCTGTTTTTTGAGGACGAACGCGAGAAACGAACCTACCTGCTGAAGTTCTCGGATATCCTCAAACAACACGGCCTAACCTCGCTGTTGATCAACGAACAGGGCGCGGTGTTTCCGGACACCGAGATCGGCCTCGAAAACTTCCTCACCGACGGCAACATCTACTTCATCCAAACACCGACCGACTCCGGGGTTAACCGCTATGTGTGGGTGGCCAAGATGCGAAAACAGGATATCAACACCGACATCTTTCCGATGGAGATCAGCGATGGCGGGATCACAGTCTACGAGAAGGCAAGCGGCTTTTCGATGATGGCTGGGGAATCCGGCCCCGGCGGCGACGGGCCATCATTTTGAACAGGCTTAGTTCGACATCGTCCGCCAGACATCGTCAAGTTTGTTTTTGACCGCCGACCGTTCGGCGATATCAACGGAGACACCACCATCGAAGTTGACCTCAACCTTGTCAACGTTCCGGCGGTAGACCTTGATCCGGCGGTGTTCGTCCGACAGCGGCCGATCGTGGAGCGTTAACAGATCGGCGTCGGTGAGTTCGTCGATCCGCCGGTAGCAGGTGGCGATCGGCACGTCAAGTTCGTCGCTGAGGTCTTGAGCGGATTTCGGCTCGGTTGTCGCCGACAGAATGTCCGTGTTGTACTTGTTGCCAAGCACCTCGATAAGCTCATCCGATGCCATTCTGTGATAATTACCGGTGACTGGGTAAAAAGCGTATCGGTGGTCAGGTTTCTCGGTGGTAACGAGCGCGGCTATCAGAGCTAATAGTTAGCGTGCAACCCATTGGTACAAGACGCAGGGTCGATACTGACAGTGGGTGGGCACATGCGCACGCGGTGGGGATCAACACTAACGACCGTTTTCGAGATTACCGGCCGTATCACCCGGTTACGACGGTGTTTGCTGTCGATACGTCCGGAAGCTGAATGGTCGTTAGTTTTAACACCATAGATATCTAACGTAACTATATCAGACTGGAATGCGGGCGGTTTCCAGTCGGGGGAACACACCATGTTCAGCACAGCAAGCAGGGGTCAAGTGGGGATCGGTACCCTCATCGTGTTCATCGCGATGGTTCTA
>KB659940.1_pt10 | contig 15831 bp, 25 predicted proteins | sample 558768 | NCBI scaffold set KB644980.1 | reverse complement strand
CTTCCGCTTCCTCGTCGTCAGCCTCCTCGGCGCGTTCGGAGAGGACGGCGTCGCCGCCAGCCTCCTCGATGAGACCGACCGCGCTGGCGCTGAAGGCGTCGGCCGTGACGACCAGTTCGTTGCGAACCTGGCCGTCGCCGAGTACCTTCACTACGTCGACGTCGTGGCCGGCATCGACGACATCGCGGGCGTCGATGACGTACGCATCGCCGTCGGTTTCGGCGATATCCTCGGCCGCGTACAGGGCGGCGTCCTCGTCGAGCTTCTGGGCGCTAACCTCCTCGACCGTGTCGGTCAGCGAGTCCGGCCGCGAGAAGCCGTGTTTGCCGAGCGGTTCGTGATTATGGAACTCGTGTTTGTCGCGGCCCGCGGCACCGCGGCCGCCACGGTGACCGGCACCGCGCCGGTTCTTGTGGGAGCCGCCGCTGTGCGTGCGGGAACCGCGCTGTCGGCGTTTCTTCGATCCCATTATCGCATCGCCTCCAAGAGCTCATCGATATCGTCGGTCTCGTGGGCACCAAGCTGGCCCCCCTCGATAACCGGGTGTTTGATGCCGTCGTGACCGCCGCGTGGCGGATGGAGACGGACGACCGGCGCGAGCCCCTCGTCGTCGAGGGTCGTCTCCTCGGCGACGAGCGCCTCGGCGAGCGCGTCGATATCGTCGTAGTCGGTGGTGTCGGCGACCCACTCGTCGTCGACCTCTGCGTCGCCCTCGGCGGGCTCGCCGCGCCGCTCGATGAGCGTCGCCACCGTCTCGGCGCTCGGTTCGCCGAAGGCAACGTAATCGTTGACCTTCGAGATCATGCCGCGGTAGGCATCGGTGTCTGGCACGAACGTGACGTGATTGTTGCTGTGGAGATTCAGCATCTCCAGGGTGTCACGCACGTCCTGCGACATGTTGACCTCGCCGCGGATTTGCACAATCGCCTGCATCAGTTGTTCGCCTCCCGTTGGACGGCTTTCGCTCGCTGTGGCGTCCGCGCCTGTGCGGCGTTCTCTAGTGCGTTGAACGTCGCCTTGGCGAGATTGACCGTCGTGCGCGTGTTGCCGTGGGATTGCGTCCAGGCGTCATGCACGCCGGCGAGTTCAAGGACGTAGCTGACTGTCTCGGCGGCTGCCAGTCCCAGCCCCTGTGGAGCGGGTTCGATGGTGACAGTCACCGAGCCAGCCTTGCCCTCGGCGCGGCGGACCAGTGAGTTGACGCCGCCCGCGCTGTCCTCCCACGAGCCCGAGCCGCGGTCGACCTTGATGATGTTGAGCTTGGCAACGTCGATGGCTTTCTGGATCGCGCCGCCGACCTGCTCGTCGCGGGCCTGGGCGTAGCCGAGATAGCCGTCGCGGTTGCCGATGACACAGACACAGCGGAACTTGACCCGGCGACCCGAGTCGGTCATCCGCTGGACCATGTTGATATCGAGCACCTCGTCCTCCAGCCCCGGGAGGAGCTGGTCGACGAGTTCGGGCTCCTTCAGCGGGAGCCCCGAGTTGAGTGCCTGATCCATCGTGGTTATCTCGTCGTCCTGTACCTGTCGGCCGAGCCGCGTCTGCGGCTGCCAGCCGTCGTCGTCGTTGTGTTCGCTCATGCCTCCTCCTGCAGTGTTTCGAGCACGTCGTCGAAGTGCTCAGGTAGTTCAGTGGCGTCGAAATCCCCGCTGTAGAGCGGCTCGTCCAACTGGTCTGCGTAATCGGCGATGTGTTCGCCGCGATTCCGCTCCCAGTCGGCCAGCACGCTCTCGTTGTGCGGGATCTCGAGGCCAGCGTCGATAGCTCCTTCCTGTACCGAGAACACCTTGTTCCCCGGCGTTGCCGTGTGCAGCCCGATGTCGAGAACGGCCTCGCTGTGGCCGTCCGCGACCGCGCGGCTGCCGAGCAGGAACCCGGTCAGATACGCGCTGGGAACGTTGCCCGTTGGGGCCTCCCAGCCGTAGTCGTCGAGTTCCGCGCTCGTGGCGGCAACGTGGGTGATATCGCCGTCGGGTCCAAGCGTGATCAGCTGCGCCCTGACATGCTGGTTGCTCGTCCGGGCGACCAGACGAGGTTTGCCGGATTTCAACAGACGCAACCTCTGGTGGTAATCAGTGCGGACCTCACGGCGGCGGCGCATCGGCACACTGTCTCGTGGTCCAGTTGCCATTATGCGGTCACCTCAATACCGTAGTTGGTTCGAACGTACGCTTCCAGCCGGTCAACACTCTCAAACTCGCCACCGCTGGCTTTGTTGTACAGCTCGCGGTACTGTGTTCGGTCGATCGTTCCCTCGTCGCGAAGCTCCTTGAGTCGCGCACGCTGGGCGCGAATCCGTGAGACCCAGTCGTCCTTGCGCGCCTCGCGGGCCCCGGATTTCCCCTTGCGGGAGCCCTGGCCCTTCTGGTGGCCGTAGGAGCGTTTGTCGGCACGCTCGCGCGCACGGCCACGGGAGTTGCTTTTCGCGTCCTTCGAGCGGATGATTCCCTGATCAACGAGATCACGGATATCCTCGCGGGTGATCGCCTCCGCGATCTCCTCCTGTTCGTCCGGGTCGAGCCAGACGCGGCCTTCGCCGACGTCGAGGACATCGGCGGCCAGCCGCTTCTGGGAACCAAGATCAGTCATCTGTTTCTACCTCCACTTCGATGTAGGTCGGGTTCAGCACGCGGATCTCCTCGTCTTCACAGACCTCCTCGATCCGTTCGCGTTTCCGGTCGCCGACCTTGCTGGCGATTCGAACCGCCTCGGTGTCGCCATCAACGTCGTCGAGATCGTCCGTGTTGTGGACACGAACTTCTTCGAAGCCGCTGGGGTGAAGCCCCCGGGCGGCTTTCGGCGACTGGAAGCCGGGCGCGACCTTCGGGCCGCGGCTCTTCATGCCGCGTCGCTGTTTCGACAGGGTCCCCGTCGGCGACCGCCAGGATTCCGGCGTTCGCTTCTTCATGTGGTAGTCCTGTCGCTTGAAGGCGGGTTTGCCCTCGCGTCGTTTCTGGTCGAGTGCCGCTTCGGTTTCGTCGTCAAGCTCGGGCGTCTTGTCAGCGTGACCGCGGGCCTGCAGTTCGGTCTCGACCTCCTCGTCGTCGGTCTCCTCGACCGCCTCCTCGGTGTCGTCTTCGACCTCGGCCTCGGTCTCCTCGCTGACCTCGAGATCGCCGACGCCGGCCTTGATTCGCGCGGCTAAGGCGTTGCCGACGCCGTCGACCTCGCTGAGCTCGCCCTGACTGGCGGCCTGAATGTCGGTGACGGACTCGTAGCCCGCCTCGCGCAGCGCGTCGGCCTTCGAGGGGCCGACACCGCTGATGTCTTCGAGGCTCTCGGGCGTCTCGTCGGCCGTCTCGGCGCTGTCGTCGGCAGCCGTCTCGGCTTCGTCGTCAGCCATCTCAGACACCTCCAGCCGTCGATGGTTTCTCGACGATGTAGACCCCGTCTTGGAAGACGCGGTTGTCCTTGTCGGTGACCTTCGTGAGCTGTTCGATGTCGGCGGCGGTCTGCCCGACGGCCTCCTTGTCGGCGCCGGTCAGGGTGATCTCCTCGCCGTCGATCTGTACGTCCGTGTCGCCGCGGATCGGCGTTCGTCGCTCGGCACGCTCCCCGAGGAAGTTCTCGATGACGACCTCGCCGCCATCGACATCGACCTGCATCGGGAAGTGTGCGTAGTGAACTTCCATCTTGTACTCCCAGCCGTCGGTGACGCCGTCGACCATATTGTGGACGTGGCTCTCGAAGGTGCCGACCGTCGCGGTGGTCTTGGCGTCCTCGGTGTCGGTCTCGATGACGACCTCGCCGTTCTCGACGCTCACGTCGATATCGGGGTACCAGAGGCGGCGTGTGACGCTACCATCGGGCCCCTCGACGGTGAGGTCGAGATGATCGACCGTCGCGGAGACGTCGTCCGGAAGTGTGATTGTTGTACTGGTCATTGTTAGTAGACGTATGCGATCACCTGGCCACCGATGCCCGCCTCGCGGGCCTCGTAGTGGCTCATGACGCCGTGGCTCGTCGTGACGATGAGCGACCCGTAGTCGCGGGCCGGGAGGAACCGCTTCTCCCATTTCTCGTAGCCGTCTGCCCCAACCGAGTAGCGGGGCTTGACGATGCCACACTCGTTGATCGCACCTTTCAGTTCGACCTCGAACTCGCCGGCCTTGCCGTTGTCGACGAACTCGAAGCCGTCGATGTATCCCCGGTCGTAGAAGACCTCGAGGATAGAGCCGATGGTGTTCGAGGCGGGCTCTACGCTGATACCGAGATGGCCGACGCTCTCGGCGTTGTCGATGCCGGAGAGCGCGCTGGCCAGTGGATCGTTGCCTGCCATAGTTAGCTGTACTTCCTGAATCCCATCTCGCGGGCGACCTCACGGAAACACTGCCGACAGAGGTTGATGTCGTACTTGCCGACAAGCCCCTGTTTGCGTTCACACCGCCGGCATTCGAGCTGCTGGCCGGTCTCGGTGTCCTCTGGCGTCGTCTCCGTGGTGTCTTCTTCGTCGTCTGTTGTCTGTTCGCTCTGACTCATCCGCTAACCTCCACATCGAATTCGGCTTCGAGGAACGCCGCTGCGTCCTCCGGTGTCATCCGGTGATCGCTCGGAATCGACCGCGTTTCCTGATCGCGCTTCGAGACCCGGTAGCCGGGCCGCACGATGGTGACGGTCACGTCGAGGCCGAAGATACCGATCTGTGGGTCGTACTCCTGACCCGGGAACTCGGTGTGTTCGGTAACGCCGAAGCTCACGTTCCCGCTGTCGTCGAACTGCGAGACCGAGAGATCGGTCAGCGGCAGGGCCGTTTCGAGGAACGCCGCTGCGTCCTCGCCACGGAGCGTCGTTTTCGCCCCGATGGGGTCGCCCTGTCGGATGTCGAACTCCTGGACCGTCCGCTCGGCGAGCGTCTGCACGCTGTCCTCGCCGGTGATCTCCTCGAGGATCTCCTGGGCGTTCTGCAGTTCGCGCCCGCCCTCGCCGACAGCCATGTGGACGACGACCTTCTCGATCTGCGGCTCGCGCATCTCGTGGTCGCTGGCTGCTTCACTCATTCCGCATCAGCCTCCTGTGTTTCGTCGTCTTCTTCGGCGTCTGCTGGTTCATCCGCTGTGTCCGCATCGGCGTCAGCGTCGCCAGCATCGGCGTCTGCCTCGTCGGCGTCAGCCTCTGCCTCGTCCGCATCAGCCTCAGCGTCGTCGTCGGTTGCGTCGTCGGCTTCGTCGACCGCGTCACCGTCGTCGTCGGTGAAGTTCTCGTCGATGACGACGACGTAGTCCTCGATCGTCTCGAAGCCGCCGTCGTCGTTGGTCGCGTGGACGGTGTTGTCCCCGCTACCCTGTGTGACGACGATCTCGTCGACGGTGCCGATGTCGCCGGCGTGCTGGCCGTCGACAGCGGTGACGAGCGCGCCCTCCTCGTAGACGAAGTGGGCGACGACCGACTTGTCCTCGTTGTCGATGACAAGCGAGTCGTTTGGGGTGTACTCGCTGGCGTCGTCGACGCGGATGTTCGTGCCGTCGTGGAGGGTCAGCTGGAACGCACCGCCGGTGACCTGCTCCTTGCGGATGATCTTCCCGAGTCGGCTGCCGGCCGCATCGGCATCGACGGGCGTCAGCGCGAGCCGACCGCCCTCGTCGGGGAAGACACGGTAGTACTCCTCGCGTTCGGTGAACGCGATGATGTCGAACATGCCGATCGGTCGGCGTTCGTCACTGATCGCGTCCCCGTTGACGAGCACCGAGTCCTGATTCAGCGCGTAGCGCGCCTCCTTCTTCGAGTCGACGTAGCCGAGCACGTCCCGCAGCAGGACGAGCAGCGGTACGCCGTCCTCGCCGTGTGGGCCTGCGCCCGCTTTCACGGTGTAGGTCTCGGTCTTCCGCTCGACCGGCCACGAGTTCGGGACCGACAGTCGTTTCTGGTGGTTGCTCATTCGCTCTCCTCCTCGCCGCGAAGCCGCGCCTCACGGCGGTCGTCCTCAAGATCCAGCGCGGTCACGGTGACGTTGCTGGCGTCGAGCGGCCGGGGGACCTCCTCCCCGTCGGCCTTCTCGATGACCACGTCTTCGACGTGAATCTCGGCGTCCTTGAGGTCGACCTGCAGGACCTCGGCCTCGGTGCCGGCGAAATCGCCGCGCTGGACCTCGACCGTATCGCCCGCGTTGACGCGGACGCTACGCTGGTCGTACTCCTCGCGGAGATCGCCCGACAGCGGGGATTTGACCTGCTCGTGTCGCTCGTGAAGCGACGCGGTTGCGGTCGCCTGTCGCTGTTTGTGTGGTTGCTCACTCATGCTATACGATCATGGTTGCGGCGGATGCGATGCTCCCGAAGCGTTCGGCGACCTCGCGTGCGACGGGACCCTTGATCTCGGTCCCGCGCGGCTCCTCGTTCTCGTCGATGAGGACGGCCGCGTTGTCCTCGAATTTGACGCGAACGCCGTCCGGTCGCCGGATCGGCTTGCGCTGGCGGACGACGATCGCCTCCAGCACCTGTCGCCGCATCTCGGGCGTGCCCTTGGTGACCGAGACGGTCACCTTGTCGGCAAGCCCGGCTTTGGGGTGTCGATTCTTGACTCCGGAGTAGCCCGCAACGCTGATGACGCGTAGCTCGCGTGCGCCGGTGTTGTCGGCACACGTGATCAGCGAGCCCTTTTCGAGGCCCTGCGTCACGTCGGCTTTGAGGGCCTCCATCAGGCATCGCCTCCAACTTCGACGACGACGTGTGATTTCGTCTTCGACAGCGGGCGGGTCTCCGCGATTGTTACTTCGTCACCGTCGTCAAGTCCGTCGAGTACGCCGGGAACGTGGGCCGGAATACGGGACCGGCGTTTCATGTACCGGTCGTATTTCGGCACGAACACGTCGTACTCCTGCTCGACGATGACGGTCTTTGCCATCTCCGTCGAGACGACAGTCCCACTGCGGGTCTGGCCTCGAACGGGTAGCTGTCCGTAGAATGGACACGTCTCGTAGTCATACGCCTCCGGGTTTTCGGGTTCCGAAGGCATCGGAACGTCAAGTCCTATCGCCATTTCGAATCTCCTGTGCGTTGAGTTCGCTCGGCAGGCCGCGCGAGCAGTCTGCTCCCATCCACCGTCACGTAGATACCGCCCTCGCATCCACCCTCAAAGGGGTTTGCGGAACATCCCGACGGCCAAGACTGACGGGGGCGGACCCCCGCAGTATCCTCGCCGAGTTTGGACGGTCTCCCCGAGTCCCGGTCGCGCCCCGCTGGCGCGGCCGTCGCGTGGTCGTCCACGCCGGACTCGGCGGCTTCATCTGTGTGGCCTGCAGTTTGGTCGGCAATCGATACATCGAGTGCCACCTCAAACGTCGTCTCCTGTTTGGGGACGCGTTTTGCACCCGAGTCCGTCGCAACCACGAACGTCTGCATCGTCTCGCTGACGACGCGGCCGCTGATCCCGACAAGGTCGGGGTTGGGCGCGTCGGCGACCCGCATGGGGACGCCGATGAGTTCGTGTTTGGTGAGTGTCTCGGGTGTGAGTGGCATCGTTATTGCTCGCTGTCTTCAGCGTCGTCGAGGTCGCCCGTCTCACGGCTATCGCCGTTCGACTTCGGTGATCTCATTCGAGATCACCCTCTTCGCGCTGAATCGTCTTGATCCGCGCGATGGCTCGCCGAAGCTCCTTGAGCTTGCTCGGGTCCTCAGGCACGCCACCGGCGGCCTGCAGGGACTTTGCGTTGAGCAACTCAGTTTCGAGCTCTTCGAGCTCGACTTCCCGCTCGGCGGGCGTCATGTCGCGGAGTTCCTCAGGGTGAATAATCGTCATCAGTCATCCGCCTCCGTCTCGTCGGCGTCTGCATCGTCGCCGTCGTCGGCGTCCTCCATCTCTTCGACGAGGTCGGCTGCTTCCTCGGCAACATCCTCGTCGAGGTCCTCGTCGGCGACGGAGTCGCCATCGTCAGCATCGGCCGACTCATCGTCGTCGCTGTCGTCGCCATCGTCGGCGGCGTCGCCAGCCGCATCATCGCTATCGGCTGACTCCTCGCTGTCGTCGTCAGCAGCCGACTCCTCGTCGGCCTCGTCGATGACTTCCTCGACGATCTCCTCCTCGATTACCTCGGCGGGGTCCTCGTCGGGGACCTCAACCTCGTCCTCGTCGGCTGCGGGGGCGGCATCCTCCTCGTCGGGCTCGCCGGCCAGCAGCTCCTCGACGCTCTCGTCGTCGCCGTCGACGACCTGTTCGACGGGGTCGATGTCGGCATCGTCGGCGACAGCGAAGTCGTCGGGCAGTGTCGCACCCGGCGGGATGATCTTCACCGTCACGCCGATCGCACCGAGCTTCATCACGGCGACGCCCTGCCCCTCGTCGACGACATCTTGGGCGGGTTCGCCGTTGTGCTTGATGTAGCCGCGGTTGAATTTCTCTACGCGTGAGCGTGCGCCGGTGACCTTTCCGCTAAGAACGATCTCGGCACCGAGCGCGCCGGCTTCGATAATCCGGTCGATCGTGGTGTGACCGGCTTTCCGGAAGTACCAGCCGCGTTCGAGCGCGTTCGCGAGACGGTCGGCGACGATCCGGGCGTTAAGATCCGGTTCGTCGACCTCTTGGACGTCGACCTGTGGGTCGTCCATCCCGAACTCATCGGTCAGGGTGTCGGTGATACTGCGGATGTTCTTCCCGCCCTTGCCGATAACCATCCCGGGTTTCTCCGCCTTGAGGACGATCTGGGTCCCCATCGGCGTTTTGGCGATATCCATGCCGCCGTAGCCCGCCCGGTCGAGTTCGTCCTGGAAGTACTCGTCAATCTGGGCGCGCTGGAGGCCGTTCTCGATGAACTGCTGTTCGTCAGCCATCAGTCGTCCTCCTCCGGTGCTTCGAGCACCAGTTCGACGTCACAGAGCGTGGTGTTCCACTCGCTGGCACGGCCGAAGGCACGTGGCTGGCGACCGGTTCGCTCGCCCACCTTGTGGGGGGCGACGTGGCTGATCTCCATCGCGGGGCCGTCGAAGCCCTGCTCGGTGCCGTTGTTGCGGCCGTTCTCCAGCAGCTTCTTGAAGTCCTTGGCGGCCTTCTCGGGGTAGCGGCCGGCGTCCCAGCCGTCGATATCCGAGCGGTGACCGACACCGGTGTTGTGTTGCTTGAACGGCACCGACCGCTCCTCGGCGATGACCGCATCGAGGTACGATTGGCCTCGCTGACGGGCATCCCCTTGATCTCGCGGGCGATGGCCTTGCTGTGCTTCAGGCTGATGGGCCGCTCCCGAAGCATCGCTTTCGCGGTGGAGTCGGGGTCGGCCTCGACGCTGTAGTTGATTCCCATGATATCACTTGAGCGGCACGAACTTTGAGGAGCGGGTCGCGCCAATCCCGGCCTGTCCGTGCTCGACCGAGCTCCGGGTGAGCTGGAACTCGCCGAGGTAGTGCCCGATCATCTCGGGGTCGACCTCGACGCGCTCGAAGCTCTGGCCGGTGTAGACGGCAAACGTCAGCCCGACGAACCCCGGCAGGATCGGCATATCCCGCAGGTGGGTTCGGATCGGGTTGTCGGCCGTCTCGTCGGCCGTGCTGTCGGCTGCCTCGTCGAGGAGTTTCTGGTGTTCCTCGGAGAGGCCACGGGTGATGGTTCGCCGCTGTCGTGCGGGGAGCAGTTCCGCAACCTCGTCGAGTTCCATCTCCTGCAACTCGTCGAGCGTGTGGCCGCGGTAGGTGAACTCACCCTCACGGCCGGTTCGGTACTCAGAACTCATTATTGACCTCCTTTGCTGCTACGTCCGGTTCGCTTCGAGGCGATATCGCCGACCTTCCGTCCCGGCGGGGCGTCCCGCGAGACCGATTTCGGCTGTCCGGGGTGCTGGCGGCCACCGCCACCGAAGGGGTGGTCGATGGCGTTCATCGCAACACCGCGGACGCGGGGGTACTTCGTCCCGCGAGCCGCCATCTTGTGGTACTTGTTGCCGGCCTTGACGAACGGCTTCTCGGTCCGGCCACCGCCGGCGACGACGCCGACCGTGGCGCGACACTCGGGGCTGAGCCGTTTGACCTCGCCGCTCGGTAGCTGGATAACCGCGACATCGCGGTCGTGTGCCATCAGCTGGGCGGAGACACCCGTCGACCGGGCGAACTTCCCGCCGTCACCGGGGGAGCTCTCGACATTGCAGACGAGGACGCCCTCGGGAATCTCGCCGAGCGGGAGCGTGTTGCCGGGCTTGATCTCGGCGGAAACGCCGATCTCGATGGTCTCGCCGACGGTGATTCCCTCGGGAGCGAGGATGAGCCGTCGGTCGCCGTCGTCGAACGCCACATCGGCGAGTGGCGCACTCCGTGCGGGGTCGTGTTCGATGTCGACGACCTCGCCGGTGATGGTGTCGGTCTCTTCGGATTTCTTGTGCGACAGTTCGGCTTTGTAGCGGTGTGATGGCGCGCGGAACGTCGGGCCACCACGGCCGCGTCGTTGTCCCTGAATGCGTCGTCCCATCTTAGAACACCCCGATTCTGGAGGCGACGTCAGTGGCGTCGTCCTCCTCGCTCAGTGTGATCGTCGCTTTCTTCTCGGCGTCCGGCGTGATCTGCGTGTTGATGTTCACGACGGTCACGTCGTAGCGCTCCTCGACCTCGTTGCTGATCTCTGGTTTGTCGGCGTCGATGTGGGCGATGAACTGGAGCTTGTTCTGGAAGTCCATCTCGTCCATCGCCTTCTCTGTCACCAGCGGGTGTTTGAGAATCGAGTTCATCGGTCAGCCACCTCCTCGATCGCGCTCTCGGTAAAGATCGTGAGTCGGCCCGGATGCGTTCCGGGCGCGAGATCCTCGACGTTGACCTCCTCGGCGGTCGCCACGTCGGCGCCCGCGAGGTTGCGGGCGGCTTTCGACGGCTCGTCGCCGGTCACGAAGAGGATCGATTTGGGCTGCTGGTACTTCCGGCCGCGGGTTGTTCCCTGACCGGCCCGTACCGTCTTGCCCTCGTCGGCGCGCTCGATGTCGTCGGCAACGCCGAGCGATTCGAGCAGGCCGACGACTTCCTGCGTTTTGACGAGGTCCTCGAACTCGTCGCTCACGACGAGCGGGAGCTCGAGATCGTCGTCGAAGGCGTGGCCGCGGTCGGCGACGGTCGGCGTCGGTGGTTGCCGCAATCGCCGACTGGGTCGCCAGCTGGCGTTCCTTCTGGTTGATGGATTTGCCGCGGTCCTTCTCGGGTTTCGGCGGGTGGGCGCGTCGCCCACCGACGGCGTGCGGAACGCGTTTCACGACGCCGTCCTGCCGTGGGTCGTGCGACATCCCGCGACCGCTACCCATCGACTCGGCGGGCGTTCGCAGCCCGGCGAACTCGTCGGCACCGTAGTCCTGCTTCCGGTTTGCCTGTGCGGCGACGACTGCTCGTTTGATCAGGTCGGGACGGAGCGGCGTCTCGAAGACCTCGGGGAGGTCGATCGAGCCCGCGTCGTCGCCGTCCAGATCGCGTACTGTTGCCTGCATAGTTAGCCCTGATTGGATGCGGTCGAGACGTACCGCACCTCGGGATCGAGGCGCGGCTGCTCGTTCGGCCGGATGGCCGGGCGGAACCGCAGCAGCCGTTGGTTCGGCCCCGGCAGCGACCCTTTGATGAGCACGTAGTTGCCCTCGACCTCGCCGTGGTTGACGAAGCCGCCGTCGACGGAGGCGTCGTCACCGTTGCCGATGTCGAGCAGGCGTTTGTTGAGCTCGGTTCGCTGCTGGTAGCCGGTCTGTCCTTGCTGTGGCACCGTCGAACGGACCCGGGATGGGTTCCACGGACCGAGGTTACCGATCCGTCGTCGCCAGCCCTGCCGGGCGTGTTTGCCCTTCCGTTTCTGGACGCCCCATCGCTTGACGGGGCCCTGGGTGCCTTTCCCCTTCGTGATCCCCGAGACATCGAGGAACTCGCCGGCGCGGAACACGTCGTCGGCACTGTGTTCGCCGCCGTCGTCGAGGAGGTCGAGTGCGAAATCGGCGCGCTCGTCGAGCGAGCCGCCACCGATCCGCGTCTCCATGATGTCGGGTTTCTTCTTGGGAACGTTCGGGTTGTCGACCGGCACGGTGTGGGTGATAAACCGCAGATCGTCCACGGTGCCGGCGTCGAGTTCGTCTCTGAGGGCCTTCGAGTCTTCCTCGAAGGTGTCTTCGGCCGGGAGGTCGAGGGCGCGGTCGAGTTCGTCGTGGAACTCGGTCGCCCAGACCTCGGTCACCGGCTTCTGTCCGTACGGCGTGTCTTCGTAGGCTCGGAGCGCGACCGCCCGCATCGGCGGCACCTCGACGACCGTGACGGGAACGGATTCCTCCATCCCCTCACGCGAGGAGTTGGCCTCGTCGTTGACCATGACGACGTGGGTCATCCCGGCCTTGTAGCCGGCGAAACCCTGCGGCGCGGGTGCGCCGTCGTCGTCAGGCCACGAGCGGATACGTGGGACTTCCGAGTCCGCACGCGTGCGGGGGCTGTAGCCCAGCGAGCCTTTGCGTGGTCTGCTTGGTTGTGGCATGTGTTCACTCCGTGAGCGTCAGGCAGGCGAGCGACGCGAACATGGCTTCCTCGGTTCGCACCGTCTCGCTGCCCTGTCGCGGAATCGTATTCAGCCAGCGGTCGAACCCCCCGATGGGGTCGACGGTGGCGTCGTCCGACCCGGCTGGCTCGGACGTGTCGGCCGATGGTTCGGCCGAAATGACCTCGGGTTCGATCCCGAGAATCGCCGGCAGCCCCCGTTGTGGCGCGCCGAAGGCGACGGTGAGTCCGTCCTGAAATTCAGGACGGATCTCGCCGAGTTTCGCAGCGGACAGCGACTGTCCGTGCCGCGAGGTGGCGATCCGTCGTCCGGCGGCGTCGGCAAGGGCAGCCGACAGGTCCGTGACCGTCACGTCGAAGCCCGGTGTGGGCTCGTCGACGAGGCGGGCACGGACCGGCTCTCTCGAAGAGATCCTGACGGTGACGCGCTCCCCCTCGGCGGGTGTCGCCATCTCCGGCGGCACGCCGAGGGAGATCGGGTGTTGCAGTCCGCAAGTGACCCGAACGCGGCCTTCAGGTCCGACCTCGGTCACGATTCCGTGGTGGACGGCCGATTCGGACGAACCGGCCGTGGTCTGCGACGAGACGCCCAATGGGGGCAGGACGCCCGCGAACCGCAGTTCGTCGCGTTGCCCCCAGACCTCATCTTTGAGGTAGGGGGGCGTCGCGGCGTACTGCAGGACGACGCGGACGAACTCCTCGCCCCACCGGCGCTCGCCCTCCCGGTCGGGGAAGACGACCAGCCGGTCGGCCCGGAAGACCGCCGCCGCGCGGGCGACGTAGCCGAGCTTGCGAGTTGCCTCACGTTTGTCCTCGGCTTCCCGGGCGACCGACGACGGAATCAGTAGTGTGAGTCCGTCCATCGGTCTGTCTCGTCGCTAGACTGTAGCCTCGCTTTCGCTTGTGCGCCTAAAAGGATAGTGGATTGAGTTGTCCCTGTGTCGCGTTCACACGGCCGTTAGCCCGTGACACGGCGGAATCTTGCCTGTGGGGTTGTGTCACTCGCTGGGGCATATCAGGCATCCGTAACCTTAATAAAAGTTTATGATGTTTCGGCGAGCAACTATAGTATGCGATCCGCACGATTACACGCATACACTGACGACATGGCAGAGGGGCTCTCAATCGACGATGTAGACAAACCACAGATAACGACCAGCGACGGGGTCGTTGTCGCGGTCGAGGGCGCGGGCTGGTGTCAGACGGACAATCATATCATCGAGGGGATGTGGGAGCCGTATGTTCCACAACCGCTGCCGATGACGCTGGGCCACGAGAACGCCGGCACCGTCGTCGAAACCGGTGACGAGGTCGATCTCGTCTCGGAGGGTGAGCAGGTGATCTGTCACCCGGTCCAGACCTGCGGGACGTGCCGCCCCTGCCGGCAGGGCGAGACGATGTACTGCGAGAATGACGCGTTCAACGGACTCACGACTGATGGCGGCTTTGCCGACGAGCTGTTGACCAGCGAGCGCTCGGTGATCCCACTGCCGGATGGCGTCGAGCCCGCCGACATCGCACCCCATGCCGACGCGGGGATCACGGCCTACCACGCCGCAAAAAAGGCCGTTGGTGGGCTCAACCCCGGTGACGCCGCGGTCATCATCGGCGTCGGCGGCCTCGGTCACATCGGTCTGCAGTGTGTCAACGAGATGAGCGCGGCCGACATCGTCGCCGTCGACATAAAGGAATCCGCCCGAGCGTTAGCCGACGACCTCGGTGCACACTACACTGTTGATCCAGAGAGCGAGGACGTGGCCGACGCAATCGGTGATATCACCGACGGTGCGGGTGCCGCTCAGGTACTGGACTTCGTCGGTGCCGACGAGACAACCGCACTGGCACCCGACATCTGTGCGGCCGGCGGTGACCACCACATCATCGGCTACGGCGGCCATATCCACGAGCCGGCTCAGGCTCTCGTCAACGGCGAGTTCGCCTTCCAGGGGAACATTGTCGGGCGATACGCCGAACTTCAGGAGTTGGTCGCACTGGTTGAGCGCGAGGCGGTCAACTTGCATACGAGCCGGCATGATCTCGAGGATGTAAACGAGGTCGCCGAACAGCTCGAACACGGCGAGATCGACGGCCGGGCCGTGATTACACCGTAGGACGCGGCTCGGGAGCCAAGTCGCCAATTTTTCATGTGTGATCAAGATGCCTACAGCCTCCCACTCGGTCAGACGGTTTCGATCAACGAGAACAGCAGGAAGGCGCCGATAACCGAGATCGTTGGGGTGATAATCCAGAGTGCGATGATCCGGGCGGTCGCTGTGGGATCGAAGAGGCTCTCGGTGGACAGTTCGTCTGGGTCTTCTTCGCCCACGCGCGGGACGGATGCGTCGGGGGCGTGCTGTGCGTCCGGCGTCGGCTGTTCGTCCTCGGCGAGTTCGCCGACCGTCGGGCTCGCGGCCGGTGTCTCGCTGCCGGCGTCACCGTCGGTTGGTGACGCTTTGAGCGCGCCCGTTGCGACAGATGGCCCCGGATCGTCTGGTGTCGATGGCGTGGCGATATCGAGCAGCGTGCGTGCCCGACTCGCCCGCCCCCAGCCAAGACCTATGATACAGCTGGTCGTGCTCACCGCGAGGCTGGCCGGGATGCCCAGAAACGACAGGATCGTGATGATCGACGCGCCGATGGTGGAGACGATCAGCGCGGCCAGAATCGGCAGATCGGTGACATCGTTACCGACAGTGGCCAGCGTTCGCCGGGCGATGGTGAACCCACCGAGACTGATCGCGCCGATGGCCAGCAAAATCGCCGGCGAGGGCGCAAGCGCACCGTTGCCGACCAGCGGGGCAACCGCGTTGGCGGCGTTCGACGCTCCGGCACTAAACGCCATATAGCAGGCGATCAGGACGACGAGTATCGAGCCGACGAGATCACGGCCGGCCATCGTCTGGTTGATCGAGAGCCGTGGAATCGCCCCTGTCGTGTCGACCGCCACCAGCGGGTCGGTCAGGCGGCCGAAGGCGAGTTTCGCGTCGAGATACGGGTATAGATACCGGCCGATAACCGCGCCGGTGACAACGGCGACCAGCGGGGCGACGATCCACGCCGAGAGGATGGTAAACATGAGCGACGCGTTGAGCGTCCCGGTTGCCAGTCCGAGGCCGACGATGGCCCCGACGGCCGTCATCGAGGTCGATCCCGGCACGCCGTAGAGATTCGAGAGCAACAGCGCGAGCCCGGTGAAAAAGAGGACGATAACGCTCGCCAGCGGGGTGAACATCGCCGCGTCGACGATGTCGCTGCTCATCGTCGTGATGACGTTCCGGCCGATGGTCCACGCGCCGGCGAGGGCGAAGACGCTAAACAGCGCGCCGGCACTGACCGGTCTGACGATCCGGCTGCCGACCGCCGGCCCGAACGCGACACCCGTCGAGGAGCCGCCGATGTTGAACCCGAC
>KB659972.1_pt353 | contig 15928 bp, 16 predicted proteins | sample 558768 | NCBI scaffold set KB644980.1 | reverse complement strand
AGCAGTCGATCACCGTTGTTGAGGCCGACGGGAGCACGACACCACTCGGTGGGTGTGCGTTCGAACCGATGCTGGTCGAGGGTGAGCGAGACGACACTGTCGAGCGTAACCGGACCCGCCGCGAGGAGCGTGAACGCGCCCGCCAGGCCGAACAGCGTCGACGGGGCTGGGAACTCGACTGGATCGACTGGGACTAGCTCCCGAGCACCAGAATGCCGGTGTTCTCGCGGTCGTCGGTGTAGTCACCGTCACTCGGCGGTCTGATCTCGAGTGTGACGGTTCCCTGGTCCTGGTTCGGCTGGAGCTCCGCCTCGAACCCATCGAAAACCGCCGTTCCGTTTTTGTCTGTTCTGGCTGTCTGGACACCCTCGTTCAACTGCGCACTGTCGCCGGTCGCTACCACCGTCGCGTTCTGGACCGGGTCACCGCTGGCGCCCAGCACCGACACCTCGACATCGGTGGTGTTCCCCTCCGCGATCACCTCCGGGGTGGGGTCGGTACCGAGTTCGGTCGACCCGAACGTGTTCAGTCCGCCGATGACGTTCATCATGACTGCGAGACACGCGATACCGACCACGAGCGCAACCACGAGTCGGATCGGGAGCCCCTCTATCGCACGGTCGTCGCGCCACATGTTCGTTGGCATGGCTCCCTCTGGTCCCGTTATCGGATATAAACGTCCGTTAGGCGATTACCGGAGCTACCCGTATGTTCCTGGCGGGCGACACACAAACACGGCTGGACTTCGGAGACGGGCCATCCGCTCGGTCTCGGCCGAGGTCAGAGCATCCGCTCAACCCCGGCAGGCGATACAGGGCGACCACCGCCGGGGCGGAGCCAACATACTTATACACCGGTACCGCGCATGACAGCACGAGTTCTGAGCGGAGAGCCATGTCGGGAACAGACACGGTACGGCCACAGAGTTGGGGGGTGGGGCGACGAGATGTGGTGCTGTTCCTGACACTACTGGTCTCGGCGGTAGTAGCGAGCGGAGCGGGTATCGGACAGATCGCAGCCGCCCAGGGGGGTGACGACCCGGTGGCAACGTTCAACGCGACAGGCACAGACGGGTTCGTCGCCATCGACACCGACAGTCCGGACGACCCGATAACGTTCCCAACACCCGACGAGGTGGAGCAGCCGATCTCGCTCGATGCCGAGCTCTTCGGGAACGGGACCTGGCGCTCGACGGAGGTGTCGTTTCCCGACCTCGGCGAGGAACAGCTCGGGTTCCCGGTACAGATACGTCTCGAGGCACCCCGGCCGTTCGAGGGGACAATCGACCGCGAGACCGGCGAGATGACCGTCGACGCGGCGCTCGAGATACTCGTTCCGGATGCAAACGCGACAGTCCCCGTTCGAGCGAACCTCACCACCGGGACGAGCGGTGAGATGCGGGGTGAGACGGAGGGCCTAGACACCGACAGCGCGACCGTGACCCTCGTCGGAAACGAGTTCACCGTCCCGGAGGAAACTGGGAACACGATAATCGACGGGTTCGTCGGTCTGCCCGCTCCGGAGCCCGGCATCAACTGGTTTTCGCTCACACTCGAGATGTCGTTCGACACCGAGACCGGGGGTGTCACCGGGGTCGTCGAGTCCACTGAGGGGGGTGCAGTCGAGGGGGCGACCGTCAGCCTCGGGGGCCAGCAGACCACAACCGGTGCCGACGGCTCCTACGAGTTCGACGCGCCGGCCGGCACGGGCGAGGTGACTGTCGAGCGGTTCGGGTTCGACGGGGTATCCGAGTCGGCCACCGTCGTTGCCGGCGAGACAGCGACAGTCGATGTCGAACTCGCCCCGGTCGAGACCGGTACCGTTGCCGGGACGGTCGAGTCGGTGGACGGCGACCCGGTAGAGGGGGCGACCGTTAGGGTCGGAGACCGACAGCTCACGACCGGTGCCGACGGCTCGTACGAACTCGGGGTCGAAACCGGCACGCGTGAACTCGCGGTCAGCGCCAAAGGGTTCACCGACACAAGTCGGTCGGTGCTCGTCGAGGTCGACACGGTGTCGACGGGAGACATCGAACTCGACCCCGCGAACCCTGAGTTCGCCCCCGTGACCCTCGTGAGGAACGACGCGACCGTTGGGGAGCGTATCGAGGTAACCGCGTTCGTCCAGAACGTCGGTGTCGCCGGTGGAACGGAGCCGGTAACGGTCTCGGTCGGCGACGAGTCGGTCACCGAGTCGGTCACACTCGGCCCCGCGCAGGTCGGGACGGTGTCTCTCGGGTGGGAGACGGGCACCGGCGACGAGGGGGTCTACGAGGCCACGGTGACGGTCTCCGAGAGGACCGAACAGGCCGATGTCGTTGTCGAGGGTCCCGAGTTCACCGTTGACGTGAGCGCCGGTGATGTCGTGCCGGGCGACACCGCCACCGTCACCGCAACCGTCCGTAACAGCGACGATATCACGGGTGCACGTGCGGTGACGGTCTCGCTCACCGGCACCGGAGACGATGTCGTCGACCCGGTCACGGAGTCGGTCGAACTGGGTCCCGGCGAGGAAACCGAGCTCAGCCTGGAGTGGCAGACCGCCGAGGCGGACGCCGGCGAGTACGAGGCAACGGCCGAGGTCGGCGGGCAGACAACAACAGAGCGTGTCATCGTCGACGAGTCGGTCGGGGAAGCCGACTTCCTGGTCACGAGCACCGGCGGGTACATGACCTACGGCTACGACACGCTCGCAAACGCCGAGGGACAGGGGTTAGAGTTCCCCGACAAGAACGCCGGCGAGGACCCGATACGCATCTGGGGTGTCATAGACGAGGCGGAGGGGACCTGGGAGTCGGTACGAACGGAGTTCCCGACGATCGTACAGGAGGGGCTGGAGGGCAGAGTCGAGGTCATCGGCGGTCTTCAGGGTCAGGTCGACCGCGAGACCGGGCTCCTGACCGCGACAGCGACATACCGCATCGTCATCGAGGGTGACGAGGACACAGCGTTCGAGTTCAATATGACGATGACCACCGGAGAGAGCGGCGAGATGACCGACCTCGGAAGCTACCGGGAGACGAACGACACGTTCGCCGAGGTGACGTTCGTCAGCAACGACTTCCGGGTAGATGACCAGACCGGTGACAGTCTCGCCGACTCGACACTGCGTCTACCGTCGCCCGAGCGGGGGCAGAACTACGTGGAACTGGAGTTCGAGGCCGACTACGACCCCGGCGAGCAGCCGAACGGGGGCCGACAGGACCAGTCCGGTGAGAACGGCAACGGCGAAACGGTCGAAACCGGAGCCAGCGGAACACTCATCGCGACGCTCGGCCAGGGGGTTGGCTTTCTCGGACTCGCGGGTGTGTTTATTATTGCTCTCGCCGGACTGTACGCGCGAGTCACAAGCGGCGACGGCGAGACGGGTGAGTGAGCAACGGTCGGACCTTAGCCACCGAACCGCGCGGTCACGAACCCGGAGACGAGTGCACCGACCCCACACAGCCCTGCCAACCCGACGATGTCCAGTACGGTCGGCTGATCCGAGCTAGCGTTGTCACTGTTCTCGCCCCCATCGCTCGAGTTTCCGTTGTCGACCTCCTGTGGTCCGGTCGGTTCGGAGAACGCGATACCGACACCGGCGACGAGCACCATCAGCGTCGCCCCGACGAGACACGCGACTCCGATGACAGCGGCGTCCCGGGTCGTCTCGGAGGCCTCTGATCTCGTCAGACCGACAATGCCGGCGACAATCGGCGCCCCCAGTGCGGTGACCGACAGAAAGGCGAGCGGCGTGTACGACGTGACAACTTCCTCCTCGGCGGCCCCGAGTTCCGGGACGATCGTCGCACTGATCCACGCACCGCTCAGCACCGCGACGAGTGCTATCCCCACCCCGATACCGAACATCGACAGCGTGATGCCCCCGATTGTCTTGCGCGGACTCTTGTTCATCTGACTTTTATTCACCCAGAACGCATATTAACCCAACTATCCGTTCGGTTGCCTGGTCGAGACGCGTGTCCGCCACACGAGAACCGGGTCACGACAGCGACGGGGAGTCTGTGCCGGGCAGACGGAGACAGGCCACGACAGTCACGGTGGGTCAGGCACGCGGCAGGTCGAGTTCGGTCCCGTCGGCGTAGACAGTCGGCTCCGTGAGAATGCCGTCGAGGTGAATAGGAACGGAGACATCGCCGCCGATTGCGTGGCTGTCACCGATTGCGAGGTGGACGGTCCCGCCAGCCTTCTCGTCGAGCAGCACCGACCCGACGAGTTCGGTCACGGCGACGTTCGTGCCGATACCTAACTCTGCGAGATTGTAGACATCCTCGCCGGCCGTTGCCGCCGCAGCCTCGAGTTCCGCGCGGACACTCTCGTCCTCGATGCTGGTGACGTGGCCATCCTCGACAGTAAACGCCACCTGGTCGCCGTTGAGTCGACCGTGTGGCCGCATCGTCCCGTCGACGACAACCCGGCCATTCGCGGTTTCGGGGCTGACGAACACCTCGCCGGCCGGGAGATTCGAGAAGTCGCCGGGTTCGTGGACGACTCCGGTGTCGGGAATCCACTCACGAGAACCGGGTTCGAGCGTGATGTCCGTTCCCTGGGGGGAGGTGACACGGAGCTCGTCGGCGCCGGCAACCTGTTCGAGCACAGCCTCGCAGGCCGCGGCGATGTGGCTGTAGTCGGCGTCGAGTCCGGTGGCGAACACCGCCTCGGTGATACCGGGCAGGGTTGCGGCACGCGTGCCACCACCGGTCGCGTCTGCGCGGGCGGTGGTGTGACTCAGACTCTTTGTGGTCGGTGCGAGGACGACATCGGCGCCGGCCATCGCGGCCGCAACAGGTTCGGGCGGTTCGGCACCGTGTTGTTCACCCACCGGGTACCGGACCAACGTCACGTCGTCCGTGACCTCACCCGCCACCTCGTACAGCGCCTCGGCGATGTGCTCGCGTTTCCTGTCGGTGACAACGGCAAACGACTCGCCGGCCTCGAGATCCAGACACTGATTCACTGCCGTCTCTGCCGGGTCGCGGAGTTCGCTCATACCTCCTCTTACCCCGCCCAGAAGTTAGCTTCTGCGGTGAACGCTGAATCCGAACTCGGCAGAGCTGTGCACCGACACGCTGGAGTTGGTGTCTTCGGCGGACGCACACAGGTTTGGAGGCACGGTCAGCGCCTGTCGTCCGGAGGAGTTGCCAGAGGCCGGTGGTTTGTTTTGTTTCACCGACCAGACCGTGTCCCGTCACAGATGCTGCCGGAACGCACCGAGTGGCGGGAACGCGAGCGTCTCGTCGCGGTTCGTGTCGCGTACGACCGGGGCGAGCGCGTCCGCATCCCGGATCATCGGGGAGAGAAAGTCGGTCGCGGACATCTCGTTTACCTCGACACCGCTGACGAGACGGTTGAACGACGGAAGCATCAACAGGTCGGCGCCCCGGTAGACAGCCTCGCCGGCGAGATAGCACGGCCGGGTGTGGCCCTCGATTGTGATCGTGGGATGGTCGTGACCGACGATGTAGCGGTCCGCCTCGGCGTCGGGTTCGACGTGGCCGTGACAGATTACCGTGTCACCGACGCGGTACTCCCCTGTTGTCGTCCCACCCCAGACCACATCGAGCATGGTGTCGTGGTTCCCCGGTGTGACCACCACCTCCGCGTCGACCCCGCGGGTTGCCTCCCGGAACCCGTCGAGGGTCTCCTCGATGAGTCGCGGGACCGTGTTGAACGAGTGCAACAGGTCGCCTGCGACGACCACCGCCCGGGGGTCGAACCGCTCACACAGTGTCGCGACCCGGTCGACCATGTCGGTCCCCGCTCCGACGGGAACCTCGACGTTCGACGCCGCCGCCTTCCCGACGTGCAGGTCCGCGAGCACCAGCACGTCCTCGAGGACCACAGCCCGGTCGCGCAACCGCAGTCCGTCCAACCCGTCCATATCTGTTTTCGTGGGCGGCGCGTAATGAGCGTGCCGACTGCATCCTGAGCGTGCCGACTGCATCCTGAGCGTGCCGACTGCATCCTGAGCGTGCCGACTGCATCCTGAGCGTGCCGACTGCATCCTGAGTGTGATGACTACACCCTGAGCGTGCCGACCGTCCCGCACTGCGAACCACTGAGGCAAGATTTTTATCAGGCAATCGCTTTGCTCAGGATAGAACATGTCTGCTGATGATACTTCAGACGGTGAGGGAGAGACGGCCGACTCTGACGGAACCGAGACCGACAGTGGACCCGACGTGCGGGAGCGACTCGAACAGGAGGCAGACAGAGCACGAGAGCAGTTCGACGAGAACATCATCGACCTGCTGTCGTGGGTACTCGACACCGATACACGAGCCCGCATCTACGTGCATCTCTGCCAGAATCCGGACAGCACCAGCAACGAGGTAGCAGAGGGAACGGGTCTGTACCCGAGCACGGTCGACGAGGTGCTCGCCGACCTTCACGAGGAAGGCAACGTGACACGCACCAAACGCGAGAGCCAGGCTGCTGGTAACGACCCCTACGAGTACAGCGCGCTCCCGCCGAGTGAGCTCGTCGCGGAGATAGTCGGCGACGTTCAGGAACAGTTGAACACCGTGTTCAGCTTTGAGGAGTACCGCGACGGAGACGAGTCGGAGAGCTCCGACGAACCGGTGACGATCACGGTCCGCGAGGAACACGACGACAGTGTCACCGACGGGATGAGCACCGGGACCAGTGACGGACACGATACCCACGACGACTCCGATGAGTCGTAACAGACCGCACTGTGTGAGCCTGTACCGCAATCCATAACAGCAGGCACACCATCACGACGGACATGGATGTCGCACTGGGCGGGACCTTCGACCCGGTTCACGATGGTCACCGCGCGCTGTTCGAGCGTGCGTTCGAACTCGGGAACGTGACAGTCGGACTCACTAGCGACGAGCTTGCACCCCGGACCCGCGCAGAGGACCGCCCAGTGCGTCCGTACCAGGTACGTCAGACGGAACTAACGGGTGAACTGGAACAGTTCGCCGAGGAGTACGACTGTGAGTTTACTGTTCGGAAACTCGAGTCGCCGACCGGCATCGCGACGGAACCGGTCTTCGATGTGCTGGTGGTCTCGCCGGAGACGAAAACGGGAGGCAAGCGAATAAACGAGCTCCGTCGCAAACAGGGCAATGAACCGCTGCAACTGGCGGTGGTCGAGCACGTCTACGCCGAGGACGACGAGCTGCTCTCCTCGACGCGTATCGTCCGTGGCGAGGTGGACGAACACGGCACACTCACGCCCGAACGCGATGGCTGGATGGCCGACGTCGAACGGTAGCATCCCGCCGTCCGGACTTGGGGTGTCGTGTCGTCGGTTACTGTGGACCGGTGTTTGTCGTTCGGGTTACCACTCCGGGGCGTCGAGTCCGGCGCTCTCGAGTAGGTCTTTCCAGCGCTGCTGGACGGCAAGTCGGGAGACACCGACGGCGTCGGCCACGTTGCCCTGTGAGCGCTGGTCACCGGCCACCAGCGTACCGACGTACAGGGCTGCGGCCACGGTGGCGGGTTTCGAGCGGTCCTGCTGTGGGACCCCCGAGAGAAAGACATCGCGTGCACACGACCGGGCATCTGTGCCGAGGTCGAGTCGGTCCGCTGCCGTTTCGAGGTCGGTCAGCCACTCCGCGTTGTCACGCTCGTCACGCGCCCGATACATACACACACATACTCACGGAACGATATAAAACCCGGTCCGGGAACGAAGCGCTCTTTATAGCCGTTGTGCAAGAGACGTTTGCGCGCGGGTGACCGAGCCAGGCCAAAGGTGCAGCGCTTAGGACGCTGTCCCGTAGGGGTCCGCCGGTTCAAATCCGGTCTCGCGCACTGAACCGAGAACCGCGAGCGGAGCGAGCGGTCTGGTGTGAGAGCAGGACCGATCTGACATCTGTAGGTCACAGTCCGCGCATGGCCGCAGGCCCGAACAGGAGGTTTTCCGCCGGTTTAGAGCCGGTCCTGCACATCGCGAGGCCCGAACAAAAAAAGAACAGACGGCAACCGCCGCGAGCGAACTCGAGCAGTCCTGGGAGAAACATAGACACCTCAGGCCCCACTCGACAGTCGGTGCCCACACTCAGCCGAGTGTCATGCCGTCGAGACGGTTGGCAGCGAGGTTCAGAGCGACAGTCCCGGTGAGCAGCGCGGCGAGGATGGTCACACCGCTGCCGGCGTAGACGGCAACCGGTGGGACCCGACCGGCGAACGTGATGACGAGGGTTGCCGGGGCCACGAGCAGGCCGAGAAGCACAGAGTGGACCCCGATGGCGAACTTGCTCGGTGTTATCGGTCCGTCGACCGACTGCTCGAGCGCACCGACGCGGGGCATAATGAGTCCGATCGCGATAGCCCCGGGGACGACACCGAGCAGGACAGCGACGCTGACGAGGAGTGCCGGCACCGTCAGCCACAGCGGTCCGACGAGGACCCCGGCGAGTGACACCGCCGCGACGGTGACAGGGATACCGAGACAGACCGTCGTCAGCGCGTAGCCACGGACAATATCGCGCCCCGGGGCCGAGAGCAGGTGTGTGAGTGTCTCGTCCTCGGAGGAGAGCGGATTGAGCCCGACACTGACGGTTGCCATCCAGACAGCGTAGAGACCGATAGACAGCGGGAAGAGGGGGATATCGGTTCCCCCGGGTTCGACGAGAGCGAGACCGACGACCAGCGCGGGTACCGCGAGCAGGCCGAGCACGAGCGGCCGTCGCCGGGACTGGAGCCAGAGCCGCCAGGCAACGGCACGTGTCGGACCAGTAATACCGAGACGGCCGAGCAGGTCGTCGACACGGGTGCGCTCTGCGCCCGCCCGCTCGCGACTGCCACCGGTGAACCAGCTCCGGAGGGCAAACTGCTCGATCACCACGGCGAGCACGAGCGACCCGACAACACCGCCGGCGGTCGCCCAGACGACCAGTGTCTCGTCTGCCGCCACCTCCGGAATACCCATTATGAACGCCTCACCGAACGCGGCAACCGGCAGATGTGACAGCAGTGCGATGGACTCCTCGGGGTATCCGACACCCACCGACAGCACGATAACCCCGACACCTCCGAACAGGACACGCCCGGTATCTCCGAGTTGGACACCCGTCGCCGCGACACCGAGACGGACCGCCATCCCGGTGAGTTCAGCTGTCAGGAAGAACACGAGCAACGCGACGAAGGTGAGCGGGTTGCGGGTCGGGACATCGAACCCCCAGGCGAGGACAAACGCCGTTGCGACCACGAACGCGCCGAAGATAGCGACCCGCCGGGCGTACTTGCCGAGCATCGTCCCCCACAGCGTCGGGCGGAGACCGGCAGACCGGAGCAGAAAGGAGCTCCCCTGGACCGAGCGCGCCGCCGTTGGTGTGCTGAGAGCCGCAACCGCGACGAAAGCGAGCCAGAGTCCGGCCGCGGCGCCCCGCATCATCTCTTTGAACCGTTCCGGTTCGACCTCGGAGGGGAGCGTCCGGGCATCGCCCGTGACGACGAACAGCCAGAGCGCGACGAGGACACCGGCCTTGAGTGCGAGTGTGCGCGGGTTGGCGATTGCACGCCGCCAGCCACGGAGCAGGTACAGCCGTGCGACGAGGAGACTGTCCGCGAGTGCCGTGCGATTCATCCGTCGGTCAACTCGATTACCGCGGCTTCCAGGTCTGCCCTGTCGTCGACGCCACCGGCCAGTTCGTCGGGTTTGTCCTCCGCGACGAGCCGGCCGTCGGCGATTATACCGACCCGGTCACAGATCTCCTCTATCGTCGCGAGGTCGTGTGACGAGACGAGCACTGCCGTTCCATCGTCACTAACGGTTGCGACCAGGTCCGTGACAGTCCGGGTCGCCTGCGGGTCGAGCCCGTTCAGCGGCTCGTCAAGCAACAGCACCGCCGGGTCGTGGAGTGTCGCCTGTGCCAGCCCGAGTCGCCGGCGCATCCCCGTCGAGTACCCGTCGATGCGCCGGTCCGCCGCGTCGACCAGACCGTACCGTTCGAGCGCCTCGTCGACCCCGCTGTCGTCGAGTTGCCGGAACTGCGCGGCGTACCGGAGCTGCTCTCGCCCCGTCAGCTCGTCGTACAGCGGTGCCTCAGCGGGGAGGTATCCGAGCACGTCCGTCAGCTCTCGCCGCTGGGTGGTGTCGGTTCCGTCGATGCGGGCACTCCCCCCGTCGGCGTCCAACAACCCGGCGAGCAACTGCAGCGTCGTCGTCTTTCCTGCCCCGTTTGGACCGACGAACCCGTAGACTGTCCCGGACGACACAGACAGGTCCACGTCCGCGACCGCGACGACGTCCCCGAATCGCTTTGTCAGCCCCTCCGCCTCTATCGCGTCTGTCATCACATATACTGTTGGACATTTGAACACAGATAGATTTGTCGGAGCGTGTCTCCGGGAGCAACTCCGGTCGCAGGCCGTGTCGAACGCGACAGAGCTCTATCCGGCGTCGAGCAAACCCTCCGACACTGCCACCAGACCGGTCGGGGGTAGAGTTGTGTTCGGACTCTGGTCTGGCCGGGGACAAGAGACACCACCACCGGACTGGCCGGGGCCAGAGCCCGGTCTGGGCTCGGGTCCAGGTTCTCGCAGTCACGGGCGGGTCCGCGAGGAATAAGTGGTCAGGTCTGCTGTGTGGGGATAGATGGACGGCAACGACCGCTCGATAGCGGCGTTCACGATGCTGGGTCACGGGCTGGTCCACTGGTTCGAGATGTCGATACCGATCTTTCTGGTCGCCTGGGGGAGTGCGTTCGACGCCTCGCTGGTGCTCCGCGGGCTGGTGGTCGCGCTCGGCTACGCGCCGTTCGGACTGGGTGCACTCCCGGGCGGGATGCTCGCAGACCGCTACGGGCCACGGCGTGTCGTGCTCGCCTGCTTCGCCGGCATGGCCGGTTCCTTTCTCCTGCTCGCGACAGCGAACTCGATGCCGACAATCGCCGCCGCACTCCTGCTGTGGGGCGCAGCGGCCAGCGTCTACCACCCGGCAGGAAACTCACTCATCTCCACCGGCGCGAACAACCGCGGGACGGTGTTTGCCTACCACGGGATGGCCGGCAACATCGGTCTCGCGCTCGGGCCGTTCACGACAGCGACACTCCTGATCTTCCTCGACTGGTCGGTCGTCGCCGTGCTGGTGGCCCTGCCCGGACTGGTCGCGCTCGCGTACGCCTGGCGCGTCGAGTTCGACCCGACAGCGGCGACCGACGACGCCGAGGCCGGTGCCGGCACGCCGCTCTCCGTGCCGACGATGCTCACGAACAGTCGCCAACTGTTCGCGAGTGCGTTCGTCGTGGTGTTCGCGCTCGTCGCCTTCGAGGGGCTGTTCTACCGGGGTGTGCTGACCTATCTGCCCGAGATACTCCAGGACCTCGACGCAATCGAGACCGTCACCGCCGGCGGTCTGGCCGGCATCGAGGGCATCGAACCCGGCGATTACGTCTTCGTCGGCCTGCTCGTGGTCGGTATCGTCGGCCAGTACGTCGGTGGACGGCTCACCGAGCGGGTTGCCGTCGAGCGCGGTCTGCTGGTCATCTTCGGGCTACTCGCCGTGCTGGTGGTCGCGTTCGTCCCGGTTGCGGCGCTCGGTCTCGCCCCCCTGCTCGTGCTCTGTGGTCTGCTCGGGTTCTTCCTGTTCGCGATTCAGCCGTTCTACCAGGTTGCGGTCGCCCTGTACACACCGGCCGACACCCGCGGTCTCTCCTACGGGTACACGTTCCTCGCGGAGTTCGGTATCGGCGCAACCAGCGTCGCGGTCGGCGGGTTCGTGCTCGGCGGGTACACGCTCGCGGCGTTTTTCCTCGTGCTCGCGGGGTTCGCCGTTGTTGCCGGGTTGCTCGCCTTGCTCCTGCTCGCGGGCGGCGACCGGTTCGCCCCGGAGAACCAGCCCGAGGCCGCCGACTAACCCCGTAACTCACCCCTCGTACTCGTAGAACCCGCGGCCGGTCTTCTTTCCGAGGTCACCCGCCTCGACCTTCCGCTTGAGCAGGTAGGCAGGTCTGTACCGGTCGCCCAGTTCCTCGTGGAGTGTCTCGCTCGCGTGGAGCACAACATCCAGTCCGATATGATCCGCGAGTTCGAGCGGTCCCATCGGGACGTTCGTCCCGAGTTTCAGCCCCGTGTCGATGTCCGCCTTCGTGGCGACCCCCTCGTCGTAGGCGCGGATGCCCTCGTTCACCCAGGGCATCAGCACGCGGTTGACGACGAACCCGGGCTTGTCCGCCGACTCCCAGGTTGTCTTTCCGAGGTCCTCCGCGAGGGCGTGTGCGAGTGCCACCGTCTCATCTGTCGTGTGCTCGCCGACCACCACCTCCACCCCCGGCATCACCGGTACGGGGTTCATGAAGTGGATACCGACCACCTGCTCCGGACGGTCGGTTGCCGCCGCAATCGAGGTGATCGAGAGTGTGCTCGTGTTCGACGCGAGCGGGACCGTGTCCCCGCACACCCGGTCGAGGTCGTCGAAGATGTCCTGCTTCACCTCGAGGTCCTCGACTGCCGCCTCGATGACCACGTCCGCGCCCGCGAGGTCGTCTATCTCGGTCGTGCCGCTGACACGCCCGCGGGCGGCCTCTGTCTCGGTGGCGTCGAGGCCGTCGTCGCGCCCCAGCCCCGACTCTATCGACTCCATCCCCTGCCTGACGTACTTGGAGTTTAGGTCCCGCATAATCACGTCGTACCCGGCAGTTGCCGCGACCTGTGCGATACCGCTCCCCATCGTTCCGGCCCCGACGACACCGACGGTGTCGATATCTGCGAGTTCACTCATACGCGTTTGCTCGGGAGGCTGTTGTATAGACCTGTCGTCGGCCAGTCGAACTCGGCAACAGTTCAGACGGTGACGGTTTGTCGAAGCTGGAGCCCCGAAGCCGGATGTGTCGACAGCAACCCTGATTCGATAGGTCCGTAGTTCCCCCACGGTCGACACACAGTCGTCGCTGCCTCCTGCGTCGCCTGGGTCAGAATATATAGCGTTATACGATTTATAGACGGGTCGCTGTCGTCTGAACCGCGTTCGGGAGTACATTCAGACAGAACAGCGAACAGTTAAATATGCAAACAGCAGTGAAACGGGAGGGACTCTCGTCGAGGTGCTGCGACAGTCCGTTCTGCCGGTATCACAGGTTCGCGCGGATACCGATCACCACAGGCCGTTCCGGTCTCGGTCACTCGGCGCCGGATGGTCACCGGTGAATCAGCACAACAATCCCTGTCGATGACGATTCCGGGGCTCTCGACGATACCGACCTCTCTGGCGGGGTCAGCGGATCAGTGTCGGATGATGTCCGGAGACTGCTGTGACCGCACACCCTGCGCACCGCATGAACTCACAGCCCCGCGGTTGACTCGACGAGGGACCTCTCAACTAGTCGACCCAGATTCAGAGCATCACAGACGCGTCCGCTGTGTCGGTCGTCTATCCTTCGTCAAAGATTCCTGAACAGGGAGGCCGAGACAGCAGGTCACACTGCACTGCTATCGTGCGGTTACCCGGACCCTGCTCCGCTGGTGGAGAGTATCCACCTGTCTCGAACCCCGGGGGAGGCCACGCGGTCACACACCGTGCTGAACCCGGCGACACGCACTGCACACGGGGTTGAGGTGCTGTGATTTCCGGTCGGGTTCGGACGGGTGCTGAGGGGAGGAGAGGACTGCTGTCGGCCTGTCGTTCTTCGACCGGACTGTCGGGTCTCTACGGGTGCTCCGTGACTCACCGCCGAGACGGCGCGCAGTTACTCTTGAGGCGACAGAGCTGCTCTGTCGGCGCGTGCTGGAGTCGGCACAGAGCCTGAAACCCCCGAACCGGGTGGTTCGAGAGACGAATTTTAAAGCTGAGAGATGCCTGACTATCGAGCGATTCCGGTGTATTCAACACTTCACACACCAGTTCTCACCGCGCAGGACCCGCTGTCCCGCTGATCGGATCGCACAATCGATCCACAGAGTCCCGTGAGAACGAGAGCACGGTCGGTGGGCGTCGACGGTGGTGCGGTAAACCGGAATAAGCGACCCCACATAAAGTTCGGTCGAAGTGGCGAATCCCGGTGCAGATAAGATGCAACGCCGCAGACCAGCAACCTCTCACAAGATGGCGATCGGGAGGCGCTGAGGCCCGCTTGGACCGAGACGGTGCCTCGGGCGGTGGCTCAAAATACTTAGACGCACTTCTGATATCAGACTGTATCCGAACACTCCACAGCCGGTCAGAGAGGGTATCAGATACACGTCTAAATGCCCTTAGACGCGCGTCTGATATCACCCGTCCCAAACCCGCACGAACTGGCTCCGAAAACCCGCAGACTGCCGCCGGAGTGTGCATCTGTCCCTCGTTCTGCTCGCCGCGCAGTCGAGGCCGGATCACGACTCCGAACACCGGCAGTCGTGGCCGGTCCCCTGTGGAAGCGCTGTCGGATTTCGTTGCCTTGCGTGCGCGTAGGTTACATCCACGAATGCCCCTGCCACTCCCCAGACGCCCTGACCACTCGCCGTGAGTAAAGGTCACTCTCCGAGCAGCCTGACCATCCCTGCGCCCACATCTCGATGTCGGAACACCGCCGTAGATTTTTAGATGGATTTCTAACATCAGAGTAAAGTGGGTTCGAGGACATCGGGAGATATGGGTGACACAGAGCACGATACCTCGAGGACGGTCGTGCAGACGTACGTCCCGGCATACCAGCGCGAGGAGTGGGACGAGCACGCGGAGCAACTCGGCATGAGTCGGAGCGAGTTCGTCAGGTCGATGGTACAGGCAGGTCGGCGTGGGTTCGGTGCCGACCCGGACCCCGCTGGCGAGGAAACCGACGAGGTGAGCGCCGAGTCACTCGACGAGCGTGTCCGCGAGGAGCTGTCGGCCTCGGGACCGCTCTCCTGGGAGGAACTGCTCGCCGCCGTCACAGGCGACATCGAGTCGCGTCTGGACGAGAGTCTCAAACGGTTGCAGGCCGAGGACGAACTCCGGTACAGCGGCCGTCAAGGCGGCTACGTCCTCGCGGACGGTGAGGGTGAATGAGCGGGGGGAGGGCGCCGGTCGGAGGACAGCCCCGGACGACCACGTCGAGTACTTTCTCGAGGATATCACCCGGCAGGGGAAGTCACCGCGGACCCGTGAGGCGTACGGGCGCGTCCTGCGGGAGTTTCGCTCGTATCTCGTCTCCCGCGGTCTCGGTCTCGAGACAGCGAACCACCGGGACTGCATGGCCTATATCCACCAGCTCCGGGGCGAGGTGGGCGAGAGCACCGTCGCGACCTACGCCTCCTACCTCCACCGGTTCTACGAGTACATGGCTCGCGTCGATGCCTTCGAGGAGAACCCGATGGTGGTCGTTCTGGAGGAACTCGACGAGGAGATATCCACAGACCCCGCCCGACGGGATATCTCTGTCGCCGAGATGCGCTCGTTCGTGGCTGCTGTTCGACACCCGCTCGACAGGGCGGTGGTGCTAACACTGCTGAAGACCGGTCTCCGGGCGGGGGAGCTCTGCAACCTCGACACCCGAGATCTGTCTCTGGCCGACGCCGCCGTCGAGACCCCCCATCGCCCGCGTCTCGATGGTCGACCGGACTCGCTGTACGTCGACAGCACACCGGCCGCCTCCGAGATGTACAACGGTGAGCACCGGACTGCCTCGAACAAGCGCGAACGGGCCACTGTCGTTCCCGTCGACGAGGAGCTCGCAACCGTGCTGGAGCGGTGGCTGGCAGTCCGTCCGGACACTGTCTCACCTGCGGACCCACTGTTCGCGAGCACCGGCAACCGGTGGGGCGAGCGTCTCACACCCGACATCGTCCACCACATCGTCACGGGCCACGCCCGCGACGCCGGTTGGTACCGGGAGGGCGGCGGCCCCGAGGAGAACGTCACGCCGCACTACTTTCGTCACTTCTTCACCACACACCTCCGTGACCGCACCGGTGACCGGGGTGTCGTGAAGTACCTCCGCGGTGACGTCGCGCAGATGTCATCGACACCTACACCCACGACTGGGGCGACCGTG
>KB659966.1_pt50 | contig 15979 bp, 17 predicted proteins | sample 558768 | NCBI scaffold set KB644980.1 | reverse complement strand
CCGAGGTCGATATCGTCGAGGTCGCCCGCGTTGTCGAGGGCGAAGACGACACCGGCGAGGCCCTTGCTGAGGAGGACTCCGAGTGGGCGTGGGAAGGCATCAAGGCTGTCGGTAACAGCTACTTCCCGACCAGAAACGTCGAACTGCCGGCCGAACCGGTCGCCGAGATCATGACCAGCGATGTGATCACCATCGGCAAGACGAAGACCGCGACCGAGGCCGCCCAGACGATGATCAGCAACGAGATTGAACAGATCCCGCTCGTTTCGGGTGGTGAACTCGTCGGCATCGTCCGGGACATCGATCTGCTGGAGGGCGTCTGATGGTGAGCCAGCAGGATCTCACTGAACTCGCCAAACGCCGCGGCTTCTTCTTCGGCTCCAACGAGGCCTACGGTGGAACGGCGGGGTTCTACACCTTCGGCCCAGAAGGCGCGGCCCTCAAACGCAATGTCGAGGCGGCGTGGCGCGAGCAGTTCACCCACCGACTCGGCAACGAGGAGATCGAGGCCCCGACCGTGATGCCCGAGCCCGTTTTCGAGGCCTCGGGCCATCTCGACGGGTTCGACGACATGCTCATCGAGTGTGCGGAGTGTGGCGAGAGCCACCGCGCCGACCATCTGATCGAGGACGCCGTCGCCGACATCGAGGACGCCGAAGCCCTTGGCGTCGACGCGTCGAGGAACTCATCGGCGACCACGACCTCACGTGTCCGACCTGCGGGACAGCACTGGCCGACGAGCCGGTCGAGGATTTCAACCTCATGTTCGAAACGTCGATCGGCCCCGGCAGCGGCCAGCCAGGGTATCTGCGACCCGAAACGGCCCAAGGGATTTTCGTCGAGTTCCCGCGGCTCAAGGAGTACGCTCGCGGGCAACTTCCCTTCGGGGTGACACAGATCGGCCCGGCCTACCGCAACGAGATCAGTCCACGCCGTGGGATCGTTCGCGTCCGGGAGTTCACGCAGGCCGAACTCGAACAGTTCATCGACCCCGAGGAGGACGAGCCGCCGCTCGACGACGTTGAAGATGTTGAGGTCACGCTCTACCCCGCAAACGAGCAGAACGCCGACGACGGCGACTACATCGAGATCACCATCGGCGACGCCGTAGAGAAAGACATCATCGAGTCGCCGTGGGTTGCCTACTTCCTCGGCGTCGCACAGGGCTGGTACGAGGCCGTCGGCGTCGACATGGATCGGTTCCGCTTTCGCCAGCATCTCTCGGGCGAGCGCGCCCACTACGCCGCGGACTGCTGGGATGCTGAGAGTGAAGTGGGCGCGGCGGGTACCGCCGCGAGGTCGGCGAGCGGCGACGAGGAGGAGCCGCGAGCCGAAGGCAACTGGATCGAGATCGCCGGCTTCGCCTACCGCGGCGATTACGACCTGCAAAAACACGGTGAGCACTCCGAGGACCGCTTTACCGTCTTCAAACGCTACGACGAGGACCGCACGGTCGAGCGCGCGACGGTCGACCCCGACATGTCCGCGCTCGGCCCCGCGTTCGGCGACGCGGCCGGCGACGTGGCCGACGCCCTCGAAACGCTGGCCGAGGAGGACCCCGACGCCTTCGACAGCGACGAAGTGACGGTCGAGGTCGCCGGTGAGAAACACACCGTCGACACTGACGTGGCGAACTTCGCTATCGAGGAACAGACCGAAGCGGGCGAACATATCACGCCGCACGTCGTCGAACCCTCCTTCGGCGTCGGGCGGACGGTCTACACGCTACTCGATCACGCCTACAGCGAGGACACCGTCGACGCCGAAACCCGGACGTATCTCTCGCTGGACCCCGAGATCGCCCCGACGGATGTCGCCGTCTTCCCGCTGGTGAGCAACGAAGACGAGTTGCTCGATGTGGCCGACGGGGTGGCTGACGCGCTGCGTGACGCCGGGCTCGCCGTCACGTATGACGAATCCGGCTCGATCGGGCGTCGCTACCGGCGACAGGACGAGGTCGGCACGCCGTTCTGTGTGACCGTCGATCAGGACGGCCTCGAGGGCGACGACGAGACGAGCGTCACCCTGCGGGAGCGGGATTCCGCCGCCCAGATTCGACTGCCGGTCGACGAGGTCGTCGGCGAACTGGACGCCCTGCTGGCCGGCGAGCGGGCGTTTGCCGACCTTCGCGAGACGTACCGCACTGTCGACACCGACGTGACGACCGCATGAATCGACGCCAGCCGTGGCAGCCGGGGTGGGCCGCGCCACGATCATGAGCGAGTACAGCCGACGGGCCGTCCACGCCAGCGGCGTCGGGATGCCGACGATCTACCTGCTCAATATCGTGAACTGGACGCAGCTCCGGTATTTCATGCTGATCGTCACGGCCATCGTCTTCACGCTAGAGGGGCTGCGGCTCGGCGTCGGCTTCGAACACTGGCTCTACGACGAGGCGACCCGCGAGTACGAACAGCACGCTGTGGCGGGCTACGCGCTCTACATGCTGAGCATGACCGCCGTCGCCGTGCTGTTTGCGCCGATGGTCACCATTCCGGCGATGTTGATGCTCATCATCGCCGATCCGATCAGCGGCATGCTGGGCGACAACGCCAAAGATGAACACAAACGGCTCGCGGTCGTCGGGGCGACGTTTGGGCTCTGTGCGCTGCTCGCCGTCCCGTTTACCTACGCCGGCGTCGGGGGGATGGCCGGGATCGCAGCCGGGGTCGTTGGCGGTGGGTTTGGCGCGGTCGCCGACGGCATCAAACCGATTGTTGCTGGCGTTGGCGTCGACGACAACCTCACCATCCCGCCAGCCGCGGCCATCGGGATCGTCGTCACGTTCCTGTTGTTCGGCGTCGACACCGGGTTCGATCCGCTCTGGGTGTGAGAAAGTCGCCACGAAACAGGTCCCGAATCCAAGCAACGAGCAGCGAAGCCGAAATGGTTGAGAGCAACTCATACACAGCGGATGATCACGTAATCGTTTTGTAGCCGACTACGAAACGTCATGTAATGGCAGCCGCCCATCGCACCGCGCCAGCGTTCGTCGGGCAGCGGCGGCTGCGGCGACTACCGCGAGCGGGGCCGAGCGGCGGCTCGCCTCGTCTCGACGGTCGTGCCTGACTCGTTGTTCGACCGTCGCTGTTTCGTTTCTCGAAACCGCTGTTTTCGGCCGCATAGTGCCGTCTGTGCGGCTATTTTCGGATTTTTAAATCACTGAATTTAAGTCCCTCTCCCCGTTTGGTGTGGGTAATGACACAGCGCGTGGCACTGGCGTTCAGCGGCGGTCTTGATACGACCGTCTGCGTGCCGGTTCTCGAAGAGGAGTACGAGTACGACGAAGTTGTCGGCGTCACCGTCGACGTTGGCCAGCCGGCCGACGAGTTTGAGGAGGCCCGGGAGACCGCCGAGGCACTCGATCTCGAACACCACGTCGTTGACGCGAAAGCCGAATTTGCCGATCTCTGTTTCGATGCGGTCCGGGCGAACGCCGACTATCAGGGCTACCCGCTCGGCACCGCACTGGCACGACCGGTGATCGCGAAAGCCATTCTCAACGTCGCCCAGGAGCACGATTGCGACGGCATCGCCCACGGCTGTACCGGCAAGGGCAACGACCAACTCCGGTTTGAGGCTGTCTGGCGGGCCTCCGATCTCGAAGTGATCGCCCCTGTCCGCGAGTTGGGGATGACCCGCAACTGGGAGATCGAGTACGCCGCCGAGCGCGACTTGCCCGTCGAGAGCGGCAACGAGGGCGTCTGGTCGATCGACACTAATCTCTGGAGTCGCTCTATCGAGGGCGGCGATCTCGAAGAACCGGGCCACGTGCCGGGCGAGGAGATCTACGAGTGGACGACCGCGCCGAGCGGCGACAGCGAGGAACTCGAAATCGGCTTCGAAAACGGGTATCCCGTCTCACTGAACGGCGAGAAACTGGACCCAATCGAGTTGACCGAACAGCTCAACGACCTCGCCGGCTCCTACGGCGTCGGTCGCACCGACATGATGGAAGACCGCATGCTCGGGCTCAAGGTCCGCGAGAACTACGAGCATCCCGCGGCAACGGTGCTGCTCACCGCTCACGAAGGCCTCGAAGCGCTCGTCCTCACGAAGGAGGAACTCGACTTCAAGCGCGAGGTCGACGCCGAGTGGAGTCAGAAGGGGTACGAGGGCCTCGTCGACGGCCCGCTCGTCGCCGCGCTCGAAGCGTTCATCGAGGAGACACAGACGAAGGTCACCGGCTCGGTGACGATCCGGCTTGAGGGCGGGCAGGCCCGCGTCGTCGGCCGCGACAGCGACTACGCAGTCTACTCCGCCGACGCCGCCTCGTTCAACACCGAGAAGGTCGGCGACATCACGCAGGCCGACGCGACCGGCGTCGCCAAGTATCACGGCTATCAGGACCGCATCGCCGCCGAGGCGAAACGCGCGGCCGAGCAAGACGACGAGTAAGGACAATCAATGGCTGACGACGCGCGCGGTAGCCGCGACGAGACAGCGCCCGCCGATAGCGGAGTCAGGCGACCGCAGACGACGAGACGGTCGTCCGCCGTGACCGCTTCAGCGGCGGGCCCGCACGCGAGTTCCTGTCGAGTCTCGCCGGCGACAGCCGGATTTTCGACGCTGATCTCGCCGTCGACCGCGCCCACGTCGTCATGCTCGCCGAACAGGAGATCATCGGGGACGAGGTGGCCGGCGATATTCTCGCCGCACTCGACGATATCGAAGCCGCCGGCCACGGCGACCTCCCCGACGGCGAGGATGTCCACGAGGCCATCGAGTCGGCCGTCATCGACCGCGTCGGTCCCGACGGCGGGAAGATGCACACCGCCCGCAGCCGCAACGACGAGGTTGCGGCGTGTATCCGCTACCGCCTTCGTGCAGATCTGCTGGAGGCCGTCGAAACGACCCTCGCGCTGCGCGAATCGCTGCTGGAGGCTGCGGCCGAGCATACCGAGACGATCATGCCCGGCTACACGCATCTCCAGCCGGCCCAGCCGACGACGGTCGGCCACTACCTGTCGTCGTATGCGGCCGCCGTTGGCCGCGATACCGGCCGTCTGCTCGACGCCTCCGACCGCACGAACGCCTCGCCGCTCGGCGGGGCGGCCTTCGCGGGGACACCGTTCGACATCGACCGCGAGCGCACCGCCGAGTTGCTGGGCTTCGACCGCGTTGTCGAGAACTCGATGGACGCCGCCTCGGCGCGGGATTTCCTCGCGGAGGCGACCGCCGCGCTGGCGATTCACGCGACCACGCTGTCGGGACTCGCCGAGGACATCGTCGTCTTTGCCAACAAGGGCTACATCGAGCTGTCGGACGATTACAGTTCGACCTCCTCGATCATGCCCCAGAAAAAGAACCCCGATACGCTGGAGTTGACCCGCGCCGTCGCCGGCGACGCGACCGGCGAGTTGACCGGGTTGTTGACGACACTGAAGGGGCTGCCGCGGGCCTACAACCGTGATCTCCAGCGCGCGCATCCGCACACGTTCCGCGCGGTCGACGCCGTCGTCGAGGCGTCGTCGATTGCCGCGGGCGCGGTGGCAACCGCCGACTGGAATGCGACGTTGCTGGCTGACGAGGCCAGTGCCGGCTTTGCGACGGCGACCGGCATCGCTGACCTGCTGGCGATGGCCGGCCTGCCGTTCCGCACTGCTCACGAGGTGGTTGCGCTGGCCGCCGAGGAGGTCGAAGCCGGCGGCGACGCGGACGACGGCGATGGTAGCGGTAGCGACGACGGTGTGACAGCCGCCGTGCTCGACGCGGCCGCCGAGGAGGTCCTCGGTGAGTCGCTGTTCGAGTACGTCGACGAGTCGAGCGTCGAATCGGCACTCGATCCGGCCGACAGCGTCGCAAGCCGTGATTCGGCCGGTGGTCCCGCGCCGGGGGCCGTCGAGGCGTCGATCAGCGATGCTCGCGAGACGCTGGCGACCGATAGCGACGAGGTGGCCGCGCGCCGCGAGACACTGGACGCGGCGGCCGCACAGTTAGCAGCGGAGGTCGACCGCTATGTCTGAATCCACCCAGTGGCGACAGCAGGCTAACCGACGACGGCGACCCCCATTCGGGGGCACATATCCAACATGAAATTCAACCGAGAATTTCGTCAGGCCGTGTACACGCTGTCAACCGCCGCGAGTGGCGACGCTAAGTAATATAAATTTTCTTACAAGTTCGATGTGTTTAAGTATATACGTCGGGAACTCCTGCGTACACCCATGACTGACGCAGACTGTCCGGAATGCGGTGCCGGCGTCGACCTGCACGACGACATCGAGGTTGGAGAGATCATCGACTGCGGCACCTGTGGTGCCGAACTGGAGGTTGTCGCGGTCGACCCACCGGAGCTCAATACGGCCCCGGAACTCGAAGAGGACTGGGGCGAATAAGGTGGCTGCGATGCCTGCGGCCGTCGCGGGAGTACCACACTAGATTCAGATGAACATTGGTATCCTCTACTCGCGGATCAGACAGGACGAGAAGCTACTGCTCAACGAGTTGCGCGAGCGCGATCACGAGATCGAAAAGATCGACGTGCGAAAGCAGCAGTTCGGTCTCGACGACACGACCGCCGACATCGATGACCTCGATCTCGTCGTCGACCGCTGTCTATCGACCAGCCGGTCGCTGTACGCAACGCAGTTCATCGACCACTACGACGTGCCGGTCGTCAACAGCCCCGAGACCGCCGATGTGTGTGCTGACAAGGCGAAAAACAGCCTCGCGCTCGACGCCGCAGGCGTCCCAACCCCCGAGACGAAGGTCGCCTTCACCGTCGATGCGGCGATGGATGCCATCGAATCGTTCGGCTACCCCTGCGTTCTCAAGCCGGTCGTCGGCTCGTGGGGCCGCCTGATGGCGAAACTCGACTCCGAGAGCGCGGCCGAAGCCGTCCTCGAACACAAGAAGGTACTCGGCCACTACGAGCACAAGGTGTTCTACGTCCAGGAGTTCGTCGACAAACCCGGCCGCGATATTCGCGTGCTGGCAACCGACGGCGAGCCAGTGGCGGCGATGACCAGAAGTTCTGACCACTGGCTGACCAACGCCTCGAAGGGCGGCGACACCGATGCCTTCGAGCTTGACGACACCGCACTCGATCTTGTCGAACAGGCGAGCGACGCAGTCGGCGGCGGCCTGCTCGGCGTCGACCTGATGGAAGTCGGCGGCGAAAACAGCGGCAAATACACCGTCCACGAGATCAACCACACCGTCGAGTTCAAAGCGCTCAACGGCTGCGTCGAGACGGACGTCCCAGCCACTGTCGTCGACTGGCTGGAAACGAAAGCCGACGAAGCAACGCCGGAGGCGACAGCCGAATGAGCGAGACCTACACCGCCAGTGTCGTCGGCGGCACCGGCTTCACGGGCGGCGAACTGCTCCGCCTGCTTGCTGGTCATCCAAACTTCGAAATCAAGCAGGCGACCAGCCGCTCAAAGGCGAACAAAACAGTCGGCTACTCCCACCCGAATCTCCGCGAACTCGACCTCCGCTTCAGTTCGCCCGACGATCTCGAATCGGTCGATGTGCTGTTCGCGGCGACACCACACGGCGTGTCGATGGAGCAGATCGACGAATTCTACGAGCACGCCGACACTGTTGTCGACCTCTCAGCGGACTTCCGACTCAACACGGCCGAACAGTACGAGGAGTGGTACGACGGCCACAGCGCGCCCGAATATCTTGAGGAAAGCGTCTACGCGCTCCCCGAGTTGACCCGCGAGGAGTTGCCGGGCGCCGACCTCATCGCCAGCGGTGGCTGCAACGCCGCCTCGACGATCCTCGGGCTCAAACCCCTGTTCGACGCCGACATCCTCTCGGGCGACGAGCAGATCGTCGCCGACGTGAAGGTCGGCTCCTCCGAGGGCGGCGCGGGCGGCGGCGACGCCTCCAGCCATCCCGAACGCTCGGGTGTCGTCCGCCCGTACGCGCCGACGGGGCACCGCCACGAGGCCGAGATCGAACAGTTCCTCGGCGTCTCGCTGTCGTTCACCGTCCACGCGGTCGATATGACCCGTGGCTCGTCGGCGACCTGCCACGTCTTCCCGGGCGAACCCGTCTCGAAGGGTGACCTCTGGAGTGCCTACCGCGAGAGCTACGAGGACGAACCCTTCGTCCGGCTCGTCGCCGGCGGCGGTGGCGTCTACCGCTACCCCGAGCCGAAGGCAGTCGCCGGTACCAATATGGCCGAGGTCGGCTTCGAACTCGATCCCGGCAACAAGCGACTCGTCGCCTTTTCGGCGATCGACAACATGATGAAAGGCTCGGCCGGGCAGGCGATCCACGGCACCAACATCGCCCTCGGACTCGACGAAACCGCCGGCCTCGATTTTCAGGGGCTTCACCCGGTCGGCGCGCCGTAACACGGAGTGGTTGCACATGACTGAACACGATTCACAGACACACGCTCGTCGTCGCCAGCACCACACGGTTGACCACCCGCAGACTCACGCAGACATACAGCAACGGCGACTCCGGGCCGACGGCGGACAGCCACCAGTTGTCGTTAAGATCGGCGGCGCGAACGCGGTCGATCCCGAAGGCGCGGTCGACGATATCGCCGCACTCGTCGAGTCGGGCCGCGAGGTCGTCGTCGTCCACGGCGGCTCGACGGCGGTCGACGACACGCTTGAACGCATGGACATAGAGCCGACGTACGTCGAAACACCGGGCGGCGTCACCGGCCGGTTTACCGACGCGGAGACGATGGAGGTCTTCGCCATGGTGATGGCCGGCAAGCTCAACACAGAGTTGACGACGCTGTTCCGTAACGCCGGTGTCGACGCACTCGGGCTGTCTGGTGTCGATGGCGGCCTGCTGACTGGCCCCCGCAAGTCCGCGGTTCGCGTGCTCGAAGACGGCAAAAAGAAAATCAAGCGCGGCGATCACTCGGGGAAGATCACCGACGTGAACAGCGATCTGCTGGCGTCGCTGCTCGACGACGGCTACACGCCGGTTGTGAGCGTCCCGATGCTCGGCGAGGACGACGACGAGGTGCTCCCGGTCAACGCCGACGCCGACCGCTCGGCGGCCGCCGTCGCTGGCGCGCTCGGTGCCGAACTTGTCATGCTGACGGACGTAGACGGCATCTACGCCGACCCGGACGACCCCGAGACGATCATCGAGTCGGCAGCGACACCCGAGGAGTTGGAAGCGGTGAAAGATGCCGCCGAGGGGTTCATGAGAAAGAAAGTGATGGCCGCAACCGAAGCACTGGAGGGTGGCGCGACGGCTGTTTACGTCGGCGACGCCAACAGTGACGCGCCGGTGACCGACGCGCTCGACGGCGCGGGCACGACGATAGCGGCGAGCGCACTGGCTGACAACGGAGAGATCACCCAATGAGTGGCTTTGTCTTTTCAGAGAAACCGATTGAACTGGTTGAGGGTGACGGCGCACACGTCACCGATAGCAACGGTACCGAGTATCTGGACATGGGCGCGAGTTACGCCTGTGTCCCGCTGGGACACGGCCACGAGGCCGTCCAAGACGCGGTGAGCGATCAGCTCTCGCGGGTCACCTACGTGCAGGCATCCTACCCGGTCGAAATCAGAACCAAGCTGTACGAACTCCTCGCCGAGACGGCCCCAAAGACCGTCGACAAGGTGTGGCTCTGTAACTCCGGAACGGAAGCCAACGAGGCAGCACTGAAATTCGCCCGTGCTGCGACCGGAAACTCGAAGATCATCTCGACGAAGCGTGGCTTCCACGGCCGGACGATGGGCGCGCTGGCGACGACATGGAAGGACAAGTATAAGAAAGACTACGAGCCGCTGATGGGCGACGTTGAGTTCGTCACGTACGACGATGCCGAAGAGATGGCCGCCGCTATCGACGACGACACCGCCGCGGTGATCGTCGAACCGGTGCAGGGCGAGGGCGGGATCAACCCCGCTCGCAAGAAGTTCCTCCAGCGTGTGCGCGTCGAGACGGCGACCAGCGGCGCGGCACTGATCTTCGACGAGGTACAGACCGGGATGGGCCGCACCGGGACGCTCTGGGCTTCCGAGTGGGCCGATGTGGTACCGGATATGATCACGAGCGCGAAGGGCCTCGGCAACGGCCTTCCGGTCGGCGCGACGCTCTGCCGTGACTGGATCGCCGACAACTACGGCTCCCACGCCTCGACGTTCAGCGGCGGCCCAGTCGTCTCCGCGGCGGTGCACGCAACTGTCTCGACCATCGTCGACGAGGAGATCCCGCAGCATGCCGCCGAGATGGGCGAGTACATGATGGACGAAATCGAGGCTGCCGCCGAGGACCACGATCTCGGCGTCCGCGACGTGCGCGGCAACGGGCTGATGGTCGGCGTCGAGGTGAAGAAAGGCGCAAACCGCGTGCTGCGTGATCTGGCGATCAACCACCAGGTGCTGGCGCTGCCGGCGGGCCGAACAGTCGTCCGATTTTTGCCCCCGCTCACCATTGATGAGACACACGTCGACAGCGTGGTCGACGCGCTCACGGAGGCACTGGACTGATGGCCGTCGAAACCACTACACCCGCACTGGAACATCCCGCTATCGACACCGAGGGTCGCCGACTCCTCGTCGAACTCGTCTCGATTCCCGTCAGTCTCGGGCGATGAAACCGACGCCGCCGAGGCACTGGCGGCCTTTTTCGAACGCCATGACCGCGAGGTCTGGATCGACGACATCGGTAACGTCCGCGCGCCGGCCGATGACACCGTGCTCCTCACGTCGCATATCGACACCGTCCCCGGCGAGATCCCCGTCGAGATCAGCGACGGCGACGACGGCCCCGAACTCTGGGGGCGTGGCAGCGTCGACGCAACGGGGTCGCTGGCGTCGATGGCGATTGCGGCGGTCGAAACAGGGGCCTCCTTTGTCGGCGTCGTCGGCGAGGAATCGACCTCGCGTGGCGCGTGGTATCTGACCGACAACCGCGAGGCCCCCGAACTCATCATCAACGGCGAGCCCTCCGGCTGGGACGGGATCACGCTGGGCTACCGCGGGCTGCTGGAAGGGACCTACGTTGCCGCCAGCGAATCCGGCCATCACTCCCGGCCCGATCTCAACGCGATTCAACACGCCATGAGCTGGTGGGAGCGCGTCGAGGATATCTTCGAGCCCGACGAGTGGGTGCCCGTTTTCGAGCAGGTGACGACAAAACCCGTCGATTTCGAGGGTGGTGTCTCCGTCGACGGGCTCTCGATGGAGTCGACGATGGAGTTCCAGCTTCGCGTTCCGCCCGAGCGTACGCCCGACGAAGTGCAAGAACTCTCGGATGCCGAACTCGACGTGGGGACGGTCAACTGGACGGAGTCAATCCCGCCGGTGATGACCAGCCCGCGCACCGAGTTGGCCCGCGTCTTCCGCGCGTCGATCCGCGAGCACGGCGGCGATCCCCGCCTGCTGCGGAAAACCGGTACCAGCGACATGAACGTTTTCGCCACCCAGTGGGACTGTGAGATGGTGAGCTACGGGCCCGGCGACTCCAGTCTCGATCACACGCCGAACGAACACCTGCCGCTTGAGGCCTTCGACAACGCGATCGACGTGCTGATCGATGTCTGTGAGCGATGCGGGGTCGGCGAGCGACACAGCGGGCGACGACGGCGAAGACAGCACGACCGACGCGGAGGCAGCCCAATGAATGCGGCCGATTTTCTCGATATCGACGATATCTCGGCCGACGAACTCGACGCGCTGCTCGCGCTGGCGGCCGATCTGAAGGCCGGCGAGAGCGACGCCCGACTGACCGACCAGACGCTCGGCATGCTCTTCGAGAAGCCGAGTACGCGCACCCGGATTTCCTTCGAGACCGGGATGACGCAACTCGGCGGCCACGCGATCTTCATGGGGCCCGACGACATCCAGTTGGGTCACGGCGAACCGCTGAAAGACACCGCCCGCGCGATGGGCCGCTACGTCGACGGGATCATGGCGCGGCTGTTCGATCACGAGGACGCCGAAATCCTCGCGGAGTACGCCGACGTGCCCGTGATCAACGGCCTCACCGACGACGCCCACCCCTGCCAGACCCTTGCTGACCTGCTGACGATCCGCGAGCAGTTCGGCGGCCTCGACGACGTGCAGGTCGCGTGGGTTGGCGACGGCAACAACGTCGGCCAATCCTTTGCGGTCGGCTGCGCGCTCGCCGGCGTCGATCTCGCGGTCGCAACGCCACCGGAGTACGCGATGGACGACGCCGTCATCGACCGCGCGGCCGAACTCGGCGAGGCACCCGAGGTCTACACCGATCCCGACGCCGCCATCGACGGCGCGGACGTGATCTACACCGACGTGTGGGTCAGCATGGGCGAGGAGGACGAACGCGAGGCGAAACTCGCGGCCTTCGAGGGCTTCCAGCTCAACGATGAGCTGCTGGCCGACACCGATGCGACGGTGATGCACTGCCTGCCGGCCCACCGCGGCGAGGAGATCACCGACAGCGTCATCGAGAGCGACCGCTCGATTGTGTGGGAGCAGGCCGAAAACCGGCTCCACGCCCAGCAGGCGCTGCTGATCGAACTGCTCGGCTGAAAACTGGGGTCTCCGTTTTTACGTTTCGTCGTCCCAGCGCTCCGCGAGCCGTTGCTGAATCGCAGCAACGGCTGTCGAATACACATCAAGCGGGTGCGTCGATTTCAATGAGAGATCCACGACGGTCGTTCCGTCCGGTGGTTCGTGAAAGTGGCACCGCGCGTTGTGCGAGTTCGGATGGCGATCCCAGCGACACTCCCACTGGTCGCCGTCAGTCGTCGTTTCGACGTAGTGCAGCGAAAAATCGCCGGTCGTGAACCAGCGGATGTCGAGCCGTGCAGTCGCAACCGCCTTGGGAAACGCGTCGGTATCAAGCGTCGCCACCAGCCGGCGCGGCTCCGTCGCACGGGGCTGGAATTCGGTGTCGGCGACCAGCGGGGTCGTGGTACACTGGCGTTCGAGCAGCCGCAACGTCTGTCGATCCGGTGGCCCCGTCGAATCGCCCGAGCCTGTTGTATCGTCCGGCGACTCCGCTGGCGTCATGCCGGGATCAGGTGGCCGTCGTTTTGGGCCAACTGGCGGGCCAACTCGTAGAGCCGCAGGTCCCGAATCAGACCCTGCCACTCACTGACCGCAGTCATGCGCTCGTGGATCGTGTCGTGATCGTCGTGATCGTCGTGATCGAACACCGAGACAGCGGCAGGATCGGTCGTGTCGAACCGTGCTTCGTAGTCCGCGCGCTCGGCTTCTAGCGACTCGACGCGGTCGATGATTTCGGCGACAGATAGCTCCCGGGCGATCCGGCTGGCCTCCTGCCATTCGAGATAGCCGTCGTTTCGGCTGTAGCGTGCTGGGCGGCTCTCGCGGTCGGCCTCAACGACGCCCATCTCGGCCAGCCGGGTGAGGTGTTTGGTCGCGGCGTTGGGCGAACAGTCGGCGATTTCAGCGATCTCGGCCGCGGGTGCCGGGGATGTGCTACCAAGAATCGCGTCGTAGACACGGCCGAAGGTGTCGGTGTCGTCAAGCCACTGCTGGCGTGGCTCGGTCTCGTCGTCAGCGGGTGGAGCCGGATCGAACTCGTCCATACCCATCGCTACGTGGTGTATTGCAATATATTTTGTGTATACGCAAATATATGATATCCAGTGCTGAAAATCGATCCTACCGCTGATGAGTCAAGCGTACGATTCGCCCCTATGTTTTACTCGGTTGCCGCCAAAGCACCGGTGTGACAGCCGCGGACGACGACCTCCGGTTCTTCCCCTACGAGACGCCGTATCCGAACCAGCGTGAGGCTATCGACCGCATTGCCAACTCGCTGGGGCAGGCCCGCGACGTGCTTTTCGAGGGCGCGCCCGGCACCGGGAAGACCCTCTCCGCGCTCGTGCCCGCCCTCGCCTACGCGCGGGACAACGACAAAACGGTCGTCATCACCACCAACGTCCACCAGCAGATGCGGCAGTTCGTCGACGACGCCCGCGCGATCACCCGCACGGAGTCGATCAAGTCGGTCGTCTTCAAGGGCAAAAGCGAAATGTGCCATATCGACGTTGGCTATCAGGAGTGCCAGACGCTCCGGGATACGACCCGCGAACTCGTCGACACCGAAACCGACCGCGAGGAGCTGGCCGCCCGACAGGAGGAACTCCTCGACGCGAGTCAGGAAGGCGAGGCCGGCGCGGCCGAAGCCCGGAGTGCCGTGATGGACGAACTCGACGAACTGGAGGACGAACTCGACGAGCTACAGGACGGCAACGTCTGCGATTACTACTACAACAATCTCACCGCCGACACCGACGCGTTCTTTTCGTGGCTCTTTGAGGACGTGCGAACGCCCGAGGAGATCTACGAGTACGCCGACCAGCAGGGCCTCTGCGGATACGAGCTCCTGAAAGAGGGGATGGAGGATATCGATCTCGTCGTCTGTAACTACCACCACCTGCTCGATCCGATGATCCGCGAGCAGTTCTTCCGCTGGCTCGACTGTGACCCGAGCGACGTGATCACCGTCTTCGATGAAGCCCACAATATCGAGGGTGCGGCCCGCGATCACGCCACGAAGACGCTCACCGAGACGACCCTCGATTCCGCACTCGACGAACTCGCCGGCGTCGAGGACTCCCGTGCCGAGCCCGCGCGCAACGTGATCGAGGCGTTTCGGGACGCGCTCATCGTCACCTACGAGGACGAACTCAGCGACTACGAGCGCGACAACGTCGGCGAGCACTGGGAGGATGTATCGGTCGCCAACCCCGACGCCCGCGACGAGATTACCCTCGCTTTTCTGCGGCTCTACGAGGGCCGCGGCATCGACACCGAAACCGAACTCGCGGTGCAGTTGGGTCGCACGCTCGACGAAGAGTACGAACGTGCCTACAAGGAGGGCGAGGCGACGAGCCGCGCGGAGTGTCAGACCCTGCAGGCCGCCCAGTTCATCAGCACGTGGATGTCGGAGGGCGGCGAACTCGGCCAGCACCCGATGGCCGGCGTCCGGCGGAACGACCAGACCGGCGACGTGTACGGCCGCGCCGAACTCTATACCTGTATTCCACGCGAAGTGACGCGGGATCTCTTCGATGACGTGTACGCCAGCGTGCTCATGAGCGCGACGCTCCGGCCCTTCGACGTGACCGAGGACGTACTCGGACTCGACTCGCCGGCGACGATGGCCTACGGACTCGCGTATCCCGATGAAAACCGCCGGACGTACGCCGCCGAGGTGCCCGCCCTGTTCGCCAGCGAGCGCGACGACCCCGCGACACAGAAGACGATCACGAACCTCCTCCGGGACGTGATCCGGTTTACCCCGGGCAACACGCTGCTGTTCTTTCCCTCCTACTCGGAGGCCGAACGTTACTACGGCCGCCTCGGCGGCGACGCAGCCGACAGCGACCTCGGCACGCTCATCCTCGACGAGTCGGGGAAATCAACCGAGGACCTCCGCCAGCAGTTCGTCGCCAGCGACGACGCCGCGCTGTGCACGTCGCTGTGGGGCACCCTCGCCGAGGGCGTGAGCTTCGACGGCAACGAGGCCCGCACGGTCGCCGTCATCGGCGTTCCGTATCCGCAGCTCTCCGAGCGGATGGAGGCGGTACAGGACGCCTACGAGCGCGCCTACAGCGGGACCCACCAGAAACGCGACGCTGGCTGGGCCTACGCCGTCGAGATTCCGACGATCCGTAAAACACGGCAGGCACTCGGCCGCGTCATCCGCTCGCCGGAGGATTTCGGGGTTCGTATTCTCGCCGACAAGCGATACACCGAGGCCGATATGGGGAAATACAGCGTCCGCCGGAGCTTCCCGGTCGAGGAGCGTGAGGAGTTGGTCGATATTAGCCCAGAGAAGCTGAAATTTGCGATGCTGAACTTTTACACCGATCATGACGCCTACGACGGCGCGCCACCGGAGCCATGAAACAGCATGTCCCAGTTATAACATTATTCACGGAGGAAAGAAATAATAACATATGCTATCCGGTATCGACTTTATTGGAACCGTCAGATAATCGCTACAGTAATTATTGGTTTTGTTGGTAGCTTTGGTCTTTATTGGAAGCAGCAGAAAGATAGACGGCGAAAGCTGAGGA